>Ga0265338_10005257_pt1 | contig 16962 bp, 12 predicted proteins | sample 42126metaG_FD_193579 | JGI IMG/M metagenome (GOLD analysis project Ga0265338, IMG submission 193579) | Rhizosphere microbial communities from Carex aquatilis grown in University of Washington, Seatle, WA, United States - 4-21-26 metaG | ecosystem: Host-associated > Plants > Roots > Rhizosphere... | reverse complement strand
ATTGTTCAGGATATGCACATGCACCTCCAGGCCGAAATAATGTTTTCGCACCTGATAAGCGGCATCCAACAACGGCAAAAGTTCAAGCGAGGGATCCGATAAAACCTGCAAACAAGTTCTATCATCCAATGCCTGGCCCTCTAAGCTCAGGCGTGCCAATTGCGTATAAAAAAGTCGGTCCATAAGTCTGTAAAAAATATCACAGAAAACCGCCTAATTGTCAACAATTCTCTTATATTTGGTTTACAATTAAAAAAGGTCGTTGGTTGGCTTATAGATTGCCGCTGGGAGTGCTTAAAAATCCCTGCAAATCATTGAGGGGCTTGACACCGATGATCACCGGCACAAATCCGGGAGCGTTCTGTAATTGCGCCAACTGTGAAGGGTCAAGATGGAATTTGATCAAACCGCCTTTGTTGACCTGCAAACCCATACGGGTAGGGTTTAGATCGATACCGCCTGGCCCTGAAGCCATGGCGAGGTCTCCTCGAGGCCTATTGACATTGACGGGGGCCGGCCGGCCAACCTCTTTGGGCGTTCCTTTTAGGAACGGCAATACCTGCCTTTTGCTCATGGGATTTGTGGATTTTAAAACAGGGGCATTCTGCATCTCAGCGATAACAGAAATTTGGTTTGTCAACATGGTTAAAAAATCATCCACCCTAAGAACATTACCGGCCGGGCCACGAATAACCGTGCCCTCAAAAAATGCCCTCCTTCTATCCAAAAATTTAACCAGTCCATTATATTGATCAAAACTGGAGAGTTTGGCCGGGACCTTTATATAAATCAAACTCGAGCCGGGAGTATCATCGAAATCAAAGGATTCATCAGAACCGGGCCGCAACGCTATTGAAAAAACCCGTCCTGAAATCCCAGGATGACGGACCTCTTCTTTAAATTTGTAATTAGCAAGCCAATAATTCAGATCGCTGGAAAAATTTTTCACACTCATGGCCCGGTCCTTTACTGAAAATCTGGACAGGGCCAGGCCGAACTTGGCCGTGTCCCTTAAAACAAGCTGTTTGGGATTCCCCGGATCAGGCTCAAATCCGTATTCACTTGCCAGTAGATCCTTTAAGTTGGCATTATCCATAAGAGGCTCTGTCCTGGTGACATCACGGAAGCGGGGATCATGGAAAAACATATTTAAAATGACCCTTAAAAAATCATTTTCATTCATCCCGGCCGGCGGCCTAACGGTCACATCTTTTAATTCTAAACGTCCCCTTTCAGCGATCTCCGCATAAGCTTCTGCACGACGCACCCGGTTGCTGTCCTCTAATCTAAATCCTTTTTTAAATTCTCCAGATGAATCCTGGACTGTCCCTTCAAGCACCCGGTCACCGATGGTGATAACAACTTTATCCCCTGTGACCTGGACCCCTTGGTTCGCTGGCATGGCCCGGCCGGCTGCTGCCGTTCGGCTTAATTCCCGTGCCCTGGCGATGACTTCGTTGACGATCGCATTCCTGACCGCATTTACTCTTTTCTTGTTCTTTAAAAAATTATCCATAGCCATCTTAGTCAATTCCCTTTTGTTGGCATCCGCCCCAGGATAAGGATGCAGAGGGTCTAAGAGTGCTGCGAGGGAGAAAATATGCACATCTTCCAGTGAATTAACAAAACTTTCCGCCTCCTCTTTGGCCGTCATCGCCTCATCTCTTTCATCGATCAACTCCCGTGCCCCGGAACCGGACAAGGACATCAAATATAAAACATCGCTTTCATCCCCCCATGCTCCCCGGTAAACTTTTTTATTGTCAAAATAAAGGTGCCTGTAAAAATCCTGGTCCTGCTGATCCTCTACTTGCAAAGCAACACGGCCCTGCGTCCTCTTATTAGCCAGGCTCAATTCCGCAGCTTTGGTGACAAGCAGCCGGCCTATGCCACCGCGTTGATAATCTTGATGCACCTCCAGGCCATCAATAATGATCTGGGGACTCGTCGAAGTCAAACTCCCCACGCGCATGACCATCAATCCCACGAATTTTCCGTCTTGATGCACAACAAAAGCACGGCTATGAGAAAGGTCCTTCAGAGCTGCGGCCCAATAAATTTGTCTGCCCGGCCATTGCGATGCCGCAGCAACCACACGATTGATTTCACTCTGGGAAGAGATCTCAACAATGGATGGTTTCGCGGCCCCCGAGCTCATAGCCCTATCCGGATCAAAATTCAGTAAATCGAACAATTTGTCTGATGACTTGATGTACCGAGCGCCATCAATATACTGATGCCAGAACTTCTTATTTGCATCGCTGGTGATCTTGGCATCCACTTTTTCCTTCACCACATCCTTGACCGTTTCAGCGTCCCATATCTGACTGATATAGCCAATGGCCTTAACGTTATTTCTAACTACAAATTCAAAGAATTGACGGTACCATTGTTCCTTGTTTTTGGCTGTCTGGCCTGTCCATGGGGAGGCCTCGGCGACCATTACGGGCTTATGATGTTCTTTGGCAAAGGGAACCAGCTGATTTTCTGCAAAATTCCCGTTGCCGACAGTAAAATAGGTAAGGCCCACAAAATCCACATACTTATCTCCCGGGTAATAGTCCTCGGTCTTTTGTCGTCCAAAATCATAAGAAACAGAATGCCAAACATAAGACACATTCTTTACCCCCAATCTTTTTAGTTCATCAACAACATAACGGTAAGCGTTCACATATAAGGCAGGACTACTGTAATTATTCCCGGGCCAATCAAATTCGTAACCGATCCTAAGGAAAAAGGGTGTTTTTTTATTTTTATTGAACCAATCCGCCAGCTCTTTAATTTTATCCTCGTACTTATCCTTAAAATCCGGTCCCAGCGACCTGCCCAGATCCAAGCCGAGTTGGATGGCCGTATGAGGATAATGGTCGATCAAGTATTGGACATTTTGCCTTCTGCCGTTGACAAGAGCCTCTGATGTCAAGCCTTCCAGGTTATCCAAATTCGAATAGGCCGATAACCCGGCGGGCTTTGTTTCACCGCTATCCATATATTCACCCACACTGTCCAGGTCCTGGCCGATAAAGAGCAGGGTTTGATTATCCGGCGGCTCAAAAAGCGACCTTGCCTTTTCAGACACAACAGGTGATGGGATTTCGGCTCTGGTTACTGGCAGCAGCCCCAGCGCTCCGGCCGCCAGTGCCGCCGTCCGTATAAATTTTCTCCTCGACCACCCGGCCTTCACTGTGACTGGGGGGACCTTTAATGAAGTTGAAATAACCTCCTGCGCCTCCATGGCATGATCCGGCATCTGATGGGTCATCGACATATCTTCGGCCACGTGTTCGAAACCGCAACCGCCTGAAAAATATTTCCTGGGAATAGTTTCTTGAGTTAAGGGGTCTGATTCCTCTTTAATATAGTTAAAGACACCTTTCTTGAAGGCTTGAAGATAGCGCTGATAAATCTTCTGTGTTTCCTGAGGATCATTGATATTGACCCCGGCCACTTTCTTTTTATCGGCATACACCGCCTCCAAAACACTGTCCCTTATTTTCTTTTTATACCAGGTGGCAAGGATCAGTGAGTTGTAAACCTGCCGCAGTTGGGTGAAATTCTTGTCCTCGTTGACCTCCCTGGTCAATTCAGGAATAACAACTTCACGGACAATCTGGTTGCCCAAACTGCTCGTATTATTGCTTTTGACAAGATGTTTTTTAAGTGATAAATAATCCTGTTCCAGCATCACCTTTAACCTTGCCTCCACCACATAGGCGCTACCTGCCTTCTCGTTTTCATAAACAACTGCTTTATCCGGAATGATCCAGACTTTATTGAAGGTGTTCACGGGAATATTTGTCGTCCCGAATTTCTTCGCAGCCTCCTGATAGATCCGCTGCCAGAATTTCTTTCCTGTTTCTCCTTCTGGATAAATCAAGCTTGCGGTGACCTGCTTAAGCATGTAATCTTCAGCCAGCAAGTCCCGGCCCATTTCAGTCAAGCCGAAACTGGGAGGAATAATCCTGTTCTTTTCGTAAGGTGAAAGGTTGACCCACAGGTCTTCTTCAGGGATGGTCAAAGAGGCAAGAAAATATTTGATCAATTTAACGGCTTCGGCCTTCAACTGCCCGGCATCCTCATCTTTCACAAATGAGCTTTTATCCCCAAGCCCTAAAATAAAATCAAAATGAAAAGGGTCGTCAGCATCGATCTTTATCCCTTTGAGCATGGGAGGCGCAAGCGGCGGGCTTAATGGCACCATAACCCCGGGCGCAGGCAGATAAAATTGGGCTCGGGCCAAAGGGAAAGGACCAATGGTATTGATCAAAAATATAAATAAAACTATAATATGGAGAAATGGGGATATCCTCATACTATATAAAGTGTGCACTATAAATGATTGAAAGACAAGTTTCAAAGATGATTTAAATATAAAATTTGCATTTTAGGGGCCATGATGTATACTTATTCCATATGACTAAGCCTATCCACACCTTTCATATACCGGTTATGGGCACAGGTTTTTCCATAGACACCCCTGTCAAGGTGGCGCGCTACGGCATCCACTCGGTCATTTCCCTGGTGGATGACACGCTCATTGAGCAGATGCGCAAGTTCTATTGCGAAAAAGAGAACGAATCCTATGTCCCCATCACCAAATACGACGACGATTACCGGGCGCGGCGCATCACTGCGTATCTTGATCTGGTCAACCGCATTGTCCAGCGCCAGTTTGCCGAGCTTAAAGCCTCTGCTTTTGAGCCAGGCACCGAAATCACCAAATATTTTGAAATACTCCCCGAAGATTCTGTGCTCAAGGCCGCCTGGCGGCACATGCTCGTGGAGACCGACCCCAAATTAAAAGCGGACATACAACAGAGTTTGCGCGAATCCATCAAGCCCGGGGACATCAATGTCAATATCATGACCAAGCTTGACCGGGACAATTACGATGACGCGGGGGCGCTTTTACCTGCGGAATTCTCCGACGCCCTCTCTGCCCTGCGCGGTTATGCCCAAAGTTCCTTGCAGTCCGCCATCGTTTTCTCAGCCGGCATCAACCGCCGCTTGTACACCTATGCCGAACAATTCAAAGATTTTTATGCTGATGCCACAGGTCATATCAAGAAAAAAATTGTTTTAAAGGTCAGTGATTTCCGCTCCTCCATCGTGCAGGGAAAATTCTTTGCCAAAAAAGGATTGTGGATCTCTGAATACCGGGTGGAGTCAGGACTTAATTGCGGCGGCCATGCCTTTGCCACTGACGGGTATTTGATGGGTCCTATCCTGGAAGAATTCCGTATCAAACGCCAGCAGTTGATCGATGACCTGCATAAAATGTACAACGAGGCCTTGAAGCTCAAGAACAAAGCGCCTTTTGCCAAACCCCATGAGGTCAGGATCACGGCCCAGGGCGGCATCGGCACCTACCGTGAAGACAGGTTCCTGCGCACCCATTACGGACTCAATGCCACAGGCTGGGCAACGCCGTTCTTACTTTGCCCTGAGGCCACCAACGTTGATCCTATTACGTTGAAGAAATTGGCCGATGCCGGTGAAAATGATCTATATCTCAGCGATGTTTCACCGCTGGGCGTGCCATTTAACAATATCCGCGATTCTTTAAGCGATCTCGAAAAAGAACTGAGGATCATGCGCGGCCGTCCCGGCAGCGCCTGCCCCAAGGGCCATCTGGTGTCCAACACCGAATTTACCGATCAGCCCATCTGCTCGGCCAGCCGTCAATATCAGAAACTAAAGATCAACGATCTCCAAGCTCAAAATTTGAATGAGATCGAATATAAGAAACGTTTCAGTGCTGTAATAGCCAAAGCCTGCATCTGCCATGATCTGGGCGAAGGAGTCCTGCTCAAAAACTCAATTACCACCAAGGTCCCCGGGTTTACCGCTGTCTGCCCTGGCCCCAATCTGGCTTATTTTTCCAAGATCGTCACTTTAAGAGAGATGATCGACCATATCTATGGCCGCACCAATATTCTTAACGACACGCCCAGGCCGAATATGTTCATCAAGGAATTGGGCATGTACGTGGATTATCTGAAAAAAGACGTCTCCAAATCCCTGGAATCCTTGAATGATCAAAAGATCAAATATTTTACGGAATTCAAGAACAATCTCTTCGAGGGGATCGAATACTACCGCAAACTTTTTCCTCAAATGGTGGAAGAATCCCTGGAATACCGCACCAAAGCGCTGAATGATCTGGAAGCCTGCAACCAGCGACTGCTGGCTGTAGTGGAAGAATTCGAACCCGCCTTTGCTGTTACTATCCCGATTTTAGCCGTTGCTTAAAAATAGATGACAAAATAAAGGTGACAGGTACATTTTTCTATCAAAATTTATTAGAAAAATGTACCTGTCACCTTTATTTTGTTACCTTTTTCAACTATAGATCTGTGAGCCTTTGTCCTTGAATTCCTGTGACTTTTCTTGCATGCCTTTTTCAGCGTATTCGCGCACGTCCTGGGTGATCTTCATAGAACAAAAACTGGGGCCGCACATGGAACAAAAGTGAGCGAGCTTGGCCCCTTCGGCAGGCAGGGTTTGATCGTGGAAACTTTCAGCGGTTTCGGGATCCAAAGAGAGATGGAACTGGTCTCTCCATCGGAATTCGAAACGGGCCTTGGAAAGCGCATCATCCCAGACTTGGGCCCTGGGATGCCCCTTGGCCAAATCCGCGGCATGAGCTGCGATCTTATAAGCAATAATTCCATCCTTAACGTCTTTCTTGTTGGGTAATCCTAAATGTTCCTTAGGGGTAACATAGCAAAGCATCGCCGTGCCATACCAGCCTATCATGGCCGCACCTATGGCTGAGGTGATATGGTCATAGCCAGGCGCCACGTCAGTGGTCAAAGGCCCCAGGGTATAAAACGGTGCTTCATGGCAAATGCTCAATTGTTTGTCCATGTTTTCCTTGATCAAATGCATGGGCACATGACCTGGCCCTTCGATCATCACCTGTACATCATGCTTCCAGGCGATCTTGGTCAGCTCGCCCAGAGTTTCAAGCTCGCCGAACTGGGCCGCATCATTGGCATCGGCAATGCTGCCTGGCCGCAAGCCGTCCCCCAGAGAGAAGCTCACGTCATAAGCCTTCATGATCTCGCAAATTTCTTCAAAATGCGTGTAAAGGAAATTTTCTTGATGATGGGACAAGCACCACTTGGCAAGGATGGAACCGCCGCGGGAAACGATGCCGGTGGTACGTTTGGCTGTCAAAGGAATGAACTTAAGTAAAACTCCGGCGTGCACCGTAAAATAATCCACCCCCTGCTCGGCTTGTTCTATCAAGGTATCACGGTAAATCTCCCAGGTCAAATCCTCGGCACGCCCGTTGACCTTTTCCAAGGCCTGGTAAATAGGCACCGTGCCGATAGGCACCGGTGCATTGCGTAAGATCCATTCGCGGGTCTCATGGATATTGTTGCCCGTCGATAGATCCATCACCGTGTCCCCTCCCCAGCGGATGGACCAGGCCATCTTTTCGACCTCCTCGGCGATCGAAGAAGAGATCGCGGAGTTGCCGATATTGGCATTGATCTTGACCAGGAAATTGCGGCCGATGATCATCGGTTCAAGTTCAGGATGATTGATGTTCGAAGGGATGATGGCGCGTCCGCGGGCGACCTCTTCACGCACAAATTCCGGAGTACAATTCTCGCGGACGGCAATAAATTCCATTTCCGGTGTGATCATACCGCGCCGGGCATAGTGCATCTGGGTGACATTGGCACCTGACTTAGCGCGTAACGGCTTACGCGTGAGTGGAAAACGGACAGCGGCCAAATCCAGGTTATTTTCGCGTTCCTGACGATAACGGGACGTGGAGGCCTGCAAATATTCAACGTCCCCTCTCTCCAATATCCACTTTAAGCGAAGCGGCGTCAGGCCTTTAGTAATATCAACATGCACCAACGGATCAGTATAGGGGCCGGACGTATCATAAAGCCTGACCGGTAGATTATGAATTAGATTATCTTTATGGTCCCTGGAATCGGAAAGCTCGACCGAACGGAAAGGTACCTGGATATCCGTCCTGGTGACGCCAGGCTCATATGCCTTTTTTGAACCCGGCAAAGGCTCATAAGACAAACGGTTGGCATCAGGGATCTCTGATTTTAAATCAGTCAGGGTCTGTGGGGTCATGAAAACGAAGTGCCGCATCCACAGCTGGATTTGGCTTTTGGGTTTTTGTATTTGAAACCAGACTCACGTAAGGTGTCTATATAATCGATTTCCGTACCATTGATGAATTCGGCGCTTTCCTGGTTGATAATGACAATGATCCCTTTCTGCTGAAAAGAAATATCATTCTCGTAGGGCGTCTTTTGGAATTTCATCTCATAGGAAAGCCCTGCACACCCGCCGGTGACAACGCCAAAACGCAAGGCATAGCCCTCCTTGCCCTCTTTCTGCATCATGGACTGGATCTTGGCAATTGCCGCGTCGGTCAAGGTCACCAGTGGTCTTTGAGATGTGTTTTCCATAGCATTTAATAATAGCATAATTAGATGTGTTAATCAACGGGCTACTTGATAGGCGAAATACTTTCAATGCTGTCCCAAATCTCTGACAATCTTGGATGCTCAACCGCGATCCTTATCCTCAAAATAGAAAGCACGGCCAAAAAATCTTTGACTTCCGAGACCAGGCCCTTATGAAGGGTGAATATCTTGATAAACTCTTGAAAAGTGCGGTAAGTCAGCTTGTCTACGTCTAAAGCATTGACCGTCTTCTCAAGATAAAGGATGATCTTCGCCATCTCCCCATGGGACAGCCATACCCCTTCGCATGAAGGACATTTATCGATCACGACCAATGACTGTGAATAGGTCAGGGACTGCATGGGCCTGACGCACTGCGGACATTGCTTGCCGTCAGCGGGAACGCTTAATTTCTCGGCGTCCTTGCCAAAGGGATCAAAATCTAGCCATCTGAGACCCTCGTCCGCCCTGTTCTTGGCCGCCATCAATTCCTGGCGGGCCAACCACTTGCCCTTGCATTCCAAACATTCATGAACGTTGATCCCTTTTAATTTCGCAACTTTTAATTCGCTTTGACAATCCGGACAGTTCATTTTATCCTCCTAATGCTATCGCTCTTAATACTTTCTGTTGGACTTCGCTCATGGGGCCGATGATAGCACAGTTAAGCCTTTGAGTGGCCAGGATCTCCCGAGCCACGCGTTTGATGTCGTTTTTGGTCACGGCTTTGATTTTTTTAAGGGCCTCTGAAACGGTTTTGACCTTGTCGTTGCTGATGATGATCCCGCCCATCCAAAGCATCTTGTCCATGGTATCTTCCAGGCCCAACAAAAACTGCCCCCTGTAATATTCCTGGGCGCGCTTGAATTCATCGTCGGCCACACCGCTCTTGGCAACCTTGGCCAGTATCTTAAGGATCAGGCCCAGCGCATCGACGATCTTTGCATTGTCCACTCCGGCGCGGATAAGGAAAACTCCGGTGTCGTTCAGGCTTTTGGTCCCGCTGGATACCGAATATGCCAGGCCGCGCTTCTCGCGCACTTCATTGAACAAACGGCTGGACATATTGCCCCCTAAAATAATGCTCAACAAGGCCATGACATAATAGTCCTTGTGATTGGTCTCATAAGCCAGGTAGCCGAGGGCCAGGTGCATTTGTTCCGTCGCCTTGACATGCAAATGGATACACGGCTTCTCCTGGGTCCGCCGTGCAGGGATACAGGAAGGCACCGCGGCTTGTGGCCATTTGCCTAATTTTGAGGCGACCAATTTGACCAGCTCATCGTGCTTCAAACAACCGCAGGCGGCTATCACGGTATTGGCAGGCACATAATGGGCTTTTTGAAAATCCCTTAATTGGGCGATGGACATCCCCCCCACTGATTCGGGAGTTCCGGCAAGGCTTTGGCCCAGGGGATGGTCGGGCCATAAAAGTTCTTCCAAAAGCTCACCCACATAATATTGCGGCAGGTCATGGTACATCTTGATCTCTTCTAGAATGACCGTGCGTTCTTTTTCCAGATCTTTAGGTCCGATCTTGGGATAAAAAGCTATGTCTGCCAGGATATCAAAGGTCCTCTTGAGGTGCGAGGTGGGCACCTTGGCATAAAAACAAGTCTCTTCCTCGGCGGTAAAGGCATTGAGATTACCGCCCACACCCTCGATAAGCTGCTTGATCTGATCACAGGAATATTGGGCAGAACCCTTAAAAGCGATGTGCTCCAGGAAATGGGCGACACCTTTATTCTCGCTGACCTCATACCTGCCTCCGGTGGCCACCCAAACACCAATGGACACACTGTTGCGGTCCTTAAATTCCTGGGTGACGATACGGATACGGTTAGGTAATTGTGTTATACGGCGCATACTATCTTAGGGCTTTTACTAAGGAAGAAACGTAACGGCTGACCTTATTTACCAGATCACGCTGTCCCTGGTGTGCTTCGATGCATTTGACAATCGCGCTGCCGACAATAACACCGTCTGCCACACAAGCAATGTCTTTGACTTGCTGCGGGCTTGAAATGCCAAACCCTGCGGCCACGGGCTTATCGGTAAAACGCTTGATGTGCTTGACCTGCTTGACGACCGACGTGGCCACTGCTTTTTTTGTTCCGGTAATGCCGGTCAAAGCAACATAATAGACAAAACCACTTGAGGCCCTGGTATTGGCCTTGATGCGCTCATCCGTGCTGGTAGGCGCTACAAAGAAAATGGTAGCAATACCATAACGCTTGGCCTCCAGCCGTAAAACTCCGGCCTCTTCCGGCGGCAGATCAGGCACGATCAACCCATCCACACCCGCCTTAACGCAGGCCTTGATAAATTTTTCTTCTCCAAAGTGTAAAATAGGATTATACGAGCTCATCAGGGCAATGGGCACCGGTGATTTCAGGCGGATACGCCTGACTGTCTCTAGGATCCTTTTGACCGTTGTCCCTCTTTTTAATGAGCGATGATAAGAAGCCTGGATAATGGGGCCGTCGGCCAATGGATCGGAAAAAGGAACGCCTAATTCAATGATATCAACGCCGGCCGCTTCAAGGGCCACCACTAAATCCTGGGTGGTTTTTAGATCAGGGTCTCCGGCAGTGATAAAAGCAATAAAAGCCTTACGGGATCCTTTTTTTAATATCTGGAATTTTTGTTCGATACGGTTCATATGAACTCTGCGATCTGATTCATATCTTTGTCCCCCCGACCGGAAAGGCAGACGATCACCGTCGATGTCCTCTTCACGCGACGGGCCAGCTTGGGCAGAAAAGCCAAGGCATGGGAGGTCTCCAGCGCAGGGATCAATCCTTCAAGACGGGACAAAAGCTTGAGAGCCTCGATGGCTTCCTTATCTGTGATCGTAACATACTGGGCGCGTCCGCTGGCTTGATAATAAGCGTGCTCCGGGCCCACTCCCGGATAATCCAGCCCTGCGGCAATGGAATGGGCTATTTGGACCTGCCCATCCCCGTCTTGCAAAAGCTTGCTTTTAGAGCCGTGCAAAACACCAAGGCTGCCCTTGGTCAAGGTGGCCGCATGCTGATGCGTATGCACGCCATGCCCTGCCGCTTCTACACCTATCATCTTGACCGAGGCGTCCTTGTAGAATGAATGGAACAGACCCATGGAATTGCTCCCCCCACCCACACACGCCAGCAAATAATCAGGTAATTTCTTTTCCTTGGCTAAAAATTGGCGACGGGCCTCCTTACCTATCACCGACTGGAAATCGCGCACCATAGCCGGATACGGATGGAACCCTGCCACTGATCCGATAATATAAAAGGTATCTGCCACATTGGAAACCCAGTCGCGTACCGCTTCATTCATGGCATCCTTAAGCGTCTTGGACCCACTTTCAACAGGGATGACCTGTGCACCCATCAGTTTCATGCGAAGGACATTCAGCGATTGGCGCTTGATGTCCTGCGCACCCATATAAACCACGCACTTAAGGCCGAATAAAGCCGCGGCCGTGGCCGTGGCCACCCCATGCTGGCCGGCGCCGGTCTCGGCAATGATACGGGTCTTGCCCATCCGTCGGGCAACCAGGATCTGGCCAAGGGTATTATTGATCTTGTGGGCGCCGGTATGCAGCAGGTCTTCGCGTTTTAAATACACCTTCAATGTTTTTAAATGGGCGCTTAACCGCTTGGCCAGATATAAATTCGTCGGTCTTCCGGCGTATTCTTTAAGATAAAACTCAAACTCCTGTTTAAAGGCCTTGTCTTTTCTGATGGCCTGGTATTGTTTTTCCAGTTGGGAGAGGCAAGCCATCAGGGTTTCAGGCGCAAAGCGACCGCCGAAAGAACCGTAGTAGCCATTTTTATCGGGAAGAGGAGTATTATTCTTCATATCCTGTCATGGTCATGACCGATTTAAGCATGCCAATGGTGCCGGTAATGCGCAAAGGCCATTTTTGCTTTGATGCTTCAAACCAGATCTTATATCGGGCAGGTTGACTTTCCATATAATACGTATCATATGTCTTATCATCTATCTTCAATTTGGCCATCTCCGCCAGCCTGATCTTTAAGTCCTTGGTCGGCAGGTTCATGTTCAGGACGTCACCTATCTTAAACGACCCCTTTTGACGGTAACGGTAAATGAACCCATAAATATTATCAATATCCCCGTCCTTTTTAATGACCTGCCGGGTGATGCGTTTGCCCTCGGTCTTGGTAACAATGATCTGACCTTTGGAAGGAATATATTCTTCTAAAATATGGCCACGGCCAAAAAGGCCCAAGCTGAAATTGCGTTCCACAAAACGCGGCCGGTAGGTCACCGGGTCCACATAAATATCTTCCTCGTCTGAAAAATTGGTACCGTTGGCCTTAAACAGGATCAATACCGTTTTATGGCTCCTATATTTTGCCGGACCGGCCAATTTCAAGCTCGCCTGGCCGTCGTAACCTATCTGGCGGATGGAAAAGAAAATAGTTTCAGCCCGCAAGGACGAAGCAAATGAAAAGGACAAAAAAACCATCAATAAAATTCTATAAAACATCATATTCCTTGATGAAGGCTTCCAACACCCTGGCACCGCCATGCAGCGTCTTGATCTCGGCGTACTCATCGTTGCTATGGATGACGCCGTGAGCACCCCAACCCGTGGAAAATGCAGGGATACCGTACTCTTGAAAAAAAGTAATGACCGTAGCCCCCTGACTGCCTTTTAATTTTGCCTTAAAACCCATCTTACGACAGGTATCCACATAGGTTTTAACAAATGCATGGCGTTCATCGATGCCGTAAGGCTTCTGGGTATCATCAATGATCACTTTAAAATTCCCGGTCTCCTTGGCAATGATGCTTTTGATCTCCTTTAATATCCCCTCGGCCTTCATGCCAGGCATAAAACGGATATCCAGGGAAAACTCGCAAAAGTCCGCTACCATGTTGACCTTGTCCCCGCCGCGGATGGTGCCGATATTTTTCGTCGGTGGTACGAGCAAAGCATGCTTTTTATATTTAAACTGGTGACTCAAAAGGCGGTTAATAACTTTTGCGGCGATCTCAATGGCATTTACCCCCAGCCAATTATAGGCGCCATGCGCTTTTTTGCCAAAGATCTGCACACGGCAATGAAAAAGCCCTTTTTGCGCGATGATGGCATCAAACTCTTCGGAATCTACGATCAAGGCTGCCTTGGGGCGCAGGAGGCCTTTTTTCAACAAAGGAATGATGCCCAGTTTGCTTCCGGTCTCCTCATCAGCGGTAGCGGCAAAAACAATGTCCCTCTTCAAACGAATGCCGTCTTCTACCAGGCTATGCAAAGCCTCCATCCCCACGGCGCAATTGCCTTTATCATCGCTGGCACCCCTGCCGTAAATGCGGCCCTTGTGAATGGCTGCTCCCAGCGGATCGAATTTCCAGCCTTCCCCAAAAGGCACGGTATCGTAATGCGGGGTGATCAACAGCGCCTCCCGGCTTGCCTTGGCACGCGGCCAAGTGCCTTTCAGGGTAGCCACCACATTCGGCCGGTTTTTGGCAAACGAGCATACCTTGATATCCATGCCTATGGACTTCAAGTCACGGGCCACGTAATCAGCTACGGCCACCTCGTTGCCCGGCGGATTGACGGAATTGATCTTTATTAATTTGGAAAGGACAGCTATCAAGCGCGTTTTATTGATCATCCTAATATGCCCTTGGCTTTTTCTTCCCCCTCGATGCGCTTGAAATCATCATAATCAACAAAGATGATCTGAGGCCTTTCGTGGCTCACTTTAAGCATCTTGGGCATATGGTCCCTGATATTCTGAAAAGCGATATATTTAAACTCTGTGCCGCATTCGGGGCATTGAAGAGCATCTATTTTAATGTCCATCTTCTTGCAATGGGCGCAACTGCCAGACAAGGCCCCATAGGTCATCAGGTGGGTCTTGACTTCATCAAGATAAAATTTCTTATAAATCCGGATAAAACGCTCGGGCATAATTCGGTCATTATAACAAAAAAACCGACAGGATCATCTTTTTAATTTTAGTCTGGCGTGCCCCGGAGAATATCCATCGGGCCTGCTCATAAGGATGGTCCTGTCAGTCCTGCTTTATATATAGCACTTAAATCAGCCTTAATCAAGGCCGCCGTTTCTCTATTTTTGATAAGATCTCCCCATAATGGCGCTGGCTGGATACCAAATAATACTCGTTCATGTGCCACACGGGCTCGAGTTGGAACAGATCAGCTTCCAGTTTATCCATTATCTTCCCGTCGGAGATCCGGCGCAGATCAAGCCCTGCCCGCTGGATGATCGGCCAGCTGCCGGCGAAATCCCATAAATGACAGCGCGAAAAACAACCCACCCCGCGGCCGATGGCCGGCCAGCAAAGATTGACCACCGCACAGGCATTGATCATGATATGAAAATCTTTGTCCTTCCAATAGAACTTATTGAAAAAAGTGTCATTGCAAAAGAAAAGCGAACGTCCGGATAATTCCTCATTGAGAGGGACGATCAGGACCTTTTTCTCCTTGGCGCTGAAGGCATCCTGTACAAAATATGCCTCTTTCCCATCACAATAAAAAAGTTCCTTGAGCGCCGGGAAATAAACGACTCCGAGCCAAGGCTTCAGGTCTTTGATCAATCCTATGGAAATGCCGAACAACGGCATGTGATTGGCATACAGGCGCGTACCGTCAATGGGATCCACGGCCCAGATGAAGGAAGCTGATTCAAGGCGCTTTTGGTCCAGATACTGGGCTATCTGAGGGTCTTCTTCGTCGATCAGGATATGCTTAGGGCTTTGAAGAAAATCGCTGAGGTGCTGGCGCGCCAGCCTGGAAATCGACTTGTCCGCAAGGGTGATGACGGAATGGTCTTTTTTAAGCCCCGGATCGCTTTTACCCATTAGATCCAGCGCGATGCCGCCGGCTTCTTGGACAAAGGAAAACATGCGGTTTAAATAAATACCGGAAGGAATCATATTGAGGATAAAGACTAGCAAATAATTTATTTAAAGTCACGCTAAAAATGAATGAAGGGCTGATATACTAAAATCATGTCGCCTTTTTTAATCTATAATTGTATCTTTTTCTTTAGTTTTAATATCCTGGCCCTGCAAGTCCTCTTAGCCACCTTTCTTACCACGGCGGCCCTCTCTCCCTTTCTGGCCGTATCTTTCGCCTTTTTAGGACTAACTATGGCAGGCATATGGGTGGCAAAGAAATATCCGCAGAATGATTATAAAATCTCTCAACAGGAAATCCTTGGCCTTATTTTAAGCCTGGCTTTTTTGCTGATGCTCTGTCCTTTGGCCATCAAATATTTTACCTATAGTCAACAAACTAGAAATTTGCCTATTTACGATAATACCTGCCCCTATGCTTTAGGGAATATCATAGGTAATTCCATTTTTATCGGCCTGATTTTCAGTCTCATTTTTTTCTTTGCAGGAAAATTTTATGCATTAATTTACAAATATTATGTTCCCCTGGCTCCCAAGATATATTTTTTCGATCTAGCTGGAGCCTCCTTAGGTTGCCTTTTCCCCATCATCCTGTTAAATTTCTTACAGTTAAGCTCCGTCCTCATTTTAATGGCCTTATTTTCATTTGTATTTGCCCTATTCATCATCCAGGAGGGCCCCAAAAATATTTTTTTAAGGAATAAGATCATTGTCTTTACCCTTTGTTGTTTTGTCTATTTGATATGCAATATCCTTACCTCCTTTCTTGAGGCGAGCCTCAAGGAACAAATCTGGAATAAAGATACCTACACTGAAATATGGCACCGTTGGAACGTTTATTCGAAAACTTCATTGTTAAAAATCAACCATCCTGAAAACAAAGAAAATACATATGCATTCTCCATCATCAGCGGGGGAGCCTTTGTCTACCCCTACAATCCCGCTGATCCTTGCGCCTATAAACTTTTTGAAAAGTATTCCCCGGCTTCTATCGGTTTTCTATCGAGCCCCGCGCCCAGGGACATTCTTGTGCTCCTGGCGGGAGCAGGATACGACATGGTATTAGCAGACAGTTATTCCTGCGGCAAAGCTGATATCACAGGAGTGGAATTAAATCCTTTGATCGTACAAAAAGCAAAAGAGATCCCCGGTTACAATCTCACTTCTTTTTTTGGAAAGAAAAACATCCATTTGGTCATTGCAGAGGCAAGGAGCTATGTTGAATCAACGGATAAAAAATTCGATTCGATCATCATCTCTTTTGCCGGCGCCACAGCCGTACAATATTTGGGTATTGACAGCTATACCGCGCAATACTTGTACACTAAAGAAGCCTTTAAAAGCTATTTAAAACATCTCAAACCGAACGGGACCATTGCCGTCGTTTCCTTCAATAAACTTAAAATAGCCGCGACAGTCAAAGCCGCTTTCCAGGACCTGGGTTACAGTGATATTACGAAAAAAATGGTCCTGATGGACAAACGTCCCAATATCGCAAAAAGCTATAGCCAGGATAAACTCTTTGCTATTGGGAATTTTATGCCTTTATTGATAAAAAACACCGATTTTACCCGGCAAGACATAAAAAAAATGCAACCCCTTCTGCA
>Ga0265338_10005256_pt1 | contig 16963 bp, 7 predicted proteins | sample 42126metaG_FD_193579 | JGI IMG/M metagenome (GOLD analysis project Ga0265338, IMG submission 193579) | Rhizosphere microbial communities from Carex aquatilis grown in University of Washington, Seatle, WA, United States - 4-21-26 metaG | ecosystem: Host-associated > Plants > Roots > Rhizosphere >... | reverse complement strand
GCAATGCCCGTCAGCGAAAATTTCGGGAACAAATCCGCCTTGGCCACGCCGATGCGCGCCGTGGCGGCGGCCAGGTCGCGTTCCGCGCGTTGCACGTCCGGCCGGCGTTGCAGCAAATCCGACGGCAACCCCACCGGCACGGCCGGCGGCGTCAGCGGAATGGGTTGTTCAACGGACATGGCGTCCCGCAACGCACCGGGCGGCTGGCCGAGCAGCACGGACAGATGGCGGACGGATTGATCGAAACCGGTTTCCAACGCAGGCACCTGGGCCTCGGTGTCGGCCAGCACGGCCGCGGCCTGTTGCACATCGAGGTCGCTGCTGAGCCCGTTTTGAAAACGGTTGGTGGTGAGGTCCAGAATTTTCTGCTGCACCTGGATGTTCTGACGCGTGATGGCGAGGCGTTGCTGGTAACCGCGCGCCCTAATGTAATTTCGCCCGACTTCCGCCAGCAACGAGACCAGCACGTCGCGCCGGCCGTATTCCGCTGCGCCCATTCCCGCGTTGGCAGCCTCCACGGCCCGCCGCGCGCCGCCGAAAATATCAATCTCCCAGGCGGCATCGAAACCGGCGTTGTAAAGATTGTAATCCAGCGCGGAGCCCGGCGGCAGCGGTGGAAAACCGTTCGCGCCATAACGGTTCCTCGAATAAGACCCGGAACCTCCGAGCGAAGGCCACAGACCGCCGGCGGCGATGTCCCGTTCGGCCCGGGCTTCGCGCACGCGGGATTCGGCGATCCGCAGCGTGAAATTGGATTGGACCGCCATCGTCATGAGCGAATCCAGATTGGTGTCGCCGAAATTCCGCCACCACGCGGCAAGGTCGGCCGGCCCGTTCGTTTCGCCGCCGGCCAGGGGCGAGGTCCATGGCGCCGATACATCCGTCTTGGGCGCCTGATAGTCAGGTCCCACGGCACAGCCCGCGAGGAGGGCCAGACACACTGCCGCCATGCCCGGGATCAGTCTCATGCTTTTTTTACGGCCTCCTCGTCCCGATTGGCGGCGTTCAGCAGGTGCAGGATGGCCTCGACGGTGTCGTCCACGCCCACGCCGGTGTTGAGCATGGCCTGAAAGAGCTGGCGGTTGGGCCATTCGTGCCCGAAATAGTGTTTCACAAACTTCCGGCGGTCGTCGTCCATGGTGTCCACCAAATGAACGGCCTCCGCCTCGTTGCCCACACGCTTGAGCACGCGGCGGAACTTGATTTCGCGCGAGGCATACAAGAAAACGGAAAATGTGTCGGTGCGTTTCCGGAGAAAATACGGCGCGCCGCGTCCGACGATGATGCAGGGCCGGGTTTCCGCCGCCTGTTCAATGACCTGTTGGATGATGGACACCAGCCGGTCGGTGTCCAGAATGGCGAGGTCGGGCGATGGCAGGCCCCGGTCAAAACTTCCGCGCCAGATGACATTGATGAGCCGTTGCAGCCAGGGATCGGTGCGTTCCTCGCGTCGCCGGCAATCTTCCACCGGGATTTTTGCGAGCCGGGCGATTTCCTGGCTCAACGCATCATCGAACAATTTCCAGCCCAGGCGGGCGGCGAGTTTCTCGCTGATATGGCTGCAACCCGCGCCGAATTCACGGTCAATGAGAAGAATTTGCTTCATAACGTCATGGTCCGCTAGTCCGCCAGCGCCACCGCGCGGACCGACCGGGGTTTTTGAAAGAACAATACGCACAGAACGCACACCGTGCAAAGGCAGGCGACCAGGAAAAACAAATTCATGAACGACCAATAATCGGCCTGTTGCAGGAGCGAATGATACAGGAAATCGCGCGCCCGCGCCAGGGCGTCCACGGGATTGAAACGTTGTGCGAACACCTGTTGCAGTGCGGCCGATTTTTGGCGGTATTGGGGGTTCAACGGGGACAACTGCCCGACCAGCATGGCCTGGTGCGCCTGCGCAAAACGTACCAGCATGGTGGAAACAAAGGAAAGGCCAATGCTGCCGCCGATGTTGCGGACGAGATTCTGGATGCCGGTGGCGTTGCCGATCTGTTCATTGCGCAAGGTGCCGATGGCCAGCGTCGTCAACGGCACGAAGATGAAGCTCGTGCCGAGCCCGGCGATGACATTGGCCGTGATGATGTTGCCCATGGCCATTTGCAGGCTCAACCGGCACAACATAAAACTGGAAAGCCCCAGCATGGCGAAGCCAAAGCCCACCAGGAACTTGGGATTGACCCGGCTCACGAGCGCACCCACAAAGAACAACGAAACCAGCGCGCCGATGCCGCGCGGCGTGACGGAAAGGCCCGCATCAAAGGCCGTGTAACCCATCAGCGACTGGAGAAACAAAGGTTGCAGCGTGATCAGCGCATAAATAACCATGCCGAACAGCGCAAACAAGGCGCTGCTCACGGCGAAGTTGCGGTTTTTGAAAATGCGCAAATCCACGATGGGATGACCGGTCAACAGTTCGCGCACGATGAAGCCGATCAGCGACAAACCGGAAATGACGGCAAACCAGCGGAGCCAGACGGCGGCGAACCAGTCCGCGTCCTGGCCTTTGTCGAGCAGGATTTGCAAGGTTCCCAGAAACAGTCCCATCAGGCCAAAGCCAATGCCATCAATCCGGCCCGGCCGGTTGGCGCGAATGTAAGGCGGGTCTTCGATCACCAGCAACATCAGGAAAATCGCCAGTATGCCCACAGGAAAATTGATGTAAAAAGCCCAGCGCCAGGAAAACTGGTCGGTCAGCCAGCCGCCCAACGTGGGACCGATGATGGGGGCGACCACGATGCCGAGGCCGAACAAGGCCGTGGCGGTGCCGCGTTGGGTCGGCGGGAAACTTTCCAGCAGGATGGCCTGGGAAAGCGGTTGCATGGCACCACCGCCGAGGCCTTGCAGGACGCGGGCGGCCACCAACAGCGGCATGCTGGTCGCGATGCCGCAACAGACGGAAGCCAGAGTGAAGATGATGGTGCAGCCGATGAGAAAGCGTTTGCGCCCGAAAAAACTGGCGAACCAGGCACTGGCCGGCAGGATCACGGCGTTGGCCACCAGATAGCTCGTCAGCACCCAGGTGGATTCATCCTGGGTGGCGCCGAGATTTCCCGCGATGTAGGGCAGCGCCACCACGACGATGGAGGTGTCCAAGATGACCATGAACGTCGCCAGCATCACCGGCAGCGCAATCAACCACGGATTGGCCCGTGGCCGCCATGCGACCGCGGAAATGGACGACGTTTCACTCATCTGACTTTGACCTCGGGCACAACGGACATGCCCGGCGCGAGGTCCAGGCCGTCGGGCAACGGGTCAGCGAAGACAATCTTGACCGGCAGGCGCTGCACCACCTTGACATAATTGCCGACCGCATTTTCCGGCGGCAACAGGCTGAACCGCGCGCCGGTGCCCGCCTGCAGGCTGTCCACGCGGCCCTCGAACTTCCGGTTCGGATAAGCGTCCACGCGCAACTCCACCGGCTGGCCGGGTTGCATATAAGTCAGCTGCGTCTCCTTGAAATTGGCGGTCACCCAGACGTCCTTCGGCACCAGGGCCAGCAACGCCTGGCCGGGTTGCACGTAATTTCCCGGTTGCACCGTGCGGGCCGTAACCCGCCCGTCCATGGGCGCAATAATTTTTGTGTAGGAAAAATTCAGTTCGGCCTGCTGGAGTCTGGCCCCGGCCTGTTGGACGGCGGCCGTTGCCGTCTCGACGCCGGCCTCGCTCATGACCACTTCCGCTTCGGCGGCGTTGGTTTGACTGTACGCGGCCGTCACATTGGCGTCGGCGGATCGGGCCTGAGCTTGCGCCAAATCAATGGCGCTTTTGGACACGGCCTGGCTTTCAACATTCTCGTAACGCTTGAGGTCATCGTTCGCCCGCCGGGCTTCCGCTTCCGCCGCCGTCACCGCCGCCTGCGCCTGCGCGACCCCGGCTTCGCTGACCTTCACCCGCGCCGCGGATTCATCCGACTGGCTTTGCGCCACGGCCAGATCCGCGCGGGCCTGGGCGAGACTGGCGGCGTAATCGCGCGGATCAATTTCCACCAGCACGTCACCGGCCTTGACCTCCTGATTGTCCACCACCAGCAGCCGCGTGACCTGTCCCGGCACGCGCGAGCTCACCAGCGTAACATAGCCATCAATGAAGGCATCATCGGTGGATTCATAGGGCGCAACAAAGCGGGAATAATAAAAAATCACCGCGGCGAGAACCACCAACACCGCCAGACCGATGAGCAGAATCTTCTGCTGGCGTCCCCGTTTGCGCGGCGGCGGCGGCACGACTTCCTTTTCCAAACCGCCCGGCTCTTCAACCTTGCTTTTTTCCTGCTCCATAACTTTTTCGGATTCCTTCCTTTTGAACCATCGTTAAACGGCCAAGGAAAACCCCTCGTGCTGGTCCGCTGACCAGCACGTCGCGGCATCCGGTCCGGCCGTCGTTTTGGCGTTGCCCAGTCTCGACAACCCAGTTCAATCAGAACCCTTTACCACTCCCGGGCCTTGGCTGCAAGTTCTTCGAATGTTTGGCAGTAGTATCGTTTGCAACATCGCTACGGACCCGATGGGTTTTGGTCAGGCTGAGAAAAAACCAACAGCGATTTTATTCGGCTCCGAAAACCGGTCTGCGAAATACAACGGGTTTTCGCAAATATTCCCCGAATTTCACGGACGGCACGCCCGGTGCTAAGAGACGTGCGTGGATGAGAGCGGTTGTTGCCGAATGAAGTATTTGGGGTGGGGAGCGCGGTGGCAACCGCGGGGTGGAGGTGAGAGGTTTGTTGTTTGAGAGACTGGGTTAAGGGTTGTGTGTGTTGGCGGAGGAACGTGACGCACGCGCCTGTCAGGTTTGCCCGCAAACCAACCTGCTAAAGAGGAGGTGGAGTTTGGCTGCGGCCGGGCCGGGCAGTGCGCGTGCGGGGGTTCCCGCCCGCGAACCTCCAATTTTCCGCTTACCGTCGTGACAGGCCGCACCTTTCGAATTATTTTCCGCGGATGCAACCAACGACGCTGACGCTGGGCCATTCGCCCGATCCCGATGACGCCTTCATGTTTTATGCGCTGGCAAAGGATTTGATTCCGACGCACGGCTTCCGGTTTGAACATATTTTGCAGGACATCCAGACCCTGAACGAACGCGCCACCCGCGGCGAACTGGATATTTCCGCCATCAGCCTCCATGCCTATGCGTATGTCAGCGACCAATACGCGCTGCTGCCCAGCGGCGCGAGCATGGGCGACGGCTACGGCCCGATGCTGGTGGCCGGACAGACATTTTCCCGGGCGGAGATCGGCCACAAAAAGATCGCCGTGCCCGGAACCATGACGAGCGCCTTCCTGGCGTTGCAACTCTGGCTCGGTAAAAGTGCGAAGGAATTCGATTACGTGGTCGTGCCCTTCGACCAGATTTTTAAATCCGTCCGTTCCGGCAAAGCCGACGTGGGTCTCATCATCCATGAAGGCCAGTTGACCTATCAAAATGAGGGACTGGTGGTCTGCGAAGACCTCGGCGTCTGGTGGGGCAGGGAAAACGACGGCCTGCCGCTGCCGCTGGGAGGCAATGTGATTCACAAGAAGTTTTCACCGGACGTCCGCCAGACCGTGGCCGGGGTTCTGGCCGCGAGCATTCAATTCAGTCTCGACCATCGCGCCGAGGCGGTGCACCACGCGCTGCAATACGCCCGGGACATGGGACGCGACCTGGCCGACAAATTCGTCGGCATGTATGTCAATCATTGGACCCTGGACTACGGCGAGCGCGGCCGGGAATCCATCCGCCGGTTTTTGGAACGGGGCTTCGAACGGGGGCTGATTCCGCATCGTCAGCAATTGGAATTTGTGACCTGAGCCGCGGAACGCCGGTTGGACACCAGACCGGATTTTCAGGGGCCACGTCAGTTTTCTTACGGGAATTCCTGGCAAACCCGCACCGTGGCGGTTGCCCTATGTCGCCGGGTTATCAGACCGCTTCGGGCAGATCGCATTATCATTCATCGGACATCGATTAAGCCCCTTTTGATTTACCGATGACAATTCCAGCTTCACATCAATGTGATTTAACATATACTTATTATTATATAGCTTATGTATTAACAATTCTTTCTTCGCTTGAAGCAATAAATGTAAAGTGATTGGCAAGAGGCGGCGAGCGGTTATCTGGCGGCTGTCTAAGGTTGTCTTTATGAAACCAAGAAGCCTGCTGGGAATCGTGGGGTGGATGATTCGTTCCGCCGGTTTTCGGCTTCCTTGGTGGCTCCGGCCGGTTCCGGCCCGGGTCGCCGCTTCCCGGAGAGGGGTGCGGGCATGAATCTTTTTGTCGCCGGACTGAGTTACAAAACCACCCCGGTGGAAGTGCGCGAACAACTGGCCGTGCATCGTTCCCGGTTGCCCTGCAGCGGTTGCCGTTTGAAACTGGCTGGCAATCTCTCCGAAGTGGTGCTGCTGTCCACCTGCAATCGCGTGGAAATTTACGGCGTGACGCCGCGGCTGAAGGGAACCGTCAATGCGCTGTTCCAGCAATTGAGCGGCAGTGACTTTGATTTTTCCCCCTACCTTTATTTCAAGGAAGGCGGTGACGCCGTCAGCCATTTGTTTTCCGTGGCGAGCGGGTTGGATTCCATGGTGCTGGGCGAAACGGAAATCACCGGCCAGGTCAAGCACGCCTATCTGGCGGCGCAGGAGGCAAAACTGACCGGCAAGGCCCTGAACCGCATTTTTCAATCGGCCCTGCAAACGGCCAAGGAGATCCGGACCCGCACCGCCATCGGTCGTGGCGCCACTTCCGTGGGCAGCGTGGCGGTGGAGCTGGCCGAACGGATTTTTGACCGGGACCTGAGCGAAAAGGTCGTGATGATCATTGGCGCGGGCAAAATGGGTGAAGCCTGTGTCCGGCATCTGGCCAAGCGCGGCGCGCGCACGGTGCTGGTGTCCAACCGGTCCCTGGAGCGCGCACAACATCTGGCGTCGGAATTTGGCGGCCGCGCGGTGAGCTTCGACGAATGCCGGCAGGCGCTGGCGATCGCGGACATCGTGGTCAGTTCGACCGGTTCGCCCCACACCATTTTACATCGCGAGGACGTGGCTGCCATTCTTTCGGCGCGGCGCAACCGCCCGCTGTTTCTCGTGGACATCGCCGTGCCGCGGGACATTGACCCGGCCGTGCAGGAACTGAACAACGTGTTCCTCTACGACATTGACGACCTGGAAAGCATTGTGCGCGAGAACACGAAGTGCCGGGCCCATGAGCTGTCACAGTGCCAGACCATCATCGCCCAACGGACGGCAACAGTCATGGCCAAAATCAACCCGGCTCCGGAAAATGTCCGCCCCGCCGGCGCCCGGTCCTTTTACCCTGTGGAAGCCGTCCTGAACCCGGCTGGTTTCCCGTCACAAACCCAGTTTGCCTGACCTCTGACGAAGAACCTTCGAAACCCAACAGCCCAAATATGAACGCGAAACCTTTCATCAAAACCTGCCTGCTGGCGGGGGTGTTGACGGCCATGGCCGCCGCGAACAACGCGAACGCCCAAACGAACCTCCAAGCCCAGATCGTAGCCCGTCCGCTCACGCCCGGCGAGATTGTGACTTATGGCCTGCCGGCCAATTCGGAAGTGTCGGGCGGCCTGGTTAATTGCCCACTCGGCGAGCCGCTTTATCTGGAGGCCGAAGTCAGCAGCAATTTTCCGGCGTCAAACATTGTCAGTGTGACCTGGGCGATTACCAACCGGCCCGCGGGTTCCACCGCCGCGTTGCAGCCCAGTCCGTTGGGAACCAATGTACCCATCTATGAACCCTCGGATCGTCTGGTTTATTACGTGGCGGGAAGGACGCTCCTGCGCCCGGACATCACCGGTTCACCGATCCTCGCGGAACATTACACCGTGGTGACCACGATCACCACCACGACGGGAACGACCAATCTGACTCAGAATATTACTGCCGGGACCTACGTGGGAGTCAACACCTGCGCCCTTTGCCACAGTGGCGGGCAGGCGGCGCCGGACATGGTGCAGCCCTGGTCCTTGACCGAGCACGCCACCATGTTCAGCCGGGGCATTGACGGGCTGGTGAGCAGCCATTACAGCAAGAGCTGCATCCAATGCCATACGCTGGGTTACGACACCAATGCGCTGGCGATCAACGGCGGCTTTGACGATGTGGCCGCGCAACTGGGATGGACTTTTCCAACGGTATTAACCAACAGCAACTGGGCGAGCATGCAGACCAACTACCCGAGCCTGGCCAATCTGGCAAATATCCAATGTGAAAACTGTCACGGTCCCGGCAGCCAGCACGCCTATTCGCTAGGAAACACCAATCTCATTGCCGTAAATTACACCTCAGGCGATTGCGCCCAATGCCATGACGACCCGCCGGGCCACATCCATGTGGCCGAATGGAATAATTCCGTTCATGCCATCACCACGCGTGATCCCGCCGGCAACGCCACCTGCGTGGGGTGCCATACCGCCTATGGTTTTATTGGCCGGATCGAAGGCGACACCACGACGAACACGGCCTACGCGCCGATCAACTGCCAGACCTGTCACGAGCCACACGGGGCAACCCTTCCCGGCACCAACGCTCCCAATCCCTACATCATCCGCACCCTGGCCGCCGTAACGCTCATGGATGGCACCGTCATTACCAATGCCGGGGAAGGTCTCCTCTGCATGCAATGCCATCACAGCCGCCAAAATGCGGCCGTTTATGCCGCCACCTCGAAAGGCAGCGCCTACTTCGGCCCGCATGAAGGCCCGCAAGCCGACATGCTGGAGGGCGTCAATGGTTTCACATACGGCCAGGCCATTCCCAGTTCGGCTCATGCCAATGCCGTTTCCAATTCCTGTGTGGCCTGTCATATGCAAACCATTGCCTCGACCGATCCGGCCTATCTCCACGCCGGTGGCCACACCTTTGAAAATTCGTATCACGGCGAGGATTTGGTCGCCGCCTGCCAGTCCTGCCACGGCGCGGCGGTCACCACGTTCGACTTCCCGTTGCAGGATTACAACGGTGACGGCGTGATCCAGGGCGTGCAAACTGAAGTCCAAAGCTTGCTGAACAGGTTGTCCACGTATTTGCCGCCGGATAATTCCGTCAAATCGTCCCTGACCATTACTTCGACCTGGACCCAGCCGCAACTGGAAGCGGCTTACAACTGGTTGTTCGTGGAGAAAGACGGCAGCCTGGGAATTCATAATACAGCCTACGCGGTGGGTCTGCTCAAGAGCTCCATCGCCAATCTGACGGGTGACGCCAACAACGATGGGTTGCCCGACGCGTGGCAGACCAATTACTTCGGCTCCCTCAGCAATCCGAACGCCGCGCCCAATGCCATCAACAACACCAACGGCATTCCCAACTGGATGATGTATGCGCTGGGCCTGAATCCGACGCAGTCCGGCATCACCGTCCCGGGCGGCGTGGTGTGGATGAACGGCAAGACCCTCGTTAATTCGGGAGTCACCAATACCATCGCCATCTATACGGCCGCCGAAGTCGCCTTTAACACGCAAATGGGCAGCACGTACCAGATTCAGGCCATCTCCTCCCTGAGTGGTGGCTGGCAAAACGTCGGCAATCCCCTCCCGGGCACAGGCAACTCGATCAGCTATTTAACGCCCACACGGAACAATGCGCAAATGTTCTTCCGCGTGCTCCACAACCCGTAACCGCCAAGGGCCGGGACTATCTTCAGATTCATGCCCTCCCCTCAACCGGGGAGGGGTTTTGGTTGTGAAGGGCTGCTTCCGGGAGCGCCGGCATTTTGCCGGCGCGTTGCGTAGAAAGTCATCCAACCCTTCGCCGGCCAGATGCCGGCGCTCCCGGCTGGCCCCGCTCAATTGCGTAGCGCCGGTGCATAGTCCCACAGTTTAAACCACGTACTTTTGAAAGCGGCATAACGTTTTTTGATCGACTTGGAAGATCGAGATGCCGCCAGATTAAGAGGATTTGTCATTTGATTCAGGTTGTTGCGTTATAGGAAGCAGAGCTTGTAAGCAAATGCCGTATTCCGGAGCAGCCAACTTCATAGCTGTGTTGCAATATTGAATTATAACCATTCCGGTCGCGGTTTGGTGGCTTGTTGTTGACATTTCTGCCATAAACGGGGATACTCGCCGCGATTGGTTTGGAAGGGGTAATACTTATGAAACCATCATTGCTTCTATCTGTGCTGGCTTCGGTTGTTACGGTTGCTTGCAGCGCCTCGGCGCAAATCATCATTTCCTTGCCGGGCCGCTCGATTGTCAAACTGCTGCCGGATTACATTCATCCGCGCGTGCTCGCGCTCAATCAGGCCAATGGTTCGGTGCCAGGCACAGTGTTGGCACTCAATCCCACCAACGGCGCCTTCCTCGGCGAGATTTCCGTCAACCTGAATCCGACGGACATGGCCGTGACCCCGGCGGGCGACGCGTTGTATGTCATTAACGCGGGGAGCCGAACGATTTCCAAAGTGGATTTGAATTCTTTCGCGGTTGTGTCCGAAAAGGCCATATCCACCCCCAATTCGTACAGTCTTTCAAATCCACTCTATCTGGTTGCAAGCCCATCGGGCACGATTTACTACACCGATGGAGCGTGGGGCCCCGAGATCTATGCTTTTGATTATAATGCCGGGACGAGCACGCTGGTCTTAAACACCGGGGGTAACCAAAGTATCGGCGCCGGTGGAATGGTGATGAATCGGAGCGGCAATACTCTCTATATCTGGCAACAATACGGCTGGAGCGCTGGCTTAGCCAACTCGTCCATCGCCAGTCTGGCGGTGGGAACCAATTCATTGACGACGATCGCAACCGGCCCGTCGCAAAGCCGCGATCCGCTGAATACCCCTGTTTTTTTGGATGCAGCGGAAAGATGGGTTTTTAACAAAGTGCAGATGGTTTCGGCGACCAACGTTTCAGTTTTGATCGCTCAATTTCCTGACAACCTTTATGCTGTTTCCCTCGATGGCACCATCGCCTTTGGTCCGACCGAAGTGTTCAACACACAAAATGGGACGACGCTCACCAACCTGCCCTTTTCAACCACGGTGCAGACGTTGTCCGGCGACCAAAAAAAACTGTTCCGTTATAATTCCGCCAATACCAACATCGTCATTTATGATATGGCCAGCATCGCCTCGATCAGCGGTCTGGCCATCGTGCCGACCCCGGCCGACGGCAGTGTCGTGGCCCAGGCGCCGACGAATCTGGTCTGGAGTCCCAGCCCCACGGCTTTGGCCTACGACGTGTATTTTGGCACGAATCAATCGGATGTCGCAGCGGCAACGGTGTTGTCTTCGCTTTATTTGGGGCGGGTTTCCACGCCGAGCATGTCGCCCGGGCGACAACTTGTGCCCGGCAACACTTATTATTGGCGCGTGGATACTGTGGGCTTCAACGCCACCAACACTGGGCCGGCTTGGTTGTTCACTGTTTCCCAAATGGCCATCACGCCCGCGCAAATCAGCGTTGGCGGCATCGCCGGTTACAATCCTGCCAACACGAGCCTTTCGCTGACAAGCGCCGTGCCGACCGCTTGGACCGCTGCGGTGACCGGCGCGTCTTGGCTGACGATTGATTCAAACAACGGAACCGCGCCAAGCACCATTAACCTAGCTTTCAACACGGCGCCATTTGTCACCGGAACCTACACGAACAATATCGAGTTCACCGTCGGCGCAGTAAAAGTCGAAGTGCCCGTCACCGTGAACATCGCCGCCTTGAACATCACCAAAATGGCCGCCGACCTTGAGCGCCCCTACATTTACGCGCTGCAACCGCCGGCGTTGTCGGGGCAAAACGGGCAACTGCTTTTCATCAATACCACAACGGGCAACATTGACAAAACGCTGCCGATCGGCATCAACCCGGTGGATTTGACGATTCATTACGGCGAAAACCGGCTTTACATCGCCAGTTGGGGCGAAAACGCCACGTACGTCGTGGATTTGAGCAGTCAGACGTTGCTGCCGCCGTTGCACTTGGGCACGGATATTTACAAGATCAATGCCGGCAAACCCGGAAGAATTGTCACCGAAGGTGAGGACCAATGGATTGCGGTGAACATGGTGGATACGTCAACGGGCAACGTCGTTGGCTCCATGCCTTATCCCGAACGAGAAGGCGATGGGGAAATGGATCCTACGGGAACCTATTATTACCATTGCGACAACAATATATCGGACGCCTACATCCACAAAGAACAAATTGTCAACGACGTTGCTACCGAAGTGGCCGGCAGCAATCAGCATCCCTACGGCTCTCGCAATCTGGTTTTGTCGCCGGACGGCAGCGCGCTGTTCTGGCAAGGCTATGTCTATGACGCGAACCTGAATGAACTCGGTTCGCTGGGCGAGCAGGTCTATGCCACTACCGCTCACGGCGACCTGGCTCTGGGCGGACAACATGTATTCAACTCGCACAACGGCCAGATACTTTATACCTGGCCATTCTCCTCCACGGTGATGGCCGTGTCGGGTGACCAGCAGAAAGTTTTCCTCTACAACAGCGCTTCGGGCCAGATCGTGACCATTCCCATGAGTTCGATTGCTTCCGTGCCCGGCCCTGGACTGAATCCGACTCCCGCCAACGGAGCGGTGATAAATCCGTCTCTACCTCAAGTCTCCTGGACGGTCAGCTCGTTTGCCTTGAGTTATCAGGTGTATCTGGGCACGAACGCCGCCGCGGTTGCCGCCGCCAATACCAATTCCGCACTTTACCTCGGCACGACCACCAGCAATTCATTCCCCCTTTCCGCGTCAGTCAATCCGGGCTCGACCTATTTTTGGCGGGTGGATTCCGTGGGCTTTTCGGAAATAACGACCGGCGCGGTCTGGTCCTTCACGGTTTCTGCATTGACGGTAACCCCGCAGACCCTTTCGTTGAACGGAGTCACCGGGTTGCCGATGCTGCCGCAAACCATTTCGTTGACCGCGCCGTTGACCACCGCATGGAATCTGACGGTGGCCCAACCCTGGCTGTCCGCTTCGGCCAACAACGGCACCACACCATCGTCGGTGACCTTGAATTTCAACACGACCGGTCTGTCCGCCGGTCTTTACACCAACCAGATTACATTGACGGCCAACGGCATTATTCTCCAATTTCCCGTGACGCTGCAATTATTTGACCTCAACGCCTCCAAAATGGTGGCCGATCCCAATCGCAATTACATTTATGTGCTGCATCCGGGCAGCGGCAATTTTGCGGATGCATTTCTGCTCTTCCTGAACACAGATACTGGCGTGGTCGAGAAGGTCATTCCCATCGGCATCAATCCGACTGACCTGACCGTGAACCGGTTCGAAGACCGGCTTTACGTTTCCAATTGGCAGCACAATCAAACGCGCGTCGTGGACTTGAAAACGCAAACTGAACTGTCGCCGCTCGCGCTGGGAACGGATATTTACAAGATCAATGGAGGCAAAGCTGGGAGAATCATAACCGAGGGCGAAGATCAATGGATTGCGGTCAACATTGTTGACACGGCGACCGGGGCTGTCGTCGGCTCCATGCCTTATCCGGAGCGGGAAGGTGATGGCGAAACCGACCCGAGTGGCACGATTTATTACCACTGTGATGACAATATTTCCAACGCCCACATTCACAAGGAACAAATCGTCAACGACGTGGCCGCGGAAGTAGCCGCCAGCAACCAACATCCCTATGGCACACGAAATCTCGTATTGTCTCCGGATGGCAACCGGTTATTCTGGAATGGCTATATTTACGATACGAACCTGACTGAACTCGGCCCACTCGGCTCGGAAATTTACACCTGCTCTACGAACGGTTCGATCGCTTTTGGCAGCCAGCAAGCCTTTGACACGGTTACCAAGCTTGTCATTTACATCCTGCCAGTCACATCTTCGGTTGAAACTGTGGATCGTTTGGATCAACGGCTCTGGTATTTCAATCCCTCCACGCATCGGATCGAGAATGTTCCCATGTCCGTCATTCGCCAGCCGTCCATAACCCAACAACCGGCGACAAATACCGCTGTCGCGCTCGGCGGCAATGTCAATTTGAGCGTGACCGCCATGGGACTCAATCCGCTGTTTTATCAATGGATGCTGGCTGGCACAAACCTCGTGGGACAGACCAACTATTTTCTTTCTTTGAATAACATTCAGCCTAGCCAGCAGGGAAGTTATCAAGTGGTCGTGAGCAATTCCTACGGCGCGGTCACCAGCACCGTGGCCCAAGTCACGGTGTTGACGGCGCCGACGATTGTCCAACAACCGATCGGAACCAATGTGTTTGCCGGCCAGCCTTTTTCACTCTTGGTCATGGCCACCGGCACCGCGCCTCTCTCTTATCAATGGACTTTTGAAAATATCAACATCGTCGGGGGCACTAATTCGATGCTCTTCATTTCCAACGCGCAGGCGGCCAACGAAGGCATCTATCGCGCCGTGGTTCAAAACGCCGCCGGCTCGGTCACCAGCAGCGTGGCCTTGGTCCGCGTTGATCCCGCTGCGCCCAGCATTCTCTCCGAGCCGGTTTCACTCGTGGTGCCGGCCGCGTCCAATGTCGTCTTTGGCGTCGTCGCGGTTGGCAGCCAGCCGATGTCCTACCAGTGGTTCTTCAAAGGAACGGCAATTCCAGCCGCCATCGCTCCGCAATATTCGATTGCGGATGCGCAGGCCTGGAACGCTGGAAATTATCAGGTGGTGGTAATGAATGCCTTTGGCAGCAGTACGAGCACCGTGGCCAACCTGAGTGTGACGCCGGTTGTTCCCTACTTCGTCGTGCAACCCGCGGGCGCCGCGTTGCCCGCAGGAACAAACTGGACACTTACCGCCCAGGCCCAGGGTACCGAGCCGATCGGTTACAATTGGCAACACAACGGCGTGGCGCTGGTTGGCGCCTATCAACCCTCCTTGACCTTGACCAACCTGAAAGTGACGGACAGCGGTAACTATGCCTCGGTGGCGTTCAACACGGCCGGTTCGTCAACCAGCCTGGTGGCGTCGGTCACCGTGACGGCTGCGCCGCCGGTGTTTGTCCAGCAACCTGTCTCAGCCTCCGTACTGGCCGGTGCCAGCGCGATCTTCAACAGCCTGGCCGCCGGAAGTAATCCGTTGCGGTATCAGTGGTATTTCCAGAGCAGCCTGCTGCTCAACCAGACCAACCGCCAACTGGCGTTGAATGCCGTCACCCCCGCCGCCATCGGTTCCTATTTTGTCCTCGCGAACAACCAATTCGGAAGCGCTACCAGCGCGGTGGTGCAACTCACCGTCAATCAGCCGCCGCTGCTGCAGCAGGCATTGTCCAATGTCGTGGTCAATGCCGGCAGCACAGTTACATTGAACGTCGCTGCCTCGGGCGACGGCCCGCTGACGTATGCGTGGCAATTCAACGGCGCGACCGCCGCCGGGACAAATTCCACTTTGTTACTGACTCACATTCAGCCGGCACAATCGGGTTTCTACCGCGTTACCATCAGCAATCCCTATGGCAGCGTTTCTTCAGCGGCCAGAGTCAGCGTCTTTGGACCTGCCGGATTGGTCGTTGCGTGGGGCGACAATTCCGGCGGCCAGACCAACGTGCCAAATACTCTGGCGGATGTGATCGCGATCGCCGGTGGCGATTATCACAGCCTGGCACTCCGGCACGACGGAACGCTTGTCGCTTGGGGTTACAATGGCGACGGACAGGCCGCCGTTCCCACCGACACATTGCGCTTTGTTTCCATCGCCGCCGGCGCTTCTCACAATCTGGCCATTCGTGAAAATGGTTCGCTGGTGGCGTGGGGACGCAACGATGCCGGCCAGACGAACATCCCGTCCAGCGCAACCAACAATGTCCTCGGCATCGCCGCTGGGGATTCTCACAGCCTGGCTCTGCTCGGTTCCCGCACCGTCGTGGCTTGGGGCGACAATTCATTTGGCCAATCAACTGTTCCCCAAGGTCTGAATGGCGTAAGTGCCGTGGCCGCGGGACGCGAACATAGTCTCGCCTTGCGCACCAATGGCATCGTGTTTGGCTGGGGATTCAACGCCTACGGCCAAGCCACCCCGCCCGCCGGCCTGTCCAACGTCGTTGCCATTGCTGCGGGATATTTGCACAGTGCCGCATTGTGCTCGAACGGCACGGTCGTTGTCTGGGGAGATGATACTTACGGCCAGACCAACGTGCCGCCGGGCTTGTCCAACGTCGTTGCCATCGCCGCCGGTGATTTCCACACCTTGGCGCTTCGCGCTGACGGGTCGGTCATTGGCTGGGGTGACGATTCGTATGGCCAGACGAATGTGCCGTCCACTTTGATCAACGTGGTCGCGATTGCCTCGGGCAATTATCATGGCTTGGCATTGCTTCCGGCCATCCCCTGGCTGCAGTGGCAAATGACATCCGGCGGCTTGGTGCTTCAATGGCGCGGCACCGCAGTGCTGCAATGGGCACCATTCCCCTCCGGTCCGTATACCGATGTGCCCTGCCAGGGAAACGGTTACACCAACGTTGATATGTCGGCGCCGGCGAAATTCTTCCGCTTGCGGCTTACTCCGGCAATTCCTGCGCTGCAGTGGCAAATGACATCCGGCGGCTTGGTGCTTCGATGGCCGGGATCCGGTATTTTACAATGGGCGCCGATGCCAGCCGGTCCGTATACTGATGTGCCGTGCCAGGGAAACTGTTACACCAACGTTGATATGTCGGCGACGGCGAAATTCTTTCGCTTGCGGCTTTGAAATAATGCTGCCTTAAAGCCAGATTTCCAAGGGCCTTGTCTTCGCCGGGTTTACTGACCCGTTACTCGAAGCGAGGAATGCCTCAACGTAACGAACGGGGGAGCGAATCTCTATGAAGTCACGAAGTTTTCGCACTCGGTGGATGAGGTGATGTTGTCGAATTCAATCTGGGATCCGGCGAATCACCGTTGGTTTGTTGGTTTGAGTCGTTCTTTCCATACCGCCAATCTGTTATAGGGGCGATACACGCTGCTGATGGTGGGGAAGACTGTCGCAAAAAGCAGCGTTGCTGCCTTGCTGCAACGCCTCTTTCAAAGAGCCACAAGTAAACAGG
>Ga0265338_10005255_pt1 | contig 16971 bp, 12 predicted proteins | sample 42126metaG_FD_193579 | JGI IMG/M metagenome (GOLD analysis project Ga0265338, IMG submission 193579) | Rhizosphere microbial communities from Carex aquatilis grown in University of Washington, Seatle, WA, United States - 4-21-26 metaG | ecosystem: Host-associated > Plants > Roots > Rhizosphere... | reverse complement strand
AGCCATCTGAACCCAGCATTGTATCCAGTCCATCTGGGAGCGCCTGCAACCATGTGGTCAGCCCCAGGTCCGTGATGACTTCCAGAATATCTTGATCGTTGATGGCAGGATTGAAGAAGGTCAGGTTGTCGCGTACACTGGCGTGGAAAAGTTGAACATCCTGTGTGACCATGCCGATATGCTGGCGCAGGTCGCGTAGTCTGGCTTCGCGTAACGGTACAGCTCCGAGGAGAATTTCACCCTGCTGGCTGTCGTAGAGCCTGAGTAAGAGCCGCGCCAGAGTGGTCTTGCCGCTCCCAGTGCGTCCCAGAACCCCCAGGACTTTTCCGGCCTCCAGGTGAAAATTGATGCCAGAGAGCACTGGTTGTTCAGCGTTATAGCCAAATGTTACAGCACGGAACTCCACATCCAGCGCTCCCTCTGGCAGTGTTTGTCCTGTACCATCGACAATCGCAGGTTTTGTACGCAACAATTGCCTGATCCGTACTACGCCTGCTCCCGCCAGTTGGAGTTGCTGTAACTGGTTACGGATCTCCTCGATTGGATTGTTCAGCAAATTGGTAAAGTAAAACGCCAGGTAGACCGTTCCCAGGCTGATGCGTCCATTATGCCAGAGATACGCGCCCAGTCCCAAAGCCAGCGCGTTGCCAAACGCAAAAGTAATCAGCGTTACGATCCACATCGAATACCATCCCAGCCCCATCTTGCGGCGCACCGGGAGCCAGCCGCGTAAGAGTTGGTAGAAGCGGCGCATTACATAACCTGTCGCTCCATTGGCGCGCATATCCTCTGTGCCAGCCAGTTGTTCGCCCAGAAAACCAAAAAATTCCGCATCTTTCTCCCGGTCCGCCACCGAATAGGTCACAACGCGAGCCCGCAGTATGCTGAGGATAACGACACCTACCAGAGCGAAGAGACCGATGGATAGGCCGATCAGCCAGTTGGCATAGAAGAGCGAAACAATGATCCCAATAATTAAGAGACCGTTTCCCAGTAGAGAAACCACCGCTTGAGAGAAGAACATCGAGAGTGTATCCACATCTCCATCAATGCGTTCTATTAATTCCCCGGCGGTATGCTCTTTGTGGAAGGCCATTTCCAGGCTCAGACAATGTCTGACAAGATCGGTGCGCAGTTTGTTGGTGGCAGTCCAGGCCACATTTTCACTTAAATAGGTTGTAGACACAGAAATGACCTGGCCTAGCAGAGCGATGCCGATAAAAAGCGCGCCTACAATCAGGAGTGGTTGAAGCTCTTTGTCGTTGCCAGTTGCGACCGTAATAAAATAGCTTAAAAGTTGTGGGTTGAGCAGTTGTAAAGCAATCCCAAACAAGAGCAATAGCGTCATGAACAGCGCGCGTTTCCATTGCGGTTTGAGATATGTAGCCAGCAGTACGCGATAGGATAGCTCGGACTCTTTGAGCATCTTGCTCATGGCCTTTTCCTTTCATGCTTCTCTTTGCCCTATACATCGGTGCAGGCAACAGAGATTGCGTGGAACATAGGTGAGGATACAATGGAGATGGCCAGCGGTCTCTTTGAGGGCGCGAATGCAAGCAGCAAAAAAACCACGGGGCCGAAGTGCATCCCGTGGTTCGATCTTTTACGGAAAAGAAGAAACGTTATCCTCTGGTGGACGCACTTATATACAGGTTTACAGGAATGTCGATGAGCGCGCAGGCGCGTCCGACATGGTAGTTATATGCTTTTGCCATAGTACCAGTGCGTCCTTTCTTTTGGATTAAATGGTCGGGTCTTTTGTAGATTACCATAGATCGTTCTGTGAATCAAGCTCTGTATTCATCGCGAAAAAGATGAGCCATCTTCTCATGAGCTGTCGGTTCCGCTGGTTGCTTGCCAGCATATTCTGTATAACCGCGATGGGTCAATTGTAAGAGGGTCTGCTCCACCTCACCTTCGCTCCGGTGCGTCAGGCGGGCAATGTCTTGAATCGTACGATGTCCATCTAATAGTACATAGATGATACGTTCACGGCGCTCCATCTGGTGAATGCCTTGCATTGTATTGACCATCGAACGCGCTTTAAAAATGCCCATCCGACCGGGTAGAAAATCTTCTCCCTCCACTATATCCAGGCCCAGGCGTGGAGTAACGGGCGGTTTGCGAAACATTGGCGCTTGTTCAGCCTCATTGCGTGGGCTATCAAGTCGTATGGTCTCTGGTCGCCTTACCAGGGATGTATTTCCGGGTACAGGTGACAACTGTACTGGCGGTAGGGGTGTTCTGAACTTCGCCGCAGCGTCAAATCGATCTGGTTGAGCGGATGGCATCGGTGTTCTGGTGTTCATCGATAGATCAGACCGGATGAGCGACGTTGCCCGTGGTTGCGGGCTTGCATTTCCAGGTACGGGGGGCTGGCTGATCGGTCCTGTCTGACGGGTGGTTGTACCAGGTTTCAATAAACGCACCAGTGGTTCTTTTTCTGTTTCACGTTCTTGCGGTATGGCCAGCGCGGGTCGATTACCAGGGTATGGTTTGCTCATGCCCTGAAACGAACAGGTGATGTGTTTCCAGCTACTTATAAGCTGGAAAGCTTCTTTGCCAGTCTCCTTGCTGGTGCGTATCAGCATAGGATGCCCGCTATCAAAATAGATTTCTCCCCGTTCTATCCGCTTCTCACCCAGGCTTTCAACCTTCAACAACCCTGTACGTTTTTGTAGTGAGATGGATTTCAACATCTGCACTAATGGCTCTGTAGAAATTGCATGTGGCATAGCGTATTCTCCTCCAAGACACTTAAAACCCTTAAACCACCATCTCGATTGGCATATCAGCACTCTCTACTATACCCATATATCCCGATTTTACCATTAAATTCCTGCTAAGAAATATCTCTTCTCTGTGAAAATCGCGTGAATATGCATTTGTCTATGTGCAAGTTACCAGGTACTTGCGAGTGCTGCCGTACGGTGGTTCCACTGCCAGAGCGCAAGCACCAGGACGATAATGCTACTTGCCAGCACGATCCCCGAGTCGAGCAGAGAGTCTTCGAGTGAGCCCTGGTTTTGCAGGGCGTTAAATATTCCGTCGGCCAGATAATAAGTTGGCAGTATTTTCAGTACCTGGAGAAATGGGCTGGCCTTGCCAAACAACTGTCCCAGGGGGCCTACAAAAATAGATGGTACGGTATACATAAACGAGCCTATACCACAAATAGCCCCGGCTGCACTCAAGGTTTGTATCTTACTGCTAATCAAGAGACCCAGAGCCATCGAAAAACAGGTGCCCAGTGTTATAAAGCATAACGTCTGAAAGATATTGCCGATCCAGCCACCTTGAATGGTCAGAACAAGGAGTGAGATTACGAGTTGGTAACAGAATGTTGTCAGAGCCTTACTCAGGATAATGTCTTGAAATGAGGCTGGGGCAACGAGAAGGATACGAAATGTTTTGCGCTCATTTTCCTCGATAAGCAGACCTGGTAAGAGGGTAAGGCTCACTATAAAAGAGAGCATCAACGAACTGCCTGTATAGATTATACTGATAAACGCTCCAACATTTGTATTCAATTGCGTTGTCGGATTAATGGTTGTCGTCACCAGGTCGATCGGTAGTTGTGGTTGCCTAATGGAGCGGGCATAATTTGCGATAGCAGCCTGCAGCAACGTGCTCTGTTCTATGCTGATCGAATTCGCATTGAGATACAGGCTTACCTGTGGATGACCACCAGCCTGTATCTCCTGCTCGAAGTGTAGTGGTATAATCAGGCCCACGTCGTATGTGGTATCTCTGTGTGACTCATTGGCGGCAAATGCTGCGCTTACATCGGCAGAAGCATTTGCATTTGTCACCTGTACTGGATGAAAAGTCTGGCTGATAACCTGTTGAAGTCCTGATTGGCCGGGATTATACACCAGCAGCGTTGTAACCGTGCTGTTACCAACCACTTTGCCAATCACCAGGAACAGAATTGCCAGGAAAATGGGCGCAGTCAGAGCGCTCAAAGTGGTTTTGTTCAGCAGAACATCCAGCATGTCTTTACGTGAGATAGCCAGCATAGCGCGTGGGCGGAGCATCTTCAGCCTCTTTCTATTTCGTACGTACAAGTTTCGCCAATTGTCTCAGGCCAGGTTTTTGTCCGTACATCAAGACTCCCGCGCGATAAATGCGAGCAGAGATCAGCGAACATACAAGAATAGTTACAAGCATTAAGCCTATAGTGAGAGCGATTTCCCACCAGGCAACACTGCCAGCTCCAGCCCGCGCCAGCATCGTCGTAGGCGTCCAGAAAGGCACATACGAAACGATTCTCATCCAGGTAGCATTGGGAGAATAGATGCCAAAGAAGCTGATAAAGTACCCGCTCATTAAGAGCAGCATCGGAATCTGCACCGCGCTCTGCACCTCGTCTTGCCGTTTGACCAGTGCTCCCATAGCGGCAAAGAGTGTCGCATACAGCAGAAAACCCAGGATGAAGTAGACCAGGAGCAGCAGCAAAAGCGTAATGGAAACGCCGGTGATATCCAGATTCAGTCCTCCACCATGTGTGCCGAAAATGGCCGCCTGTAAGGGATTTTGGAGGGACAGCGCGCCAATGCCTATCACAACGATGCAGACCATCTGCGTCAGCCCGGCGGCACCAATGCCCACGATTTTTCCCGCCAGGAGTTGAAAGGGCGTCGCGGCATTGACCAGAATCTCCATCACCCGGTTACCTTTTTCTTCCGCAACTCCCATCGCTACGCTCATACCGTAGAGGAGCACAGCGACATAGATCAGGATATTGCCAACATACGCCAGAATATAGCCCGCAACGATCTGGCTCTCCGGGCGTGTATCCTGGTTTTGCTGTGTGCTAACCACGGTAAAGCCTGGTGGTGCAAAGAGGCTGTCCATCTGGGTCTGGGTGAGTCCCAGTCGATGAGAGGTATCCAGGGCGCTGATCTGTTGTGCCAGCGTTTGTATCTGGGCAAGATTGCCGTCACTGGTTGGAGCGGCGTTGGTATAATAGGTAAACTGTAAACTCTGATCCGAGGCTCGTTTCAGGACCAGCAGGATCGTCAGTCCGCCATTTTTAACCTGACTCTGCAGGCTGTCGAGCTGATCAGAACTATGGTTGACAATGGCAAACGGTGCTTTGCCGGATGTGCTGGTGTTTCCTGTTCCATTTAGAGCAGTACTGATATATGCTGTCAGACCATTATTATCCAGACCCGCAACACTTCCTGCATCATTTACGATAGCAACGCTGGCCTGAGTATTTGTATGTGAAGTAATCAATTCAATGATTGTGGGGACAAAAGCGCCAATAACAATCAGGACCAGGATCACAATTGTACTGATGATAAAGCTGCGTTGCGTGATGCGGTTTTTATATTCTCGCTTAATAATCAGGCCAATATTGCGCCAGTTATTTTGTGCGGCAGCGCCATTTGAATTGACTGCGACGTTTCTCTGCTCCTGTTCAGACTGTGCTTTTTCCAGTGTTTCGACGGATTTCTTTGGCATCGTTTCGATCCTTTTTGTTCAGGCTGATTGGACGACAGAAGCAGCATCTGGCAAGGCGATTGCTCCGACCTGTTCGATAAAGATGTCAGTCAGGGATGGTTCGACCAGTTCAAAACGCGTGATAATTCCACGGTGTGCTAGCGCGGTCTCTACGATCAGATTAGGATTAAAATTCACCTGCATCTGCATTTCGATATAGTCCTGCCTGCGTTTCGTCACCTCTACGCCTGGGAGCGTATCTAACCAGCGTGCCTCAGCATCGTTGTCAAGTTTAAGACGAGCCATATTGTGTCCGTGCTGGCGTTTGATCTCTGCTACATTGCCCTGGACCACGCTCTGGCCTTTATTGATAATCACAATATCCTGGCAGAGTTCTTCCACCTGTTCTAACTGGTGTGTGGAAAAGATGATAGTTTTGCCCCGGCTGTGCATCTCTAAAAACGCCTCTTTCAGTACATTTGCATTGACCGGGTCCAGGCCACTGAAAGGTTCGTCCATGATGAGAATAGCGGGATCATGCAGAATAGTGGCCAGGAACTGGACTTTCTGCTGGTTGCCTTTGGAAAGCTCTTCTACTTTCTTTTTGCGGTTCGCGGTGATTTGAAAGCGTTCCAGCCATGCATCCAATTCTCTCGATGCATCTGGCTTTGCCAGGCCGTTGAGACGCGCCAGGAACAGCAACTGTTCATCGACTCGCATCTTCGGATAGAGTCCGCGTTCCTCGGGTAAATAGCCCCAGTTGCGGCGTGACACCTCGCGGACAGGCTGCCCGTTCCAGGTAATCTCTCCGCTATCGGGGCGCAGAATATCCAGAATCATGCGCATCGTCGTCGTTTTTCCCGCGCCATTGGCCCCCAGAAAGCCAAAGATCGCCCCTTCTTTAACTTCCATCGACAGGTCCTGGATGACCTGAAACTGCGCGAATGACTTATTGATATGTTCGACTACTAATCCCATGTATTTCACTCCTCGACAGGTAATACCTTTTCTCTTCTGGTTATGACTCTCTGGTTCCTCTAGCAACTGTAACATAGATGGGTTCAGGTTCGCGACATAAATTGGTCCAATGGAGCAAAATCGTGGTTAGCAGGAGCAAAAACCAGGCTGAAAAACTTTCTGTGACGCAAAGAGGCAGGGCTGGCCTTACATCTGCTGTTCGTTTTCAGTTGCTGGTACTGGAAGCTCAGGTGCATGTTGTACCGGAGTGATAGAATGCTGAGGAATGATTGTGGTAGATGCCACCGGGAGTAGAAGATTGTGCTACGAATCCGCCATCTGGAAAAAGTGATCGATGGGCGCAGTGCCCTTGCTATTGAGGCATTAGATATTGAAGCTGGCGATATTGTCGCCGTAACGGGTCCTTCGGGCAGTGGTAAGACTTTGTTGATCCATTTACTGGCAGGCATTGTTCCGCCCAGTGGGGGCGAGATCGTTTTTGCCGGGCAACACATTCCATGTATACCTGGCCAGATACAGAAACAGATGGGCATCCTTTTCGCGGAAGATCTCCTGTATGAACGTTTGAGTGTCCGGCGCAATCTTGTTTTCCATTGCCAGTTACAGGGATTGCCCGGCGATCGTATAAACGATGTCCTGACACAGGTGGGATTGAGTGACCAGGCGTCGCAGACGGTCAAAAAATTGACTCCCTCCAGTCAGCGACGCCTGGCGCTTGCCCGTCTGCTTATAGGGCAGGGACAGTTCCTGTTGCTGGATCAGCCAGTATTACGCTGTGACCTGGATACGCAGGAACTTATGGCCCGCCTGTTACGTCAGAGTGCCGCAGCAGGAGCAGCCATTCTCCTGACCGACGAGGATTTGACCTGGGCTGGTAAATGCTGTACCCGAGTAGTTGAACTGCAAGAGGGACATATCGTCAATACCTATGCTTTCGCGCGCTCAGCAGATAGTGACAGTCTGAGCGAGCCTGAGCGTTTTACCCCTTTCAAAGTACCGGCTCGTAAAGAAGATCGCATTTTGCTCTATGATCCAGGTGATCTGCTCTATGCTACCAGCCGCGATGGCAAAACCTACCTGCGCACCATCAACGAAGAGGCCGTCACCAATTTTACTTTACAAGAACTGGAGATCCGTTTAACCGCGCGTGGTTTTTTCAAAGCTCATCGTGCCTACCTTGTGAACCTCCAACATATCAGAGCGATTATCCAGTACACGCGAAATAGTTATACGCTGCTGCTTGACGACCCGCAGGAGACTAATATTCCTCTGAGTAAACAATCTGAGAAAACCTTGCAGGATCTGCTGGGTTATTGAGACCCTGGTAAGCCTGGAAGCACAAAAACAGATCGGGTTTCTGAAGTGGGAGATCCACTCAGAAACCCGATCTGTTTTTGTGCTCGTTCTTTACTCCTCCGAGTCAGTTTCCTCAGCTTCAGCTTCTTCGGCCTCTTCCGTTGTCTCAGCAACTTCTGTCAGAGTATTCTCGTCCATTTCCAGCTCTTCCGTGCTTTCATCCACCTCGTTCTCGTCATCCTCATCAGACTTTTTACCATTGGTCGTCGAAACAGCCACCACAGAGTCACCTTCGCCCAGGTTCTGCACCAGGGTTCCCTGGGTCGTTCGCCCCAGCACACGAATAGCGCTGACATCCATCCGAATAACTACCCCACTGGCTGAAACAATCATCAGATCACTGTCATGCTCAGTGATAACGCGAGTTGCCGCGATCTTGCCGGTTTTATCGGTCAGTCTGGCCGTCAGCACACCGCTCCCTCCGCGACTATGTTTTGGATACTCATCGATGGGAGTGCGTTTGCCGTAACCATTCTCGGTCACCACCAGCAGTTCACCGCCCGCCGTTGCGATATTCACAGAAACGGCGCTATCGCCCTCCGTCAAACGAATGCCCCGTACGCCGCCGCTGGTGCGCGAGGCCGAGCGTAATTCCTCAACAGTAAAACGGATAGCCTGGCCCTGGGCCGTAATCATCAGGAGATCATCATCTGCGTGGGCCAGTTTCGCGGCGATCAGTTCATCATCGTCTTCCAGGTCCATCGCGATCAGACCAGCGCGGCGTACCACCTCAAACTCACTCATGACCGTCTTCTTGATCTCGCCCTTCTTTGTCGCCACAATCATAAAGTCCTGGCTGACTCCCTTGGGCACATAGACCATCGCGGTCACCCGTTCGCGTTGCTCAATATTAATCAGATTGATAATATGCTCTCCCTTGGCCGTGCGGCTGGTATCGGGCAGTTCATAGACGCGGAGTTGGAAAACGCGTCCGCGATCAGTAAAGAAGAGCAAGCTATCGTGTGAATGGGCAACCAGCAGGTGACGCACCGTATCATCTTCGCGTGTAGCCATGCCAGTAATGCCGCGCCCGCCACGGCGTTGGGCGCGATAGGTATTGGAGGGCAGGCGTTTAATATAGCCCTTCTCCGTCAGGGTGACCACCATTTCCTCGTTCGGGATCAAATCCTCGTCGCGGAAATCGCTGGCTTCGGTCTCGATAATATCCGAGCGCCGCTCATCGCCGAATTTCGCCTTCAGTTCATCCAGATCAGCCTTAATGACCTTGCGAATCTCGTTAATATCGCCGAGTAACATCTGATAGTAGCTGATATTTTTCAGGACCTAACCCAGTTCCTCCTCAATCTTGCCACGTTCCAGCGCAACCAAACGGCCCAGGCGAATATCCAGAACCGCCTTACACTGCTCATCCGAAAGAGCAAACTCGCTTTGCAAGCGTATAGCCGCAGCCTCGGCTGTTTGTGATCCACGAATGGCCGCGATCACCTGATCGAGATGATCCAGAACAATCTTCAAGCCATCCAGGATATGTTTGCGTGCCTCCGCTTTGGCCAGTTCATAGCGGGTGCGGCGGGTGATCACAATCTCACGGTGATTGATATAGTGTTGCAGGAACGCCTTAAGCGTTAGAATGCGTGGCTGGTTATCCACCAGGGCCAGCATATTGGCATTAAAGGCGCTCTGCATCGCGGTATATTTGAAGAGCGAATTGAGTACACTATCGGGGTTGGCATCGCGTTTCAACTCAATCAGTACGCGCATACCCTGGCGATCAGACTCATCGCGTACCTCGGAGATCCCGTCCAGCTTTTTATCGCGGTTCAGTTCGGCAATCTTCTTGACCAGATCGGCCTTATTGACCTGATAAGGCAGTTCCGTAATCACAATATTCATGCGGCCCCGCTCGGCTTCCTCTACCTGTGTGCGAGCGCGTACAACGACGCGGCCCCGGCCATTGGCATACATATTGCGAATACCCTCGCGGCCCTGAATAATGCCACCAGTGGGGAAGTCCGGTCCACGCACAATGCGTGAAAGCTCCTCGGTAGTCGCGTCAGGATTAGCGATCAAGTAATCGATGCCGTTACACACTTCCAGGAGATTATGAGGAGGAATATTGGTTGCCATACCGACCGCAATACCAGTCGAACCGTTGAGCAGCAGATTTGGCAGGCGCGCCGGCATTACAACTGGCTCTGTTGTCTGATTATCATAGTTCGGTTTGAAATCAACCGTATCTTTATCGATATCGCGTAACAGCTCATCTGAGATCGCCGCCAGTTTGGCCTCAGTATAACGCATAGCCGCAGGTGGATCATCGTCCTGTGAACCAAAGTTACCCTGGCCAAGTACCAGGGGATAGCGCATAGACCAGGGTTGAGCCATACGCACCAGAGATTCATAAACCGCCACATCGCCATGAGGATGATAGCTCTTCAAGACCTCACCAACCGTACCCGCGCACTTACGAAACGCTTTTGTTGACTGTAAGCCCATCTGATCCATCGCATAGAGCACACGCCGGTGAACCGGCTTCAGGCCATCGCGCACATCAGGGAGAGCGCGGCTGACAATAACGCTCATCGAATAATCGAGATATGCCCCCGTCATCTCTTCTACAATGCTAACCAATTTAACAGTGCCGAGTTCCATGAGAAATCCTCTTTTAAATGTAAAAACGCATAGATGTCCAGAAAGAAAATGGGTGGATGAGAAGGAAAGTCAGGCGAGGATTTTTGAAAAATCAAGCCTCTAACTTCTATAGTATAGCACATTTTTGGGCTACCAGGCAAGCGAGGCAGTATGGCATCAACCGGCTTCTATCCTTGCTTTAGTCGCTTTGATTTCTTTGTCAGGAGTATGATATATAGGACAGATGTACAGACTTCTCGCGCGATTGTATCAACAATCATTCATAGATAGTCAGATAGAGCACTAATCCGACTGGATGGTATATACTGATACAACTCTAGCAGATTTTCACGAGAAATACTCTAGGTTTTGCGTACGCCCTGTGGTATCATTAGGGTAGTAGAGGTTTCAAGAAAAGTTTGAACGCAAAAGAGTTTGTTCCTGTGGCTACATTGTAACGCCATCATAGGCCAATAGGGGAGGGAGGCCGGATTATATGACGCTTTTACTCACTGCACAACAGTGTTTTTTTATCGTCATACTAGCCTTTGCTGTGGTAGGTTTTCAACGAGGATGGAAACGTGAACTCGTTTCGCTCGGGTTTTCCCTGGGTGCCGTCCTTTTTCTCTATCTCGGCGGCGGCTCTGGAATGGCGCAGCTTATCTTTGTGCGCCTTCCGATCATTGCCCAGGTTGTCGCTGGCACATCAGGAACATCACAGGCTCCTACCAATGGTACGGTGCCGACGAATATTATCTTGCTGACGACCATTATCACCTTTATCGTGGTTGTGGCCGCCGGGTACCTGGTGGGAAACAGGGCGTTCCCTAAACCCGCTACACCCCAGGAGCGTCTGTTTGGTATCCTGCCCGCGATTGTGGGCGGCTATTTTATGATGTTGTATGTGACCTACGTTGTAAAATCGCCGCTGGTGACAGTGGGCGTAGATACTCCGAACCAGGGCCAGGTAGGCAGCTATGTACTGGTCATTTTTGTGATAGCTGTGGTTGTCGTCATTGCTGCCCTGATCGCGGCTAACGCGAAAAAGCCAGGTGGAAAAAAATAAGGTGTGTCGTTTTTCTGTTGTGAACTGATGATGTGTGCCACAATTGGTGGCCAGGGTCATCAATTTCGGTGTGAGCGCGTCATCTCTTTTGTTGCGAGGTTAGATGCATGAGTACACAGGTGCAAAAAGCTTCTCTCCCACCGGAGTGGCAACCCAGACGACGCGATCAAGGTGGTCTGCGCCAGGTACGCCGCGATGGGAATAATCAGTTAACGTTTAAAGGCCAGGATAAGGACGAGGTGGTCAAACGTGTGGTGCGTCAGCATCCTCTTTTTCTTGTCAGGCCCATTCTCCCTGCGATTGGTGTCATCCTCGCTTTCTTCGCCGATTCCATCCTGTTCATTCGTTACCCTGACTTTAGAGCAATCTGGGGGCTGATTGATCTGATTCTCCTGGTCTGTTTACTGGTGGCAATTGGCTACTTTCTCTGGCGAGATTTTTTGATCTGGTGGGTCAATATTGACATTATAACCAATAAACGTATCATCTCCTGCCGGGGCTTTTTGCAACCTCAGCGTAAGATCATTACCCTGGATAAAATCTCCCAGATTTCTGTTCATCAGGATACACCCTGGAGCATTTTTCTTTCCTACGGGAATGTGCATGTGTATCTGGCCGGGGGTGACTATGATCTGAAGAACGTACCCAGGCCGCGCGAGGTTCGGGATGCTCTCAATGGTATCTTCCTGGACTATAAATCTGCCATTGCTGCTAAACCAGCCGAGAAGCTTCCCACCCTGGCTGATCCTGCTATGGCCGCGCTGATTGGCAAGCTTGGAAAAAAAGAAGCGTTGCCTACCTTACCGAATGCAGATGAGCGTTATTCTCACCGTCACAATCCTGAGCGTTTGCGGCGACCGTTACGCCGTTTTGGAGGCCCCTTGCGTATTCCTGCTGAAGTTACCTATGCAGCTGATGAACAAACGGTGATGTATGTCCAGCGCTCAAAATGGTTACTGATCATCAGGTTAGTCCCACCAGGGCTGGGTGTACTGGCAGCTTTTGTGCTGACCTTTGTTTTCTCTGCTTTCGCAATCATTACTGTCTGTGCTGGTCTGATCCTGCTGATTGGGATGGGACTGCTGACGGTTAACTATGTCGATGATGTGTTTATTCTGACCAATAAACGCGTTATCGACATTGAGCGCAAATTTATCTTCTTCTATGAGGAACGTATAGAAGCGGATTATAAAAATATTCGCGACATTAAAATCAAGATCACCAACATTTTTGAGAATATGCTGGATGTTGGCAACCTGTATATTGAAACACCGGGCAACAATCCTGATATTAAGATGACCCTGGTCGATCATCCTTACTTTATCGCGGACAAGATCAACCAGATCAAGAACTTCGCGCAAAAGCTGACCGATGCAAAAACCAAGAACACCCGGCAGGACGAATTGACGAAGTGGTTTACCAGTGTTGTTGCAGTCTTAGAGAAAAAGATGGTCAATCAGGGTGTGCCGAACCTCAAGACACTGGATCTCTGGTCAGCGGCGGAACGTGCGGCGGAGGTAGGCATGAAGGTTGTGCCAGTTGGGGAAGATGATTCCTATCCCCATATTCAGGCCGGCAAGATTGTTTCACAGGACCCACAACCTGGCACCTTAATGAGCATTGACCCGGAGTCGGGGGAACGTCCACAAATCCATGTGGTTCTGAGCAAACGCGGTTAATGGAAAAAGGTCCCGGCAGTTCTGCCCGCAGAAAAAGCTCGTAAAATCGACTTTTGCCAATTTTTACGAGCTTCTCTCTTGTATTCTGCCAATGGAGCGTTAGCGAGCGTTGGTACGAGCCAGCAGAGCGACACATTCGATATGATATGTCTGGGGGAACATATCAACTGGTTGAGCCGCAACCAGGCGATAACGACCGTTACCGCAGAGCGTCGCAATATCACGTGCCAGGGTACTTGGATCGCAGGAAACATAACAAATGGCGCGCGGAGCCAGGGATTGTAGTGCCTGCAGGGCTTTGGGATGGCAACCGGCGCGTGGAGGATCAACCAGGGCCAGGTCAACCCGTTCGCGGCGATAGTAGATCTGGCCCAGCAAGCGTTCCAGTGTGCCTTCCAGAGCAGTAATGTTGCTTTGATTGTTTAATGTGGCGTTCGCGCGTGCATCCATAACCGCGCTTGGCTGAGATTCAATAGCGATAACGCGAGAAACGCGTGGGGCCAGGAAAGCAGAGAAGAGGCCAACGCCGCTATACCCATCCAGCACCACATCCGAGCGCTGAGGTTCCAGCAGCGCTACAGCTCGTTCCGCCAGCACAGGTGTTTGCACCATATTCACCTGGAAGAATGAGTCAGCAGAGACGCGGAAGCGTCGTCCAGAGACCATATCGGTGAGGAATTCCTGCCCGGCGACCACCCGCCCATAGCGTCCACCTACGCGTTCGATAATGACCCCGACAATGCCCGGAGCAGTGGTAATCAACTCATGTGCAAGCTGTTGTGGAGCCTCCATTACCGAACCAGGACGTGCATGAATGCTCAGCAGCGTCGGGGCGGCTTTCACGGGAGCCGCGCCAGGAGTACTGACCGCTCCGATAGCGCCACGGATCGTAAAGCCCTGAATCATTTCCGCCAGCGTCTCGCCGAAATACTTTTGTAGTTTGCTACGTACACGCTGATACACCATATCCAGCGCTGGATGGAGCAACTCACACGATTCCAGATCCTGCACCTCATGGCTATCGGTCAACTTAAAACCAATTTCCCCGCTGGGTCCAACAGAAAATAAAGCAATATTGCGATATTCCCAGGGTGAGATGCCATTGGGCATACCAAGGGTTGGATGGACAAGCGCGTCAGGCTGCTTCCCAATACGTACCAGAAGTTGACGAACAATATGGGCTTTCCATGTCAACTGGGCTGGATAAGAGATGTGTTGCCATTGGCAACCACAATCTGTAAGCAGAGGATAGAGAGGTTCAATGCGTTCAGGCGCTGGCCGCACAATCTCCAGAAGATTAGCCCGTGCGTGTCCTCTTCTCTCTTCAACAATCTCGACGCTTACTCGTTCGCCAGGAATACCACCTGGCACAAAGAGTACGCGACCCTCGTAACGGCCTACGGCGTCCCCTCCATAGGCAAGATCTGTCAGTTCAACGTCAATGCTCATGTTCACCTCGGCGGCCACCTGTGGTCTGAAGGATCGCCAGTCAGAAACGTGTCTTCACCATTGGTAAAGCTCGTTCGCTGGTCTGGAGAACTCAGAGCCGTCTACAGCGTGTGTCCGTCCCATCTTTCCAACGTAACTTATGTCTGTCCTATAGAAACTAATAGTCTGGAGAGAGAAAACATCGCAGGTAATTTCTCCGACCGTTATTTTCGTTCCAAACAGACAGATGAGTAGGCGTTCAACCCCAGATACACGTTTTTCTCCCGCCTGCGGCGGCGTAGAGGAGAAAAGAAAGAGGCGGGGAATCCCCCGCCACCCCGCCTGAGAACCGTTGTCCTCTGGACCTCTACTACCAAAAACCTGTTTGCCGGGTTCACTAAAACGTCAGCGGATGTTTGGGCTGCGTATAGAGTCGTGTCCCAAAACGACTTAGGAAAACCGCTCCCAACCCCAGTAAACCGGCACCGATGCTGACAATCCAACCAACATAGGGGAGAGACCCTACCAGTACCAATATCGTCAGCCCTACGGTTACTTGGGCCGGGCGTGTATTATGTCGGGGTGCTACAGCCCGCATAATATACTCACCTACCAGCCAACCAATCGCTATTGTTCCTAACGCCCATGCCGCAATCAGTCCGATGGCAACCAGGATTGCCAGCGGAATGGGAATAATTAGTGCGATCAAGACAACCAGGACTGCTGGCGCCAGCAATAAGCTGAGCAAACCGAGAAGCAGACTGCGCCGCGCCTTTGTTGTCACAGTAGTACGCACAAACATGACATGTTCGGGAAGCAAGGAGGTAAGTAACAGGCCGAGTGCAACCCAGACCACAATGGACCAGAATGGGAAGACAAACCCGGAGCTGAGACCCGGCACCCAGAGAGAGACATGCTGACTCTGGTCTTCGATCTCACCTTCCAGATGTGATCCCTTCTCCAACTGCTCACTGCCCCCAAACACATGAATGTTTCCGCGCATGTGAGAGCCGTTCTGGAGAGTGACGATGCCACCATACAGATCGATATTCCCACTCACGTTTCCTGCGATATTTATGTTAGAGCCAAAGGCAAGGATATCTCCCTGCACCTGGCCATTCACATCCAGAGTGCTACCAAACAGTGTCAGATCCCCACACTCTGTCTCTGGTTTATCCACCCTCAGAGATCCAGCCACCATCGGGCCATGCTGCGTGCCTGTACAGATGCTGGTGGCGGCTCCACGGTCGCTCCCAGCAGTATGTCCATCTGGCGTCAACCAGCCTAAGATCATCCCGACGCCCTGGATTAAGAGGCCCGCTCCCAGGATCAGGGCAAACACGATCAGCATCAGTGTTCGCCAGCGCCTGCGGTTGGCTTTTCGCATACTGGAACTCCCTATCATGGCAGCCGACCATGAGCGTTTTCCCCTTACCTACACCTCATGTGGTGTACGCATGAGACGTAACCACATTCCCATCATTAAAACCACAGCCAGGGCTGCTCCAGAGAGTAGCCAGCTATTTGATGGGATCAGTACCAATGCCGCCTGAAGACCCTCAGCTATAGCGACAAGGACTGCGATACTCCCACTTAGCAGGGTCAGTATGCGTGCCAGGATCTCTGGTTGGAAAAAAGAAAGCACCAGAAAGATAATGGTTAGTATCCCTAACGAAAGAAACACCCCGGCCAGGAACATCGGCACCGTAATACGCAGAAGGTTGTTACGCTCTTGCTGTCTGGCCTGAAGATGTTCAAGTTGTTGCGTGATCCGTCGCTGTTGTTCTACCGCTCGCATGATACGCTCTGTTGAGATACCGGGATACATACGAGAGGGGGGGGTTCCGAGCAGATCAGGCTGCTGCGGGACCCGTGGAACCTCAAGGTCTGGAGAACTTGCCGACATGTGTATCGTACCATCGTTCTCGGCTGGCCTGGAAGCAAGCGCATCACGCCGGGCAGCGAACTGGTCTTTAGTGTCGCGGCAGCGCATGAGCCTGTTCCTCCTGTGGTTTCGTTTCTTTCATATAACGAGCCAGTAACTCGCGCGCCCGGTGTAGACGTGCTTTGACCAGGGCGGGAGTGAGATTGAGAGCTGTGGCAATCTCCTCATAGGATAGATCGTACCAGTAGCGCAAGACAATCACTGCGCGATATTTGCTGTGCAAACGCCCGAGATATGCCTGGATTTCGTCCTGTTGCTCGCCAACCAGGGCCGACTGTTCAGGGCCGGCACCCAGATCGGTGATCCACTCCAGGAACGGTACATCTTCCAGGGGCAGAGCCAGGAAGCGTCTGCGCCGCAGCTGGTCAATCGCCAGGTGCGAAGCAATCGAAAGCAACCAGGTGCTAAATTTATGTGCTGGTTTATACGTTGCAAGTTGCGTATAGGCACGTACAAACACTTCCTGTGTCACATCCTCA
>Ga0265338_10005252_pt1 | contig 16975 bp, 13 predicted proteins | sample 42126metaG_FD_193579 | JGI IMG/M metagenome (GOLD analysis project Ga0265338, IMG submission 193579) | Rhizosphere microbial communities from Carex aquatilis grown in University of Washington, Seatle, WA, United States - 4-21-26 metaG | ecosystem: Host-associated > Plants > Roots > Rhizosphere... | reverse complement strand
CCGGCGATGCCTACTATGTGGCTCAGATCCGTGCGCTGCTCGACGATCGGCCCGACGTTCGGCCCGACCTCCGGACAGGTGGCCCATGAATTCTCCCCCATCGATGCACTCTCCCATGAACACGACGCTTCGTTCCCTGCTACATGCGCTGTGGCCGCTACTGCTGGCAGCCCAGGCCGTTTCGTCAAGCGCGGCGACACCTGCGCCCGCGGACCCGACACCCGCAGCGGCCACCGCCGCGCCTGCGGAGGGCGCCGGCGCGGCCAGCGCGGCAGGCACGCGAGCCCTGGATGAGCAGATCCAGAGCCTCAAGAAAGACGTTGTCGATCTTAACAAGGACCTGTTCGTGCTCGAGGAAGAGCTGCTCTTCCCGGCCAACACGCAGGTGGCCGTGTTCGTGTCGATGGATGTCGGCGAATTCTTCGCCCTCGATTCGCTCACGCTGAAGATCGACAATCACGACGTCAGCAGCTACCTGTATACGCCGCGCGAAGTCTCGGCGTTGCTCAAGGGCGGCGTGCAGCGCCTGTATGTGGGCAATCTGAAGGCCGGCCAGCACGAACTGCTGGCATTCTTCAACGGCAAGGGTGTGCACGATCGTGACTACCGGCGCGCGGCCAACCTTCGCTTCGAAAAAGGCGTAGGTGCCAAGTATCTGGAGCTCAAGATCACCGATCACCTGCGGGCGCAGCAGCCCGAGTTCGAAATCAAGGATTGGGAATAGGGCGCGTATGGGCCGTAGAAGCTGTGGGCTAGCCCTCGGCCTGCTGACCGCGGCGCTTTGCCTGTCGCCGGCGCAGGCCGCGCGCAAACCCGATCCCAACAAGCTGCCGAGCATCTCCGTGCAGGATCTGCACTACGGCGAGGTGCTGTTCCAATACTATTGCGGGCAGGAATTCGAAGCTCTCACGGAACTCGAGGCCTTCAACCAGTGGCAGCGAATGCCGCATCACGTGCATGACGCGGATCTGCTGGCGGGTGGCCTCTATCTGGAACTCGGCATGCACAATGAGGCCGGCGAGCGCTTCCAGCGGCTGCTGAATTCCGATGTACCGGTGGGCGTGCGCAATCGCGGCTGGTTCTACCTGGCCAAGATCTGGTACGAGCGCGGCTACTACGATCGCGCGGAACAGGCCATCGGAAATATACAGGGCACCCTGGACCCGGAACTCGAGGCCGAGCGCGTGCACCTGCTGGTCAATGCGCTCATGCGCCAACAGCGTTTCGATGATGCCATCGCGCTGCTGCGCGGCTGGCACGGCCCGGCAGACTGGACCGCCTATGCCGGTTTCAATCTCGGCGTCGCGCTGGTACGCGCCGGGCGGCTGGCGGAGGCCGATCCGATCCTCACGCAGGTTGGGACGCTGAATGTCCACAGCAGCGAGATGCTGAATCTGCGCGACAAGGCCAACCTCGCGCTGGGCTTCGCATACCTGCAGGCCGATCAAAGCGACAAGGCGCGTGTTCCGCTCGAGCGCGTGCGCCTCTCGGGACCGTATTCGAGCCGAGCGCTGCTCGGCGATGGCTGGGCACGCGCCGCGCAAGGGGACTATCGCGGCGCGCTGACGCCATGGCTCGAGCTTCGCGGACGCAACCTGCTCGATGCGGCCGTGCAGGAGTCCTATCTGGCGGTGCCATTCGCATTCAGCAAGCTCAATGCCGGCGCGCAATCTGCCGACTATTACGAAAGCGCGCTGCAGTCCTTCGGCAATGAATCGGTCAACCTTGACACCGCCATTGCGCACATCCATGAAGGGCACATGCTCGATGACCTGCTCGGCGAGGACAAGGATGCCCGCTACGGCTGGTTCTGGCAGCTAAAGGCGCTGCCCGATTCGCCGCAGTCGCGGTACCTGTACACCGTGCTTGCCGACAACGACTTCCAGGCCGGCCTCAAGAACTATCGCGACATGGCGTACCTGACGCGCACGCTGCGCCACTGGGACGACAGCATGGACGCGTTCGCCGCAATGCTGGACACAAGGAAGCAAGCCTATGCCGAGCGCCTGCCGCGTGCGGATGCGCTGCTCGCGAGTGACCGGCTGGCGCAGTTGCGCAACACGCGCGCAAGCGTCGCAATGCAGCTGGATGCGGCCGAGACGGGAAATGAAGTAGCGGCACTGGGCAGTCCCACCGAGCGCGAGCAGTGGGCAACCGTCACGCGGCTGGAAGAGCAGCTGGCGGCCATGCCGCCGGGGCTCGAGCGCGATGCGGCGCGCGACAAGCTGCGGCTGATCAAGGGCGTGCTCTATTGGCGGCTCGACGCCAGCTTCAAGGGCCGCGCCTACCAGGAACATTACGTGCTGCGCGAGATCGACGCGGCGCTCGAGGAACTGCAGAACCGCTGGGTGCGCGTGCAGCTGGCCCGTTCGACGGTTCCAACCGACACCGATGAATTCGCCGGACGTATTGCCGCATTGGCCGCTCGCGTGCAAGCCATGCGCGATCGGCTGGCGCAAACCTCGCAACAGCAGAGCCAGTACCTGGACGATGCGGCCGAATCCGAACTGCGCGCGCAGAAGGAGCGACTGGACGCCTATGCGTTGCAGGCACGCTTCGCACTCGCCGACATCTACGACCGCGGTGCCAATGAGGCGGGAAGCGATGCGGCACCGGCGACTGCGCCGTCCCCGGAGCCGAAGTGATGCGAGTTCACGGCACCCTGCGGGTCCAGGCTCTAGCGGCGCTGCTCGCCGCGCTGCCAGGGGTGGTGCCTGCGGCCAAGAATCAGCCGCCAGGCCCGCCGACCATCGGCGATCTGAGCAACAAGTCCGTCGATGTCAGCCCGGCACCGGCAAAGAGCGGCGGTGCCAGCAAGGCGATGGAGAACTATCGCGCCTTTCTCAACATGCAGAATGCCGATCCGAAGCTGCGCGCCGAAGCGCTGCGTCGTCTTGGCGACCTGAATCTCGAGTCGGGCGAGCTCGAGCGCATGGCCAGCGAGGTGACGCAGATCGACATGCAGGGCGCCGAGGCAATCCGCCTTTACTCAACGCTGCTCAAGGCCTTTCCGGCCTATCCGCGCAACGACCAGGTGCTCTACCAGCTGGCGCGCGCCTACGAGACCACAGGCCAGGCCGCGCAGGCCCTGGCGACGCTGGACACGATCGCCGCGCGCTATCCGCAGGGGCGCGACACGGCCGAAGTGCAGTTCCGCCGCGGCGAGATTCTCTTTTCGGCTCACCGTTATCCGGAAGCGCAGGCCGCCTATGAGGCAGTGCTGGCGCGAGGCCCCAACGGATCGACCTTCTATGCCCAGAGCCTCTACAAGCACGGCTGGTCGCAGTTCAAGCAGGGTCTGAACGAAGACAGTCTCAAGTCTTTTGCCGATTTGCTGGACCTGACACTGACCGATCCGCACGAGCCTTCGCGCACGCGGGTCTGGGAATCGCTCGGCCGCGCCGATCGTGAGCTGGCCGAGGACACGCTGCGCGTCATGAGCATCACGTTCTCGTACGTGGATGGCGCAAAATCGCTGGATGAGTTCGTTGCTCGCCGCGTCCACATGCCCTATGCGTGGATGCTCTATTCGCGTCTGGGTGATCTCTACGTAGACAAGCAGCGCTTCCAGGACGCTGCCGCCACCTATCGCGCCTTCGTCAGCCGCGATCCGGTCGATGAACACGCACCAACCCTGTCCATGGCCGCCATCGAGGCCTATCGAAAGGGCGGCTTCGCCGATCTGATGCTGCAGGGCAAACTCGAGTACGCGCAGCGTTATGGCTTCGACTCGCCCTTCTGGAAGGGGCGGCAGCACAGCGACTATCCGCAGGTAGTCGAGCAACTCAAGGTCAATCTGAAGGATGTCGCGCAGTACTATCACGCCACTGCCCAGAAGACCAAGAAGGCCGAGGACTACGCGGCCGCTGCGCATTGGTATCGCAACTACCTCAGCTTCTTTCCCGACGATCCGGAATCAGCCGCGACCAACTATCTGCTCGCCGACGCCCTGTTCGAGAGCCGGCAGTACATGGATGCGGCGAGCGAGTATGAGCACACCGCTTACGGTTATCCCCGCGGCGCGCGCTCGGCGGAGGCGGCCTACGCGGCCCTGGTCTCCTACCAGAAGTACGAGGACACGCTGGCAGCCGATGCTCGTCCGGCCGTGCATCAGCGCGCCACCGACTCGGGCCTGAAGTTTGCGCAGACCTTTCCCGAGCACCCGGAGAGCGCCGTGGTGCTCACGCACGCCGCCCAGGACCTCTATGCGGCCGGCGATCAGACGCGCGCCGTGGTGGCCGCACAGGCTCTGCTGGCGCGTACCCCGCCGGTCACGCCGGCTCAGTCGCGCATCGCCTGGACGATCGTCGGACAGGTCAGCTTCAATCAGGCCGACTATGCCGGGGCAGAGGACGCCTTCACCCACGCGCTGAGCTCCGCGACGCAAAACGATCCGGAACGTGCCGATATCACCGAGCGCCTCGCCGCAGCTGTCTATAAACAGGCCGACGCGCGGCGTACCGCAGGCGACCAGGCGGGTGCGGCACAGGATTTTCTGCGCGTCAGCAAGCTGGCGCCGGGTTCCAAGATCACCGTCACTGCGCAGTACGACGCCGCCGCCTCGCTGATCGTCGCGCAGCAGTGGGATCAGGCGATTGGGGTGCTGGAAGCTTATCGCCGCGACTACCCCAAGAGCGAGTACGCGGCAGACATCGATCGCAAGCTTGCAGTCGCCTACGAGCAGGGTGGCCACGCGGGTCAGGCCGCCGCCCAGTACGAGCGCATCGCCGAGAATCAGAAAGAGGACCGCGCGGTGGTGCGTGAGGCCACCATCAAGTCTGCCGATCTGTATGCGCAATCGGGCGACAGCGCGCGCAGCACCGCGATGCTCGAGCGGCTGGTGCGCGACTATCCCACGCCGGTGGCCGATGCCATCGAGGTGCGCCAGCGACTGCTCGATGGGGCAGTCAAGTCGGGCAATCTCGAAAGGCAACGCTACTGGCAGCATGAAATCGTCAAAGCCGATGCCAGCGCCGGAAGCGGACGCACCGATCGCACCAAATACCTGGCCGCGCGCGCGCAGCTCGCGCTGGCCGAGCCCGCGCGCGACGCCTTCCGCAACATCAAGCTGGTGACGCCGCTCAAGCAGACACTGGTGGCCAAGAAGAGGGCGATGGAAGCCGCGATCCAGTCCTACAAGGAAGTGGCTGAGTACCAGGTTGCCGAAACCACGACCGCGGCGACTTTCGAAACCGCAGAACTCTACCGGACGCTGGCGCACGACCTGATTGCCTCGGAGCGGCCCAAGAAGTTATCCGCCGATGAGCTCGAGCAGTACGACACCTTGCTGGAAGAGCAGGCGTATCCGTTTGAGGAGCAGGCCATATCGATCTACGAGATCAACGCCAGGCGCACCAGCGATGGCGTGTACGACGTGTCGGTGCAGAAGAGTTTCGATGCGCTGGCCAAACTCAAGCCGGCGCGCTACGCCAAGGTCGAACACAGTGAAACCTGGGTGGCGGCGCTTCCGGCTGCAAATGCGGACCAGGGCGCGCAGGCCGACTACCAGCGCGCCGTCATGCTGGCGGCGGGCGACAAACAGACCGAGGCCGAGCTGCAGCTCAAGCAGTTCGAACTGCAGTACCCGGGCTATGCCGCGCCGGCAATCGATCTGGGCCTGCTGAAGCGAGCGCAGGGCAAGCTGGCCGATTCCGAAGCGGCGCTGCGCCGTGCTACCACGATCGAATCCAGCAATGCGGTGGCATGGAGCGAGCTTGGCGTGACATTGCGGCAGGAAGGCAAGTTCAAGGACGCCCGGGAGGCCTACGCACAGGCCATCTCCGCCAACGATGCCTATCCTTACGCGCATTGCAATCTGGGTGTGTTACTGGATCTTTATCTCGATGATCCGAAGGCGGCACTGCCCGAATTCGAGCGCTACAGGGAGTTGTCCGGTGAGGACAAACCGGTGGCCGGCTGGATCGCGGAACTACGGGCCAGGACCGGGCTCAAGGCTGTGGCGCCAGAGGCCCCAGCCAGCGAAGCCCCGGCAAATGCGCCGGTGGCATCCGGCAACAATGGAGGAGCGACATGAGCGAATGGCGCATAGCCGTATCGATAATCGCAGTGGCGAGCCTCTCGACAGGGGCAGCCCACGCGCAGACGCCCGACCTCGAACCCGGTGTCCAGACCTCCGCTCCCGCTGCGGCGCCCGCTCCCGCTGCGGTGCCCACGCCTGCCAAGATAGCCGCGCCTGCCAAGGGCGCGCCTGCCAAGGGCGCGCCGGCCAAGGTGGCCGCGCCGGCGGCGGCGCCCGCATCAGATCCGGCCGCGGGCTCCAGGACCGCCGCGTCCAAGGATCGCATTGAACTGGATACCACGCAGATCAGCGGCAATCGCGAGCTGCCGAAAGTCATGTACGTGGTTCCCTGGCGCAAGGCCGATCTCGGAGAGTTTGCGGGCAAGCCCCCGAACAGCCTGCTCGATGAGGCACTTACCCCGGTCGACCGTGACGTATTTCGCCGCCAGAACCGCTATTACTCGGCGATGCAGGGCGGGACGGCTGACGCCAGGTCGCAATCCGGCACCGCCGGGCCCTCGGCCAAGGGGGCGGAGTCGAAGGATGAGAAATAGATCGCGGTTTTGCGCGATGGCGTCACCTTAGTTTGGTGATCTCGGTGGATCATAGCGTTCAGGAATGGGAGTCAGCACGATGTTCAGTCACATAGTTCGGTTCTTCCAGGGCGGCGGCGACATGATGTACCCGATCGCCGTGGTGATGGTCGCGGGGCTCGCGATCGCGCTCGAGCGCTTCATCTACCTTACGCTGGTGCAGTTGCGTAACCGTGGGCTCTGGAACGAGCTGGTGCCGTATCTGCAGCGCGGCGATTTCCGCCAGGCGGTGCAGCTGACCGCCAAGTCGCCTTCGGCGATCGGTCAGATCCTGAGCTATGGGCTCGCGCGCGTATCTTCGGCTCATCACACCCGCCACGATATCGAGAAGGCCATGGAGGAGAGCCTCATGGATGTGGTGCCGCGGCTCGAGAAACGCACGCACTACATCGCCACGTTCGCCAATCTGTCGACGCTGCTCGGATTGCTCGGCACCGTCATCGGCCTGATCAACGCCTTTGCGGCGGTGGCCACGGTCAATCCGGCGGAAAAAGCCAACCTGCTGTCGGCGAGCATTTCGGTGGCGATGAACTGCACGGCCTTCGGCCTCATGTCCGCCGTACCGCTGCTGCTGATCCATGCCTGGCTGCAGACCAAGACCACGGATACGATCGACAGCCTGGAGATGGCGTCGGTGAAATTCCTCAATGCCGTCACCGAGCGGCAGGAGCAGCCAACGCCGGCGGTGGCGTGAAGACCGCCAGGTAGTTCCCCTCCAGCCTCGCCACTAGCAGGACACCGCGCATGCGCCGTTCGTACCAGGTTCGCACGCTGCTGCGCCGCCAGCGCAAGCCGGCGGAGCTGCTGCTTATCCCGATGATCGACATCTTCACCGTGCTGGTTACTTTCCTGCTGATGACCGCGGTGTTCTCCCGCACCGTGATCCTGGAATTGAAGTTGCCGCCGTCGAATGCCGAGTTCACGCCGCCGCCGCCCGGATTGCAGCTGGAGGTGATCGTTCGCAAGGACGGGTTGGTGGTCGATGACCGTAACTCGGGTCCATTGGCGAGCTTTCCCAATGTCGCCGGCGGTTACGACTACGAGGCGCTGTCGCGCTACCTGCAGCAGGTGAAGAGCAAGTTTCCCGACAAAACCGAGTCCACCGTGCTGCTCGAGCCGGATATTCCCTACGATGTGGTTGTGCAGGTCATGGACCGCATGCGCGTGCTGGAGGTCAACGCAGGCCTGGATATCGTGCAATACGAACTGTTTCCAGACGTCTCGCTCGGCGATGCGCCGGCGCAGGGCGCGGCCGCCAATGGCAACGGAGCTGCGGCGCCCGTGCCCAATACCACGCCGGTTACCCAGAGGCGCGCGCCATGAGCATGTCACGACGCGCCCGATTCATGCTGCAGCACCAGCTGCGGCACCGGGTCGAGGGCCAGCTGAATCTGATCCCGATGATCGACATCCTTTCGGTCATGGTGTCGTTCCTGCTGGTCTATTCCACCAACGTCGAGGTCGTGCAGAACAGCAAGGGCATCGAGATTCCGCAGTCCATAACCGAGCACCAGCCGCGCACGACCGTGGTGGTCATGCTCACCAGGGAGCAGATGTTCGTGCAGGGCGAGCTGGTGGCCACGATCGCCGACATCCAGGCGACGCAGGGCGACATCATCGAACCGCTGCGCGCGGCGCTTAATAAACCCATGCTCGTAGGCCAGGAGACCACCGAAGCGGACCTGGCGCAGCGCGAGATCACGGTCATGGGTGACAAGTCGCTGCCGTACGAGGTGCTCAAGAAGGTCATGCGCACCTGCACCGATGCGGACTACGGACGCATCTCGCTGGCGGTGCTGCAGAAGGAAAAGCCAGTGCCCCCTGGCGCCCTGGGACATTCCTGATGCAGCTTACCCCTTACTATCGCGACTACACGCTGGCCTGGGAGATCGATCCCGAGGAACAGCGTCGACTGCGCCGCCTGCTGGCAGGCGGCCTGTTGCTGCTGCTCATTCTTGGGGTGGTGGTGCCACTGATTCATCTGTCCAAGGAGACCGCGGCCAGCGAGGAAGTGCCCGAGCGACTCGCTCGCCTCATGGTCGAGGAGAAGCCCAAGCCGCCGCCGCCCGCGCCCGCGCCCGCGGTGGAGCAGCCGAAACCCAAGTCGGAGGTCAAGTCCACCGAAGTACCCAAGCCGGCGGACCGGGCCACGGAAGCCCGCAAGAAGGCGCAGCAGTCCGGGCTGCTGAAGCTGAAGGATGAGCTGGCGGACCTGCGCCAGAATGTGGATCTGACACCGCTTGGTCAAACCAGGAATCTGCAGGGCGCGGTCGGCCAGGACAGCCATGCCGAGCGCTCTCTGATTGCCTCAAAAGTGGGTTCCGGATCAGCCGGCATCACGACGGCCAATGCCAGCCGCGGTTTCGGCAGCGGCGCAGGCTCGTTGACCGGCCACGATACGACCGCGGTGAGTTCGCGCATCGCCGCCGCCTCGGGCATCAGCAGCGTCGCCAAGGGCGGCAGCGGCAAGCCTTCCCGTAGCGAGGAGGAAATTGCGCTGGTGTTCGACTCCAACAAGGGCGCCATCTATGCGCTGTATGGCCGTGCGCTGCGCGACCAGCCCGACCTGCAGGGCAAGCTGGTGCTGGAGTTCACCATCTCCCCGGCCGGGGATGTCACCGACTGCCACGTGGTGTCGAGTGAGCTGAAGGATCCCGAACTCGAGCGTAAGATTGTCGCCCGGGTCAAGCTGTTTCACTTTGCCGCCAAAGACGTTGCTACGATGACGACCACCAAACCGATCGAGTTCGTGCCGACGGCCTAGCCGGCACCGAAAATCGAGGCTCGCACCGACGTGAACCTGCAGTCAGAAATCGACTACTTCACCGATCTGCAGCCGGTGGATCAGGCGCGTTTGCTGGCGCTGTTCCTGCACGAGCTTACTGTCGAGGCCCGCACCACCTACGGCGCTCAGCCCGATCAGGTGCACGATGCCGCGCGGCTGCGGTTCGTCAATGAGATCGTCTGCCGCCTCGCGCGCTTCATCGAGCAGCTGCTGGCCGAGGACCAGACACGCCCGGGCGACGATGTGATCATGCGGATGCTGCTCTCGCCGCGCGCCGACCAGGCCGCCGAACGCATCGTCATGAACGCCTACCGGCGCGCCATGCACGGATTCGATCGTTACGATGCCACGGTGACCATGGACAAGTAAGGCCGATGCGCCGTAACGTCGGCGCGTGGGCGTCGACTCACTCGGCCAGGTCCTTATCCTACTGACGGCTTCGGTGCTGCTGGTGACAGCCGGCCGGCGCATCGGCCTGCCACCGCTGCTCGGATATCTGATCGTCGGCATCCTGCTGGGTCCGCACGCATTCGCGGTGTTGCCGGATGCGGCCGAGACGCGCGCCATGGCCGAGATCGGCGTGGTGTTCCTGCTGTTCACGCTGGGCCTCGATTTTTCCTTTCCGCGCATGGTCGCCATGCGCCGCGAAGTCTTCGGTCTGGGCAGTGCGCAGACGCTGGTCGTGGGCGGTGCCGGCGCGGTGGCAGCGCATTGGGCCGGCGTGGACTGGGCCAGCGCCGCGGTGCTCGGTGGGGCCCTGTCGATGTGCTCCACTGCCATCGTGCTGCGCCAGCTCGGCGACCAGGAAGAACTCAATCGCACGCACGGGCGGCTCTCCTTTGCGGTGCTGCTGTTCCAGGACCTGGCCTTCGTGCCGCTGCTGTCGCTCGCCAACGTGCTGGCGGCCGGAGGCTCGGTCTTCAGCCCGGGCGCTGTCTGGCGGCTGGTCCTGCTGGGAATGTTCGCGCTGGTGGCGGTACTTGCGATCGGGCGCTGGGTGCTGCGGCCGCTGCTGTATGTGATTGCCCACAGCCGCCTGCGCGAGGTTTTCACGCTCGCCGCGCTGCTGGTGGTGCTGACCTCGGCATGGATCACCGAGCGGCTCGGACTGTCGATGGCCCTGGGCGCCTTTCTCGCCGGCATGATGTTCGCCGAGACCGAATACCGCCACCAGATCGATGCGGTGATCCGGCCGTTTCGCGAGCTGCTGCTGGGATTGTTCTTCATCTCGGTGGGCATGCTGCTCGACCTGCATCTGCTCTACGCGGAGTTCTTCTTGATCTTCGGCCTGCTGGCGCTGATCGTTGCCAGCAAGGCATTGCTGTCGGCGATCACGATCCGCGCCTTCGTGCCGAGCAACTTCAAGGCGCTGCGCGCCGGCCTGGTGCTCGCCGGTGGCGGGGAGTTTGGCGTCGCCCTGCTGACGCTTTTGGCGCAGGGTCACGAGCTGCTGCCGGCGCGCACGGTACAGGCGCTGCTCGGCGCGGTGGTGCTCGGCATGATCGTCAGTCCGATCACCATCCGTTACAACCGCGCCATCGCGCGCTTCCTGCTGCGCGAGTCGGCGCCGGTGCAGACTGGTATCGGGCTCGGGGATCTGCCGGACGTGGACCTGGCGCGTCGCGAACACGTCATCCTCTGCGGCTTCGGCCGCGTCGGCCGCAATCTCGCGCGGGTCCTGCTGTCGCAGGGTTTCGAGTATCTGGCGACCGATCTGGATCCCGCCAACGTGCGCGCGGCGCGCCAGGCGGGCGAGCCGGTCATCTGGGGCGATAGCGGCGATGAGGATCTGCTGCGCAGCCTCGGCATCGACCATGCCACGGTGGTGATCGTCACCTTTGCCGTGCCGGCGGTCGCCATCGGCGTGGTGCGAGCGATCCGTCGACTGCGCCAGGATGTCCCCGTGCTCGTGCGCACACAGGATGATTCGCGGCTCGCCGATCTGTCGCAGGCGGGCGCCACGGAAGTCGTGCCGGAGACCTTCGAGGCCAGCCTGACCCTGGTCTCGCAGGCCCTGACGCTGCTGCAGCTGCCGGCGTTACAGGTGACTCGCGTGGTCGATACGCTGCGCACAGAGCGCTACGCGACCCTGCGGACCCAGCCGGTCGCCGCGAGGGAAGAGCTGCACGTGGAACCTGCGGAATTGCTGCGTTCGGTGGTGCTGCCGCCGCAGGCCTGGGCAGTAGGGCGAAAGCTCAACGAGGTACGAGAACGCGGCGCCGAGGTGGCCTTCACGGCTATACGCCGGTATGGCATCACGGGCCGCGAGCCGGCGGGGGAGACCGAACTGCGTGAGGGCGATGAGGTGGTGATCTACGGCTTGCCCGAGGCCCTGGAATACGCCGAGGCGGTGCTGCTGGCCGGCTAGCGGGTAGAATGCGGCCCCCCATGAACCGCGAAGACATCACCTTTCCGGCGCGCCACGCCCCGCTTCGAGAGGATATCCACACACTCGGTCAGCTCATGGGCGAGGTGCTGCGAGAGCAGGGCGGGGAGGAATTGCTGACGCTGGTGGAGCAGGATCGCGTGACGGCGATCCGCTGGCGCGAAGGCGTCAGCGGCGCGGGCGAGGCGCTCGCGGTGCGCGTGCGCGGCCGTCCGCCGAGAATCGCGCGCGAGCTGGTGCGCGCTTTCTCCTCCTATTTCCAGCTGGTCAATGTGGCCGAAAAAGTGCACCGCATCCGGCGCCGGCGCGAATACTTCCAGCAGGATGGCGACCGCCCGCAGCCTGGCGGCGTCGAGGATGCGCTGTCGCAATTGAAGGCCGCGGATCTGAGCCTCGAGCAGGTACTGGCATTGCTGGGGCAGCTTTCGATCGAGCCGGTGCTGCTGGCGCATCCAATGGAGTCCACGCGCCGCACCACACTGCGACGCCAGCAGCGCACCGCCAGCCTGCTGCTCGAGCGCAGCAACGCCATGCTGGCGCCGCACGAGCGGCGCACGCTGCTCGAACGCATCCGCACCGAGGTGAGTACCGACTGGCAGTCCGAGGAGCACCCGCGCGAACGCCTGACCGTGGCCGACGAACGCGAACACGCGATTTTCTATCTTGCCGAGATTCTCTATCGCATCGTTCCCGCTTTCTACCAGGAGATTGCCGCCGCCCTCGGCAAGCTCTACGGCGCCTCGCCCGAGACGATCGAGTTGCCGGTGATCGTGCGCTTCGGCACCTGGGTGGGCGGGGATATGGAATCCTCCAGTGACGTGCACGCCAAGAGCATCCGCGAGACCCTGGCGCGCTCGCAGCATGTGATCCTTGCCAATTATCATGCCGACTGCCAGCAGCTGGCACAGGTACTCTCGCAGAGCGAGCGGCGCGTCGGAATTTCCGCGGCTGTCACGCGCCGGATCGAGGAGTACCGCACGCTGGTGCCCGGAGCGCCGGGCATTGCGCCGGCACGTCACGACCGCATGCCCTATCGCGTGCTGCTCGGACAGATCGCCGAACGGCTGCAGGCGACCCATGACGGCCGCGCCAGCGGCTACCAGCAGCCGGCGCAGTTTCGCGCCGACATCGAGTTGATTGCGCAGAGCCTGCTGGCGAATCGCGGCGCAAACGCCGGCTACTTCACGGTGCGGCGGCTGCTGTGGCGCATCGATACCTTCGGCTTTCACCTGGCAACGCTCGATCTGCGCGCGCGCGCGTCGATTCATCACGCCGTGCTCGCGCAGGGACTCGATGATCCGCAATGGACCGGGCGCACCGCGCTGGAGCGGCACGCGCGCCTGGTGGAGATACTCGAGCGCGACACCGGCCCCGCCGGCGGTTTTGACGCGCTGGGCAAGCGCACGCTGGCGGTGTTCGATGCCATCCTGCAAAGCCGCCATCGCTACGGTGCCGATTCCATCGGCCTCTATATCGTCGCCGGCGCGGCAGCCGCCGACGACGTGCTGGCCCCGCTGGTGCTGGCACGCTGGGCCGAGGCCTATAACAAGAGCAGCGGCGAGGTGGCGCTCGATGTGGCGCCCGAGTTCGATAGCATCGATTCCCTCGAGCGCTGCGGCGGCATCATGCGCGAGCTGCTGCTGGATGGCGTGTACAAGCGCCACCTCGAGGCGCGCGGCCGGCTGCAGACCGTGCTGGTGGGGTACTCGGGCAGCAGCCAGGAGAGCGGCCTGGTAGCGTCCCGATTCGCCGCGTACCGCGCGCAGCGGAACCTGACCGAGGCCTTGCGGCAGGATCACAAGGAACACGTACTCTTCTACAGCCGCGGCGGCAGCGTTCCGCGCGGCGGTGGCCGCATCGATGCGATGCTGCGCGCCGCGCCCGCCGAGTCGGTGAGCGGGGTACTGCGATTCACCGAGCAGGGCGAGGGCATCAGCCAGAATTATGGGCTGCGGCCCAATGCCATGCGCTCGCTCGAGCGGGCCTTGAGCACGCTGGCGCTGGCGACCCTGGCGGTCAAGCGCGGTGTCGCGGTCCGGGAGGGCGCGGCCATGGCCGAGTGCGTGGGTCTGGTGGCCGGGCACAGTGCCCAGGCATGGCGCGGACTGGTCTATGAAACCGCGCAGTTCGTTGATTTCTTCCGCGCCGTGACCCCAATCGACGTGGTCGAGCGCATGCAGATCGGGCTGAATCAGCAGCACCGGGTGGAGCAGCGCGGCATCGAGGCGGTGCGGCCGGCGGCCTGGGTATTCGCCTGGGCCCAGTCACGGCACATGATCCCAGGCTGGTACGGTGCCGGTGCCGGTTTAGGCTTCGCCAGGGAAGAGCGCGGCCTGGAGCTGCTGCGGCGCTGCTACCAGGGCTGGCCCTTCTTCCGCACCCTCATCGATGACATCGAGGCGATGCTCGCGCGCGCCGATATGGCCGTGGCCGCGCACTACGAGCGGCTTGCCGATGCGGCGCTGCGTCCCTTCGGGGTGCAGCTGCGCCAGGAATACGAGCGCACGCGCGATCTGGTGCTGGAGATCAAGCAGTCGACCGCATTGCTCGATTCGGACCAGACGCTGCAACGGAGCATCGCGCTGCGCAATCCCTACGTCGATCCGATGAACTTCATGCAGATCGACCTGCTCGAGCGCTGGCGGGCCAGCGGCCGGCAGAGCCGCGAACTGTTCGAGGCGCTGCAGGCCAGCGTCAGCGGCATTGCCGCAGGCCTGCAGACCACCGGTTAGGCGCGCCTTATGACTTAAAGCGACTTCTACATAACCCGAGTGGAAGAGCGGATCGGCCATCATGCCCGGCGATGTACCGATACGATCGAATTGATCAGACGCTGGTCGATGAGCGGGTGGCCCAGTTCCGGGACCAGACCCAGCGCTTCCTGTCGGGTGCCCTCACCGAAGATGAATTCAAGCCCCTGAGGCTGCGCAACGGTCTTTACATCCAGCGCTTTGCGCCCATGCTGCGCATCGCGATTCCCTACGGCCTGCTCTCCAGCCGGCAGCTGCGCATGCTGGCGCACATAGCCCGCCGCTATGACCGCGACTACGGACACTTTACGACGCGCCAGAACATCCAGTTCAACTGGCCCAGACTCGAGCAGGTACCCGACATCCTGGCCGAGCTGGCAACGGTCGAAATGCATGCCATGCAGACCAGCGGCAACTGCATTCGCAACATCACCGCCGATCATCTGGCGGGTGTCGCCCCCGATGAGCTTGCCGATCCTCGCCCCTACTGCGAGATCATCCGGCAGTGGGCCACGCTCCACCCCGAATTCAGCTACCTGCCGCGAAAGTTCAAGATCGCCGTGACCGCATCGCCAGCCGATCGGGCGGCGGTCGAAGTGCACGATGTCGGCGTGCGCCTGAAGGCGGCGCCGGACGGCGCCATCGGTTTCGAGATCCTGGCTGGCGGCGGCCTCGGCCGCACACCCATCATCGGCCAGGTGATCCGCGAGTTTCTGCCCCAATCGGACCTGCTTGCCTATCTCGAGGCGATACTTCGCGTGTACAACCGCCACGGGCGCCGCGACAACATTCATAAGGCGCGCATCAAGATCCTCGTGCGCGCGCTCGGCGCGCAGGAATTCCGCCGCCAGGTGGAAGCGGAGTTCGAGGCCGCGCGCGAATTCGCGCCGCGCCTGCTGGATGCCGAAGTCGAGCGGATGCGCGCTTATTTTGCGCCGCCGCCCTATGAGGCACTGGAGGATGTGCCGGATGCAGCCGGCAAGGGGTTTTCGCTCGGCGGTGCGCCCGCGCCCTACCAGGCCTGGTATCGCTACAACACGCGCGCACATCGGGTGCCGGGCTATCGCATCGTGTTCGCGTCACTCAAGAAGCACGGCGAGGCGCCAGGGGATATCACGGCCGCCCAGATGGATGCACTGGCGGACCTGGCCGATCGCCACAGCTTCGGCCTCATTCGCTCCACCCACGATCAGAACCTCGTGCTGGCCGATGTGCCCCAGCGGGCGTTGCGCGAAGTCTGGCAGACGCTGGAGCTGCTCGAATTGGCGACCCCCAATATCGGCACGCTCACCGACATGATCTGCTGCCCGGGACTGGATTTCTGCAGCCTCGCGAATGCCGGCTCGATTCCGGTGGCGAAGCAGATCCATGCGCGATTCGATGACCTGGACTATCTCTACGATCTGGGTCCCATCGAGATCAAGATGTCAGGCTGCATGAACGCCTGCGGCCATCACCATATTGGCCACATCGGGATACTCGGCGTCGATAAGCATGGCAAGGAGTGGTACCAGATCACTATCGGCGGTTCATCGGCCGCTCCGGCGGCACTGGGCGATGTGATCGGCCCCTCGGTTCCGAAGGAGGCGGTGGCCGATACGATCGCCAGGCTGCTCGATGTGTATCTCGAGGAACGCCAGGACGAGCATGAGCGATTTATCGACACGGTGCGCCGCATCGGCATCGAACCCTTCCAGGAGCGCGTCTATGAGACAGATCATTCGACGGCGTGAGATCCTGGAGGACCAGCTGCGCTATGCCGGCGAGCCGCAGAGTCCCGGCACCGTATCGGTGCAAACGGTTGCGGAATGGATCACCGGGGCCGGCACGAGGGCAGCCTCGGGGCCAGCGGCCATCCTGCTGACGGCCGGCGATGAAGTGGAGACGCTGGCGCCGCATCTGCAGGGTATCCACTGGATCGTCATTGAATTCGCAAGAATCGGCGAGGGCCGCGGCTATTCGCAGGCGCGGCTGCTGCGCCAACGCTTTGGTTATGCGCATGAATTGCGCGCCCGGGGTGCCCTCAAGCGCGACCAGCTGGTGTTCCTGGCCCGCTGCGGCTTCGATGCCTTCGATCTCGACCCCGCGGAAGATCTGGCTGCCGCGTTAGGCGCGCTGGAAAGCTTCACCGTCGCCTACCAGGACGGCGATCCGGCACTGGTGAATCTGCGCCGCCGTGCCCCGGACGCGGCCGCCTGAGCCGATCCCTCTCCCCTAGAGCCTTCGCCGCCGCTGGCGTGTCGGGCTAATACTTCAGTACTCTGGCGTGGGCGCCTACACGCCCTGGGCTGCCCGAGGCCTTAACGTCTGGTTCCCACGCCCATTCAGTCACCGGGAGGTCCTGGCCATGTCGAGCGCAACCGGCCTCTCCGCGCCCGCCGTTGAGCGGGCAGCGCTCACCTCGGCGATCGAGGCGGCGCGGCTGCGCATCGAACAGATGAC
>Ga0265338_10005251_pt1 | contig 16979 bp, 17 predicted proteins | sample 42126metaG_FD_193579 | JGI IMG/M metagenome (GOLD analysis project Ga0265338, IMG submission 193579) | Rhizosphere microbial communities from Carex aquatilis grown in University of Washington, Seatle, WA, United States - 4-21-26 metaG | ecosystem: Host-associated > Plants > Roots > Rhizosphere... | reverse complement strand
GGCCCGTCTCCGAGCTGGATCTCGAGCCCAGGCAGGTTCTAGCGGAACAGCCGGTCCTGCCCTTTGTGCAGCCGCTTGCCCGAGCGCCGTCCGAAAAAGGCGAGCGGTTCGCCAGCGAGGGTGAGGGGCGGGGGCTTGGCCAGCCTACGCCGACTTCACCGCCGCCTTGAGCGCGGGCACGAGGTCGATCTTCTCCCAGCTGAACGAGCCGTCGCGGCCGGGCTTGCGGCCGAAATGGCCATAGGCCGAGGTCTTGGCGTAGATCGGCTTGTTGAGCTCGAGATAGGTGCGGATGCCGCGCGGCGAGAGGTCGAAGACGTTGCTCAGCACGGTTTCGAGCTTGGCCTCTTCGACCTTGCCCGTGCCGTGGAGGTCGACATAGATCGAAAGCGGCTTGGCGACGCCGATGGCGTAGCTCAGTTGGATCGTCGCACGGTCGGCGAGGCCGGCTGCAACGACGTTCTTGGCGAGATACCGCGCGGCATAAGCCGCCGAGCGGTCGACCTTGGTCGGGTCCTTGCCCGAGAACGCCCCGCCGCCATGCGGGGCCGCGCCACCATAGGTGTCGACAATGATCTTGCGGCCGGTGAGGCCGGTGTCGCCGTCGGGGCCACCCACCACGAACTTGCCGGTCGGATTGACGTGCCAGATCGTGTCCTTGCCGATCCAGCCGCCGGGAAGCGCCTGGCGCACATAGGGCTCGACGATGGCGCGCACCTCCTCGGAGGTCAGCGAGGCATCGACGTGCTGGGTCGAGACCACGATCTGCGTGACCCCGACCGGAACGCCGTTCTCGTATTTGACCGTGACCTGGCTCTTGGCGTCGGGCCCGAGCTTCACGGCATCGCCCTCGCCAGCCTTGCGGGCATCGCGCAAAATCTCGAGGATCTTGTGGGCATAGTAGATCGGCGCGGGGAGCAGCTCGGGGGTCTCGCGTGCGGCATAGCCGAACATGATGCCCTGGTCGCCGGCACCGACATCCTTGTTGCCCTTTTCATCGACGCCCTGCGCGATGTCGGCCGACTGGCCGTGCAGCAGAACGTCGATCTTGGCCTTCTTCCAATGGAAGCCCGCCTGCTCGTAGCCGATCGCCTTGATGGCCTTGCGTGCGGTCGACTTGAACTTCGCCGGGTTGACGATGGGGGCGCCCGACGCGTCGTGGAGAATCTTGCCGTCCTTGTCCTTCTTGAGCAGCGAGGCCGGCACACGCACCTCGCCGGCGATGATCACGCGGTTGGTGGTCGCGAGGCACTCGCAGGCGATGCGCACCTGGCTGGGGTCCATGCCGGTCTTCTTGGCTTCCTTGAAGACCAGATCGACGATCTCGTCGGAGATGCGGTCGCAGACCTTGTCGGGATGGCCTTCGGAGACGGACTCAGAGGTGAAGAGATAGGACTGCCGCACGGCCGAAACCCCCAGAAATTGACCAAAAACGCGGAAATTCGCGTGGTTGGGCGTGGGTTCTGTCACCGCGCGGGCGAGGGGTCAAGGCGGATATAAAGAAAGCTTGATATGCCGCAGCCCGCTCTCTCGCAAAATTCATTCGGGCGGGGCGTTGCGTCGCCCGCGGGTGAAGACGGTGAGGATCAGCCCGAGAATCAGCACGCCAAAGAACGGCAGCTCGCCGAAGCGGTCGAAGATCGTTTCCGGCAGCTTCTGCGCCGGCACCCCGTCGAGCACGGCCGGGCTTCCCTCGGGCAGGCTCGCGGTGATCCGCCCGAGCGGATCGGCGAAGAACGTCACGCCCGAATTGGTCGAGCGCAGCATCGGCAGGCCCGATTCGACGGCGCGGAGCAGGGCGTGGTGCGCGTGCTGCGCCGGCCCGATCGAGCCCAGGAACCACTCGTCATTGCTGACATTGACGAGGAACTGCGCTTTGTCCGGATCGGCGCCGAGGTCGCCCGAAAAGATCGCCTCGTAGCAGATGAGCGCGATGAAGGTCGGAATGTTTGGGGCGCTGAACAGCCGCTTGCCGTCGCCGGGCGCCCAGCCATTGGTGCCCTGCACGAATTGGCGGATGCCGAACAGCTTCCAGAAGCCCGCGAACGGCAGATATTCGCCGAACGGCACCAGGTGCGCCTTGTCGTAACTCGCGACGATCTCGCCCTTGTTGTCGATGGCGAGCAGCGAATTATAGCCCGGATTGTCAGCGTCGGAATTATCGGGGTCGACCTCCGGTTCGCGCGGCGCGCCCGTCAGCAGCATCGTCGTCGGCGGCAGCATGTGGCCGATGCGCGCAAGGCCTTCGGGATACTGGCTCATGAAGAACGGAAAGACCGATTCCGGCCAGACCACGAGGGTCTTGTCCGAAAGCCCGCCCGCCCCGCTGGTGCTGAGCTCGATCAGCCGCGAGACGATCTCCGGCGGCTTGGCCAGCGCCCAGTTGGCGTGCTCGGTGATCATCGGCTGCACCAGACGCACCTTCATGTCGGTGCGCGGAACGATCGGCGTATCGGTCAGCCGCACATGCCCCCAGCCGATCTGCGCCGCGATCGCCGCGACCGCAAAGACGAAGGGCAGCAGCCGCGTCGCGACTGTCCTGCCGTCGGCGGGCCAGATCAGCGCCGGCGTCAGCACGAGGAGGGAGGCGATGGCGGTGAGGCCATAGACCCCGATCACCGAGGCCAGTTGCATCATCTCGGGCGTCGCGGTCAGCGAATAGCCGAGCAGGTCGAACGGAAAGCCCGAAAAGAACGTGCCGCGCGCATATTCGGCAGCGCTGAGGAACGTCGCGAGCGCCACGATGCGCCACGCGCCATGGCTCCAGAACAGATGCGCCAGCGACGACGCGAGGCCCCAGAACAGCGCGATGAGCGCCGCGAGCGCGAGGATCGCAAACGGCATCACGCTCAGATAAAGCGGTCCGCCTTCGAGCAGGAACGCCCAGGCCAGCCAGTGGAACGCGACGATGAAATAGCCCCAGCCGAAGGCAAAGCCGATGGCAAAGGCCGGCCCGAAGATGCGGCGGATGCCGGTCCGCCGCTCGGCGCCGTCGAGCGCCCACACCCAGAACGGGAACGCGATGAACAGGGCCGGCAAGACGAACAGCGGCGGCACGCTCAGCCCCGCCACTGCTCCCGCGACCAGCAGCATCAGGAAGCGGCGCCAGCCATGCGACAGCATCGCCCATTCGGCAAGGCGGGTCATGCAGGCGAATCAGGTTGGCCAGCGGTCATCGCAATGACCTAACCACCGGGTCATTGCCGCGGAAGCAGGAATCTCGGTTGTCAGACAGCACTGTGGAATCGGCGTCACCGTAAACGGAGGTTCCCGCTTTCGCGGGAATGACTCCGTGTGTGGTGGAGGCATCTGGCGTCAGGATGCGATCTCCTCGAAGAGGTCGCGCCACTCCCGGTTAGTCTTCTCGATCAATTCGATCTTCCAGGCTCGGCGCCACTTCTTCATCTGTTTCTCGCGCAGTATGGCTGCCGCTGGGGTGTCGTGCTGCTCGAAGTAGACGAGAAGGTCGATCTGATACCGAGACGTGTGGCCCCTCACGATCTTCTCGCGATGGAGATAGATGCGGCCGGGCAGATTGCCGGTCACGCCGACATAGAGGGCGCCGTATTTTCGGCCCGCGAGGATGTAGACGAAAAACTGTCCCTCGGTGGGGCTCATGGCCTCCACACTCACAGAGTCATTCCCGCGAAGACGGGAACCTCCGTTTCATGGCGCTTTCGATGATGGGGGAGGGCCTACGCTATCACTTTCCGACTTTGCCTTCCGCTGCTTCAGCCGCTTGATCTTGATGCGCCTGAGCTGGGTCGAATCGGCCTGCATCACCTCGAATTCGAAATGCTTGAGGCCGCCAATGATCTCGCCGCGCTTGGGCACCCGGCCGGCGAGCGCGAACACCAGCCCGCCGATGGTATCGACCTCATCGCCATGCTCTCCCGGATCGAATTCGGGGCCGATCATGGCCTCGACATCGCTGAGCTCGGCCCGCGCCGAGGCGATAAAGATGTTGGAGTTGATCTTGCGGATCAGCGGGCCGTCTTCGCCATCGTGTTCGTCCTCGATGTCGCCGACCACCGCTTCCAGCAGGTCCTCGATGGTGACGAGACCATCGGTGCCGCCATATTCGTCGATGACGATTGCCATGTGCACGCGCTTGGCCTGCATCTGCTGCAACAGGTCGCCCACCGGCATCAGCGGCGGCACGAACAGCACGGTCCGCGCCAGCTCGAGCTTGTCGAGCTTCTGCCGCAGCGCGGCCGACACCAGCCGCACATGCACCTGCTTTTCGGGATCGGTCACGCGCTCGGTGATGCGCCGCAGCGCATCCTTGACGTGGATGAAGCCGATGATGTTGTCGACCGAATCCCTGAACACCGGAATGCGCGAATGGCCGACTTCGCGGAAGCGCTCGACGAGGTCACCGAGGCTCGCCTCGACATCCATTGCTTCGATGTCGGCACGCGGCACCATCACGTCCTCGACGTGCTTGTCGCCGAGCTGCAGCACGTTCTGCAGGATCGTCCGCTCGGGCAGCGAGAAATCCTGCGTCTCACCCGAGGCTTCCGATTCGAGCGCCTCCTCGAGATCGTCGCGCAGCGAGGGCGCGGTCACGAACATCGCCTTGAGCCGCGCGAACAGCGATTGTCCCCGCGCCGGTTGCTGGACCGACGGAGAGGAAGGCTCCGGATTCTGCCCTTCGGCCGCTTCGGGCTTGGGCGCGGTCTCTGTGTCGCTCATGGCTCTTCGGCGTAGGGGTCTGCGACCCCGAGGGACGCGAGGATCTGCGTTTCGAGCCCTTCCATTACGCGGGCGTCGTCGTCCTCGATGTGATCATAGCCCAGAAGGTGCAGAAAGCCATGCACCACGAGGTGGGTGAAGTGGTCCTCGAAGGCGATGCCCTGTTCATTCGCCTCGCGCGCCAACGTTTCGCGGGCGAGGATGATGTCGCCCAGAAGCCCGATCACGGGGCCGAACGGCTCGATCTGCGGGAAGCTCAGGACGTTGGTCGATTTGTCGATGCCGCGCCACTCGCGGTTGAGCGTGCGCTGTTCGGCATCGTCGGTGAGGACGATCGAAAGCTCCGCGGCGCCGGTGGCCTTCGCCTTCGACTGCTTCAGTGCCTCGCGCACGGCGGCATCGGCACGGGCGTCGAGGGCATCCGGCCAGCCGTCGCTATTGCGGGAGATTTCGATGTTCAGCGGTGCGGGCATTCAAGGCCGCAAGAGCTTGCAGTCAGGCCTCCCTCCCCCTTGAGGGGAGGGAACGAGGGTGGGGGTGGTGCAGTCAGCACGGCAGGAGCCGCACGACCCCCGCCCCCAGCCCCTCCCCTCAAGGAGGAGGGGAGCGCCAGAGCTCCGTTCATTGCTGCTGCTTGTTCGCGCTCGCCGCGTCGTACGCCCGCACGATCCGCCCGACCAGCGCATGGCGCACCACGTCCTTGTCGTTGAAGCGCGACATGTGGACGCCCTCGATGCCTTCGAGCAGGCCGACCGCTTCGACGAGGCCGGATTTCTCGCCGCGTGGCAGGTCGACCTGGCTGGGATCGCCCGTGACGATCATCTTCGAATTCTCGCCCAGGCGGGTCAGGAACATCTTCATCTGCATCGAGGTGGTGTTCTGCGCCTCGTCGAGGATCACGACGGCGTTGGCGAGCGTGCGGCCGCGCATGAAGGCGAGGGGAGCGACTTCGATCACGCCCGAAGTAATACAGCGTTCCACATGCTCGGGCCGCATCATGTCGTAGAGCGCATCGTAGAGCGGGCGGAGATAAGGGTCGACCTTCTCCTTCATGTCGCCGGGCAAAAACCCGAGCCGCTCGCCGGCTTCGACCGCCGGCCGGCTGAGGATGATGCGGTTGATGTCGCCGCGCTCGAGCAGCGTCGCGGCATGCGCCACCGCGAGGTAGGTCTTGCCGGTGCCGGCGGGGCCGATGCCGAACACCAGCTCGCTGCGCTCCATGGCGCGCATATAGGCGTCCTGCGCCGGGGTGCGGGCGACGATGGTCGCCTTGCGCGTCGCGATCTGCGCCATCCGCACCTTGCCCTTCTTTTCGAGCGTCGGCAGCGTCAGCTGGCTGTCTTCCTGCTCGATCATGCGGATCATGGTGTCGACATTGGCGACGTCGAGCGCGCGGCCTTCCTCGAGCATGGCGTAGAGCGATTCGAGCACCCGCCGGCCCTGGTCGACGGCGCTGGCGCTGCCCTTCAGCATCAGATGGTTGCCGCGCGGCGTCGCGGTCAGCTTCAGCCGCTGCTCGATGAGGGCGAGGTTCTGGTCGAAATCGCCGTAGAGCTGGGCGGCGAGCCGGTTGTCTTCGAAGGCCAGTTCAAGCTGAGAGGCAAGAGCGTTGTCGGGGGTAGCGGACAAGTGCCTGTTCAAACTGGTGTTTCTCCTTCGAAAGGCGGCGGCTCAAGCCGGGATCGGCTGGGACTCAATTACGCTAGCAGCTTTGCGTTCCGCGTGTGTGACAATCTTGCCAGCAATTGAATTGTTGCCGGCGGTGGTGATCAGCACCTTCTGCACCGTGCCGGTCAGCTCGGCCGGCGCTTCGAGGTGCACCGCCTGCAGATATGGGGAGCGCCCGCCCAGCTGCCCAGCCATCCGGCCGGGCTTTTCGAGCAGGACGTCGAGGGTTCGCCCGACGCAGGATTGCGCAAAGCCGCGCATCTGGGCGGTGACCAGAGCGTTCAGCCGGGCGAGCCGCTCGGCTTTGACCGCCTCGGGTACCTGGGTTTCTGCGACTGCCGCCGGGGTGCCGGGGCGCGGCGAGTATTTGAAGGTGTAGGCCGAGGCGTAACCGACCTCGCGCACGATCGAGAGCGTCGCCTCGAAATCGGCATCGGTCTCGCCCGGGAACCCGACGATGAAATCGCCGGACAGCGCCATGTCGGGTCGCGCCGCCTTGATCCGGTCGATGAGGCGCAGATAGTCGGCCCGGCGGTGCCGCCGATTCATCGCAGCAAGGATCGTGTCGGACCCCGACTGCACCGGCAGATGCAGGTACGGCATGAGCAGAGGGTTGTCGCGATGCGCCGCGATCAGCTCGTCGGTCATGTCGGCCGGATGGCTGGTGGTGTAGCGGATGCGGGCGAGGCCCTCGAGCTCGGCGAGCCGGGCGCAAAGCTCGCCGAGCCCGATCTCGCGGCCCCGCACATCGAGCCCGTGCCAGGCATTGACGTTCTGGCCGAGCAGCGTGATCTCGCGCACCCCGGCAGCGACCAGCGTGCGGGCTTCCGCCAGCACCTGCTCCAGCGGCCGGCTCTGCTCGGCGCCGCGGGTGTACGGCACGACGCAGAACGAGCAGAACTTGTCGCAGCCCTCCTGCACGGTGAGGAAGGCGGTCAGCCCGCGCGCCCGGGTCACCTCCGGCCGCGCCGCCGGCAGGTGCTCGAATTTGTCCTCGGCCGGGAACTCCGTCTCGATCACGCGCTTGCCGCGTCCGGCGCGCTCCACGAGGTCGGGCAGCCGGTGGTAGCTCTGCGGCCCGAACACCAGGTCGACGGCCTTGCTGCGCCGCGCGATCTCCTCGCCCTCGGCTTGCGCGACGCAGCCGGCGACCGCGATCGTGAATGAGCGGCCCTCGCGGCGCATCTCGGCCAGCCGGCCCAGCTCGGAGAACACTTTTTCGGCCGCGTGCTCGCGGATGTGGCAGGTGTTGAGCACGACGAGATCGGCGTCGTCCATCGTCGCGGTCGGCTCATAGCCCGACGGCGCCAGCGCGTCCGCCATGCGGTCGCTGTCATAGACGTTCATCTGGCACCCATAGGTCTTGATGAACAGGCGCTTGGGCCGGATTTCGGTCGTCATTGGCCGGGATTTAGCACCGGCCCGGCATCGGAGCCAGATGTTCCACGCCACAAGGGCCGGGCGACCCGTGTACGCTACTCCGCCGGGCTCGGCATCGGTGCGGCCGGGGTTCGTAGCAGTCCGGTCACATCCTCGTGCCGGTTGAGCGCCACCAGCATCCGGCGGACCTCGGTCTCGGCCTGCCGGGTGATCACCTTGCGGTCGGTCTCCGGCGTCATCGGGATCGGCGTGCCGAAGGCGATGGTGACGTCCTTGACCCCCGAGGTCAGCAAATTGGTGAGCACCGCCTTGAAGCCGCGCGCGTTCATGCCCGAAATGCCCGAGCGCTCATTGCGCGACACCGGCAGGCCCTGAAGGTGCGTATAGGCGATGGTGACGGGCTGGATCATCACTTCGCTCGCGCCGCCCGCTTCCATCGCCGACTGCGCGGCGCCCACCAGCGCACTGCGGAACGGCTGCACGTGCGTGCCGAGGTCACGATGGCCTTCGGCAAACAGCAGCACGGCGCCATTGCTGGCGAGCCGCTTGCCCATCTCGCGCGCCGTGCGCCTCGTGTCGCTGCGCCGCTCGTAGTCGACATATAGCGTACGCTGCAGCGAGGCCATGAAGCCCACAAAGAAGGTGCGCCCGATCCCCTTCTTGGCGACAAAAGTGACGTCGGCCACCGAGCCGATGGCGATGATGTCGGTCCAGCTGATGTGGTTCGAAAGGAGCAGTGTCGGCTTGTTGTGCAGCGGCTCGCCGATGGTGTGGACCCTGAGGCCGAGGAACACGCAGCCGGTCTTGTGGAACAGCATGGTGAGGAACGGCGAGAACAGACCGAGGCGCGTGATCACGAACTGCACCGGAATGCCCACGATCAGCATCGGGATGAAGACGAATATGAAGAACAGCGTTCTGAAGATCACTTGCCCTCTCCGTCCTTGCGCAGCGGTACCGCGTAGAGCTCGAGCCGGTGGTCGACCAGCCGGTAGCCCAGCCGTTTGGCGATCACTTCCTGGATGGCCTCGATCTCCTCGTTGCGGAACTCGATGACCTTGCCCGAACGCACGTCGATAAGGTGATCGTGGTGCGTATCGGGCAGCGTCTCGAAGCGCGCCCGGCCGTCCTTGAAATCGTGCTTGGCGACCAGCCCCGCCTCCTCGAACAGGTTGAGGGTGCGATAGACCGTCGACAGCGAGATCTTTGGGTCCTGCGCCGCGGCCCGGCGGTAGAGCTCCTCGACGTCCGGATGATCCGTCGCCGCTTCGACGACCTGCGCGATGACGCGCCGCTGCTCGGTCATGCGCATGCCCTTTTTCGCGCATTGTTCCTCGAGCGTATCGCCAGCCAGGGTCTTGTCGTTCACCAGAACGTCACTCCAGATCGCGTGCCATCACCAGCGCGGTAGCCGGCTGCCCGTCGGGCCGCGCGTAATAGCCCTTGCGTTCGCTCAGCCGTTTGAAGCCGAGCTTCTCGTAGAGCCGGATCGCCGCCGGATTGTCGGCCGCGACTTCGAGGATCATGCGACGGGACGGCGTCATGCGCAAATCCTCAAAGCAGGCCTGCAGCAGCGCCCGCCCGACACCCTTGCCGCGGAATTTCGGCTCGACCGCGATGGTCATCAGCTCGGCGTCGTCGCCGAGGAGCCGCAGCATGGCAAAGCCGGCAACCTTATGCCTGGCGTCGCACGCGACCAGCGTCGGGGTATCGGCGTCGAGCAGGTACGACTCGATGTCCTGGCGCGGCCAGCCGCGATAAAAGCTCTTGGCGTGGAGCGCCGCCACCGCCTCGGCGTCGCGCGGCTGGCTCGGCTCGATGTGGAGCCCGAGCGGCGCCATCCACATCCGTTGCATCATGGGGTGGCTTCCGGCACGCGCGCCACGCGGAACCGGTCCTGCGGCTTGGCGTCGGCGTCACGGATGTATGCGGCTTCGGGCGGATAGAGCGCCGGATCGGCGGTGGCCGCGAAGCGAGCGAGCGCGGCTATGTCGACGAGCGGGGAGGTGATGATCGCAGCGCCTTGCGGCAAGCGGGCCCGAGCCTCCGCCATCGGCAGCAGCGCCGGTTCGCCGATCGGAATCGCCGGGCCCGAGAAGGCCTGGAAATAGGCCTCGTCGCGCCGCGCATCGAGCAGCACCGCGACCGGCTCGCACTGCGCGCGGAGCGACAGCGCCAGCAGCGACGGCACGCCGATCACCGGGATGCCGAGCGCAAGGCCGAGACCGCGCGCGGCCGAAAGCCCGATCCTGAGGCCGGTAAACGAGCCCGGCCCGGTGGTGACCGCGATACGGGTGAGGTCGGCATAGCCGACGCCGTTGCGGGCGAGCAGTTCACCAAGGGCTGGAAACAGGCGCTCGGCCTGGCCCGTCGCCATGTCCTCGACCAGCACGTCGACATCGTCGTCCCGCAGGAGCGCGAGCCCCAGCCGCGGCGCGGCGGTGTCGATGGCGAGGAGGGTCATCATGGCGCTGATGTAGGCTGTCTGCAGGTGAGAGGCCAGACCCGGCTTCAGCAGTCGGGTTCCCTTCTCCCCTTGAGGGAGAAGGTGGATCGGCCGAAGGCCGAGACGGATGAGGGGTTCCCTCGGATATCGCGGACGTGGAGCCAACCCCTCATCCGCGCGGAGCCTGCACTCGGGCGCTACGCGTCCCGGGTGGGCACCTTCTCCCTCAAGGGGAGAAGGCGATGGAGCCGCAAGTCTGGCTTAGACCTGCTGCACGGCCTCGACGCCGGGCACGAAGTGCCGCAGCAAATTCTCGATCCCAGATTTGAGCGTCGCCGTCGAGGACGGGCAGCCCGAACAGGCGCCCTGCATGTGGAGGTACACGGTGCCGTCGCGGAAGCCCTTGAAGGTGATGTCGCCGCCATCCATCGCGACCGCCGGGCGGACGCGGGTCGAGATCAGCTCCTTGATCACTTCGACCGTCTCGCTGTCGGTCGCATCGAAGAATTCCTCGGGGCTCCCCGCGGCAACACTGCCGTCATTGATCACCGGCTTGCCGGAGAGGAAATGCTCCATGATCACGCCGAGCACCGCCGGCTTCAGATGGTTCCAGTCGGTCGTGTCCTTGCTCACCGAGACGAAATCGGCGCCGAGGAACACCCCGGTAACTCCCGGAATTTCGAACAGTCCCGCCGCCAGCGGCGAGACCGTCGCGGCGTCGGCGGTGCGGAAATCCCTCGGCTCGCCGACGAGCACGTCGCGGCCGGGCAGGAATTTGAGCGTCGCCGGGTTCGGCGTGGCTTCGGTCTGGATGAACATGGCAATACCGGTTTGGAACGGTTCTAAAAATAGGGCGCGGCCGGACCGATAGCAAGCGTCAGGTAGTCACAAGGCCTTTGGCGGCATTTGCCCGCGCCGTCAGCACAATCGCCTTCCCCTCGCTGCGGACCCGGGCGCGGACGCGATCCTTGAGGCGCGCCAGCGTGGCCGCGTCAAGCGTGGGTAGCACCGTCCGCAGGGTGGCCGAGAGAGAGGCGGTGTCCCAGAAATCCTCAAAGCTCGAAAAGCTGCGCTCGACCTCGATGGTCCGCGTCTCGACATCCTTGAGACCCGCGCCGGTCCAGAGCGCCCGCATGTTCTCCATCACCGCCGCTTCCGCGCGCGGCGCCATCGGCACTGAATGGCCGAGCACGCGCAGTTCGGCATGCACCGGCTCCCACGGGAACCCGCCCCCGAGCAGATCCCAGGCATAAGCGGCAACCGTGCCGCCCCGGCGCGTGACGCGGACCATTTCGGCGACGCCCTTGGCCGGCTCCGGCACGAAGAAGATGACGAGCGCCATGGTCGCCACATCGACGCTCTTGTCGGCGATGGGCAAGGCCATCGCGCCGCCCTCGGCGAACTGGGCGACGCCCGCCTTGTGGCGGGCGCGTGCAAAGCTCAGCTGCTCGGGCGAGGGATCGACGCCGACAATGCTCGTGGGTGCGCAGCGATCGACGACAAGCTCGGTGAACGCGCCATTGCCGCATCCGACATCGGCCCACGCGAGGCTTCTCTTCGGGGCGAGCCAGTCGAGGAACACCTCGCCCGCCGAACGGCTCCAGATGCCCATGACGCGCTCATAGCTGGCGCCGTCGGTGAAGCGGATCGGCTGGTCGGCCATGGCAATCTCCTGAAGGTTTCGAGGTCGTGAGGACGGAACGTCTCAGGCCACCGCGACGATTTCGGCGTCGGTCATCGCTCCGGGGACGATGGTCACGAGGATGTGCAGCCGGTTATGGCCCACAAAGTGCATCACCAGCGGTCCCGGCCCCTTGTCGCCCTGGCCGGCGGCGAGCACCAGAATGGCGATGCCCGGATCCTCGGCGACCACCTGCTCGATCGCCTGGGCCGGCGTGCCCTCGCGGATCACCGTTTCGGTCCGGATCTGGCCGATCTGGCTGATGCGGGCGATCCGAGCGTCGAGGTTGCTCTCGGCCTCCTGGCGCGCCTCGGCGCGCATGGTTTCGGCCACGCCGATGAACTGCTCGAAATCGGCGGTATCGATTACCGACATCAACACCAGCGTGCCGCCGGTGCGCTTGACGCGATGCGCCGCGAACGTCACCGCGCGGTCGCATTCGGCCGAGTCATCGACCAGCACGAGGAATTTCCGGCTATAGCCGAGGTCCGCCATCTGGTCATTGTCCCACCCGCCGGGGCGGGGGGCAAGCTACCCCACGAACCCCACGATGCGCCGCACCTCGCTCATGGTCTGCGCAGCGATGACCGAGGCGCGCGCCGCGCCGTCGGCCATGAACGCATCGATCGACGCGGGATCGGCGAGCAGCCGCCGCGCCTCGGCCGCGATCGGCGCCAGCTTGGCGACCGCGAGGTCGGCCAAAGCCGGCTTGAACGCGCCCCAGCCCTTGCCGCCGAACTCTTTCAGCACGGCCGCCTTGCTGGTGTCGGCGAGCGCCGCGTAGATGCCCACTAGATTGTCGGCCTCGGCGCGACCGGCGAGTCCCGCCTCTTCCGAGGGCAGCGGTTCCGGGTCGGTGGTGGCGCGCTTGATCTTTTTGCTGATCGCATCGGCGTCGTCCATCAGCAGGATGCGCGCGCCTTCCGCCGGATCGGACTTGCTCATCTTCTTGCTCGCGTCCTTCAATGACATGACGCGCGTCGCCGGCCCGGCGATCACCGGCTCGGTGATCGGGAAGTAGTCGGCCTCGAGCCCCTGCTCCTTGAGCGACGCCTTGTAGTCGTTGTTGAATTTCGCCGCGATGTCGCGCGTCAGCTCGAGATGCTGCTTCTGGTCGTCGCCGACCGGCACGTGCGTCGCCTTGTAGAGCAAAATGTCGGCGGCCATCAGCGAGGGATAGGCGAACAGCCCGAGCGACTCGGCCTCGGCGTTCTTGCCGGCGGTCTTGTCCTTCCACTGCGTCATGCGGTTCATCCAGCCCATGCGCGCGACGCAGTTGAACACCCAGGCGAGCTCAGCGTGCTGGTGGACCCGGCTCTGGTTGAAAACGATGTTCTTCTTGGGATCGACGCCCGCCGCGACATAGGCCGCGGCAACTTCGCGCGTCGCGTGGCGCAGCTGGTCCGGCTCCTGCCAAACGGTGATCGCGTGCATATCGACGACGCAATAGAGGCACTGCTCGTGCGTCTTCTGCATCTCGACATAGCGCTTGATGGCGCCGAGGTAGTTGCCGAGGTGCAGATCGCCCGAAGGCTGGGTGCCGGAAAAGACGCGTGGAGTGAAGGCCATGGCGTTACCCTGAGGTTTGGCTGGCTCTAGCCGCCCGCCTGCCCGGCCGCAAGGGTCAGGCCGGCGGTTTGCAGTCGACGCTCTGGAACGTCGCGACGGCGGCCTGCATGTCGGCGAGGGGCAGGCTGGTGCCCATATCCGAGCTCGCTGTGGTGGGGCCGAGCTTGCCGCTGGCATCGATGGCCTGCACGACACCGTCGGCGCCGTCGAGGCTGATCGTGTACTGGCTCCAGGCGCCGGTCGAGGCCGCGCCCGGGTCGTAATGCACGCCCTTGAGCTTGGTCGCGTCGAGCTCGATCCCCTGGCCGGGCTGTCCGCCCTGGCTGAAGACGATATCGAACACGCAGCTGCCCTTGTCCGTGACGTTGATGTTGATCGGCGGGGCGCCGTCATTGCCCTGCAACGTCCCAGTGAACGCACCCGGACCGGTCTGCTTGAACTGGACGATCGCCTGGCCGCCGCCGAACGCCATCGTCACGCCGTCGCGGGCGCCCAGCATGAAGGCGGAGACGAGGTCGACGGCCGGCGGATCGGCGGCATAAACGGCCGACGGAACGAGCAGCGGGAGCGTTGCGGCGATGGCAAGGGCGAGCGGGCGCATGGGCGGACAGTTCTCCGGTGGACCTCGAAGCTAGCAGCCGGCGGCGGGCGCCGCCAGATCAGCCGCCGCGGCGCAACCGAACCAGCAGCAGGCCCATCGGTTGCGCGCCGGTGACGTGCACGCCGATGAAATAGAGACCCGCCCCAAGCGCGCACAGCGCCCCCAGCGCCACCAGCTGCACGATCAGTGGCGCGTGCGGGGTGAGATAGGGCGCGAGCGGGATCGACAGGGCCCAGAGGATGAGCGCCATGCCGACCGAGCAGGCGACGATCAGCCCGTGCCGGCGCCAGTCGGCCGCCGGCAGCCGGAAATGCCCGCGCCGGCCGAGCCATATCCCGAGCAGGGCGGCATTGGCCCATGCCGCGACCGAGGTCGCGATGGCGATGCCCACATGCTTGAGGCTGGGGAACAGCAGCAGCGAGATCGCGATGTTGATGACCACCGAAATGCCCGCGAACACGGTTGGCGTGCGCGTATCCTCGCGCGCGAAAAAGCCCGGCTGCAGCACGCGGATCAGCACATAGGCCGGCAGCCCCGCCGAGAACCACACCATCGTCTGCGCCGTCTCGTAGGTGTCGGTCGCGGTGAACGCGCCGCGCTGGAACAGCACCGCGACGATCGGCGTCGCCAGCGCGATCAGCGCCGTGGCCGCCGGCATCGACAGCAGCATCGAGATCAGCAGCGCCTGGTTCTGACTGGCATCGGCTTCCTTGTCGCGTCCGCCCTTGAGGTGGCGCGAGAGCTCGGGCAGCAGCACCGTGCCGATGGCGATGCCGATGATGCCGAGCGGCAATTGGTAGAGTCGGTCGGCGTAGTAGAGATAAGCGATGGCGCTGGCCGCCGACGAGGCGATGATGGTGCCGACGAAGATGTTGACCTGCGTGATGCCGCCCGCGATCACCGCCGGAATGGCGAGGACCCAGAAGCGGCGCACCTCGGCGTCGAATTTCGGCCAATGCAGCCGCGGCACGAATTTGGCGCGGCGGATCGCGATATAGACCAGCGCCAGCTGCGCGATACCGCCCGCAATGGTGCCGATTGCGATCCAGATCGCCGTCTGCACGTCGGTGTTCGGGTAAAGCACCAGCGGCGCCATGAACACGATCATCACGATGTTGAGCAGGATCGGCGCGAAGGACGAGGCGATGAAGCGGTTGAGCCCATTGAGGATCGCCGCATAGGCCGCCATCAGCGACATGCACATCAGGTACGGAAAGCAGATGCGCGTCAGCAGCACCGTGAGATCGTACTTGGCCTGGTCGCCCAGAAACCCCGGCACGAAGATCGGCAGGATCCACGGCATGAACAGCTCGGCAAAGATCGTGACCGCGGTCACCACCACGACGAGCCAGCTCATGATCCGCGCCGCCCAGAGCCGCGCCGGCTCCATCCCCTCCTGCTCGAGATGCTTGGCGAACAGCGGAATGAACGCGGTGTTGAACGCCCCTTCGGCGAACAGCCGGCGGAACAGGTTGGGGAAGCGGAAGGCTGCGAGATAGGCGTCGGCGGCCGGTCCGGTGCCGAGCACCGCCGCAACCAGCGCGTCGCGGACGAAGCCGAGCACGCGGCTTCCGGTGGTCATCAGGCCGACGCTGAGGAAATTACGGTAGAGGCTCACGGCGGCGATGGACGCGGTGCGAAGGACAACATCAGCCGGCGGCAATCGCCTTCCCCCCTTGAGGGGGAAGGTGCCCGAAGGGCGGATGAGGGGTTGGTCCCGCATCCGCGACGTCCGAGGGAACCCCTCATCCGTCTCGCGCTGACGCGCGATCCACCTTCTCCCTCAAGGGGAGAAGGAACGCGCCGACTGCGGCCGGCGATATCAGCCATTGACGACTTTCGCAGCCTGGTCCTGCCCATGAGGTTCGAGCGGCTGGAACACCTTGAGCAGCGTGTCGCGGATGGTGCGTTGGCGCGACTTGGACTCGATCTTATGACCGGTGAGGTCGGTGACGTAAAAGACGTCCACGGCCTTTTCGCCATAGGTGCCGATATGGGCCGAGCCGATGGTGAGGTTGAGGTTCGAGATCGCGGCCGTGAGCTGGTGCAAAAGGCCGGTGCGGTCGAGGCCCGAGACCTCGATTACCGTGAACTTCTCGCTCAGCGTGTTGGAGACTTCCACCGAGGCCGGCAGCGTGAACGGCTTCAGTCGCCGGTTGTGGCGGCTCTCCTTGCCGAGGTCGATGAGGATCTGGCGCTTGCCCTGCAGCAGCTGCTTGACCGTCTCGATGATGCGGTTGGCGCGCACCTTCTCGTCCTCGTCCGAGGTGAAGGCGCGCCTGAGCCGGAAGGTGTCGATGGCGCGGCCGTCGCGCGTCGAAAAGATCTGCGCGCCGATGATCGAGGCCTCGCACATCGTGCAGGCACCGGCGATCAGCGACAGCAGTCGCGGATGGTCCGGCGTATAGAACGAAACTTCAGTAATGCCCTCGAAGGCCTGCACGCGGATGCCGCCGGCGAAGGGCTGGCCCGCATGGTCGGCGGCGCGGATCATCTTGGCATGCTCGAGCTGCAGCTCGAGTTCGGCGCGCAGCCAGTAATGGTTGTAGTGGCGGGCCATATAGGCCTCGAGCTCGTCCGCTGGCCAGGCGCTGAGCGCCTTTTCGAGCTGGCGCTTGGCCTCGGCGATGCGGTCCGACTGGGTGACGCGCGAATGCCCGCCCGACAACAGCGGCTCGGTCGCGTAATAAAGCGAGCGCAGCAGGGAGCCCTTCCAGCCGGTCCATACGCCGGGACCCACCGCGCGGATATCGCAGGCGGTGAGGATCATCAGCAGCGCCAGCCGCTGCGGCGACTGCACGGTCTCGGCGAACGCCTTGGCCGTCTCGGGGTCCTGCAGGTCGCGCGCCTGGGCGATCTCGCTCATCACGAGGTGATACTGGATGAGCCAGGCGACGGTGTCCGTCTCGGCCGCATCGAGCCCGAGCCGCGGGCAGAAT
>Ga0265338_10005250_pt1 | contig 16981 bp, 16 predicted proteins | sample 42126metaG_FD_193579 | JGI IMG/M metagenome (GOLD analysis project Ga0265338, IMG submission 193579) | Rhizosphere microbial communities from Carex aquatilis grown in University of Washington, Seatle, WA, United States - 4-21-26 metaG | ecosystem: Host-associated > Plants > Roots > Rhizosphere... | reverse complement strand
TCAGGACTACACCGGCCACGCCCTGGAACGCTGTCTTGCGTTGGGCATCGGCGTCGGTTCGGGTTATCTGTTTCCAACCACGTTCCAGCACGAGGTGTTCAGCGACCTCACCGGCGAACGCGGCATCTTGATGGGCGCGCTGGCTGGCGTCATGGAAGCGCAATACGACGTGCTGCGCGCCGCTGGTCATTCGCCGAGTGAGGCGTTCAATGAGACCGTCGAGGAACTCACCCAGAGCCTCATCCGGCTGGTGGACGAAAACGGCATGGATTGGATGTACTCCAACTGTTCGGCCACCGCCCAGCGCGGCGCATTGGACTGGAAACCCAAATTCAAGAAGGCAACGCTGCCGGTGTTCAAGGACCTGTATCGCCGGGTCAAGGACGGCCGGGAATGCGCCCGCGTGCTTTCCGCCTGCGGCGGGTCCAACTACCAGAAGCTATTGCAGAAGGAACTGGACCAGCTCCACAACTCCGAGATGTGGCGTGCCGGCGCAGCCGTCCGCGCTCTGCGTCCCAAGGAACCCGCCCGGGCCATCACCAAGGGCACCAAGGGTGTGACCGGACGCGCAACCAACTGAGATTCGCGCAGAGAATTAAAGCCGCTGGAGCAATCCAGCGGCTTTCTTATTTCTAATCGGAGGGGCGAGTTCCACGAGCCCCAAATCAAAACGAGCGCCATCGCCCTGCCATCGCAACCTGGATATTCATTTTCAAATGAAAAACGCGTCAGGATTTCCGCGCCAGTTTTGCGTGCCGTAAACCACGCGAAGAACCTCCACCTCACCACCGCGCAGATGGTAAAAAACCAGCCAGCGGTTGAACGGCGGCGGCAACACACAAAATCTGACGGCGGCAAGTTTGCGGTTTTTGAAGCGCGCCTGCGGGCCGGATTCAGGAAACTCCGCCAACCGGTCAAACGCACCAAACGCCGCGTCCAGAAACCGTCGGGCCGCCCGCGAATTGTCCGCACGAATCCAGCGTGCGCCCTCGACCAGATCATTGTCGGCTTTGGGCGTGGTGCGATAGCCGCTCACGCCTCCTCCAGCGCTTCCTTGTAAATCCGTTTTTTGCGGGCCGCCGTCATGGGCGCGCTGGCGCCGCTGGCCATGCCTTCCAGCAGCAATTCCTCCAATTCTTCACACCCCGCAAAGGAGCATCCCAGCGGCCCGGAGGCGCGTTCGAGCGAATCCGTCAGTCGCAGCGAATGCCGGATGACTTCGCTTTCGTTGTTGAAACGACCGGTAGCCAGTTGTCGCCGGATGATCCGTTTGTAGTAAGGCGTCAGCGCGTAACTCATACCAAGCCAATTTCCATCTATCACCAATAGGTGTCAAGCAAGAGAAACCCGCCGCGAGAGCAATTTTGCGGCTTCTTGTTTCCAGTCGGAGGGGCAGTTCCACATGCCCCATATTTCCCAACAGCTTCAGCCGCCGAGTGTGGCTGGATCACCCACGTCACCCTTGTTGAAGTCCACATATTCCTCCGTCAAGTCCGCAGCATAGATCACGGCGCCAGCTTTGCCCAGGTTCAGGTTGATGCGCAGGTCGAACTCCTTCGGAGCCACGGCGGCGCAGAGCTGCTTGAACGTCGTCTTCGTCGGTTGCCCGCGCTTGAGACTCCACAAAATCTTACGGTTGCCGGACTGGCTGTAACCGATGTCCACCTTCTCCTCGACAATTTTAGCCGACGAATAACCGAGCGCGTCAATGATGCGCCCCCAGTTCGGATCGCCGCCGTGCCAGCTTGTCTTCACGAGTGCGCTGTTCGCCACCGCCCGCGCCGCAGCATCGGCGTCTTGAATGGTCTTCGCGCCGCTCACCCGCACCGTCACCACGCGATGAACGCCCTCGCCATCGCGCACAATCATTTTGGCCAGTTCCAGGCAGACTTGATTGAGGGCGGACTGAAAAATTTGAAATTTGCGTGGCTGCGCTCGTGAGAGCGCGGCTGACTTTTGGGAAGTTTGCCGCGAACTCACGTTCGCAGCCACAAGCGGAGGATTCCCCGCCAGCCCGTTCGCCAGTACCAGCACCGTGTCGTTCGTGCTCATGTCGCCATCCACGGTGATACGATTAAAACTGTATGCCACGGCTTCCCGCAGGGCGGCCTGCAAAGCCCCGGCCTCGATGGCGGCGTCAGTGGTGATGAAACCCAGCATCGTCGCGTGCAGCGGCAACGCCGCGGGTCGCGCGCCGGTGGCACTCATGCCGGGCTGGATCATGCCTGCGCCCTTGCAGATGCCGCCCAGGCGGACCGTTTTTCCGCCAAGCTTGAATTCAATCGCGATCTGTTTGGGTCGCGTATCGCTGGTCATGATGGCTTCAACGATCTTTGCCGCATGTCCGGCAGTTGAACCGAGTTCGACGGCAGCCTCGATTATGCCGGCCCGGATATTGTCCATCGGCATCGCCACCCCGATACGCCCGGTCGAACCAACAAGGACCGAGTCTGGCGGAAGTTTCAACGCGCGTTCGGTAAAGCGAACCATTTCCCGCGCATCCCGCAAGCCTTGACGACCGGTGCAGGCATTGGCGTTGCCGGAATTGACAACCACCGCCTGTGCGGTTCCCTTGTTGACGCGCCCGACACAGACCTTCACCGGCGCGGCGCAAACCTGGTTGGTTGTGAACATGCCCGCAACGGCCGCCGGCACTTCAGACACAATCAAGCCAAGGTCGCGTTTGTTTCCCTTGTTCGAGCCCTTGCCGGTGCCGAGGCGCTTGATGTCGCAAAAAACGCCGCTGGCGCGGAAGCCTTGCGGCGCGATGACCGAGCCGGAAATTTCTTTAAACGATTTTTTCATTGTTCGGAGGTGAATCTGCCAACTTTGTCACGGTCCGTGAATAATTTTATTTGAGCAGGACCATCGTTGAAAGGTGGAGGATGCCGGCCCGGCTCACGATTTTACCGCGTCAATTTCCAGGCGCACCATCCGCACGTGAACCTGTCCTTCCGCATCCGGCGGATGCCTGGCGACATAACGGTCCGTGACCGCGGAGATGAATTCCTCGCGCCGGTCCTCCGGCACGCGCTGCGTGTAAGGCAGCCAGGTGGTGCGCAGCCAGGTGGCAAAGCCGTCCCGGCCGGCATAGGTCGCATCCTTGGGCGCCAGCTGGACATGGCGGGTCTTGAAACCAAACCGCGGCAGCCATTTTTCATATTCCGCCGGGGAATGAAAGAAGTACGGTGCGGCGAGCTTGCGAAAATATTCGCGCCAACGCTTCATCCGCATCACCGGGCGCAGCGCGACAAAGACATCCTGGGCGTTGCCCTTGCCACCGCAGGAAACCACGAGCCGCCCGCCGGAACGCAAACAGGCCGAGGTCCCGCGCAAAAATGCCAGATGATCGTCCACCCAATGGAGAGCGGCGTTGGAAAACACCAGGTCAAACTGCCGCTCAAACTTGATTTTGCGCGCGTCCATGGCGTGAAATCTCACGTTGGGAACCCGGGCCGGCGGAAACGTCTTCCGCGCAAATTCCACCATCTGTGGCGAGGCGTCCACGCCCGTGGCCGATCCCCGGGTCAGGCTCATCGCGATCTCCGCCGTGATTTTGCCATCGCCGCAACCGACATCGAGGATGTGTTCATCGCCGCGGAGGTTCAAACGGGCAATCAGTTCCCGCGCCCAGGCCAGTTGCGGAACGGAATTGGCGGCGTATTCCGCGGCGTCCCATTTGATTTGCATCGGAAACGGCTTGGGCATGGGTCAAATCAATCCGGCCGTTTCCGGGAAACCGCAGATGATGTTCATGCTCTGGACGGCCTGGCCGCTGGCGCCCTTGACCAGATTGTCCTCGGCGCTCATGACAATGAGCCGGCCGGTGCGCGGATCGAGCCGCCAGGCGATTTCTATGACGTTGGTGCCGACGACGTTCTTGGTGTCGGGCAACGCCTTGTCATTAAGCAGGCGCACGAACGGTTCGTCGCCATAAGCTTCCAGATAACAAGCCGCAATTTTTTCATTGAATTCACCCATTTCCGCCGCATTGGAAAAATGTTTTTCCGGCGCGAGATAGAGCGTCGTCAAAATGCCGCGGTTCACCGGTATCAAGTGGGGTGTGAACTGAATGGTGACGTTGGCGCCGGCGGCCAGCGAAAGCTGTTCCTCGATCTCCGACAAATGCCGGTGTTTGGGCACGCCGTAGGGCCGCACGCTTTCGTTGCATTCGCAAAACAGGTAATCCACCTCGGCCTTGCGGCCCGCGCCGCTGACACCACTGAGGGAATCCGCGATGATGCCGTCAGATTTGACCAGGTCCGCCAGCAATAACGGAATCAACGGCAGCAAAATGCTCGTCGGATAGCAGCCCGGGGACGCCACCAACACCGCTTTTTTGATCTCCTCACGATAGATTTCCGGCAGGCCGTAAACTGATTTTCCCAGCAAATCCGGCGCCGGATGGTCGTGCCCGTAAAATTCCCGGTAAATCTCCCCGCTCCCGAGCCGGAAATCCGCGCTGAGGTCAATCACCACAACCCCCGCATCGAGCAACGGCACGGCGTATTCGGCGGCAACGCCGTGCGGCAACGCCAGAAACACCACCTCGGCCTGCTTCGCGAGCAGCCCGGCGTCCGGCGGAGTGAAGCGCAGTCTTTTGGACTGCAGGTGGCTGGCAAATTTGGGAAACACCTGGGCGAGCGTCAGCCCGGCGTTCTGGCGCGAGGTCACCGCCACCATCTCCACGTGGGGATGGTTCAGCAGCAACCGGACGAGTTCCTCGCCGGAGTAACCCGACGCGCCGATGATGGCGACTCTTTTTAAGTTCATTCTGCCTTTCTTTTACCGTAACTGAACGGAAACGCGGAGAAAATTTTCAAACAAAAAAACCCCGCCGGATGGAACCAGCGGGGCTTGGAAATCTCCAGTGCGATCAACGCTTCGAGAACTGGAAGCGTTTGCGCGCGCCCGGCTGGCCGTACTTCTTGCGCTCCTTCATGCGCGAATCGCGCGTCAGAAAACCTTCGGCCTTCAACGCGCCCCGCAGGGTGGCGTCAAATTGCAGCAGCGCCCGGGCAATGCCGTGCCGCACCGCGCCGGCCTGGCCGTTGGGGCCGCCGCCGGTGACGTTGATGCGCACGTTGAATTTCTCCGCCGTGCCGGTGACGGTCAGCGGCTGGGTGGCGGTTGCCCGCAGCGTTTCCAGCGGAAAATAATTTTCAAACTGGCGGCCGTTGACGGTGATTGTGCCGGTGCCGGACGCAAGGCGAACCCGCGCGATGGCGGTCTTGCGACGCCCCGTGCCGAGGTATTCGGAAATTTTGGTTTCAGCCATCTCTCGTAGTCAGTTAAGGGTTGTCAGGCCGCAGCCTTGAGTGCTTCGGGCTTCTGGGCGGCGTGCGGATGTTTCGGGCCTTTAAACACCTTCAGCTTGGTCAGCAACTGGCTGCCGAGCCGGTTCTTGGGAATCATGCCCTTGACCGCGTGCAGGATGAGCTTTTCCGGTTGCTTGGCGCGCACCTGGGCGACGGTGGCGTATTTCTCCCCGCCCTTCCAGCCGGAATAGCTCATGTACTCCTTGGCGGTCTCCTTCTTGCCGGTGACGCGGACTTTTTCGGCGTTAATGACCACGACGAAATCCCCGGCATCGAGGTGGGGGGTGTAAACGGGTTTGTTTTTACCGCGTAAAATGTCGGCAACCTGCGCGGCCAATCGGCCGAGCACCGCGCCGTCGGCATCAATTACATGCCACTTTCGCTGGTCTAAATTAACTTTTGGCAAATGCGTTTTCATCTTAAAACTGAACAAAGGAACGTGAAATTTATCAAACGCGCGCCCGAAGTCAACAGGACTTTTGCGCTGTTTTCATATGCATTCGCCTGTGATCCCGAACCCTCACCGCGCCCGCCGGGTCAACATCATCCGTCCGATGTCGCTGACCACGTCCCAGGCAGGTCCCGGGAACTTGTGCAATTGCACGAGCACGTCTTCGAACGCGTCAAGAAACCGCACGGCATCGGCTTCGCTGATGACCAGCGGCGGCAACAGCTTGATGACGTCCAGATTGTGTCCAGCCACCTGGGTGATGATATGATGCTTGTCCAGCAGCGGGATGATGGCCGCCTGCGGAAACAGGCTCTTGTCCATCTTGTGCATCAATGTCCACGCGGCCTTGAGGCCGAGGGATTTTGGCGGTCCAAATTCAATGCCGATCATCAGCCCGCACCAACGGACTTCCTTGAGAAACTCGAACCGTGGAATCATGGCGCGGACGCCTTCCCCGATCCGGTTGCCCATCCGCTCCGCGTTCGGGATGAGCTCCTGCCGGTCCAGCACATCCAGCGCCGCCAGTCCCGCCACCATGGCCAGGCTGCCTTGGCTGAAGGTGGAACTGTGCACCACCGAGCGTTGCATGCTGGAAAAAACCTTCTCATGGATCCATTCCTTGCACAGCACCGCGCCGACCGGGACGTAACCTCCAGATAATGATTTGGCCAGCACCACGATGTCCGGATCCACGTCATCATCGTGCTCCAGCGCCAGGAACCGGCCGGTGCGCCCCATGCCCGACTGCACCTCGTCGGCGATAAAAATCGTGCCATGCTCGCGGCAAAGCCGGGCGGCGTCGCGCAGGTAGCCGGGCGAGGGAATGTTCACACCCTTGCCTTGGACGGGTTCGACCACAAACCCGGCAACATCCTTTTTGGCCAGTTTCCGCTCCAGGGCTTCCAGATCATTGAACGGGATCCGGCGGCAGTCCGGCAAAAACGGCGCGAACCCCTCGCGAAAACTTTCATCGCCATTGAGGGACAGGGCGCCGTAGGTCAACCCGTGAAAGGCTTTTTCACAATACAGGACGGCCGGCCGGCCCGTGGCACATTTGGCATATTTGATGGCGGTTTCGACCCCTTCCGCCCCGGAGTTGGTGAAGAACACCATGTCGAGCCGGTTGGGCATCCGCTTCTTCAATTCCGCCGCCAGCAATCCGCTGAGCAGGGGCGCCTCCATCTTGACCAGGCTCGGATGATTCAAGCCAAGAAACTCCGTCAACACCCGGCAGATTTCCGGATGGTTCCGGCCCAGGCCGAACACGCCGTACCCGGACAACAGGTCCAGGTACTGGGTCCCTTCGACATCCCAGAGGTAAGGGCCCTCGGCCCGGGTATAGCAGCGGTCAAAGCCGATGGTTTTGAGCGTGCGGACATTGGCGGGATTGATGTGCTCGTGGTGCAATTCATAATTGCAACCCTCGTGCTCCCGCAGCAGGGCCTGGATATCCAGGCCGGTCGTCGCCGGTTTCTGTGCTTCAACATCTAACAACATAAAAGATCCCGTCAGGGTTTATACACACGATTCTGATTCAGCCAGCAAGGTGGCATGAAGTCGCAACGAAATGAACTTATTTCTTGCTGCAGTTTCCCAGTTCAGCCCGGGACCAGAAGTCGCCGCCAACGGCCCCGGCTGGAAATTATACCCCGCCCAGATAAGCGTTCTTGACCTGGGGATTCTGCCGCAAGGTCGCGGAATCCCCTGCCACGCTCACCCGGCCGGTTTCCAGCACATAACCGAACCCCGAAATTTCCAGGGCCAGGTTCGCATTCTGCTCGACCAGCAGGATGGTGATGCCCTGTTGCCGGTTGATTTCGACAATTTTCTTGAAGATGGTCGTTACCAGCAGCGGCGCGAGACCAAGGGACGGTTCGTCGAGCATCAGCAATTTCGGCCGGCTCATCAACGCGCGGCCAATCGCCAGCATTTGCTGCTCCCCACCGCTCAGCGTCCCGGCGATTTGTTTCTCCCGTTCCTGCAGCCGCGGAAACGCCGCAAAAACATGTTCCAGCTCGCGCCGGACAGCCGACCGGTCCTTTTGCAGATAAGCACCCATCTGCAAGTTTTCCATCACCGTCAGGTTGGCAAAAATCATCCGGCCTTCCGGAACATGGGAAATGCCAAGCTTGACGATCCGGTGCGGCGGCAGACCGGCGATGTCCTTGCCTTCGTAAATAATTTCGCCGCCGCGTGGTTTCAACAGGCCGGAAATCGTTTTCAACGCCGTGGTCTTGCCCGCACCGTTCGCGCCGATGAGCGTGACGATGCCACCCGCCGGCACCGACAAGGAGATCTCGTGCAGTGCCGCAATGGCGCCGTAACCAACCGTCAGATTTTTGATTTCCAACATTTGTTCAAACAAGGATGGAGGATGAAAGACTGAGGATGACCCGCCGCGCTGGCCATTCTCAATCAGCTATCCTCCACCTTCGCCATTGGTTCCTCTCCCAGATAGGCAGCGATAACCTTCGGGTTCCGGCGCACTTCATCCGGCGATCCCTCGGCGATTTTCACGCCGTAATCCAGCACCACAATGCGCTCGCAGATGCCCATCACCACCTGCATGTCGTGCTCGACGAGCAGCACGGAAATCTTGAACCGATCCTTGATGAACTGGATCAACCGCATCAAATCCGTCTTTTCAGTCGCATTCATCCCGGCAGCTGGCTCGTCGAGCAGCAACAGCTTCGGCTGGGCCGCCAGCGCCCGCACAATTTCCAAACGCCGCTGGTCGCCGTAACTCAGGCTTTTCGCCGGGGCATCCCGGAATTTTTCGAGATGAAAAATTTCCAGCAGTTCCATCACCCGCCCGGCGATGGATTGTTCCTCGTCGTGAAACGCCCGGCCGCGCCACAGGGCATGCCGGACATCACCCTTCAGATGCAGGTGAAACACCGTCCGGACATTGTCGGACACCGTCAGGGACGAAAACAGCCGGATGTTCTGGAACGTCCGCGCAATACCGCGGGCGGTGATGTGGTAGGGTTTGCTGCCGACCACCGACCGGCCATCGAAAAGAATTTCACCTGCAGCCGGCTGATAAACCCCGGTGATGAGATTGAATACGGTGGTCTTGCCCGCACCGTTCGGACCGATCAATCCGATCAGCTCGTTGCGCCCGATCTGCAAACCCAAATTTGATACCGCCGTCAGTCCGCCGAAACGGACGGTCGTTTTATTGAGCTGGAGCAGTGCGGACATGAATTTAAATTTAAAAGGTAAAAGGAATAAGGCAAAAGGAGTTGCCGTGGACGCCATTTGGAATGCATGACGAAGAAATATTCATTTGTTCACTTTTTTGCTGGTGCATTTCTTTTTGCGGAAACAACCATGGCTCCCAGGATTCGTTTCAATTCAAGAGATTCGTCCAATATCGGTTGCAGTCGTGATTCCGGCACCCCTTCAGCCGCAGCAAGCAATCGTAACCGGTAATGAGTTTCGCGGGCTTCTTTCAGAGAAATACTGTTCTTGCTTATGAAATCGGCTCGACTTTCAGCGGCTTGAGCTTCCTCCACATTCGAACCAATGCTGGTGCCGCATCGGAGCAACTGTTTGCCCAGCGTCGTATTCACCCAGGATTTTCGTTCCAGAAACTGGCCCAGTTTAACGATCCGTACGCCAAACTCAAACGTGCGATCTTCAATATCATGGACTGGTGAGGATGAATTCATTTTAGCTTGTGCCTTTTGCCTTTTTCATTGTGAAAACGAACAACCCCTGGGGCCGGGTGAGCATGAGCACGATGAGCAACAGGGAGTAAATAATCATCCGGGTGCCGCCAATCCAGCCGAGCGGATGCATTTTGGCGATGCCCGGGAGATGCTCGATTCCGGCCAGCCAGCGCAATCCTTCCGGCAGCAGGGTCAGCAGTATCGCCGCCAGAATCACGCCCGGGGTGTTGCCCATGCCGCCCAGGATGACCATCACCACGATGGCGATGGATTGCATGAAGTTAAAACCACCGGGAGTAAGGAATTGCGTCGAGTGCGCGTAGAGGCCGCCCGCAATCCCCGCAAAAAACGCGCCAACCACAAACGCCGTGACCTTGTATTTGGTCGTGTTGATGCCCATCGCCTCGGCGGCAATCTCGTCATCGCGCACGGCAATAAAACCTCGGCCATAAGTCGAATGTACCAGCGTGATGACCACGTAAACCGTCACCGACGCCATGCCGAACGTCCAGAAAAAGTTCGTGTAATTGTGCATCACGCTCAAGCCGCGCGCCCCGCCGACCAGGTCCATGTTTTGAAAAATGACCCGGATGATTTCTCCAAACCCGAGCGTGACAATGGCGAGATAGTCGCCCTTCAATCGCAGCGTCGGCAGACCCACAAGCAACCCCGCCACCGCCGCGAACAATCCGCCCGCCAGCAGGGCGCCGAAGAACAGCGCGCTGGACGCGAACGGATTCAGCGCGCCAAACTGGTTGGTGATGACCGCCGCCGTGTAACCACCCACGGCCATGAACCCGGCGTGGCCGAGCGAGAACTGGCCGGTGTACCCGTTGATCAGGTTCAGGCTGACGGCCAGAATGATGTAGATGCCGATATTATAAAGAACGAAGAGGACGTAGGGATCAATGCGGTTCGCGACCAGCGATACCAGGAGGCTCAGTCCGAGGGCGGCCAGCAGCGCGAGCTTGGCATGCTGAAACCTCATACCTTTTCAACCTCCTTCCTGCCCATCAGTCCGGATGGCTTGATGAGCAGGATCAAAATCAACACGCCGAACGCAATGGCGTCGCGGTAGGTCGAGGAAATGTAGCCAGACACGAGCGTCTCGGTAACGCCGATGATGATGCCGCCGAGCGCCGCGCCGGGCAGGTTGCCAATGCCGCCGAGCACCGCGGCCACAAATGCCTTGAGTCCGGGCAGAATCCCCATGAGTGGATCAATGGCCGGATAGCTCACGGCATAGAGGATGCCCGCTGCCGCCGCCAGTGCGGACCCGAGGGCAAAGGTGAACGAGATGACGACATCCGTGTTGATGCCCATGAGGGCCGCCGCCTCGGGATTGAACGACAATGCCCGCATGGCCGTGCCAATTTTGGTTTTCAAGGTCACAAAACGCAGGGCCAGCAGCAGCAGCAGCGTCACCCCGAACACGACGACCTGGTTGCTGTTGATGCTCAAGCCGCCCAAGTGGGTGAGCGGATACGTCGGGATGAGATCGGGAAATTTTTTGGGGGCGGCGCCAAAAACAAACTGGCCGCTGTATTCGAGGAACAGCGAGACCCCGATGGCGGTGATGAGCACGGTCAGTTTGGGGCTGCGGCGCAGCGGCCGGTAGGCCAGCCGTTCAATGATCACACCCATGACGGCGCAAACCACCATGGAAATTCCCATGACGACAAGTCCGGCCCCGACGGACGGAGTGGGCAGAAAAGCGGCGATTTTTGGCGCGAGATAATACCCGGCAAACGCGCCCAGCATGAAAATGTCGCCGTGGGCAAAATTGATGAATCGGAGGATTCCGTAAACCATCGTGTAGCCGAGCGCGATCAGGGCGAGAATCGAACCGAGGGCCAGGCCATTGATGAGTTGCTGTAGAAATTCGGTCATGCTGGCTCAACAAAATTCTTGTTCTGGACGCCAATCAATCACTGCGGGCAGGATGGCGCGGGAGGTGAATTTTGTCGAGCGTGCTGAACCGCAACTTACGGTGCAATGGTCTCGACGTATTTAAACTGCCCGTCCTTGATGGTCAGGATCACGGCCGGCTTCGAGGCGTTGCGGTTCGCGTCAATGGTGATTTTGCCGGTGATCCCGGCGAAATCCTTCGTCGCCGCCAACGCGGCAGCGACCTTGGTTCCGTCGGTTGAACCGGCACGCTTGATGGCATCGGCGAGTATCATCGCCGAATCATAACCCAGCGCCGCCATGGCATCAGGCGTTTCCTGGTGTTGGGCGCGAAACCGTTTCACAAAATCCTGGACGGCGGGCGACGTGTCCTCGGGCGAATAATGCGTGGAAAAATAACAGCCTTCCAGAGCCTGGCCGCCAATGGGCACCAGCGAGGACGATTCCCAGCCATCGCCGCCGAAAATGGGCACGGTGATGCCCAACTGGCGCGCCTGCAGCGCGATCAATCCCACTTCGGTGTAATAACCGGGGACAAAAATCCCATCAGGATTTTCGGCTTTAATCGCCGTCAATTGGGCGTTGAAGTCCTTGTCCCCGGCGCTGTAGCTCTGCTCCACTACAATCTTTCCACCGTCGGCCGCGAAACCTTCCTTGAAAAATTTGGCCAACCCAAGGCTGTAATCACTTTTCACGTCGGACAACACCGCGACCGCCTGCAGTTTGAGCGTCTTGCGGGTGAAATTCGCCATGACGGTGCCTTGAAAGGGATCAATGAAACAAGCCCGGAAAATACAATCACCGGTTTCGGTGACCTTGGGATTGGTGGAGGCCGGCGAAACCATGGGGATCCGATTTTGCTGGCAGATGGGCGCGGCTTCGAGCGAACGTGACGACGCCACCTCGCCGAGAATGGCCACGACCCCATCCCGCGAAATCAATTTACGCACGACCGTGGCGGGCTGGCCGGCCTGGGACTGGTCGTCCTCGGTGAGCAACTGGATTTTCTTGCCGAGCACGCCGCCGACGGCGTTCAGGTCGTCCACCGCCATCTGCGTCCCCTGGTGGGACGACTGGCCAAAGGTGGCCTCGCTGCCGGTCAACGACGCAAATTCGCCGACCTTGATGATGTCACCGGACACGGCATTCCCGCTTGCCGGCTTGTTGCAGCCGGTGAGACCGGCCAGACCGATCCCGGCCAGGCCCAATGCCAGCCAAACGATTTGTTTGCGCAAATGTTTCATAAAAGCTCCGGTTTCAAGATTTGCCGCCCGACCCGCGCCAGACTATGCGTTCCCCGCGAAGCTTTCAACTCTTTGAAAACGGCCTCCGGCCGGTCGGGCATAAATGTCACTTGACGAACCCCCGATTGTTACCTACCGTTCGGTAGGATTATGGCCCAGCACGGTCCCCAAACCCGGCGACAGATTCTCCAGGCGGCGCTCAAGCGTTTCGCCAACGGCGGTTATGCGGCCACGTCCGTCCAGCAGATTGTGGATGACGCCAAGGTGTCCAAGCCGACCCTGTATTATTATTTTCGCGACAAGGCGGGCTTGTTTCAGGCGCTGGTCAGCGAGGCGCACGACGAGCGGTTTCGCGTCGTCCAGGAAGCCGCCGGGCGCAGCCGCAATTTTCGCGGGCAACTGGTGGAGATCCTGGCGGCGTTGTTCGATTATTTTCATAAGAATCACGAACTGACGCGCATCGCCTTTGCCACCGCGTTTGCCGCGCCGGGCGAAGTGCCGCCGGAGTTGCGCTACCTGGACCGCTGCCAGCGAAACCTGGAATTTATCCGCTCGCTGATCAAGCGCGCGCAGGCCGCCGGGGACCTGGACGACCGGTTTGACAGCCGCGATCTGGCTTACGGCTTTTACGGGCAGGCGCACCTGTACATTACGGCGCACCTGCTGATTCCGAATTACCGGCTGGACCGCAAGTTCGCCGAGCGGGTCGTCGAATTGTTTCTCGTGGGCGCCGGCGCAAAAAAACGACGGGCTCGAAACCCCTTGACCAAGAATTATCAATCACTTCAACAAACATGAAACGGAACATATTTATTGCAGTCATCATCGTGCTGGCAGTGTTATTGGGACTGGCCGGCGTCAAGGCGTTGCAAATCCACGCGTTGATCAGCGCCGGAAAAACGTTCGTCCCGCCGCCGGATACGGTTTCCTCGGCCGTTGTCCATGAGGAAAAATGGCAGGACACGCTCACCGCCGTCGGTTCGATTGACCCGCAAAACGGCGTGACGGTCGCCTCGGAGGTGGCCGGCACGGTGGCGGAAATCGCGGTGGCGGACGGCTCGCTGGTGGCGAAGGGCGACCTGTTGATGCGGTTGGATACCTCGTCCGAAGAGGCCCAATTGCGTTCCGCCGAGGCACAGACCGAACTGGCGCGGCTCAATGCCGAGCGGACGCGGAGCTTGCGCGCCGGCAATACCGTCTCCCAGGCGGAACTGGACCAGGCGGAGGCGACGTTGAAACAGAACGAAGCCAACGCGGACGTCATTCGCGCAGCCATTGAAAAGAAAACCATCCGGGCGCCGTTCGCCGGGCGGCTGGGCATCTGGCTGGTAAACGTCGGCGCGTCGCTGGAAGCGCGCCGACCGGTCATCTCGCTGCAATCGCTCATGCCGGTGTATGCGGATTTTTCGCTGCCGCAGCAGGACTTGGCGCAATTAACAACCGGTTCGCCGGTGCAGGTCACCTGCGACGCCTATCCCGGCCGGAAATTCGACGGCACGCTGACCGCCATCAACCCCGACCTGGATGCCACGACGCGGAGCGTGACGTTGCGGGCGACGTTTGACAACACGAACCAGCTGCTGCGGCCAGGCATGTTTGTGCGCGTGGAGGTGGCCTTGCCCCAGGCGCAACCCGTGCTGGCGATTCCCTCAACCGCCATTCTGAGCGCGCCGTTCGGCGATTCGGTTTATCTGATTGAACCATCAACCAATTCCGCTGGCGGACTGGTCGTGCGGCAGCAATTTGTCCGCACCGGTCAATCGCACGGCGATTTCGTGAGCGTCTTGAGCGGGCTGAAACCCGGCGACCGGGTGGTGAGCGCGGGATTGTTCAAGCTCCGGAATGGCGCGCCCGTGACGGTGAACAACGACATCATGCCAAAACCCTCGAAGACACCCAACCCGGCGGAAGGCTGATCTAATTCAGGCTCATGAAATCCTTCACCGATTTATTTATCCGGCGGCCCGTCCTGGCGATCGTGGTCAACCTCGTGATTCTCATCGCGGGATTTTCGGCCATCCGTTCGTTGACCATCCGGCAATATCCGCGCAGTGAAAACGCCACCGTCACCGTCACCACCGTCTATGTTGGCGCAAGCGCCGACCTGGTGCGCGGCTTCGTGACGCAGCCGCTGGAACGCGCCATTGCCGCCGCCGATGGCATTGAATATTTGCAATCGAGCAGCGCGCTCGGCCTTTCGACCATCACCGCCCGGCTCAAGCTGAATTACGACGCGAACAAGGCGCTTTCCGAAATCAATTCGAAGGTGAACCAGGTCCGGAACGACCTGCCGCCGGAAGCCGAGGTGCCCGTCATCAACATCGAGTCCGCCGATTCGCAGTTCGCCTCGGCCTACCTGAGCTTCACCTCGGACATCCTGGAGCCGAACCAGATTACCGACTACCTCGTGCGCATCGTGCAGCCGCGGCTGACCGCGCTTGAAGGTGTGCAGCGCGCGGACATCCTCGGCGGACGCACTTTCGCCATGCGCATCTGGCTGAAGCCCGACCGGCTGGCGGCGTTCAATATCAGTCCGAATCAAATCCGCGTCGCGCTGGCCGCCAATAATTTTCTTTCCGCCGTCGGCCACACCAAGGGATCGCTCATCCAGATCAACCTCACCGCGAACACCGATTTGCGCTCGGTCGGGGAATTTAAAAACCTTGTCATCCGCCAGGTCGGCAACCAGCTGGTGCGTTTGAGTGACGTGGCGGATGTTTCGCTCGGGGCGGAGGATTACGACACCGAAGTGCGTTTCAGTGGCGAGCACGCGGTCTTCATGGGCATCTGGGCATTGCCGAACGCCAACTCGCTCGACGTCATCAAACGGGTGCGCCAGGAAATGGCCTCGATCCAAAAGGATTTGCCGAGCGGCATGCAGGGACGCATCGCCTACGACGCGACCAAATACATCAATGACGCCATTCATGAAGTGATCAAGACGCTCAGCGTGACACTGCTCATCGTTTCCATCGTCATTTTCCTGTTCCTTGGCTCGCTGCGGTCGGTGTTGATTCCGTTGCTGGCCATTCCCATTTCGCTGATCGGCGCGGTGTTCCTGATGCAGGTTTTGGGCTTCACGCTGAATTTGCTCACCCTGCTGGCGATTGTCCTGGCCGTCGGGCTGGTGGTGGACGATGCCATTGTCATCGTCGAAAACGTGGAGCGCCACATCCGCGAAGGTCTGACGCCGTTGAATGCGGCGCTGGTCGGCGCCCGCGAACTCGTCGGCCCGATCATCGCGATGACGATCACGCTCGCCGCGGTCTATGCGCCGATTGCGTTTCAGGGCGGGCTGACCGGGTCGTTGTTCCGTGAATTTGCCCTGACGCTCGCGGGCGCGGTTTTCATTTCTGGCATCGTCGCGCTGACCTTGTCGCCGTGGTTGTCCTCGCGGCTGCTGGATGCCGGACGCGAGGAGCACGGATTCGCCGGCAAGATCAACCGCGATTTTGAGCGCGCGAAAAAAATTTACGCGCGCGTGCTGGACCTCACACTCTCCGCGCGCCCGGCGGTTTTTATCGTCTGGATCGCCTTGAGTTTGCTGGCGTTTGTCCTGTATTCCATGGCGCCCGGCGAACTCGCGCCGGCAGAAGACCAGGGCGTCATTTTCGGCATAGTCGAAGCGGCAGCGGATTCGACCATTGACCAGACGGCGTTTTACGCTGACAAGGTCGGGGAAATGTTCAAGTCCATTCCCGAAATGGACCAGTCATTCCAACTTACCATGCCCAACAGCGGGTTCAGCGGCATGGTGCTCAAGCCGTGGGGCGAGCGGAAACGCACCGCGTTCCAGATTCTTCCCGGCGTGCAGGCGATGGTGAATCAGGTCCCCGGCATCCGTTTGTTCATGGTCACGCCGTCGCCGATTCCCGGCGGCGATAATTTCCCGGTGAATTTTGTCATCTCCTCCACCGCCGAGCCGGAGCAGATTTTGCAGTTCGCCCAGCAGTTGCAGCAGATCGCCGCGACGAACGGAATGTTTGCCTTTCCGCCGCAGATTGACACCAAGATTGACCAGCCGGAAATGGAACTGGTCATTGACCGGGACAAGGTCGCCACGCTCGGGCTCGACCTGCAGACCGTCGGTTCGGACCTGGCTGCGCTCGTCGGCGGAAATTTTGTGAACCGCTTCAGCCTCGCCGGCCGCAGCTACAAGGTGATTCCACAACTGCAGCGTACCGAACGCCTGAATCCCAGCCAGTTGGAAAACAATTACGTCCAGGGCCCGAACGGCAAGCTCATCCCCGTCAGCACGTTCGCACACCTGGTGAAACACACCACACCGCGCACGCTCAACCGTTTCCAGCAGCTCAACGCCGTGATCCTCAGCGGCGTGGCGATCCGTCCGCTGGACGAGGCTTTGAAATCCCTGGAGACCGAGGC
>Ga0265338_10005249_pt1 | contig 16984 bp, 10 predicted proteins | sample 42126metaG_FD_193579 | JGI IMG/M metagenome (GOLD analysis project Ga0265338, IMG submission 193579) | Rhizosphere microbial communities from Carex aquatilis grown in University of Washington, Seatle, WA, United States - 4-21-26 metaG | ecosystem: Host-associated > Plants > Roots > Rhizosphere... | reverse complement strand
GCCTAGCACTGGCCTGGCTGGCATTGATGCAGATTGAAGGTACCCAGATCAGGTACAGTTACCTGCTTCGACGCCAGATCCTGGGGTGTCAGGGCAGGCGCTTTGATGACTTTTCCTGTTTGCTGGTTCATAATCGCTCCCGCGCTTTGCAACGTACTCGCGGTCACGGTGGGTGTGGCTGTAGCGCCAGGACTCAACCTGCCTGTAGTTCCCGGTGTTCGGTTCCTTATAGCCGTGGTGCTCGGAGTGGGGGTCAGCGAGTTTCTAGCGGGCGGTATGACTATCCAGCCAGCCAGGTATTGCTCTTTCTTGATTGTTCTTTCACTCGTATATAGCCCCGCCATGCTGGTATTCACCGGGATAGCGTACGCCACGAAGCGAAATGTCTTCCCCTTTTTCAGGGTAACGGTCCCGCTGGCAGTCTCGCGGGTCAGTCGCACCGTCAGATGATCGCCATTGTTAGTGCTGGTTTCTACGCTATTCTGCTTGATTGTCCCTCTGAACCATTGCGCAAAGGTCGGAGGTGTGTCTGGCATACCATCAGAAGTAAAGACAACCAGCCGATGACCATTCGATGAGAGACCAATCCAGTCCGTTTTGCTGCTATCGGAGCCTACAAACCCTCCAGTGATATTCGTGGTGGCCGTTGAGGTGGCCGTTTCGAGAGCCGAGAGTCCCTGTGTGGTCTGAGCACTGGACCCCCCCGTGAGCGCCAGCTTATTGCTGCCACAACTGGCCAGCAATAAAGAAAGGGCACAACAGAGCGTCAGGAGAAAAACAGTACCGCGCCTTTTTGGTGTCATTGCGAGTCCTCCTTACATAGATAGATCGATGATAGTGAAATTCAAGCAAGAAACCTGCATCTCTCTATACATAGTCGGTGAGACAAACGGAACGTTGTTACGCTGTCTTTCACGCTCTGCCCGGTTTTGCCACAGGTCGCCTGGCGCCCTTTTTCCCTGGGAGCGCGAAAGGGCGCCGGTGGTAGACGTTGAGAAGCTTCTGGACGAGATATGCTGGAATACGGTGAAACATCTCTGTGGACCTATTGATATGCTATAATGGGTTGGCACAATCTTCTTTTTAGCAAAAACTGAACCTCTTGATAGACCTGTAAAGATCTTTATAACTGTATTGTTATCTATAATAGATATATTTACTGGATAGAAGAAGCAAACGAACTGGCTGGCAAGAGTGCTCTCTGGAACCGAGACACGCTGAGAGAATGGAGTCATATTTTGGTCGGAAAGTCTGATGCTGTCTGGGAAGCAAGTCGGGAGCTACGTTCCCTTGGTGAAGCATTGATGCGCATTTCACGGATGCTCCATGAACATTCCCGCAAATTAGAGGTCGCCGTCGAGGGAACCTACGCAGGCGAGAGCGGTGATCCACGTATTCAGTTGCTCAGCGATTCTTTGCGCGTCTGCCGAACCTCCGATCTGGAGTTGGGACGGCTTAATCAGATGGCGCAACGCGCTGTGCTGGCTTTACAGGAGCAGATCGATCGGATAACGCAATCGTTTGCGGTCTCCGCACGTACTCCGGTACAGTCGGATAAGAGTTTTGAGCAAGAGCGCGACGCTTTAAATACCAGTATTATCAATCTTGAACGCAAACGCAGCGAACTGGAGACCCTCTATGAAATCGCGCGTATGCTCAATTCGACGCTGGAGTTTGATGAAGTCTTGCGCCTGGTGATGGACCAGGTCATCGATGTCGTAAATGCGGAGCGGGGTTTTCTGGTTCTGCTCGATCCGGCGACTGGTGATCTACGCTTTGAGATTGCGCGCGATAAACAGGCCCACTCAATTGATGCCAGTGCCTTCAATTTTCAGATCAGTCGTGGGACAGTCGAACGCGTGGTGCGCACGCGTCAACCCATCGTTACTACCAATGATGCCCAGGTGGAATTAAAAGATCAGGAGAGCGTTTTGATGCACGGGATTCGCTCTCTGATGTGTGCCCCGCTGATTGTACGCGATACCTGTATCGGCGCGGTTTATGTCGATAGCCGGATTGTGGCCAATCTCTTTGTTCCCAAGCAGGGTGATCTGCTGATGGCCTTCTGCCGACAGGCCGCAATTGCCATCGATAACGCTCGTCTCTTTGCTGATCTCAATATGGCGTTACGCAAGGTCGAAGAAGATAAGCAGTATATGGATAATATCTTCGCCTCTATCGCCAATGGCGTCATCACCACTGATTCCGCAGGCGTGATTACCAAATTTAACGAAGCCGCCGGTTTTATCCTGCAAATCAATCCACTGGCCGTCGTAGGCAGACCTTACCAGGAAGTGTTTATCCAGCGCTCTCAGGTGGGCTTAAGTGAGCTTCTGCAAAATGCCTTTCGTCAGCATGAACATGGGACCATTGTGCCCCACTCGGTCGATTGCGAGATTCCTGGCCGTGGTCCTGTCAATCTGAGCCTCCACGCCTCGTCTCTGCGCGATGCCCTGGGAAATTATATTGGCATGGCGCTGGTGGTTGACGACCAGACCGACCTGCGGGCCGCCAGGGCCAGGGCTGAAGAGATCAAACGTCTTTTTGGGCGCTTTGTCCATCCAAACGTTGTGCAACGCTTAATCGAAGATCCTGGCGCGCTCAAGCTGGGTGGCGAGACCAAGATGATTACGGTGATCTCCGCCGATATTCGAGGATTTACCAGTTTAAGCGAGCAGATGGCTTCAGTTGATGTGATGCATCTCCTCAATAGCTATCTGGATATGATGGTCAAAGAGATCTGGGAGGAGAATGGTACGATCACCGGGTTCTGGGGCGATGAACTGCTGGCGATCTTTAATGCGCCACTCAACCAGGAGGATCACGCGATGCGTGTTGTGCGTGCTGCCTGGAAGATGCGCGTGGCCGTCCAGACCTATCAACGCGAAAACCACCAGGATTTCCCTATCTCCTTTGGTTTTGGCGTGAATACCGGCGAAGCGATGATCGGGAATATTGGCTCGCGGGAACTGATGCAAAGCTATACAGCGATTGGTGACGCGGTGAATGTCGCGGCGCGTCTGCAACATAACGCTTCCGATAATAACATTTTACTCAATAACTCAACGTTTAACTCTGTGCGTCAACAGATCGAAGCCACGATGTTGCCGGAATTGCGCGTCAAAAATAAGGCCGAGCCATTGACGGTCTGGTGTTTGACTGGCTGGCTACCCCAGAGGTTATAGCTGGCGCCGCAGCACAAAGCCGATTTGCTGAATGCGTACAAAGCCAAACCACTCATACAGGCGGTGCGCGTGCGTATTCTCCTGCTGGGTATTGAGCATAATACGTGTTGAGCGCGCTGTTTTAAAAAACTGCATGGCCTCCGCCATCAGACGGGTGCCGATGCCCTGGCTGTTACAATCCGGGTGGACGGCAATACGTACCAGGTAGCCATATTCTCCATCCAGCGCATTAAATTGATAGCCAACGACCTGTCCATGCAGTTCAACCACCACAAAATAGGGGTGAGTATGCAGGATATCAACGAAGGAGAGCGGATCATAGCGCCAGAACTGCTCAAAGCACAGTTCCTCTAAAGCAAGCAGGGTAGGTATATCGCGCATCTCAGTCCGGCGCACTGTGATTTCCTGATTGCCCTGGCTGGGAATGGTGTAGTCAAACTTGTCATAGGAGTAGAGTTGGCGAAAAGGCGTAAAGCCGCGCTGGAGCAAAGGATCGCGGAGCCAATCGTTTTGCAGATCATTGCCTGAATAGAAAAGATATTGTGCGCCCCGTGCCAGCAGCCGCTCGTAGAGTTCGTTGAGCTGAAGATCCAGGTAACGCAGGTAGGAGCGATTCTCCGACCAGCTTACCCCGAAGCCACCAATCCAGGAGGAAGGTGGATTGAGTGTTTGCGAGAGAAGAAAACTGCGCAGGGTTGTGCCATGAAACAGGCCAAGTGCTGGATAACTTCTGAGGATCTGTTTCAGCTCTTCCAGGGTGAAGCGCTGGTAGATATACTCAGATGTATTGAGCAGGCGCGTGATCAAAGGTAGATCGGCAGGTGACAGCAGGCGTATCTCTTCGGAATGACGCAACATAGATACCTCTTCTCGCTGATTTTGCGCAGTCTTTCTCTCTGGTCAGAAACACTCAGGCGTCAGGACCCTTGATCTCGCGGCGCAATCGTTCAGCGTCGGGCCTGGGCGCGTTACGCATACGGTAGCCTTTGAGATCATGGATACGGCGCAGTTCACTGATTAAGACATCAGTATTCACGCCGAATGGATGCTCCGGGGCGGGTCCCAACGAATCGACCGCCGCGTCATCGCCCAACAACAAATTCAGACAGGTCGCAGCACAGGCACCCATAGCCTCGATATTATATCCCCCCTCTTGTACCAGCACCAGCCGTCCCTGGCAGAGCGATTGAGCCAGGTCAATAATGAGTTTGTTCAACTGGGCAAAGGCCGCGGTTGAGAGATGCATCTCGCCCAGGGGATCAGTGAAGTGCGCGTCAAAACCTGCCGAGACCAGGATTAACTGGGGGTTAAAACGATCCGCAAGCGGTGCCAGCACCTGGCGGAAGACTGCTTCATAGACACCAAAGCCAGTGGTCGCCGGTAATGGCACATTCACCGTGGTACCCAGACCTGGACCCTCGCCGAGTTCGTCAGAACTGCCAGTGCCTGGATAGAACGGTGCCTGGTGGGTTGAAAAGTACAGGACGTGTGGGTCATCATAGAAAGCGTCCTGGGTTCCATTCCCATGGTGAACGTCATAGTCAATAATCATCACGCGCTCCAACCCCAGTTTTTCGATAGCATAGCGCGCGGCAATCGCCACATTGTTGAACAGGCAGAAGCCCATAGCGTTATCCGCCAGCGCATGATGACCGGGAGGACGGACCAGGCAGTAGGCATTGTCAATCTCGCCGCGCATAATAGCATCGATCGCGGTCAGAGGCGCGCCTGCCGCGTGAATAGCAGCTTCATAGGATTGCGCTGAAACGTAGGTATCTGTAGCAAAAAAGCGTGTTGCCCGTCCGCTTTCGGCTGCCAGGCGGCCCGCGCGTTCCGCTGCATGTCTGACATGCTCAATATATGCTGGTTCATGGATCAGAGCCAGTTCTTCTTCACTGGCCGCGCGCGGCGCCAGGTGCACCAGGCCCTCGCGTTCCATCCAGTTGAGTGCCTCTAAGATCTCGATAGCGCGCTGCAACCGCTCCGGTCTTTCAGGATGGTCAGCAGGCGTGATATGTTCGAGAAATATTGGATCGTAAATCAGAGCAGTTGTCATTAGAAATTCTTCCATGTATTTAAGCGAGATAGGACTTTTCTTTCTCTCGTTCATTATAGAAAAAAAATAGCTCCAGGTCTAGAGGAAGTTTTAGTGTATGGTGAGTGCCGGGTGCGGCTGCGCCCGGCACTCACCATTTTATTTAGGAGAGTTTTGCCAGAGCTTCTTCGACCAATCCAGGGATTTCGAAGATGGTCTCGGCCACTGGTACGCCTGCGGCCTGCAAAGCGTCAACTTTGCCCTGGGCTGTGCCTGTGTTGCCGGAGATGATCGCGCCCGCGTGACCCATGCGTTTACCGGCGGGAGCCGTGCGCCCGGAGATAAAGGCTACGACTGGTTTATGCATGGAGGTTTTGATATACTCGGCAGCATCTTCTTCATCGCTACCGCCGATCTCGCCGCACATGACGACCACTTTCGTCTGAGGATCAGACTCGAATTGCTCCAGGTAATCCGCGAAAGTCGAGCCGATAATCGGGTCGCCGCCGATACCGATGCAGGTGGACTGACCGATACCCGCTCCTGTCAGCAGCGACACAACCTCGTAGGTTGCGGTGCCAGAACGGGAGATAAAGCCCACTGGTCCCGGCTGGAAGATCTGATAAGGGATAATGCCAATCTTGCCCAGACCCGGTGTGCACATACCGGGACAGTTTGGCCCGATCAGGGTAGCCCCATGTTCATGGACAACCAGCATCGCCCGCGTCATATCGATCACCGGAATATTCTCCGTGATACAGACAATCAGCTTGATGCCGGCATTCGCGCACTCCATAATGGAATCAGCGGCTCCTGCTGGCGGCACAAAGATGCAGGAAGCGTTGGCGGACGTGGCCGCGATAGCCTCGGCGACCGTATCAAAAACGGGCAAGCCTTCCACAACCTGGCCACCTTTGCCAGGGGTAACACCACCGACCACGTTCGTGCCAGCGTTCAACATATTGCGGGTATGGTATTTTCCTTCGCGTCCGGTAATACCAGTGACGATCACGCGTGTATTTTTATCCAGTAGAATACTCATGTTTCCCTTTACCCTCTAACTCAGAGCATTGATTGCCGAAACAATCTTCAGCGCCCCTTCGCGCATATCCTGACCCCATTCCAGGCCAGCGTCTTTGAGCAGCGCTTTGCCCTCATCCGCGCCAGTTCCTGAAAGGCGTACGACGATGGGCATACCCTTGGGCAGATGCGCCTGAGCTTGAATGACGCCCTTTGCCACTTCTTCGCCGCGTGTAATGCCACCAAAGATATTGACCAGGATACCTACGACATCCGGGTCACTGGCCACAAAACGCAAGGCTTTTTCCATAACATCGGCTTTGGCTCCGCCACCGATATCCAGAAAGTTCGCGGGCTTGCCGCCAGAGCGCGCGACCATATCCAGCGTGGTCATGACCAGGCCAGCGCCGTTGCCAATAATCCCAACATTGCCGTCCAGTTTGACGTACGTCAAACCCTCCTGTTTGGCACGAAACTCCAGGGGATTGGATTCCTCTGGCTCGGCCCAGGTCGCGTACTCTTTCTGGCGATACAGACCATTATCGTCGATGACGATCTTCGCATCGGCGGCCTGGACCTGGCCATCGCGCGTCAGGACCAGTGGATTGATTTCAGCCGTATTGGCATCGCTTTCAATAAAAGCTCTGGCCAGAGCTGTCAGGATCACTCCACCTTTGGCAATCACATTGGAAGGAAGACCGGCGCGGGAGAGTATATCGCGAGCTTCAAAGGGGCGTAGTCCCCAGCGCATATCGATCGGCTCTTTAATAATCTTTTCGGGGCTGGTTGCGGCTACCTCTTCAATGTCCATGCCGCCGGCTTTTGAAACCATCACAACCGGGGCCTGGCTCTTGCGGTCAATGATAATGCCCAGGTAATATTCTTCCTGGATATCCACCATTTTGGTGACCAGAACCTTCTCAACAGTCAGCCCTTTAATATCCATGCCCAGAATTTTGGCTGCGGCCTCGCGCGCTTCCTCCGGGGTATGGCCAAATTTTACCCCGCCTGCTTTGCCACGTCCCCCCACATAGACCTGGGCTTTCACGACAACGGGGCCGTTCAGCTCCCGTGCGATCGCTTCCGCCTCTTCCGGCGTGCTGGCTACTTTCCCCGGCTGAACCGGAATGCCGTAGCGCGCCAGAATATCTTTTGCCTGATATTCATGGATTTTCACTGCGAAATGCTCTCCTTCGAGTAAATATATCTTTTGCTCTGCCATGCGGCCTCGTGTATAAAAAAGAGGGGGCATGCAATTGTGATCGATGGCTTCGGCTCGCTCCGGGCAACGACGCCCGCGCCGCAGCCAGAAACGGGACTTTTCCAGAAGTCTTCGTAATCCCTGCTGGTCATTATATGCTTTCCAGTATTGGCGCGTCAATTGTAATCGGTTTAGAGCAATTTATCGTGTATTATATATGAGAAGATGTGCCATCCTTTTGTATGCAATGCACAATCAGGCAGAACACAGAGGAGCAAAGAGCGAACCTGTCAGGGGTAACTGCCGGTGCTCCTAGAGAAAAAATTGGATGGAACAAATCGCTCGTTTGAACGTCTTAGATAGAGAGTGGAGTAAATATATGTCTCTATCCAGGCATGGTGACTTTTATAAAAATAAAAACAGCGAGTATATCGAGGGGGGAAGACCAAAGGAATGTCTAAACAATTATCGGACGCGCCACTGCGCCCGGATGAGCGCCAGGCAACGCCAATGACAACCGGCAGTTTGCCGCCTGTAAAAAAGAAGCAACCGGCTATTTTCTGGCCCTGGTTTGGTGGGTTGCTGGTAGTGGGTCTGGTGATTGTGGGAATAGTCACATTTTCTACCTGGAACTGGCTTAATAGTATCCAGAGTGGCATCAATGCGGCTTCTCCTCCATCGACAAACGTGTTAGAAATGAATGTCCAGCGGAGTATTTCTTACGCTGATCTGACTATCACCCTGGTCAATACCCAGTATGCGCCGACCTTTAACGATGATCTGATTCATTCTGGCCCGGCGACGGTACGCATGAACCTGACTGTGGCGAATCCGACAAAAAGTAGCATTGATATTACGTACTACGATATTGCCCGTTTGCTGCTGGCTAAATTGTCCATCGCCCCGGACAATCTCACTGTTCCTGGTTCCGTCGCGGGAGGCAAAACCGTCAGTGGCTGGATCGATTTTCCTGTCGCGAAAAACACATCCCTCAAGAGCTTGAAATTGCAGTTGGGGAATGCCGCGATCCACGAAACACTGGTTACGATCCCGGTCAGCGGATCTTACAATGCCGCGCAGTATAATGAGCACACGTACAAACAGTCCATGGAGATCATTTACTATTATAAAGATTACTATCATCCTGGTTATAACCTGACGTACCATCTAAACAGCGTTGATGTACGTTATTCGTACAGCGGAGTCGAGGCAGGCGCCGGCAAGCAATTCTATGTCTTGAACTTCACGATAGATAATCCCAACGGCGTTTCTATCGATCCCGGCACTGGCTATGATTATGTGCGTTTAAGAATCAACGGAAGTAATCTGTATCCCATGGATAGTTCCATGCCTACAAACTTAAAAGCGAATTCACAGAACAATGGTGGACATACTGTCTACCTGGCTGCCGCCGGGATGCGTAGCCTGAATCTGCTGTTTCTCAGACAGAATGTGGCAGGCTGGGATAGCTACTGGATTACCTACTAATAGTCCGCCAGGGCTTCAGATAAAGATCTCACAAATGGGAGCGTGACCGGTCACGCTCCCATTTGTGATTCTATGAACGGCATTACCATTTTTCTTGCCTGGTAAGAGAATAGCATGAGAGATAAAACTCGATCAGAAGAGACAGAACACTCCAGCAGTCTCCGCTCTCTATGAACTACGTTCTAGCAACAAACAAGCAAACAAGAGGAACAGGTATGGATGATGAGCAGACAACGATCTGTGTAGAGGCCAGGGTGATCGGACAGCGCAAACCAGCCGAAGCTCCCTGGCATGTGGCTCTGCCACCAGCGTTTCTACACACGACAGCAGACGAGGCGCACACAGTTCTCCTGCGCGATCTGCTTGCCTATATTGTGCGCGCAGAAGTACGCGCGTTTCGGGTACGCCAGGAAGAGCGCCGCCTGTTGCGCGTGTTACGCCCACAGGAGATCAGCGCCGCTGCCAGCACCGGAAAAATTTCGCCGGGCGGCGAACAAAGGGAGCCAGCTGAAATTGATGAAGAGGCGGCCATCCAGGTGGCCCTGCAAGGCTTTCTGGATGGGATCTACCTGGTTTTTATTGATAGACAACAGCAGCGCGATCTTGCTGGCCCTGTACAACTCCGCCCGGCAAGTACGCTGCTCTTTATTCGCCTGGTTGCACTGGCGGGAGGGTAAACTACTCCGATGTTTTCACACGAAGATGCTCAGAAAATCCTGAAGGAAGCACAAACAGCAGACTGGCTGGCTCTCTCTTTAGCTGCGATTAAGCGTGAACTCCCGGAGGCCCACCGCGCTCCAGCGTATGCTTTGCTTAACCATGATCGACACGGTAAAGCCCTTGTGCAGAAAGCCAACGAGCCAGAAGCCTCTCGTGCCTTCTACAGGGAAATTGAGGAGAACCTGCGTCAGTTCGCTGACCTGGAGTCCGGGGAGCGCCAGACTATTTTCGCGGCGCTTGTGCCGCTGATCGCTCCAACAATCGAAGCCGCGTGGCAACTCCTGGGGGCTTTGCCCTATCAGACTGGCTGGGAACGCAAGGCTTTCCGCGCCCCTGCCGAGAACCGCATCCATTTGACCATTCGCCTGGCCTGGCTCAGAGGCATCATAACCCTGCTGATTGACTATCGCGATAAAGATCTGGCCTGGTTCGCGGCCTGGACACCTTATCTTGCACCATACAATACACAGCCCTTTGGTATCCTCTTTGCCGCCGCTATCAACGAGGGTGGACCAGCAAGCGAGGTAGTGTTTGAGGTACTGCTGGCTTCGGCTCGCGGCGAACATGTCATCGGCAAAATGGGCAGGCATGTGACGACCGGTCTGCTGGTTGCGTCACGCCCGGACGGCTGGGACTGTATTGAACGGCTGCTGTTGGCTGCTCAGCGCGAGGAAGGCTTGCGCCAGGTGATCCTGGAAACGGTTGACGAAGCTCACCCGGAGGCATTTCGGCGCATGCTCCATCTCATTGAGGAGCATGATCTGATCCGCTTCAGCGCCACAATCCGCGCCGCCGATGTCTGGTTTGGCTTTGGCAGAACCGTCGAGGACGCCCCGACGCTGCGCAATGCGTTGCGCGCCGTGTTGCCTCTGCTCGATGACCAGGCCGGACGGAGCGCAGCCATTGCCCAGGGCAATCCCCAGGAGGTCTACTTTGGACTATGGGCCAGCGCCTTTACCAACGCAGTCGAGGCCATCGCGGTGGCACGTCCAGCTTTGAGCGACCCTCTACCTGAGCGGCGCCTGGCGGCGGTCCATTTACTCAGTCTCTTACATCTGCCAGAAGCCCAGAACGAGCTGCTGACCTTGCTTGATGACCCGGATCTGCGTGTAGCAATACATGCCTTTACAGGCATTGTGAACGCCAGGCATCTGCGCGACCGGGGTGATCTCTTTGAATGCCTGCAACGCCTGCTGGGACGCCTGGGTAGCAAGAAAAAAACGCTGCAAAGCGGCATCTGGCCATGGCTGGAAATCCCTGTGAACCCGGAGACGGTTCTCCATACGATGCTGGAATGCCTGGGGGAGCGCGAACCCAGGTGTATGCTTGCCTATCTTCCCGCCATGAGCGCCTACGATCGGGTCAATCTGGCCAAAAAGCTGGTGACCACGCCAGTCTGGGACGCTGAGATCCGCGAGGCATTGTATAGCATGGTTGGAGAGCGTGGCCGCTGGGTAGCTTCTCAGGTACGGGAGTTGCTGGCTGAACGGCCACTTGATAAAGCCGGCGTACTGGCCCTGGAAAACTTGCTGACGCGCAAGGATGTCGAACTACGACGCGGTCTGATTGTATTGCTGCTCAAGGGCGATGATGACACGGTGCTGGAAAGCGCCGGGAGACTTCTGGGGCTGGCGCATATCCTGCAACGCCTGGCTGGACTGGATCTGCTGAACGGGCTGGTGACGAAAAAACGCCAGCTTGAGCGAGCTATAACCCTGGCCTCGGCGTACCGGGATAGCCATAAGGTACTCTCACCTGAAGAGAACACGCTGATTGATACGATCATCGCGTCCTGGAACGTCGTAGAGACGCCGACACGCGAGAATGTGCTGGGGTTGATCGAGCCAGCGCAGCGTACCCCTGTGATCCAACCGCGCAAACTGAGCGTGCGTGTTGATACATCCGCCGCGCGAGCATGTCTTAGCTCGCTGGATGCGCTGATCGAAGAACAGCGGACGACCCCGGTGCAGATCCCAACCTGGCGCGGACACACAGAGATGCTGCTCGGCAATACAGGCTGGCACTTTCCCCGGCCTGACCTGGAAAAGAAGATGACAGAGGATGAACGCGAACGCCTCCCTCTCGCTGAGTTATGGCACACCTGGGAACAGGAACGGCCCGCCACGCAGCGCGATGAGGATGGCCTGGAGTTCTTCCGCGCCGCGCTGATCCTGCAAACGACGCGCGCAGCAAAAACCATCACGATCAGCAGAGACGAACTCGCTGTAAATGAGCTTTTTACAGAGCACGACGATGATGAGTTCGCGGAAGACGATGACGACAACGAGGACAGCGAAGAGAGCGCGCCGCTTCTTGTAGATGAGGCTCCGGTTGACGCAACGACTGTGCCAGAGCCAGAAAAATTGTATCTGCGCCACCAGCACATTCTCACTCAGCTCCTGGTCTGGCTCCAACGTCGGCAGGGCATGTCGCCTGCAACGCTCAATTTTCTGCTTGACACCACAGAGACAGCACTCGCCAGCATCGATCTTGCCAGCATCATCGCGCAGGCGACAGATCCCAAACGCTCTCCCTGGGAACGTCGCAGATTCCGCGATAGCCTCTCCAGCGATGGCAGCCGTGCCGAGTTGGAACAATATCGTACCTGGTATCGGCAGCAGTGGGAACCTGAGCATCTGAAACGCTACTGGCAACTTATGCACTGGCTTGACGAGCCAGTGCCAGGGCTTGCGCGATCGAAACCCGACCTGGACGTTCTGATGGATGCCTATAGTCTGGGTGCAGCCAGCGAGATTGATATCCTGGATCAACTGGGTGGGCCGACGGATCAGGAATATAGATCAACGTATACAGATCTGTATACCCTCTCGACGCGCACGCCAGCCCCACAGACGCTCGCATATCCGATCCTGGGTGACTGCGTGGACAGGCTACGCGAACGTATTCTGGAGATTGAACTGGGACGCGGAGAATTGCCCACAGTGGCAACCAGCCTGGCTCTTTTGCTGCGGTATAGTGGCGGAGCCGCGCTGTTTGTACGCCTGGTCAGCCTGCTCACGCAAACCGATCTGGAGCGTGGCTATCGCAATGACAGCCAGAACCGCAGTAGCACGTTAAGCCATCTCCTGCGAGCCAGTTATCCCGGAGCCGACGAGACCCCGGAGGAATTTGCGCGGCTCGTGGGGGAAGCTGAAATCACCACAGAGCGCCTGGTAGCTGCCGCGATCTATGCTCCACAATGGGCGCGGCATGTGGAATATGTACTCGCCTGGCCCCATTTCGTCGAAGCAGTCTGGTGGATCTATGCCCATACCAAAGGTACCAACTGGAGCGTCGAGCAAGAGATCCGTCAAATATGGCAAAACCAGGTGGCCGAACGCACCACGATCAGCGCGGAAGAGCTCATCGATGGAGCGGTAGACGTGGCCTGGTTCTGGAACAGCTATCACGCTCTGGGAGGGGAACGCTGGGAAATGGTCTATGCCGCCGCCAAATACGCCTCTGGCGGTACAGGGCATACGCGGGCCAGGCTCTTCGCGGATGCCATGCTTGGAAAAGTCTGTGCCTCTACATTGCAACAGCGCCTGTTTGAGAAACGCCAGCCCGATGTTGCGCGGGCGCTCGGCCTTGTGCCTCTCGCGACCAGCGAGCAAGAACGGAAAGATGAAGTTGCCGGGCGGTATCAGACGTTCCAGGAGTTCAAGCGCACCGGCAAGGGTTCCGGTGCGCAACGCCGGGCCAGCGAAGAGAAGGCTACGCGCATTGGTCTGGACAATCTGGCGCGCACAGCCGGTTTCGCTGATCCGATACGCTTGCAATGGGCCATGGAGGCCCAGACCGCGCACGATCTGCGTGATGGCATCTTAACGGTACGAGAAGATGGGGCTGAGATTACACTGAAACTGGATGCCATTACGGCTGAACCAGTGCTAACGATTGTCGGAGGCACAGGAAAAATCCTCAAAGCCCTGCCGGCTCGCCTGAAGAAACAGCCAGAGGTGATCGCGCTGCTGGCGCGTAAGAAAGAGATAGAACAGCAAATCAGGCGTATGCGAGCAGCGCTTGAAACGGCGATGTGCCGTGGTGAGCAATTTACCGCGAGCGAAATCCTTGAATTACTGGCTCATCCCGTGCTATCTCGTCTGCTGCAACATCTCATTTTCGTGTACGAGATTGACGAGCAGGGGAAACAGCGCTCCATTGCTGGCTACCCTGTGCGCGATGAGAGCGAGAACGAACCCTGGCTCTCCCTGCGCGACTATGCCGGTCAGAGCGTTTCCGTAGCTTCTGTAGCTACGAATCTGCGCCTGGCCCATCCCTATGATCTCTTCAGCGGAAAAGCATGGCATAACTGGCAGCACGAGTGTTTCACTGTTGCGCGGGCTCAACCTTTCAAACAGGTATTCCGCGAACTCTATGTTTGCACCAGCAACGAAACACGCAACGGCGACGATGCGCTCTCCGAACGTTATAGCGGACACCAGGTACAGCCGCGCCAGGCCAACGCCTTACTTGGACAACGCGGCTGGATAGGTGACTATGAAGGAGAACGGCGTCGGACCTTCCACGCGGAAAAACTCACGGCAGCCGTCACGTTTACCCAGGGCATCTTTACTCCCTCTGAGGTTGAAGGACTGACCATGGCTCATGTGTTTTTTACTCAACAGGGAGAGTATAAACCCATGCCGCTGGCAAAAGTCCCGCCGCGCGTCTTCAGCGAAACAATGCGTGACCTGGACCTGGTTGTCAGCGTCGCCCACAGCGGTGGCGTCGATCCAGAGGCTACGGCCTCGACTGTCGAGATGCGCACAGCGCTGGTCAACGAAACCTGCCTGCTGCTGGGTCTGGAGAATGTCAGCCTGAAAAGCGCGCACGCGTTGATTGAGGGCAGGCATGGGCACTACAGTGTGCATCTTGGAAGCGCGGTCGTCCACCGACAACCGGGCGGAGCCTTATGCATTGTGCCGGTTCACGCGCAACACCAGGGCCGGATCTTCCTGCCTTTCGCCGACAGTGATCCTCGCACTGCCGAAGTGATTACCAAAATCATTACCCTGGCACGCGACCACGAGATCAAAGACCCCACCATTCTCGAACAGATTCTGTAAGCAGAAGAGGACAGAGTGCAGGTTCCGCGCTGAGCGCAGAACCTGCACTCTGTCCTCTTCTGCTTCTGCAAAAATTCATAAGAGACGCTGGACAAGGTTTTTCTTTCTATGTTATAGTGTTGGTCATGAGCAAACGAGCATATTTCTATGGGGGCACACTTGTGCTGGAAGGGCTGACCCAGGAGGAACAGGATATCCCCGATGTTTTTTTGTGGAGCCATGGGAAGTGGAGAACAGAAGCCTATCACTATACGCTCCTGCAGCCCTGGCTGCGCCACAAAGGGCTTCAGGACACCATCCCTCGCTGGCAAACGCTGAACTATACGTTGTTTGACCAGCGCCAGCCGCACGAGTATCAGACGGAAGCGCTCGACGCCTGGAAAGAAGCCGGCTGGCGGGGCAGTATTGTGCTGCCTACCGGGGCCGGAAAGTCCTATGTGGCCATCCGAGCGATTCAACAGATCAATCGTTCGGCGGTGGTGGTCGCGCCTACGATCGATCTGCTCCATCAGTGGTATCGTCTGCTCTCTCATGCGTTTCAGACCGAGATTGGCGTCTACTATGGCGGGGAAAAGATTATTCAGCCGCTGACCGTAACGACCTACTCGTCTTTTGCCAATCTCATGGCTGAATATGGCAACGCGTACAAGCTCCTGGTGCTGGATGAGGCCCATCGCGCTGGCTCTCCGGCCTTTGGGGAGGGCGCTATAATGTCCACAGCCACAGCGCGGCTCGGTCTGACCGCGACCTATCCCTCGGAAGAGGAGCAACGAGGAGCTGGCAGGTGGAGGATTGAGGATCTGCTGGGAGGTCCGATCGTCTATGCGCTGAACGTTGATGATCTGGCAGGCGAGCAACTGGCAAATTACCGCACACAGCGTATCCGGGTGGACTTGACGACGGAAGAACGTCAGGTGTATGAGCGTGAATTTGCGCTCTATATGGGATATGTCCATCAGCAGAACCTCTTGCGGCGCTTCGGGCCAAACTGGCTGAGCGAACTCCAACGGCTCTCCGCGCGCGATCGAGAGGCGCGCGCTGCTCTCCTGGCACGCCAGCGTATCAACCGTTTGCTCGCCGGTTGCCAGGGAAAATTGCAGGCAGTGGATCATCTTTTGCACGAGCATATCCATGACCAGAGTGTGATTTTTACGGAGTCAAATCAGATCGCGTATAAGATCGCGCAAACCTATTTTCTACCAATTATCACCCATCTGTCCTCAGCGCTTGAGCGCAAGGAGATTCTCGACGGCTTTCAGGCCGGGCGCTATAAAGCGGTTGTGACTTCACGCGTGTTAGATGAAGGGGTTGATCTCCCCTCCGCGAAGGTTGCGATTATTTTAGGCGGCACTGCTGGCGCACGACAGTATATTCAGCGTCGAGGGCGGGTGTTGCGCAAAGTAGAGAACAAAGAGGCTGTACTCTACGAAGTTTTCGCCAGGGGCACAAGCGAAGAGGGCAAGATCCAACGACGCCGGGCCGCGGTGAAACGGCAGGGAAAGGAAATCAACAGTGTTGACATCTGATCTCATCAAGCCATTTCTGCGCACGTATGGGCGGATGCTCACGGTCGATCAGATCGACGAGAGTAGCGCGCTCTGGCTCCAGACAGCCCAGGACCTGGTGGAGCTTTTTCAGCAACAGCGCGGAGAGCCACGCAGGAACTGGGAAGAGGCCCTGGAAAACTATGAGGGCTCACGCGTCGATTATCTACGCATTCGCGGCCTGGCCAAAGTGCTGACCGATGCCGCAACATTTGTCCAGAAAGATTTTCCCCTGGAGCCACGCGAACTCCGGGCCAGGCTCTTTTGCCAGGGTCCAGTCTTTGCGCAACCTGATATGTTCTATCCAACCACCCGCCAGGATCTGCTTCAGACCACAGCGCAAGAGTTACAGGTTACGCCTGCGGAGATCGACGAAGCCCTCTTCGCGGACCATCCCGGCGCGCATCTGCTGACAAACACAGGACCGGCCTGGACGCCCCAGGAACTCTTACAACGCTATAACCTTGAACTCGCTCGCGGCGCGCTCTATCGGGCCACGGAGGTGCGCATTGAAATCCACGATCACTATAAAGAGACCTGGCGCTACCTGAAATTGTTTAAGATCATGTTTCTGGCGCAAGAATTGGAGCAGGGCGGCTACCAGGTGACGCTCTCCGGGCCACTGTCAGACTTTGTCGAGACCGAACGCTATGGTATCGCCTTCGCCGAGTTTCTCCCGGCGCTACTCCTGGGTGAGCGCTGGAAAATGATGGCCAGAATCA
>Ga0265338_10005248_pt1 | contig 16990 bp, 12 predicted proteins | sample 42126metaG_FD_193579 | JGI IMG/M metagenome (GOLD analysis project Ga0265338, IMG submission 193579) | Rhizosphere microbial communities from Carex aquatilis grown in University of Washington, Seatle, WA, United States - 4-21-26 metaG | ecosystem: Host-associated > Plants > Roots > Rhizosphere... | reverse complement strand
CCTGCTCGGACCGGCAACGAACCGGCTGGAGGCGCTTTACCTGGGCGTGGCCGCGGCGATGAGCAGCACAGTCATCATCGTCAAAATCCTGTACGACAAACGCGAACTTGAAACGCTGCCCGGCCGGGTCACGCTCGGCGTGCTCGTGTTGCAGGACATCGCCGTGATTTTGTTCCTGGCCATCCAGCCGAACCTGAAAAATCCCGCCGCCGGTTTGCTGGCTCTGGCGATGGGCAAGGCGATCCTGCTCGTGGCGGTCGCGTTTCTGGCCAGCCGGTTCGTGCTGCCGCCGGTGTTCCGGGCGGTGGCGCGCCTGCCGGAACTGGTGCTGGTCGGCGCGGTCGCGTGGTGCCTGGCGCTGGCGGGCTTTGCCGATTATCTCAAGCTCTCGCCGGCCATGGGTGCGCTCATCGCCGGGGTCATGGTGTCCACGTTCCCGTACACGCTCGACGTCGTGGCCAAGGTCACCAGCATCCGCGATTTTTTTGTGACGCTGTTTTTTGTCGGGCTGGGCATGGAAATTCCCGTGCCAACCTGGGGCTACGTGCTCTGGACCATTTTCTTCTGCCTGTTTCTCGTCGGCAGCCGGCTCGTGACGGTTTTCCCGGCGCTCTACTCGATGCGGCAGGGTTATCGCATCAGCCTGTTGCCGGCCATCAATCTCTGCCAGATGAGCGAGCTTTCCCTCGTTCTGCTGGCGCTCGGCAAGGCCAGTGGCGACGTTTCGGACAACATCATCGGCGTGGCGGCATTCTCGTTCGCGCTGCTGGCGGTGGACTCAACCTACGCCATCTACCGGAACAATTACATCCTCCAGAAATCCATCCCCTGGTTGAATAAACTCGGCTTCCGCGACCTCGACCAGATCGCCCCGGCGGACGGACCCGACAAGCGTTCCAAACGCATCTGCCTGCTGGGTTTTTCGTGGACCGCCAGTTCGCTGGTCGAGGAAATCAGCCGTGACCAGTCTGTGCTCCTGTCGGACCTGGTCGTGGTGGATTTCAATCCGCAGGTTTACGAACGGCTGCGCAAACGCGGCGTGCAGGTTGTTTATGGGGACATCACGCAACGCGACGTCCTGCTCCATGCCGGCGTGGGCGGGTGCGAAATCATCATTTGCTCGCTGCCCAACATGGTGCTCAAGGGCGCGGATAATTTGAAAATCCTCCGGCAGCTCCGCGAGCTGAATCCGGCCGCGCAGATCGTCGTCCATGCCGAGCTGCTTTCCGACATCCCGATCCTGTATGCGACCGGCGCCAATTATGTCACCGCGCCGCGTTTGCTCGAAGCCGCGGATTTGCTGCGGGCCATCGAGGCGGCCGGCAAAAAAATGCTCGACCAGAAACGCATTGAACAGGAAGAACAATTGGCAGGGCGCGACGAAGTGATACCTTAATCCCCAGTGAAAAACATATCCATTCCCCAAACCCTGGCCGCCGCCGTCCGGGCCGCCCGCGCCGCCGGGCGGGTGATGTATGCCAATTGGAACAGCGCCAAGCGCATCAATGTCGCCGAGGCGCATGACATCAAGCTCGAGCTCGATGTGCGCTGCCAGAAACTCATTGAGAAAACCCTGCGCGCCGCATATCCCGAAATTCCGCTGCTCGGCGAGGAGGGTGATTCCGGGAATATGGACGCCGAATATCGTTGGGTCGTGGACCCGATTGACGGCACGGTCAATTACGCCTTCGGCATCCCGCACGCCGCGGTGTCAATTGCACTGCAAGTCCGAAGCCCAAAGTCCAAAGTGCGAAGCCGGTCCACCAAACCGTCTTCTCTTTTCCACGCGCCAGCTTCGCACCAAACCATTTTGGGGGTGATTTACGGCCCGTTCACGGATGAACTCTGGACGGCGACCCGGGGCGGGCCGACGCGGCTGAACGGGCGCATTGTCCGAGTCAGCCGGCGCGCCAGGCTGGGCGAATCCATCATTGCCATGGGATTTTCCAAGAGCAAAGTCAACCTGGAGAAAAGCCTGCCCTGTCTGAACCGGCTGACGCGCCGGGCGCTGAAGGTCCGGCTCATGGGCTCGGCGGCGCTCGAACTCGCCTATGTCGCCACCGGCCGGCTGGACGCCTATGTCGAGCGCACGATCAATTTGTGGGACATCGCGGCGGGCGCGCTGATGGTGGAATGTTCCGGCGGGGAATTTTACACCCGCCCCGCCCCGCACGGAAAATTCCGGATGGTGGCCGACAACGGTTTGTTGCGCCGGAAACTCAAGCTGGGCGGCATGTTGAAATAGGCTTGGACAACAAAGACACGAAGTCGCAAATAATCGCTGACTCAGCTTCCTGGCGTCCTTGTGCCTTCGTTGTTAAAAAAGTCCTTCAGCTTCGCCAGCGCCCGGGCGCGGTGACTCAACCGGTTTTTCACATCCCCGCCCAATTCCGCAAAGGTCTGCTCGAAACCGTCCGGCACAAAAAGCGGATCGTAACCAAACCCATTGTTTCCGCGAGGCGCAAAACCGATGCATCCTTCGCAGATGCCGTCGAACAATCCGGTCTGCAGTTCAAATTCATCAGCAGAACAGACCGGTGATGCGTTTTTGATTTTCCCCTGCGGCACGGACACGAAGGCAATGACGCAACGAAATCGCGCGGTGCGTTTTTCCGGCGGGACGTCCTTGAGCAAACGCAGCAACTTGGCGTTGTTATCCGTGTCCGGTGAATTGCTGGTGGAACCTGCGGACGAGCCGTCCGCGCTCCGGGCCAACGCGGCAAAACGCGCCGAATGCACACCGGGCGTGCCGTTGAGTGCGTCCACTTCCAATCCGGAATCATCGGCGAGAACAAAAAATCGTGAATCGTGAATCGTGAATCGTGAATCGGACGCGAGCCATTTGGCGAGTGCCACTGCCTTTTTCGTCGCGTTGCCGGCGAAAGTCGCGGCGTCTTCGACGACGGCGGGCGCTCCGGGAAAATCGTTGAGCGTGAGAAACTGGAATGCACCGCCGAGGATGGTGCGAATTTCCCCGACCTTGTGCCGGTTTCGCGTCGCAATGAGCAATGTTGTCACACGCACACCATAACAACCGGCCGTTGATTTGGCGATGCTTGACCGGCCTGCATTTCCATTCATCATGGTGCGCGTGAACCCGCGATTCATTTTCGTTTTATTTGTGATGGCACGTTTGGTTCTCCACGCCACCGAGGCACCAACCAATTCCGCCTATATTCTCACGCCGTCGCCGCCCGCCACACCGCGGCTCAATGGTCCGAACATTTTCGGCGTGCGACCCGGCTCGCCGTTTCTTTATGCGATTCCGGCCACCGGCGACCGGCCGATGACCTTCGACGCGGAAAACCTTCCACCGGGCCTGTTGGTTGATCCTACGACCGGCCAGATCACCGGCTCGGTCAAAAAAACGGGCGAACATGTGGTCATCCTGCACGCGAAGAATGCCCAGGGCGAAGACCGGAAAAAATTCCGCATTGTCGTCGGTGAAAAAATTGCGCTCACGCCGCCGATGGGCTGGAACAGTTGGAATTGCTGGGCGGAATCCGTTGACCAGGAAAAGGTCCTGCGTTCGGCACGGGCGATGACGGCCTCCGGGCTGGCGCAGCACGGCTGGACTTACATCAACATTGACGACACCTGGCAGGGCGCACGCACTGGCAAGGATCACGCCTTGCAACCCAACGAAAAATTTCCCGATCTGAAAGCGATGTGTAATGAAATTCACGGGCTTGGCTTGAAGGCTGGCATTTATTCCACGCCGTGGGTCACCTCGTACGCCAAACAGGCCGGCGGTTCGAGCGACCAGCCCGACGGTTCGTGGTCGAAGGAACTGGCCACCGACAAATATTGGAAGCTCGGCCGCTACTCGTTCGCCACGGCCGACGCGAACCAGCTGGCAGCCTGGGGTTTTGATTATCTCAAATACGACTGGAACCCGAATGACGTGCCGCACGTGATGGAAATGAGCAAGGCCCTGCGGAAATCCGGTCGCGATATCGTGTTCAGCCTGTCCAATACCGCGCCGTTTGATCATGCCGCCGACTGGGTGCGCTGGGCCAATTGCTGGCGGACCACCAGCGATATTCGCGACACCTGGGGCGGGACCGGGGCGTTCTGGCAATATGGCGTCTCGGAAATCGGTTTTGCCCAGGACCGCTGGGCGCCGTTCGCCGGGCCGGGACATTGGAATGACCCGGACATGCTGGTTATCGGCAACGTCGGCTGGGGATCCCAACTTCACGGCTCACAGCTCACACCTGATGAACAATACGCCCACATCAGCCTCTGGTGCCTGCTTTCCGCGCCGCTGCTCATCGGCTGCAACCTGGAACAACTTGACCCGTTCACCCTCAATCTACTGGGCAACGACGAAGTCCTCGCACTCGACCAGGATGCGCTCGGCAAACAGGCTGTCCGCGTTGCCACGGTCGGCGCAGTGGATGTTTACCTGAAGGAATTGGAAGACGGATCCAAGGCGCTGGGCTTTTTCAATCGTGACTCAATAATGCAGACCATCAATTTCAACAAATTCACCTATCTCGGATTCAAAGGCCGCCAGCACGTACGCGACCTGTGGCGGCAACAGGACCGGCCCGATATCGTGGACCTGATGAAAAATCCGCTGCCCGTGACCATCCCCGCCCATGGCGTGCAACTCTACAAGTTCACCGCTGCGAAATGAGCCGTCACCACCGGAAACTTCCGGCCACCCGGCCACTGGTGCGCAGCGAAGACTAATGTTCCGGACGCGCGGTTTTGGCTGCCGGTTGTTTGTTCTGCTCCTGAAGACACACCTTCTCCATGCACTGCGGACAGATGCCATGAGTAAAATCAGCGCCCGTGTATTTATGGACGTACGCCTCCACCTGATCCCAGTAGCCCTCGTCATCACGAATGCGCTTGCACCAGGCACAGATGGGCAGCAACCCCCGCAGGGTCTTGACATGATCCAGCGCCTCCGCCAGATGTGAGGACACCCGTCTTAATTCCAGCAGCGCCATGACCTGGCGGGACAGGGCCTCCAGAGCCTTTTGCTGCGCGGGCGAAAGCCGGCGAGGTTGATGGTCAACCACACAGAGCGTTCCCAAGGCCAGCCCTTCCGGATTGATCAGCGGTATGCCGGCATAAAAACGGATGTGGGGTTCGCCCGTAACCAAAGCATTGTCCACAAATCGCGGGTCCTTCAAGGTGTCCTTCACAATGAAGGGACCGCGCTGAAGTATGGCATGAGCACAGAACGCAACCTCGCGCGGCGTCTGCCGCTGGGCGAGTTCCAGTTTCGACTTGAACCATTGCCGGACCTCGTCCACGAGTGAAATCATGGCAATGGGAACCTCGCAAATATGCGCCGCCAGGGTGGTGATGTCGTCGTAGGACTGCTCGGTCTCGGTGTCGAGGATGTGGTATTCCTTCAGGGCACAGAGCCGTTCGGTTTCGTTGTTGGGCAGCGGAGCTTTCATGGTTCAATGCGAGACCATCCGGGCCGACACCGATGGAAAACTGCACCCGCTTTAGGATCGGGCTGGCTGACTTTGCCAGTGGGATTACCAAACGACATAATCGTTATGCCGCAACTTATCACAAATCGCCAAAAGCGAAATGTTTTTTGCCGCCGGGAAGTCAGGATGCATGGGCGGCTTGCAGAAATGTGATGATCTGGGTCCAGACGTTCGGCAGTCGTTCCATGATGGATCCATGATCGTCCAGAGGAAATTCCCAGAGCCGTTTGGGTCCGGCGTACCCGTCGTAGAGGCGTCGGCCGCTTTTTTCCGGTACTACCTGGTCCTCACCTGCCAACAGCACGGCAATCGGGCCGTGATACGTTCGCAAATAATCTTCCGATGGGAAACGGTCGAGGAGCAGCCAATGCACCGGAAGCATCGGGTAATGATACTGTGCGGCATCGGCCAGCCGGTTATAGGGTGCGAACAAAACCACCCCGGAGACCTGGTCCGGATGCGTGCCGGCCAGATAGGCAGCGACACCGGTGCCGAGCGACTCGCCGACCAGATAAACGGGACCATTCGTGACCAGCAGTTGAAATGCTTCATTGGCAGCCTGCAACAAACTCTTCTGGCTGGGCGAACCTGGACGATCTGCGTAACCGGGATACTCCACGATGAACACATCAAACGCAGCCACGCTTTGAATGACGTCCGCATAATGGGCGCAGCCGGTGCAGCAACTGCCGTTACCGTACACAATCAACACTCGGCCGGTCGCCGGTTGTTTGGGTGACAGCCGTTTCATCCCGATGGCCTGGCCGGAGGGACTTTCCCAACGCTCGAGTCTTGCCATCCGGGCCATTTGCTCCACTTGGGCCGGAGTATAGACCGGGGGAAAATAGAGCAATCGTCGTTGAAAAACCGTAACCACAACGCACACGACCAAATAGACAACCAGGCCGGCCCGTAACATCCAAAGCACACAGTCCAGACATCCCCGGATGGTGAGTTTGGAGCGCCGGATGGTCTGGCTCATGTGATGCGATAATCACAAAATCGCCTTAAAAGCACGAATTAAAAATTCATCGGAGGCAAGCCGGCAGCCCATTTCAAACTTTTTGTTTCAAACCCCGATCAAGGCCGCACCGATGACGCCGGCGGAATCGCCGAGCTGATTTTTGACGATGGGTGTCTCAAAGCAGTCGCTAAAAACATATCTCGCCACTTCCGCAACGCCTTCGGTGTAAAGCGCGTCGAAGTTTGAGACACCGCCGCCAAGCACAACCACGTCCGGATCCAGCACGTCAATCAGATTGGCCAGCGACCGGCCGAACTGGCGGAAAAAGACCTTCATGAATTCCACCGCTTTCGCATCTTTGGCATGATAATCCTGCACAATTTCCTTGAATGAGCGTTTTATCTCGAACTGTTCAGCATAACGCACCTCCGCACCACCGCCGCTGATGTACGTCTCCACACAACCGCGCTGGCCGCAGTAGCACAGTGGACCATCCGGGGCGATGGACATGTGGCCCCATTCGCCGGCAATGGCCTGAGGACCGGTGATGACCTCGCCTTGGTGGACAATTCCCCCGCCGCAACCCGTGCCCACGATGACGCCGAAAACCAGTTTTTTACCCCGGCCCGCGCCGTGCAGTGCCTCGGCCATGGCGAAACAATTCGCGTCATTCTGGATCTCAATTTTTCGGCCGAGAATCCGTTCGAGATCCGATTTCACCGGCCGGCCGTTCATGCAAACCGTGTTCGAATTTTTCAGCAGACCGGTGCGCGGCGAGATTGCTCCGGGCGTCCCGATGCCGAACGTATGTGCCGCCCCCGGGATGCCGGCGGCCAGTTCATCATGCAGACTCTTGATGCGGTCCAGGATATGGGCGTAACCCTTTTCCTGTTGCGTATCCACGCGTTTGCGGAAAAGCTCGCGGCCGGTGACGTCCAAAACAATGCCTTCGATCTTCGTGCCGCCGAGGTCAATACCAATGCGAAACATGATTTCAATCCTCCATCATGCCGGCAAACGTTTCAAGCGCGTATCAACTACCGGCGAATGTGAGCCTGGAGGGTGCTTTTGCCCCGGCAGGTTTGAGTTGTTTTGAAAAAAATTGTCGAATTCCAAAGTGCTAAGGTTTAGGTTGTTGTCATGTTTCTGGCCATGACGAACAAAGCGAAGCGACTGCTCTACGTGGGTTTCATCCAACACGTGCGGCCCGAGGAAATCCAGCGCGGGCTGAAGGACGCGGCACCGTTGCTGGCGGACTTGCCGCCCGGCTTCCAACTGCTCATTGACTTGGACCGGCTGGAATCCATGGATCCCGCCTGTTCGGGGGAGATTGGCAAGGCGATGGAATTGTGCGACGAGCACGGCGTTGGACTGGTGGTCCGTGTCATTCCCGATCCAAAAAAAGACATCGGGTTTAACCTCCTTTCCATATTCCACTATCAGCACCGGCCGCAGGCGGTCACCTGCGAAAGCATGGACGCAGCCGCCCGGCTCCTCTCGCTTTAACCAGCAACGGATGCTTTCCGTCGTTCCTGTTTTGAAATTAATAAGGCGAACGGTTGACCGTTCGCCTTTGTTGTAACGGCACTCTGTGAGCGCCGGAAGTTTTACGACGGTCATGGACCGCCGCTACAGTTTAATACCGGTAATGGTCCGGCTTGTAGGGGCCTTCGACGGGTACGCCGAGGTAATCGGCCTGCTTCTTGGTGAGCTTGGTGAGCTTCACGCCGATTTTTTCCAGGTGCAGGCGGGCGACTTCCTCGTCCAGCTTCTTGGGCAGGCGATAGACGCCGATCTTGGCGGTGTCCTTGTTCTTCCACAAATCGAGTTGCGCGAGGCACTGGTTGGTGAAGCTGTTGGACATGACGAAACTCGGATGTCCGGTGGCGCAGCCGAGGTTCACCAGCCGGCCTTCGGCCAACATGTAAATGCTGTTGCCGCCCGCAAAGGTGTATTTGTCCACCTGCGGTTTGATGTTGAGCTTCGTGACGCCCTTGGTGGTATTCAGGCGGTCCACCTGGATCTCGTTGTCGAAGTGGCCGATGTTGCAGACGATGGCCTGGTCTTTCATCTTCGCCATGTGTTCGAACGTGATGATGTCGCAGTTGCCCGTGGTGGTGACGTAAATGTCCGCCTCACCGAGCGTGTCCTCGACGGTCTTGACCTCAAAACCTTCCATCGCGGCCTGCAGAGCATTGATGGGGTCAATCTCGGTGACGATGACGCGGGCGCCGAACCCGCGCAGCGAATGCGAGCAGCCTTTGCCGACGTCGCCATAACCGCAAACGCAGGCGACCTTGCCGGCAACCATGACGTCGGTGGCGCGCTTGATGCCGTCGGCGAGCGATTCGCGGCAGCCGTAGAGGTTGTCGAACTTGGACTTGGTGACGGAGTCGTTGACGTTGATGGCGGGCACGAGCAGCTTACCCTGTTCGAGCATCTGGTACAAGCGATGGACGCCGGTGGTGGTTTCCTCGGACACGCCTTTCCAATCCTTCACGACTGTGTGCCAGAAACCGGGACGTTCCTTGGCCACGCGTTTGAGCAAAGCCTTGATAACGGCGATTTCGTGGTTGTCGCTGGGTGTGTTCACCCACGTGTCGCCGTTTTCGAGCTCGTAACCCTTGTGGATGAGCAAGGTGGCATCGCCGCCGTCATCCACGATGAGCTGCGGACCTTTGTTGCCCGGATGCGTGAGCGCGGCAAGCGTAAAGTCCCAGTATTCCTCGAGCGTTTCTCCCTTGTGCGCGAAGACCGGAGTGCCGGCAACGGCAACGGCAGCAGCGGCGTGGTCCTGGGTCGAGAAAATATTGCAGCTCGCCCAGCGCACGGACGCGCCGAGTTCGACCAACGTCTCGATGAGGATGGCCGTCTCGATGGTCATGTGCAACGAGCCGGTGATGCGCACGCCCTTGAGCGGCTTGGACGGGCCGTATTTCTTGCGGATGGCCATCAGGCCGGGCATTTCGTGCTCGGAAACCTGGATGGTCTTGCGTCCCCACTCGGCAAGCGAGAGGTCGCGGACTTTAAAATCCGGTTTGGCGGCGCCATTGCCACCAGCTTTTATGACTTTTTGACGAGAGGGAGATAATTTTACTTTTTGCATAGTTTTCAGTTTCAAGATTCAAGATTCAAGTTTCAAGCAGTGGCCTTCGCACGTCCAATGGCGCGAATCAACCCCTGCAACATGGAGGCAATTTCTTTGCACTCGCTGATAAAACGGCTGGCGTCCGTCTTATTCAAGATTTCTAGTTTGGCCGCGATATAACACTGGGTTCGAAGCTCCGCCGCCGAACCTTTGGCGATGCGAAGAAAACGGATGTAATCAAGTTTGCTGTCGCGTTCCGATCCTTCCGCAATATTGGAAGGAATGGAAAGTGCCGCGCGCTGCATCTGATCACGAATAAAATATTCGCGGGTCTTGGCAAGCGTCCGGCTGACTTCAACTGCCAAGCGACAGCCACGCTTCCACACTTCCAAATCTTCAAACGAGTGATACATAAAGTTTCAAGTGGGCAAGTTGGAAGTTTCAAGCCGACAACTTGAAACTTGAATCTTCCAACTTGAAACTCATTTAAGCGCGCGTTTGAGCGCGGCGACTTTATCTGTCTTTTCCCACGTCAGCGCGGGGTCGCTCTTGCCGAAGTGACCGTAGTTGGTGGTCTTGGAATAAATCGGCCGGCGCAGGTTGAGCTGATCAATGATGTCCGAAGGCAGGAAGCTGAAAACGCGGTTGACCGCGCGGACAATCTTGCTCTCCGGAACGGTCGCCGTGCCGAAGGTGTCCACACTGACACTGACGGGATCGGGATAACCGATGGCGTAAGCGAACTGGATTTCGCATTTTGCGGCAAGCCCGGCAGCCACAATGTTCTTGGCCACCCAGCGGCCCATGTAAGCCGCACTGCGGTCCACCTTCGTCGGGTCTTTGCCGGAAAATGCGCCACCGCCGTGACGACCCATGCCGCCGTAGCTGTCCACGATGATCTTGCGCCCGGTCAGACCCGTGTCGCCCTGCGGCCCGCCGACGACAAAACGTCCGGTCGGGTTGATGAGAAATTCGGTCTTCTTCGTGAGCAGGCGCTTCGTTAGGACCTTTTTGACGATGTTCTCGATGCAAAACTTTTCAATCTCGCGATGCTCCACGTCCGCGCTGTGCTGCGTGGAAATGACGACATTGGAAATGGCTACCGGCTTGTCGTCTTCATAAACAACGGAGACCTGAGACTTCGCATCGGGCCGCAGCCACGGCACCTTGCCGGTTTTGCGGATGCGGGTGAGTTCGCGGCCGAGACGATGCGCGAACATGATGGGCGCAGGCATGAGTTCGGGCGTCTCATTGCAGGCGTAGCCGAACATAAGCCCCTGGTCACCGGCTCCTTGCTTGGAAGTCTTTTTGCCCTTGGCCTTGCGGGCGTCCACACCCTGCGCGATGTCAGGCGATTGCTGGGTGATGATGGTGTTCACAAACACCTTGTCGGCGTGAAACACGTCGTCGTCATTCACATAGCCAATTTCGCGGATGGCGGTGCGGGCGATTTTGGTGAAGTCGAGTGTGGCGCGCGTGGTGATTTCGCCGCCGACGATGACGATGTTCGATTTGACGTAACACTCGCACGCGACACGGCTGAACTTGTCCTGCGCCAGACAGGCGTCCAGCACGGCATCGGAAATCGTGTCAGCAACCTTGTCCGGATGGCCTTCGCCGACGGACTCCGAGGAAAAGATGTAGTTTTTGCTCATGAATCAATGGGTTAAAATGTCATATTGACGTATCAGGATAAGATGATATTTAAAAATCCTGGTACGTCAACAGGTTTCTTTCGGCAGATGTCATGCCGCTGGCATGCGGGACAAAATTCATCCTCCAGCAATCCCGTCCAGTCAATCTCATCATCAAGGGCAAGAATCCATCGGAGCCGGATTGCCGCCGATATTGCGGATTCTGAGTGGCAGCGGCGTTTTCGTGCGCGGGGTGAGCGCGTCCAAATCATAAACCAGAATTGAGCCGCCAATCAGGTGGTTGGGAACATAGTGATAATAAAACCGGTAAACATTTTTGTCGGGAAAACCGATGGCTTGATATTCGGAGGCGCCGAGCGCAACGAAGCGGGGCGGCCGTTCGCCCTTTTCCAACGGCGGGGTCGGGCGCAAACCGCTGTACGCGGACAGGAGGTACACGTAATTGATGCCGTAATGGGCGGGATCAGCCGTCCCAAAATAACTCAAGGAAATACGTTTGATATCATGTTCCGCCATAAACTCGCCCAACCCCTTCAAATCCTGGCCCCAATCCAGGTTCGAGTCTCCCAGCCAGTGATATCCTTCGCGGGGACCGCCGATGAGTTCATTGAAATACGAAAGATAATCCGGCCAGATCCAAATTGAACCCACCACCATCCAGAGAGCCAGCAGGCCAACCGCGACACGGACAGCCGTCCGGTGAAAAATTTCCCCATACTTGCCTATAAACACCAGCAGCAGCGGATAAACCGGCAACAGATACCGGAAACCATTGTGAATGGTGTTGAAACACGAGAAATAGATGAACATGAGCACAAACGGAACCGCCAGGTAAAGTTCGTCCGGACGAAATTGAAGTCCCAACCATCGCCGGCACAGCACGAGCCCCAGCGCCAGAACCAGGATTGCCACTGGAAGTTTGATCAGACAGACAACGAGGTAGTAATACCACCAGCCGGTGCCGGAATACATCCCCATCAGGAAGAATGTGTGCGGCCCGCGAGACTGCAGGTATTGATAAATTGTTCCCTGGAAGTAAGGCGCGGCAAAAATGGGAACACCCGTGCCCGACGGCAGGACCACAATGCCAGCCTGGAAACCGTAGCACGCCCAGACGAGCAGAAATCCGATCCCGAGCAGCACCGGCCAATGGCGTATTCCCCGCCAAAGTCCTTGAAAAGAACGCCAATCCATCCGACGGCTGGCGATGCGATAGCACACGTCGGCCACGAACAGGACCGCGACGAAAAGCAGGGCCGTGTATTTGCTCAACAGCATGAGACCCAAGGCCAGGCCGCAGCAAAGCAGATTCCGGCGGCCGGGCACCGTCGCCAGCCGCCATAACCGGTGGGCGCTCAACACGGCAAAACAACTGAACATCATGTCCGGCGTGATCAGTGATGCGTGGGCCAGAATGTTCGGACAAAAACAAAAAAGCGTCAGCGACAACAGTCCGCCAAAATCTCCGTGGAGCTGGCGCGACCATCGGAAGACAAACACCCCCAGCGCCAAGGCAAATGGAAGCAAGGTGAAGCGACAAGCGTTCAACCAGGCGTCATCCGGCCGGAGCGCGATGATTTCCTGCCCGCGCAACATCTCGTCCGGCTCCTTCCACACCTTTTCCGGGATGGGCGTCACCAGCAACGGAAGATCATGCCAGACCGTCCACAAGATGGGATGAAGCTGGGTTTCCGAGAGGCCGAAGCGATGGGTTTTCAGCGCGTAATTTCCTGCACCCAGATAATGCGTCTCATCCCAGGTCGCGGATTTCTGAAGGGCGCTCGTGACACAGAGAACGAGAAAGACGAACAGCAGTGCCGTGGCCGCTCCCCAAACCCATTTAGCCCGCGTTGGGCACAATGCGTCGTTGCCACCGGGCACAATGGGCTTCGTTGGTTGCATTCGATTTAATCACGGCGCCTGATCCGCACTCCAATCGGAAACAAAATGAAGTCTGGCCAGCCGTTTCAGCCAAATCAATGGTTTTTCACTGGTGCATCAGTTTGGATTGACCCCGGTTTAACTTCTGACAAGCATTGGAGATTATGCGTTCCAAACTGAGCGCATTCAGACGGAAATGAAACCATGTCCTTTACCTTGAAATCGCTCCGGGCCTTGTCCGATCCCACGCGGTTGCGCATCGTGGCGCTGCTGGAGCGCGACGAGCTGTCCGTGAACGAACTCCAGGAAATCACGCGGCTCGGCCAGTCCCGCATCTCGACGCACCTCGGCCTGCTCTCGGATTGCGCGCTCGTGCAGTCGCGGCGCGAGGGCAAGCGGACGTTTTACAAGCTGAATCCGCAGGCCACCGGCACCACGGGCGAATTCATCCAGCTCGCCATCCGCGGTGCCAGGGAACTGCCCGAATATGGCGGCGACCAGATCAACTTGAAGCGCGTCGTCGCCCGCCGCCGCGAACAGGCCCAGGTCTATTTCAACCAGATTGCCGGACGCTTCGACCGGGTTTATGGGCCTGGGCGCTCGTGGCAGGCGTTTGGCCATTTGCTGTTGCGGATCCTGCCGCCGCTGGTCGTGGCCGATCTCGGCGCCGGTGAAGGTTTATTGAGTGAACTGCTCGCGCGGAGCTGCAAACGCGTCATCGCCGTGGACAACTCGGAGAAGATCGTCGCGTTCGGCGCGGCGAAGGCAAAAAAGAACGGGCTGAAAAATCTGGAATTCCGGCAGGGCGACCTGCAACACCCGCCCATTGATGCCGGGAGCGTTGACCTGGTGATATTGAGCCAGGCGCTGCATCACGCCGACGAACCGGCCAAGGCGATTCGCAGCGCGCATAAAATCTTGAAGGCCGGCGGGCAGATCTTGATCCTCGATTTGCTCAAGCACAACTTCGACAAGGCGCGCGAGCTTTACGGCGACCGCTGGCCGGGCTTTGCCGAGAGCGATCTGCATCGCTGGCTGGAGGAGGCCGGTTTCAAGAAGATCGAAATCAGCGTGGTCGCCCGCGAGGAACAGCCGCCGCATTTCCAGACCCTTCTGGCCGGGGCAGAGAAAAATTAGGCCGTCGCGACGGTTCGCATGAAGTGCGGTGACATGGCAGCCCACTCCGAAAATTTTCAAACCGCCACGATGTTCACCAATTTCTTCGGCAGAACGATGACTTTCTTGATCGTTTTGCCGGCGTAATACGGTTTCGCTTTTTCGTTCGCCAGCGCCAGCGCCTCCAGCTCCGCCGCTGTGGCGTTCACCGAAACCTTGATGACGTCGCGCAACTTGCCGTTGACCTGCACGGGAATTTCAATTTCATTTTCCACGAGTAGCGCAGGATCAAACTTCGGCCAGACGGCATAGGTCAGCGTGATTGGATGTTCGATGTTCGATGTTCGATGTTCGATGTTCATCTTTGCCCAAAGCTCTTCCGCAATATGCGGCGCGAAGGGCTGGAGCAGAATCAAAAATTCGCGCATGACGGAAAACGGCTTGGTCTCCCACGTGATCGCGTCGTTGACGAAAACCATCATCGCAGAAATGGCCGTGTTGAAGCGCAGGCCGTCGAGATCCTCGGTGACCTTCTTGATGCAGGCATGCAGCGTCTTCAATTGCGCGGGAGTCGGGGCCACATCTTTGACTGCGACATTTAGCTTAATCAGGTTCAACAACTCTTGGTTACTTTGTTGCTTGGTTGTTGTCTCTGCCTGTTCAAATTCCGTTTCGCTCGCCTCATCCACGAACAGGCGCCAGACGCGGCCCAGAAAACGGTACACCCCCTCGACGCCCTGGGTGTTCCAGGGCTTCACCATCTCGAGCGGGCCCATGAACATTTCGTACAGGCGGAACGCGTCCGCGCCGAACTCCACCAGAACGTCGTCCGGGTTCACCACGTTGCCGCGCGATTTGGACATCTTCTGGCCATCCTCGCCGAGAATCAGCCCTTGGTTGACCAGCTTGAAGAACGGCTCCGGTGTCGAGACCAGGCCAAGATCGAACAGCACCTTGTGCCAGAAACGGGCATACAGCAGGTGCAACACCGCGTGCTCGGTGCCGCCGACGTACAAATCAACTCCCGGCGTCATTGATTTGGTTCCGGGTTCAGTGTTTAGGGTTTCCGGTTGCTTTGACTCGGAACTCTGAACCTTGAACCCTGAACCGTTCGCGCCCATCCAATAAGATTCCGCTTCCTTGCCAACAAAAGTGTTTGCATTCTTCGCATCGAGATAACGCAGGTAATACCAGCAACTGCCGGCCCATTGGGGCATCGTGTTCGTTTCGCGCACGGAGCCATCGGGCAGGTTCACCCAATCCTTGGCGCGGGCCAACGGCGGCTGGCCGTCCGACGTGGGCTTGTAATCTTCGAGCACCGGCGGCAACAATGGCAGTGAACTTTCCGGCAACGCCTCGTGATACAGATTTCCGGCGGCATCTTTTTTCCAGACAATGGGGAACGGCTCGCCCCAATAACGTTGCCGGCTGAACAGCCAGTCGCGCAGCTTGTAATTGATAGTTTTTTTACCGAGACCTTTTGCTTCGAGCCAGGCGGTGATTTTTGCTTTGGCTTCGGTGGTGGGCAGGCCGGTGATGGAAATTTCCGGCCCGGTGGAATTCACTGAGATACCGGGTTCACAGAACGCAGACTTTAGCGGAGCGCGGGTGTCCTCACCCGCAGCACTTCCGGCATTCGTGGCTGCTGCGGCTGGAGACAGCCGCGGTCCGTCGCTGGCGGCCGGCGCCACGACTTCCACGATTTTTAAGCCAAACTTGGTCGCAAATTCCCAATCGCGCTCGTCATGCGCGGGCACGGCCATGATGGCGCCGGTGCCGTAACTGGCGAGAACGTAGTCAGCAATCCAGATCGGGATTTTTTCGCCGTTGACGGGATTGATGGCATACGAGCCAGTCCACACGCCGGTTTTTTCCTTTGCCAGTTCGGTACGTTCGAGGTCGCTCTTGCTTTGTGTCCGCAGCAAATACTCCCCAACCAGCTTGCTGTGCGAGGGGGGCGTGATTTGATCCACCAGCTTGTGTTCCGGCGCGAGCACAATGTAAGTTGCGCCAAACAAAGTATCGGGGCGCGTGGTAAATACGCGTATTTTTTCAAGATTTAGCGGGGCTTTATCCAGTTCGGCCCGCCGGTGACAGCCATCAGCCGCTACGACTTCAAAATCCACTTCCGCGCCTTCGCTGCGGCCAATCCAATTCCGCTGCATTTCCTTGAGCGAATCGCTCCAGTCAATCGTGTCGAGATCGGCCAGCAGTTTCTCGGCGTAGGCGGTGATGCGGAGCATCCACTGGCGCATCGGTCGGCGGATGACCGGGAAACCGCCGACTTCGCTTTTGCCATCAATGACTTCCTCGTTCGCGAGCACCGTGCCGAGTTCGGGACACCAGTTCACCGGCGCCTCGCTGACATAGGCGAGGCGTTTGGAATCGCGATAGGCGCGGCGTTTGTTCCAAAGCTTCAAGGCTTCAGCGTCCAACTTCTTCGGGTCATCCAAAACCTCGCCTGACTGTACCGATTTGGATTTAGACCAATCCGCCAATTCCAATTCCTTTGGATATGCCATACGACTAATCGGCTCGGCCTTGTTCGTTTCCGGATTGAACCACGAGTTGTAGAGCTTGAGGAATATCCATTGGGTCCACTTGAAATAATCCGGGTCGGTGGTGGCGAGTTCGCGCGACCAGTCGTAGCTGAAACCCAGGCTTTTGATCTGGCGGGTGAAGTTGGCGATATTCGCCTCGGTGGTCTGGCGCGGATGCTGGCCGGTCTTGACGGCGTATTGCTCGGCGGGCAGGCCGAACGAGTCCCAGCCCATCGGGTGCAGCACGTTGAATCCCCGCGCGCGGCGGTAGCGGGCAAGGATGTCGG
>Ga0265338_10005247_pt1 | contig 16991 bp, 14 predicted proteins | sample 42126metaG_FD_193579 | JGI IMG/M metagenome (GOLD analysis project Ga0265338, IMG submission 193579) | Rhizosphere microbial communities from Carex aquatilis grown in University of Washington, Seatle, WA, United States - 4-21-26 metaG | ecosystem: Host-associated > Plants > Roots > Rhizosphere... | reverse complement strand
GATGCTCGACACAGTCGCCGTTGATCGCGACCTCTGGCAGCTCCTCGTAGGCGCCCCCGCCGATCTGGATGAACGGGTGGCGGCCCTGCGGCTAACCATCCAGAACGCGGGGCGCGCAGCGCGCGAAGAGCTTGGCCTGCCGGGCAACTAGCCCAGGCGCGCGCCTCCCCGCGACGCCGTTTTGAACGCGAGAGCGGGCCTCGCGGTCTTGGCCCGTCGCGCGGGCCGTGAGAGAATGGAGAGAGGAGCGGGCCATTCCTGGTCAGTGCTCAAGTCTGGCTGTCGGGCAAGCATGCATAGAGCCCGAAGCCAACCCGGTACAGATGCGAACGGGAGCCGCTCGCCCGCGCGTGGAGCACCTTGCGAACCGCGGACGCTTCGAACTCGTAGCCCGCGGACCGCAGAGCAGCGCTGACCTCAGCCACGCGTACCGGTCGATCGGCGGCACGCACCACCGCTTCCGCGGCCACGCCAAGAGGCTCCCGCCGCGGCGGCAGAGGCAGCGGCGTTCGTGAATGCGCCCGGCTAGACAGGTCGCAAACCAGCTTGTGGAGCCGCACGAGCGCAGTTTTACCCTTTTCAAGGGGGTTCGAGAGTGCCCCGTTTAGTTCCATCCGTTGTCGGAGTTACAACGATTGCCCTACACGAGGGCCTTTCGCGTCCGATCGCGATGATCGCATCGTTCGACGACTCGACGACTCGACGACTCGACGACTCGACGACTCGACGACTCGACGACTCGACGATCGCCGCAAGCTCGTTGCGGCATATGAGCTCTTCCGCCCCTGCCATCGGTCACCCTGTAACTGTAGTTAACACTTGTCAATATGCTCATTGACTAATAGGTCTCGGTGTTGTAGAAACTCCGAAACCACAGTCATCGGGAGGGGATATGCGCGAAAGACGTGATCGTTCGAAGTGGGGATCGTCCGCCGGTCGGTCCCGGACTCTCGCCGTGGCCCTCGTCGTGGCGGTTGTCGTCCCCGCCATGGCCCTGGCTTCCGGCGGTTCAGCGACCGCCAATACGGGGAAGGCAGCGAGGACGACGTCTTCCGCAGCGCAGCCGGTGAACCCACTCGGGGATCTTCCGATCTCTATCGAGAAATTTGCACTGAAAGAGCATTCAGATTCGTACGGCGGGATCGTTGCCACACATGGCGCGACGCACCTGGTCGTGTATTTGACCAGGCTTAATCCCAGAGTCGAAGCTGAGATCAGGAGCCGAGTTCCGGCTGGCGTCGTCTCATTCGCGTTGACCTCCCATTCGGCGGCGTACGTCAGGCAGGTGCATCAAGCGGTAACGAACAGCGCGCAGCGACTGGCGGCGGTAGGCACTCAGCTCGTGCAGTGGGGGCCCGACACCCAAGGCGGCGTAGAGAGCATCGGCGTTCTAAACCTCACGAAGCAGGACACACAGAGACTGCACGCCATGTTCGGCGTGGACAACATCAAGGTCTACAACGTTCCCCTTTCAGACGTGCCGAAGGCGACGAACGTCGATCGCCAGAACGACACCTCGCCGTACAACGGTGGCGACGCAATCACGAACCATGTCGGGGGGTGTACATCCGGCTTCGGGGTGACGATCTCTGGCAAGACCTACCTCCTCACGGCGGCACACTGCTTCCTCCCGGGGGACAACATTTACAACGAGCTCTGGCCAATCCCCCGAGGGGATAACAACAATCTGGGCTCCGAATGGAAGCGTGACGTGGCATACGGAGGTCAGGACAGCGCCGTACTCAACGTTCGAGGGAGCGATCTCATCTGGACTGGAGCGATCGGAAACCCGCAGCGTTCGCTTGTCGCTGGTTGGGACTTCATCGTCGACGGGTATCAAGTCTGCCAGTCCGGTGCGTACTCCGGCGAGGTCTGTTCCACCGTGCAACACCACGCAAACTGCATTTGGGTCTCGGACTACGCCGGACTCAGCGGGGACCGGTATGAATGTGGCGTCGCGTATGCGACGGCCAGCTCCGGCGGCATCGCGAATCAGGGCGGCGACAGCGGCGGACCCGTGTTCCGCTTCGAGGGCGGTGGCCTCTATGCCCAAGGAATCGTTAGTGCGTCGGATGAGAGTTCAGCTCATCAGGTCACGTGTCAGCACTACGCTGACGAATCGGGTTGCTACGACAACATGTACTTCACAGCGATGAAACCCCAGCTAGATGAGTGGAATGCAACGATCAACACCGGATAGATCATTCCTACTGCTCGGACGAGCTCGCTGGTTTGCCGTCGCCCTCGCGGTGTTAGTCGGTGTCGGCCTGTGGGTCACCACGAGCGGGGGCGGCGCCGGCGCCGCCCCCGCTCGTCATGCCCCGTCGTCGTCATGCCCTTTCCCCCGCCCCACCACGTCCTCGATCCATGGAGAGACGAACAGCCACGCGACGTCAGCGACATTCTGCGTCTATCTGCCAGGGCGGATTGCGAAGACGCGATATAGCGCTGAGTCATTGCAGCGAATTCTCGGCGCGGCCGTCCAGCGCCTACCGCGCAACATGGCCTGCGCGACTGTGACGCGAGCGCCTGCAATCGTTGTACTCGACTACACGGACACGACACGCTACGTAGCGCTTGATATGGACGGTTGTCCTAGCGTCATCGCGAAGGAGGGCGGCGCTCGCCTCCTCATCGGGCGGGCGGGCGCTCAGCTACTGAGCATCTACGAGCGCACGGTTCGGCGCGCGTAGCATCGCTCGGGGCAGGATCTGTCGAGCCTTGTAGCAGCCGCAGCCCGGCGCGGTCGTACTCGCCGCACGCGACGTCGGCGCTTAGCGCCTTCGGATTGAACTGCTTTTCAAGGGGTACGAGAGTGCTGCGTTCGGCTCCATAGACTCCGGCTCGTGAGTCACACGAGCGTCGAGCTTCTCCTCTGCGGTTACCAGGCATTCGTCGCCGGCGACCTCGTCGCGCTCGAGGGGATGCTCGATCCCGGCGTCGAGTGGGTGGCGCCCGGCGAGGAAGCCGTCATCGTCAGCCGTGATCGCGTGCTCGAGGTGCTTGCCGAGCGCGTCGCCGAGGGATACCACGTCACCGTCGATCGCGCGTTCGGCTTGCCCGACCGCGTCGTCGTCAGCATGCGGTTCTCGCGGACGGAGGTCGATCCGACCGACGACCGCCCGCTGCAGAGCCGGCGCTCGTACCTCCTCGGCCGCTGGGCCGGCCTCGTCCACATCCGGGACAGACATGTCGTTCGGGTCGAGGAGTACCCGCATCTCGAAGCGGCGCTCGAGGCGGCAGGGATCGAGGACGACCACGCGTGACGCGGTCGTGGCGATGGCTTCTACCTAGTCGGTACAATCCGTATACCTAGTTCACGGATTGGAGATTGCTTTGACCGACCTGCTGCTTGTCCCACTCGAGGACACCGTCGTATTTCCCGGCATGAACGTCACCCTCACGGTGGACGTCGGCGACGAGACCCGCGTCCTGCTCGTGCCGCGGCACGAGAGCGAGTACGCCGCCGTCGGCACCGTGGCCGAGATCGGCGACCGCGTCCGCCTGCCGGGCGGCGCGTACGCCGTTTCGCTCGAGGGCCTGCACCGCGGCGTCATCGGCGCGGCCCACACCGACTCGATGGGCCAGCTCCGCGCGGAGATCGAGGAGAAGCCCGACGAGAATCCGCCGCCCGTCCAGACGCGCGAGCTCGAGCGCGAGTACCGCGCCGTCGTCGAGGAGATCCTCGACCTGCGCGAGGCGGACGACCGGATCCGCGAGTTCCTCCGTGCGATCACCGACGCGGGCGCGCTCGCCGACACGTGCGCGTACGCGCCCGACGTGACGTTCGCGCAGCGCGTCGAGCTGCTCGAGACCGTCGACGTCGTGGAGCGGCTCACGCTCTCCCTCTCGATCCAGCGCGAGCGGCTCGCCGAGCTGCAAGTGCGCCGGCGCATCCGCGACGACGTGGAGCAGGGCGCGCAGAAGCAGCAGCGCGAGTGGTTCCTTCGCCAGCAGATGAACTCGATCCGCAAGGAGCTCGGCGAGGACGAGGGCTCGGTCGTCGACGAGTACCGGACGAAGATCGAGGAAGCCGGGATGCCCGAGGACGTGAAGGCGCAGGCCGAGCGCGAGCTCCGGCGTCTCGAGACGATGGGCGACGCGAGCGGCGAAGCCTCGATGATCCGCACGTACCTCGACTGGCTCATCGCCGTGCCGTGGTCGAAGCGCTCCGACGAGACCCTCGATCCGGCGGGCGCGCGTGAGATCCTTGACACGGACCACGCCGGCCTCGACGACGTCAAGGACCGCATCGTCGAGTACCTCGCTGTGCGCAAGCTGCGGCAGGACCGCGGCATCCCGAATGACAAGCGCTCGGGCGCGATTCTGACTCTCATCGGCCCGCCCGGCACGGGTAAGACGTCGATCGGCGAGTCGGTCGCGCGCGCGCTCAACCGGGAGTTCGTGCGCATGTCGCTCGGCGGCGTCCGCGACGAGGCCGAGATCCGCGGCCACCGGCGCACGTACATCGGCTCGCTGCCGGGGCGGCTCGTCCGTGCCCTGCGCGACGCCGGGACGATGAACCCGGTGATCCTCCTCGACGAGGTGGACAAGGTCGGCGCCGACTGGCGCGGCGATCCCTCGGCGGCGCTTCTCGAGGTGCTCGACCCGGCCCAGAACCATTCGTTCCGCGACCACTACCTCGACGTCGAGCTCGATCTCTCCGAGGTGTTCTTCATCGCGACGGCGAACGTCGCCGACACGATCCCCGGGCCGCTCCTCGACCGGATGGAGGTCATCCGCTTCGATGGTTACACGGTGGACGAGAAGACCGCGATCGCGCGCGGCTACCTCTGGCCGCGGCAGATCGAGCGGAACGGGCTCCGCGACGACGAGGTCTCGATCGCGGACGACGTGATCCAGACGGTCGTCTCGGAGTACACGCGCGAGGCGGGTGTTCGTCAGCTCGAGCGCGAGCTCGGGACGATCCTCCGCAAGACCGCGACGCGGATCGCCTCGAAGAAGGTCGAGGCGCCGGTCGCGGTCGACATCGAGGTCGTGCGTGACGCGCTCGGCCGGCAGAAGGTGTTCCAGGAGGTCGCGGAGCGCACTGCCGTCCCCGGAGTCGCGACGGGTCTCGCGGTGACGGGCACCGGCGGCGACGTGCTCTTCGTCGAGGCGACGGCGATGGACGGCGGCACCGACCTCGTCCTCACGGGCCAGCTCGGCGAGGTGATGAAGGAGTCGGCGCGCATCGCGCTCTCCTACGTGCACTCGCACGCCGGCGAGTTCGGCGTCGACGAGAAGGCGTTCGAGAACCGCTCCTTCCATGTGCACGTGCCGGCCGGAGCGATCCCGAAGGACGGCCCAAGCGCGGGGATCACGATGGCGACGGCGCTCGCCTCGCTCCTTTCCGACCGGCCCGTGAAGCACACCGTCGGGATGACCGGCGAGGTCACCTTGCAGGGACGCGTCCTGCCGATCGGCGGGCTGAAGCAGAAGGTGCTTGCCGCGCACGCCGCGGGGCTGACCGATGTGATCATCCCCGAGCGGAACCGCGCCGACCTCGACGACGTGCCGGAGGACGTGCGTGAGGCCATGACGTTCCATCCGGTCATGACGCTTGGCGAAGTGCTTGATCTCGCGCTCGAGCCGAAGCAGAACCGGCTCCATGCGGTGTAGGGACTGCCGGCCGCTGCCCGAGGAGGTCGCCCGCGCGGTCGATCTCCTCGGACGCCGCTGGGCGCTCGCGATCGTGTGGGCGGCGGCGGAATCAGGCGCCGTCCGCTTCAACGAGTTCAAGCAGACGCTCGAGGGGATTCCGCCGCGCACGCTCGCTGCGCGCCTTGCCGAGCTGGAGGCCGCGGGCGTTCTCGAGCGCCGCGTCTTTGACACGCGCCCGCCGCGAGTCGAGTACCAGCTGACGGAAGCGGGACGAAGGCTCCGCTACGTCGTCGAGGCGCTCAACGTCTGGGCCGCTTCGGCCTAGTCCAACTCAGCCACGTCCGGTGCCAGGCACCGGACATGGCTGAGTTGGACCGGTGTCCGAAATGGACAACTTGCGCCGCGACCGCCCCTCCGCCAGTCTGGTGGCGTGCCCCGCGCCCCTCGCGACTCCAGTCCCGGCTTCCACCACATCGGGGTTAACGCGGCCGGCCCGGCGCCGTACTTCCGGGATGACGTTGATCACATCGACTGGATACGGCGCCTGGTCCGGCTCCTCGAGAAGTACCGCTGGAGGTGCTTGGCGTTCTGCCAGATGACCACCCACTGGCACGCGCTCGTCGAGGTCCCCGATCGATCCCTGTCTACCGGCATGCACTGGCTCAACTCCGAGTATTCAAAGGGTTTCAACGCTCGCCACGGCCGCGTCGGTTACCTCGTCCGCGACCGGTTCTGGGCGCGCCGCAAAGACGACGAAGCGTCATTGCTCACTGCCTACCGGTACGTCGTCGACAACCCCGTACGGGCCGGGATCGTGAGGCGCGCGGAGGATTGGCCCTGGAGCAGTTTCGCCACGACGGTCGGCCTGAATGACTCCTTCCCATTCGTCGATGCTGCCCCGGTGCTTGCGAGCTTTGGGCGCAACGAGCTTGCGGCCCGTCGGGCCCTCCGCGAGTTCGTCAACGGCATCGCTCGCTGAACCGGACATGTCCGGTGCCTGGCACCAGACGTGGCTCTTGGGGCCCTGTCTGGACTAGGCCGGAGCGAACGCCGCGATCTCGCGCTCCCGCGCGAGCCGCTCGAGTGCCTGCATCTCGATCTGACGCACCCGCTCGCGCGTCAGGCCCATCTCGCGGCCGATCATCTCGAGCGACATCGGATCGCGGTCGCCGGCCAACCCGTAGCGCAGGTCGATCACGAGCTGCTCCCGCTCCGGCAGCTTCCCCACGGCCTCGCGCAGGAGGATCTCGCTCAGCCCGACGACGACCTCCTCCTCGACATCGGTCGGATGCGTCGCGACGACGTCCCCGAACGACGTGTCGCTGTCGCCGAGCGGCTTGTCGAGGCTCGCGACCGTCCGCGCCGCCTTCCGCACCTCGCGCACGTGCTTCAACGAGAGCTTCGCGGTCTTCGCGATCTCCTCGTCCGTCGGCGCCCGCTCGAGCTTCAGCGTCAGCTCCCGCTCCGCGCGCGCGATCTTCTGCTCGCGCTCGACAATGTGGACGGGGATCCGGATCGTGCGCGACTTGTTCGCAACGCCGCGCTGCACCGCCTGGCGGATCCACCACGTCGCGTACGTCGAGAACTTGTAGCCGCGCCGCCAGTCGAACTTCTCGACCGCGCGGATCAGGCCGATGATCCCCTCCTGGATCAGGTCGAGCAGCGCCAGGCCGTGGCCCTGGTACTTCTTCGCGATCGAGACCACGAGGCGGAGGTTGGAATTCACCATCAGGTCCTTCGCGACCCGGTCGCCGCGCTCGATCCGCTTCGCGAGCTCGACCTCCTCCGGCGCGGTGAGGAGCTTGTAGCGGCCCGCCTCGTTAAGGAAGAGCTGCAGCGAGTCGGTCGTCATCGCCGCGACGGTCTCGTTCGAGAAGTGCGTCTCCTGCGGATTGGGTAGCGAGCAGTCGTCCGTCAGCTCGATCCCGTGATCCTCGAGCTGCTGGTAGAGCGACTCCATCTCTTCCTCGTCGATCTCGAGCTCGGTAAGGAGCTGCGTGAACGCAGACAGGTTGACGCAGCCGGTCTCCTCGCCATGCTCCATCAGGGCTCGTAGCTGATCGTGGCTCATGCCCGGCTCATTCCCGGCCGCGCGGATCGGTAACGCGAAAGGTTCCCGGCATTACATCCGGGTACACTCGGAGACGGTGGGTGGCCCGGACTCCCTCACGGAGTTGGTCTTCCTGATGGTGATTCTCAAGATCCCCATCGTCTATCTCTGCTGCGTCGTGTACCACGCGATCAAGGCCGAGCCGGAGAAGGGAGAGCTCGAGCCGGTGCGCGTTCGCGTCTCGCCCGACGACCCGCTTCCCGGATTCGGCCGGATCCGCCCACGCTCGCGCCGCCGTCCGCCGCGGCCACACGGCGGCCCCGGCCGCGTGTACGCGCGCACAGCGCGTGCCGCACACGCCCGCGCCGATAGGCTGAGCCGCGGATGAACTTCGACGCCGACACGAGCATCGACCACGGCTCGGCAGAGCGCAGCACGGCGGAGAGCGTCGCCGGCTACCTCTCGTCGTTCGCGATCTTCGTCAGCTTCCTGGGAATCTTCTGGCACCCGCTTCGTCTGATCGTCCCGTCACTCCTCGTCGCGCTCGTCGCGTCGGGCATGGCGAGGGGGAGGCTCCAGCTCGCTGCGGTGCTGATCGGCGCCGTCTGCTTCTTCCTCGGGCTCGCGCTCGCCGTGGCGACGAGTCACGCGCTCTGGTAGCCCAGCGGCCGCTGCTACAACGGGAGAGCAATGGGACGCCCTGAGGTCGACGGCCCGAACTCGGGCTATGCCGCGCTTCTTCTCGAGCAGTACCTCGACAACCCCGGCTCGGTGCCGGAGGAATGGCGCGACCTCTTCGAGAGCGATCCGGCCGCGGCCCTCGCGACGCAGCCGGGCCTCACGCGGCTGCTCGAGCTCGCGGGGAACGGCGCTTCCGCTCCCGCGCCTGCTCCTGCGCCGGCGGTGCCCGCTCCCGCCCCGGCGCCTCCGCCGCCTGCGCCGGCCGCTGCTCCCGGCGCCGCTGCTGATGGGGAGCTGCTAGGCGGCGTCGCTGCGGCGATGGCGCTCGTCAAGGCGATCCGCATGCACGGGCACCTCAACGCCCGGCTCGACCCGCTCGGCGCAGAGCCGCCCGGCGACCCCGCGCTCGAGCCGCTCCGCCTGATCCCTAAGCTCACGCCCGAGCTGCAGGCACGCATCCCGGCGTCGCTTCTGCGGCTTCACGTCGAGGGGGAGACGCTCGCAGACGCGCTGCCCCGGCTCCTCGCGACGTACACGGGGACGATCGCGTACGAGATCGAGCACCTCTCCGACCACGAGGAGCGCGTCTGGCTGCGGCAGGCGATCGAGTCGGGCCGCTACCGCAGGCCGCTGACGCGCGACGAGCGCGTCCGGCTGCTCGGCCGGTTGAGCCAGGTCGAGGGGATGGAGCGCTACCTCCGCCGCGCCTTCCTCGGGCAGAAGCAGTTCTCCGTCGAAGGTCTGGACGTGATGATCCCGATGCTCGACGAGGCGGTCGAGCTCGCCGCGGAAGCGGGCGCGCACGAGGTCGTTATCGGGATGGCCCACCGCGGCCGCCTCAACGTCCTCGCGCACGTCGTCGGCCGCCCGTACGACGTCGTCCTCCGCGAGTTCGAGGGCGAGCGGACGATCGAGGCGGTCGTCTCGAGCGAGGAAGGCGGCAGCGGCGACGTGAAGTACCACCTCGGAGCGCAGGGCGCGCGCTCGACGCCGGCCGGCGACATCACGATCACGCTCGTCTCCAATCCGAGTCACCTCGAGGCCGTCGATCCCGTCGTCGAAGGGCGGGCGCGCGCGAAGCAGACCGACCGCTCGTCGCGGGAGGGCTACTCCGACCCGACGGTCGCGCTTCCGATCCTCATCCACGGCGATGCCGCCTTCGCGGGCCAGGGAATCGTCGCGGAGACGTTCAATCTCGAGGCGCTTCCCGGCTACTGCACCGGCGGCACGCTCCACCTCATCACGAACAACCAGGTCGGCTTCACGACCGACCCCGCGAGCGGCCGCTCGACGCGCTACTCGAGCGACCTCGCGAAGGGGTTCGACTGTCCGATCGTCCACGTCAACGCCGACGACCCGGAGGCTGCGCTCGCGGCGATCCGGCTCGCGCTCGCGTATCGCGTGCGGTTCGGTCACGACGTCGTCGTCGACCTCGTCGGTTACCGCCGCCACGGGCACAACGAGCAGGACGAGGCGGCGTACACGCAGCCCCTGCACGCCGCCGCGATCGCCGAGCACCCGACGGTGCGCGAGCAGTTCGCGGCCGAGCTCGTCGCCGACGGCGACGTCACCGAGGAGCAGGCCGCGGAGCTCGAGCAGTCCGTGCTCACGGAGCTGAAGGCAGCGCACGAGGCGCTCAGGGAGACGTTCGGCGCGCCCGGGCCGCCGCCGCGGCCCGACGACACGCACGTCCCCGCGGCGACAGGCGAGCAGGTCGTGACGGCCGTCGCCGCCGACCGACTCCGCTCGCTCAACGAGGAGCTACTCCGTGTTCCTGCCGGCTTCTCGCCGCACCCGAAGCTCATGAAGCAGCTCGAGCGCCGGCGCGACACGCTCGAGGAGGGCGGTATCGACTGGGGCCAGGCCGAGGCGCTCGCCTTCGCAACGCTGCTCGTCGACGGGATCCCGATCCGGCTCACCGGCCAGGACACGGAGCGCGGCACGTTCTCGCACCGCCACGCCGTCCTGCACGACGTCAACACGGGCGGCACGTACACGCCGCTCCAGCACCTCGACGAGGCGAGCGCGGCGTTCGAGATCTACAACTCGCCGCTATCGGAGTACGCGTGCGTCGGGTTCGAGTACGGCTACTCCGCCGCCGCGCCGGAGGCGCTCGTCCTGTGGGAGGCGCAGTTCGGGGACTTCGTCAACGGCGCCCAGATCGTCATCGACCAGTTCATCTCCGCGGGCCTCTCGAAGTGGCGGGAGTCGACACGGCTCACGCTCCTCCTTCCACACGCCTACGAGGGGAACGGCCCGGAGCACTCGAGCGCACGGCTCGAGCGGTTCCTCCAGCTCGCCGCGCAGGAGAACATCCGCATCGCGAACTGCACGACGTCGGCGCAGTACTTCCACCTGCTGCGCCGCCAGGCGCTCGACGCGACGGCGCGCCCGCTCGTCGTGATGACGCCGAAGGGGCTGCTCCGCATGAAGCGGGCGGGCGCGACGCTCGACGAACTTGCGACCGGCGAGTTCCACCCGCTGCTCGACGACGCGACGGCTGACCGCGCGTCGATCGAGCGCCTCGTCCTCTGCCAGGGCAAGGTCTATTACGACATCGAGGGCCACGAGGAGCGCGGCAACGCGGCGGGCGTCGCCATCGCGCGGCTCGAGCAGCTCTATCCGTTCCCGGCCGAGCAGGCGCGGGCGCTGATCGGCGGCTACACGAACCTCCGCGAGCTCGTCTGGGTGCAAGAGGAGCCGCAGAACATGGGGGCGTGGCGCGCGATCCGCCACCGGCTCGAGGAGGCCAAGCCGGAGGGCGTACCCCTCGTCTACGTCGGCCGGCCGTGGCGCGCGAGCCCGAGCGAGGGCTACCCCACCGCGCACCTGCGCGAGCAGGACCGGATCGTCCGCGCCGCGCTGGGTCTCTAGTTACTTCTTCTTGCCGCGAGCCTTGACGATCTGCTTCGCGACCTTCGGGCCGTGCTTGCGGGCGAGGCTGAGCGCCTGCTTACGCTGCTTCGGGGGGAGCCGCTTCCACACGTCCCACGCGGCTACGGCGAGCGCCCAGGCGCCAGGGCGGAGTTTGATCTTGGCCATGCCCCACATCCTTTCATAACTCTCGAACCGGAAAACCCCCTGGATTTGCTTATCATTGCGGCGAGGACGCAAGCCTATGGAGGTCGTTTGCCCATGTCGGTAGAGACATCGTCGATGTTCGAGCGCGTTATCCAGGACCACCTCGCGCTCAAGGAACGCAACGCGCGGCTCGACGGCAACATGCCGATCGATCGCTACAAGGACGAGGATCCCTTCGAGAACCATCCCCTTTTCAAGACCGAGGAGCAGGCGCGGATCGAGGAAACGATGGACGGTGTCGATCCCGACTTCAGCGACGAGACCCTCGACGACATCGGGGTCGGCGTGTGGCCGGGCCAGCCGCAGGCCGCGGTGGCTGACACGTGGATCGAGGAGCCGCGCGTCGCGGCGCAGCAGCCCGAACTCGAGGACGCGACCGCCGAGAACGCAGCACCAGAGGTCGAGGAGACGACCGGCTTCTGGAACACCGGCGGCGCCCGCGACTTCGACTGGGGCGACTAAGTAGCTCGCGAGACCTTCGGTCTCGCTCGCTGAGCCAAGGAACTCGGGCCGCCAGAGCGCGGTCTGGCGGCCCTCGTGCGGAGACCTCGTTGCCCGCCGCGGCGGGCGCCTTCAGCGCGCGCCGGGGAGCAGGAGAGCCTGCGGCTAAGTCCCGCTGCGCGGAGCCTTAGCCTCCGGCCGGGGAGAGCCGTGATCGGCTCCCCGGCCGGAGCTAGCGATTCAGTCGGAGTCAGGAGGCGATGCGCTGTCGTCGGCGCCTCCGGCGAGCGCGGCGCACTGGCCGGTGGCCTTGTGATCGACCGCGTTGTTCGTCCCGGTGGGTGGCGGTGTGTTCTTGTCGCACGCGAGGTCGTGCTCGATGTCGTTGTTCGAGATGGACCCCCCGCTCGCGTTGCTGTGGAAATGGAGACTGCCGCCGATGTAATTGCCCGGAACGGTGTCGAACTGCGGCGTGCACCAAGACGCGTCGCCGATGAACCAGCTTCCCGGCTCGGCGCTGCTCTGCCCAGAGTCGGCGATATCGACGTTGCGACCGACGGTGCTGCCGCACACCCAGCCGTTGTCGGTCACTCGGTGAGCCTCGACGTTCCCACCGATCGTCGAGTTGTCGATTCCGAGCTGGGTCGCGCCGTTGGCGGTGACGTTGTGCAGCACGGTGGCGTTGAAGAGGAGGCAGAAGTTCCCCTTTGGAACCACGACGTTGTTGTATGTCCCTTCGAGGATGTCGCCGCTGTGACACTTCGCGTTGGGCGGGGCCGCCGCCTGGACCGGCGTCGCTGACCAGGCCAGGACTATCGCAAGCCCGACGATCGCCAGCGCCGCCGCAGACGCACTCTGTCTCTTGTGCATGGTTGTTCCTCCCGTTTTCTTCACGTCTCGGCCGATAGGCCTCCCGCTTCACCTGTCCGAAGTGCTCGTTCGCGAACCTTCCCGGCAAAGCGCATTCCCAAGCGGAAAACAGCGCAGCATCGGGTCGAGGTTGATACCCCCTAGGAGGGATGCCCACAGCCGGTTCTGCACCGATGCTTTCCCCGTGGTAGTGCGGACCTCCCACCTGCGGCTGCTTGCGGATGAAGACTCGTTCGGCGACGCAACGCTTATCGAGTCCTACCGCCGGCTGGCCGACGTGTTTCACGAGGTGCTCGCCGAGCAGTCGCTCGACGCGCTGCTCGTTCGCGTCGCCGACACGGTCGGCGAGCTGATCCCGCACGACACGCTCACGATCTACGAGGCGGACGAGGCGAACGGGATACTGAAGCCGGCTCTCGTCGTCCACGAGCGGTACGCGGACGAGGTCATGAGCTCGAGCATCAGCTTCACCGAGGGCGAGGGAATCACCGGTTGGGCCGTGAGCCATCGCGAAGCCGTGCTCGCCAACCAGGCGCACCACGACCCGCGCGTCCGCCTGGTTCCCGGCACGCCGGTCGAGCCGGAGTCGCTCATCTGCGTTCCCCTCATCGCACGCGGCCACGTGAAGGGGGCTCTCAACATCTACCGTGACGGCGAGGACGTCGACTTCACGGAGACGGAGTTCGAGCTCGCGAAGCGGTTCGGCGACGCCGCCGCGCTCGCGCTCGACAACGCCGAGATCCGGGCGCGGCTCGAGCATCAGGCGCGCACCGACTCCCTGACCGGGCTCCTCAACCACAGCGTCTTCTACGAGCAGCTCCTCCACGCTCTGCAGGAGTCGAGCCGCCTCCACTCGCCGGTCGCGGTGCTCATGCTCGACATCGACGACTTCAAGCATGTGAACGACGTCCATGGGCACGCCATCGGCGACGAGCTCCTTCGCTTCCTCGCCGAGGTGCTGCGGGCGAGCGTGCGGCCCGAGGACACGATCTGCCGGCTCGGCGGGGAAGAGTTCGCCGTCGTGATGGTCGGCTGCGCCGGAGACGATGCGCTCAGGGTCGCCGATCGGATCAAGCGCCGGCTCTCCGAGTCGGAGTTTCCGGGCGTCGGCCGTCTCGCCGTCTCGCTCGGCCTCGCGCTCGGCCCTGAGCACGCGATGAACCCGCGCGAGCTTGCGGCGTGCGCCGAGGCGGCAATGATGACCGCGAAGGCGCAGGGCAAGAATCGCATCGTCCTCTACTCCGACGCTGAGACCGAGCGTCCCGACGCGCCGACAGCGACGCGCGACGTGCGCTCGATCGCGCATCTGAAGATGCTCCAGAGTCTCAGCGGCAAGCTCAACCGCATCAACGACGTCCGCGAGATCGGCGAGGAGATCGCAGCCGAGCTCCGGTCGCTCATCGACTACCACAACTGCCGCATCTTCGTCGCGGACGGGACCGATCTTGTTCCCGTCGCTTTCCGCGGCGGCCTCTCGACGAATGCCAAGTCCCTGTCTCTCGACCTCCTCCGCATCAAGGTAGGTGTGGGAATCACGGGCCACTGCGCGGCGCTCGGGGAGTCGATCGTCGTCGGCGACGCCGCGAACTACGAGTTCGGGCACCAGATCGAAGGGACGCCCGCGATCGAGGAATCTCTCCTCGCCGTGCCTCTCCGGTACGGCTCGCAGGTCGTCGGCGTGATCGTCGTCTCGAAGCTCGGTCTCGACCAGTTCGACGAGGACGACGTTCGGCTGCTCGAGGTTCTCGCCGGCCACGCCGCCGTCGCGATCGAGAACGCGCGCCTCTTCGAGGCGGCTCGGCGCGAGGCGGAGAGCGCGACGGCGCTCCTCGAGTTCGGCCGTGAGCTCGCAACGCTCGTCGAGCGCGACGAGATCGTCCAACGCGTCACCAGTCTCTCTACGGAGATCCTCGGCTGCAGCCAGACGTCGATCTACCTCGAGCAGGACGGTGTGCTCCGGCTCGAGGCGGAGACGGGGCATTCGCCCGAGCTCACAGCAGAGCTGGCGACGAGGAACCTCCCCGCCGACGCTCTCCGCCGCGACTCCGATCCCTACATCACCGAGCCGGCGGAGTACGAGCCGGTCATCGGTGCGGGCGGCGTGCCGGGCGGCCGCTACGCCGTGGCGCCGTTCGAGGTCGACGGGCGCGCCGGCTGCATCGTGGCCCTCGTCGAGCGCGAAAACTTCGGCGATCGCGAGCTTCGCCTCCTCGGCGGTCTCGCGCATCAGGCGAAGCTCGCGATCGCGAACGCCTCGAGCTACGAAGGGCTCGAGCGGACATTCGTCTCCACGGTCGAGGCGCTCGCGAACGCGCTCGAGGCGAACGACGAGTACACGTCGCGCCACGCGCGCTCGATCAGCGACCTCTCCCTCCGCGTCGGCGAGGCGCTCGGGCTCGACGAGCGGACGCTGAAACAGCTCGAGCTAGGGGCGCTGCTCCACGACATTGGCAAGATCGGCATCCCGAGCGACATCCTCTCGAAGCCCGGTCGTCTGACCGCGACCGAGCGGAAGCTCGTCCAGACCCATCCGGAGCTCGGCGAGCGGATCATCGCGCCGATCGACCGGCTCCAGAGCGTATGCCCCATCGTGCGTCACTGCCACGAGCGCTGGGACGGAGCCGGCTATCCGGACGGGATCTCCGGCGAGGACATCCCGCTCGAGTCGCGGATCATCTTCGTGTGCGACGCGTACCACGCGATGACGACCGACCGTCCCTACCGGCGGCGCATCAGCCATCGCGAAGCGCTGCGCCGGCTCGCCGAAGGCGCCGGTACGCAGTTCGACCCGCGGGTGCTCGAAGTCGCGCTCCGCGTGCTCGAGCCGTCCTAGCCCGCTACCGCGAGCTCCGGCTCGCCGCCCTCGAGCGCGTGCGCGAGGCGGCGGAACGGCCCGTCCTGCGAGAGGAGCTCGCGCTCGCTGCCGCGCTGAGCGATCTGGCCGTTCTCGACGACGAGGATCTCGTTGGCGCGCCGGACGGTAGACAAACGATGCGCGATGATGATCGACGTCCGTCCCTTCAGCAGGCGGTCGAGCGCGCGCTCGATCAACACCTCCGTCGGGCGGTCGATATTCGAGGTTGCCTCGTCGAGGACGAGGATGCGCGGGTCGGCGAGCAGGGCGCGCGCGATCGAGATCAGCTGTCGCTCGCCCGACGAGAGACCGGCTCCGCCTTCGCGCACGGCGTGGTCGAGGCCGCCCGAGAGGCGCGCCGCGACGCGGTCGACGCCGACTGCCGCCGCCGCCGCCCAGACTTCCTCGTCGGTCGCGTCGGGCTTCGCGAAGCGGATGTTCGACGCGATCGTGCCGCTGAACAGGAATGGATCCTGGAGGACGACGCCGAGCTGGCGCCGGTAGGAGCGGAGCTCGACGTCGCGCAGGTCGTGCCCGTCGACACGCACCGCTCCCTGATCTGGGTCGTAGTGCCGTCCGATGAGCTTCGCGAGCGTCGACTTCCCGTGGCCGGACTCGCCGACGAGCGCGAAGCACTGGCCCGGCTCCATGCGGAACGACACGCCGTGAAGCACCGGCTCCTTGCCGTACGCGAAGACGATCGAGTCGAGATCGAGGTCGCCGACGATCCGCGGCAGGGGCGCGGCGCCGGGCTTGTCCTGAACCTCCGACTCCTCGTCGAGGATGCTCGAGATCTTGACCATCGCCGCGGCGGCCGACTGCAGCTGGCCGTACACATCCGACAAGTCCTGCAGCGGCTGGAAGACAAGCTGGAGGAGGCTGACCGCCACGATCAGCGTTCCGATCTGGAGCGTGTGGTGTGCGTACAGGGTCGAGCCGAAGTAGAGGACGGCCGTCATTGCGAGCACGCCGAGGAACTCGATCGAGGGGAAGAACACCGAGAAGATCTTCTGGACGTACGTCGCCTGCTCCCGGTTCGCGTCGTTGAGCGCGTCGAACTCGGCCTGGAAGCGGCGCTCGCGGTTGAACGCCTGCACGACGGCCATGCCGGAGACCGACTCGGCGATCTGCGCCGTGACTGCGCCGATCCGGTTCCGCTGCTCGACGTTCGCGGGGTGCGAGACATTGTGGAACCAGCGGGAGAGGATGAGCGCCGGCGGCAGGACACCGAACGCGATCAGCCCAAGCCGCCAGTCGGCGATCAGGAGCGCGCCGACGGCGGCGGGCAGGAGGATGAGGCTCGAGACGAGCGTCGGCATCCCCTGCGAGAGCGTGTCGGAGACCGCGTCGACGTCGCTCGTCAGGCGCGCGATGATCCAGCCGGCCTTCTGCTGCGAGAAGTAGCGGAGC
>Ga0265338_10005246_pt1 | contig 16993 bp, 12 predicted proteins | sample 42126metaG_FD_193579 | JGI IMG/M metagenome (GOLD analysis project Ga0265338, IMG submission 193579) | Rhizosphere microbial communities from Carex aquatilis grown in University of Washington, Seatle, WA, United States - 4-21-26 metaG | ecosystem: Host-associated > Plants > Roots > Rhizosphere... | reverse complement strand
GCCGGGGTGGCATAGGCATCCAACCGGAAGTAGTTGGCGGGGTCACCATCCCCATAATAATTGATGACCGCGTGGTAGACGTTGCCGGCCGTCACAGGGGCGGAACCGAGAAAGCCGATTTCGTACCATCCCGTCGAGGGCGCCCCCCCGTAGTCGCCGCCGCATCCGATGGCCAAATTGGGCAGGCCGGCCCCGTCATCTGCGCATATGCTGCCGTAATAGGAAGGCGCGCTCCCGAAGGAAGTGCCGTGGATCCAAATGGAGTCGACCGCATCGGTCGTCGATTGATAAAAGCTGAAGGATACCCTTTGATTGTTGTTCAGGTCGACCTGGATCGGGACGGAGTCCGCGACGCTTTGGTTGCCGAAATAGGAGTTGATGATCGCGGCGGAGGCGGCCCATAGGCCGTCGGGAAGGGTCCACCCACCGAGGAGCGCCAGGAGGGCCAGGAAGGCCGGACAGAGTATTGGGCGGGGGAGTTTGGGTCTCAAGGGGCGGACACGATCCCGGTATGGAATGGGTCATGTTCGCACGTTGGGGGCGGAAACCTTGGGGAGCCAAATCATAGAGGCAAACCAGGGGAAAAGCGGTTCCGGCAGCGTAAACACCCGTATCTCCCTCAACGGGAAAGGAATGCCTTATTTCAGGACAATGACCTTCTGGATCTGCCGGGAACCATCCGGCATCTCAATCACCAGCAAATAGAGGCCGTTCCCGACCGTTTGGCCGTTCCGGTTGGTCCCGTTCCATTGGGTCCGATAGTTCCCCGCCGACCCGTAATCATTCACCCCCTCCGTCACCAACTGACCCGCGATGTTGTAGACGGAGACCTTGACCCGGCCCGGCGCCGTCACTTTGAGGTCCATGCCCAAGGGACCGTGGGTGGGGTCGAAGGCATTGGAGTCCAAGGTCAAGGCGACTGCGGGCGTCGGCGTATCAGTCGGCGTATCCGTCGGTTGAGGGGTATCGGTGATGGTCGGCGTCCAGGTCGGCGACGTCGTAAATGTCAGGCTCGGTGTTAAGGTCCAGGTGGGCGTCAATGTGGGGGTTCGAGTCAGGGTTGCGGTGAAGGTGGAGGTCGCCGTGGGCGTTGGGGTCCAAGTTGCGGTCCAAGTGGGGGTCAGCGTGTCCGTCGAAGTAGACGTCTCGCTCGGGGTCGGGGTCAAGGTGTGGGTGTCGCTCGGGGTAAAGGTGGCGGTCGCGGTGAAGGTGTAGGTCGGAGTGAAGGACATCGTGTAAGTCGCGGTCGATGTGCTGGTGAATGTCCAGGTGGAAGTGAGGGTGGGTGTATATGTTTGCGTCGGGGTGAATGTCAGGGTCGGGGTCCGAGTATCCGTTTGGGTATTGCTGGGGGTGAAAGAAGCGGTAAACGACGGCGTAAAGGTGGCGGTCGGAGTCGATGTCCGGGTAGAGGAGGGGGTAAATGTAGGGGTGAAGCTGGGCGTAAAGGTCGAGGTGAAAGAGGGCGTAAAGGAGGCCGTGAAGGAGGGCGTAAACGTCGCGGTCGGAGTCGCCGTCGCCGTGAACGTCGGTGTGAAGCTCAAGGTGGAAGAGGGGGTAAAGCTTGGCGTGAATGAAGCCGTGAAACTGGGTGTGAAGGTCGCGGTAAAACTCGGGGTAAAGGTGGCGGTCGAGGTCGAGGTTCGTGTGAATGACGGAGTGAATGTCGCCGTGAACGAGGCCGTCGGGGTCGGCGTCGCCGTAAAGGAAGGCGTGAAACTTGAAGTGAAGGATGGCGTAAAGGAGGGGGTGAAGGACGCCGTAAAGCTTGGGGTGGAAGTCGCCGAGAACGTCGGCGTGAAGCTCGAGGTGGAAGAGGGGGTAAAGCTAGGCGTGAATGAAGACGTGAAGCTGGGTGTGAAGGTCGCGGTAAACGACGGGGTAAAGGTGGCGGTCGAGGTCGAGGTCCGTGTAAATGACGGCGTGAAAGTCGCCGTGAACGTGGGTGTAAAGCTCGGTGTGAAAGAAGCCGTAGAGGTCGCGGTGAAAGTCGTCGTTGGGGTGAAGGAGGGCGTAAAACTTGGAGTGAAGCTGGGCGTGAAGCTTGGAGTGAAGGTCGCCGTAAATGAGGCCGTCGGGGTCGCGGTGGCCGTAAAGGAGGACGTAAAACTTGGCGTGAATGTCGGAGTAAAGCTTGGGGTGAAGGTCGCCGTGAACGACGCCGTCCAGGTCGAAGTTGGCGTAAAAGATGGGGTGAAGCTCGGCGTAAAACTAGGCGTATAAGTCGCGGTAAAGGAGGGGGTAAAAGTAGCCGTGAAGGTATTTGTTGATGTAGGCGTAAACAAGGTCAAGCAGGAATAGTCCGCGGTTAATTCGGGACCCGTTGGATTGAGGGTCACAGGGGCGGCGTTGTTGGGCATCGAGGCGCCGAAAAGGATCCCGTTCGTGGTGCAGCTCGGGAAATTTGCGAAGTTCGTCGAGACGGCGAGCCACTTACCGCCCGACACGGTGACGGGCCCGCTCAACCCGACCGTGATGGTCCCGGCTGAATTATCAGTGAAGGACACCGAGGCCATCTGGGTGGTGGGGGCCGTTCCCAACCCGTTGTCGTCGTAGATCCCGATATGGCACGACGACCCACCGTTCGATCCGATGATCCGGAGGTCGGTGACCATCCCGGTCCCAGGGAAATAGACATAAATCCCGGCCGTGCCGTTCAAGACGGTTTGGGACCCCCCCGTGGTGGGGTATCCCGCGTTCCCAAAACCGACGTTCCCGCTTGTTCCCGCGCAAAACGTGGGCGTGGGGGAAATCGTGGAAGTTATCGTCGGTGTGGGGGTCAGGGCGGGACAGCAAGCCGGGTCCCGCACCCAAACGTTTCCGCAGACGCTGTGGAGCCGAACCTCGTCGAGCCAGACTGAACCCGAGGTGAATGAAGTGAGGCTCCGGATCCTCAGTTCATTGGCCGTTTTATAGTTTCCAGTGAGGAATTGAACGCAGTTATTCCAGGTCCCCCCCGTCGGGACGGTGAAGCTCGCCGTGGAGGTTAGGTTCGCCGCGGATTGGTCCAATACCTGGATGACCACGCTGGCGGGGGTGGTATTTCTGAATTGGAAGGAGACCTGGTCATACCCCGCCAAATCCCCGGTCGGGATGAATCTCGTGAAAAGGTCCGTTCCGTTTGAAACCGATCCCGTGATGGACATGGCCCCCCCGGGCCCATCGGCGCTTTGGCTTGCGTCCCAACCGGAGGTGGCCTGGCTGGCCCAACCGTCCAGTCCGGCGGAGAAGCAGGTGATGATCGGGTCATTGGCGGGATCCGGCGCGTCCGGGGACCAACACCAAGCCACCGGGGTCGCGACGCCGCAGGTCGGGGAGGGCGTCGGGGAACCCGTGAAGGTGGGGGTCGGGGTGTCCGAAACCGGGCAGAAACTGGCGTAGATTGAGTCGAGGAAAGTACTCGGATTACCTCCCGGGAAAGACGCCGGCAGCCCGCCCCAGCCGAACCCCGTCAAACAATAGTATTCCGACCCAGTAACCCCATTGTCCGTGAGGAATTGGGTCATCCCCACCGTATCCAACATGAATGCAATCCAGTACGTGCCCGGCAAAAGTCCGGTCGAGGGTATGCCAATGGTGTTCCATCCCGCAAAAGCCTGTTGGGCGTTCGACTGAACGATTAAATTGAAAGGGACTCCCCCGTTGTCGGTGTAAAGGCCGAGCTGAACTTGGGCGGTGGGATCCGCACTGCCGAAATAGATCGAGAGAGAGGTCACCGTGACCGCTTGGGAAAGCGTCGCTTTGGAAAGCCGAAACGCCACCTGGCCCGTCAAGCTATTCCAGGTTGCCCCTAAGGTCGTTTTTCCGAAATTGGAGGCACCTGGACATTGGGGGGTGAGGGTCGGGTTCGGGGTAAAAGTGTTGGGTGGCGTAAAGGTGCTCGTCGGCGACGGCGTGATGGTCGGAGACCAGGTCGGGGTGGCAGAACCCGTCACGGTCCATGTCGGGGAAATAGTCGAGGTGTTCGTCGGCGTCGCGGAACCGGTCGGACTGGAGGTGGGTGTCGGGGTGGGCGGGGGGGGCGAGGCCCAGACGTCCGACGTATATGACGTCCCGTCGTAACCGCCAAAGGCCCAAAGGGCATTGTTGAACGGAAGCCCCAGGAACCCGTAACGGGGCGTGAAGAACGGGCCCGTGGTGGCTTGCGTCCAGGTCGCGCCGTCCTGCGTCCACCAAACGTCATTTTTAGCCGTGCCGCCGTTCAGCCCGCCATAAACCCAAAGTTTATTGTCAAAAACCGCCGCCTGGTGGCCGAACCGGATGACGAAGGGCGGGACCGCGCTTTGGGTCCAGTTCACCCCGTCCGTGGACGACCAAACGTCGTTTAGGAATCCGGATCCGGTGTATCCACCGATCACCCAAAGACGGCCGTCGAAGACCGTGCAGGTATGCCAAGTACGTCCAGGAAACTGACCGACTGCCACTTGGTTCCAGCTGGACCCGTTCGTTGAATTCCAAATGTCGCTGTTGCCCGTCCCCGCTGAGGTGGTGGCGCCCCCGATGAACCAGAGCTTCCCCCCAAAGGCCGTGAGGGTGTGGCCCATGCGCACCCCCATGGGGGGATTGGCCGCGATCTGGGTCCAAGCCGAGCCTTGGGAACTGCTCCAGATGTCCTGATAGACGGTGCTGATCCCGTCGTATCCCCCCGACAAAAAGAGCGTCGCGGGGATACCCAAAACCTCCACCGCCAGGTTCTCGCGGGCCCCCATGGTGGAGATCGTCGTGTTGTTCCAAGTGATGCCATCCAGGCTGGCATGGAGATCCTTATGGGCCGCGGTACCGTCATACCCTCCCACCAGCCACATCTTGTTGCCGGTCCCGTCGTTATAAACCGCCCCACCCGCGCCGTAGCGGGCCCCGAACGGAAGTGTACCCAGCACCTGTCCCCATATGGAACCGCCGGTCGCCGACTGGGGGGCCTCTAGAAGTTCGAAGGCTAGGTCCTCGTTGGGGATGATCGTGTAGGTCGAACCGCCGTTTGAGGACGTCATGGCGAAGGAATTCGTCCCGTCGTAGGACAGCGTCGTATAGGGGGGGATCGGGGTGATGGTGTTTCCCGCCCAGAACTCATAATCGTTGGCGCCGGGGACCCCGGAGGTCGTGGTGAACGCCAACACATAAGTCACCGCCCCTGGAGTCAAGGTTTGCACCGACCCGAAGGTCCCCGTGAGCCAAGTGGAGGCGGTACTGGCCCAAAGACCCACGGTTCCCGTGTCCAACGTGTTGGTGACGGCTCCCGAGATGCTGAGGAGTTTGTAGTCGAGGTTGGCGGTGGGCGCCGACGATGAAGTGTGGACCCGGACCCGGAAGCCCTTCACGATCCTCGTGGCCGACAATGAGAAGCCCTCCGCCGCGACCTGGGCCGGCGAGGCACAGACCTGGGCCAGGGCGTTCTTGGGGTAAGGGACCCCTTCCTGCGCCCCCGAGGATAGGTCCAGGACATAACAAGGGTTCTCGTTTTGATTCGCCCAACTACCGCCCCCGTTTGTCGAGGTGAGGACATTGGCATCCAAGTCCGAGACGGGCGCGGCGGGGTAAATACCGTTGTGGGGTGTCGTGGCCGCGAAAGTCGCGAGATCGAGGTTGTCTCCCCCCGAAGCCTTCACTAATAAGTGGTAGACATTTCCCTTGATGAGGGTCGGTGGGGTCGCAAAGGAGAAGTTCCGCCAAGCGGCCGCGCCGACGGAGGCCACCGTACTAACTTGGAGACTGGCACCTGGGGTCCCGGAGACATCCGACCACAATTCCAGTGAATAGGTCGGCGCCGTCCCGATGGTATTCAGGCAATAAATTCTAGCTTGGGTGACCGCTCCTGAATTTTGGGCCGCAAAACGGTAATCCAGGTAATTTGCCGTTCCCCCGGTCCCGTAGACCGAAACGGCTTGGTTTCCTTCCACCAGGTAGAGGTTGGCGGGTAAAGCCATGACGGCGACCGGTAGTAATAGAAAGACCGACATGACGACCAATCGGGTCGCCACATCGGTCCATTGAAAGACGGATTTCGCTTTATCGGTAAAACGCAATGGTCAAACCTTACCCCGGGTTGGTCGAAATTATACCAAAGCCCCGGGTTAAGAGCGGCGAATGATGAAGAGCATGAAAGCGGTATTCACGGCGTTTGGGGAGGTCGTTTTAGCCGCCACAAATCCCCCTTTTCCGCCTGCTTTGAAGGTCGTGACCGCGCGTCCGGTTGCGTCCGTTTTAACGGTCGGGGTCATGATCGTCCCGTTGTTGGTGATGAGCTGGAAGGTCACCGGCGCCCCTGCGATGGGAACCTGCCCTTTTCGGAGCCAAACGTTCAATTGGGTTGTCCCGTTCTTGGGGACCCGGATGGGGGTGGCGCAAGCCCGGACGAGACAGCCACCAGTGGCGGGGGGCGCGGCCGCCGTGGTGAAATTCAGGACGTCGCTCGCCACTAGCACCGAACCTGTCGTTGGGTCGGTATTGCAACATTTGTAGAAATATTGGGTGGCGGCGGCCAGGCCCTGAATCGACACGGCGTGGTCGGATGACACCGTGGGGTCGGTGACCACCTGGACCAGGGCCGAGGCCGCGGTCCCGAAATTGACCAGGCCCATCCCGTCCACGTTGGCGGTCCAGGCGATGTTCGCGGCGCTAGGGTCAGCCAGCGCCGTGGGTCCGGTGGTGATGGCGGGCGCGGGAGCGGCTACGGTCTGGAAAGTCAGCTTGCCTGAGTCGATCAACGTGTTTCCGCCGGCATCGATGACCGTCACGATGTAGGTGTATGACGTGGATGCCGTCAAACCGCTCAAGAGGACGCTATGGGTCGTGTCATACGTCGAATCGAACTGGACCTGGTCCAGGTTATTCGGGTCGGTCCCATAGCCGATCTGGCCGTAAGTGATGGTATCGACCTGCCATGAGACGGTGACGCTCGTCAGGCTGGGATCCACGACAACGACCGGCAGACGGGTAAAAGCGGCCATGGCACGGCCTCCTGGAAAGTTATTGGATGGCCGGGATTATAACATTTGTCAGGACATTTTAAGGCTAATTATCGGGAACGGCTTTTTCCTCAAGGCTTCAGGGATTCCTGGGCCACGATCCGCCAGGACCCTTCGTCCTTGTTCAGGCGAAAACCCAGCTTGGTGGGGGCCTGTCCGGTTTTTTCAAGGAGGAAAAAGGCCGTGGCCTTTTTACCATCGATGACCAACCCGGCGGTCTGGGCCTTCAACCCGGCCAACAAGCTGTTCCCCTTCGCCTCGGCGGGAACTTGTTTCCGGTACCAATCGGTCCAGGTCAAACGGGCCGGGGAGGTCTCGTCGAAATAGGCCAAGGTTTTGTCCACCCGGCCCGATTCCAACGCGGCGAGGAAGCCGTCGTTGAAGTTCTTGAGTTCGTAATTCTCAAGGGAGATGCCCCGGGGCCCGATGGGCTCATACCAACGGATTTGGGTGAGGGCAATCCTCACGTCCTCTAGGAACTTAGAGCCGGAGGGGCCGTCCGCGTCCTTGCGCGGCAGGGTAGCCCTGGCCCAGACCACGAAATCCCCGTGTTGCATCACGCAGGCCCAGGTCCGCCATTGTTTTTGGACCCGGTCCTGGAGGTCATAGGGGACGACGGTCCACTCGTCCGAACCCGCCTTCCAGCCGGTCTTCTTTCCGATCCCCTGGACCTTGTAGGCCGCCGAATCCAGGATTCGGGCCAGGGTCTTTTCCAGGTCGTCGACCTTGTACCGAACCGTTGGGTCGGTCGGTTGGGTCATGATCTTGATCCAGGGGCCATGCTTAACGTCCAAAAACCTCACCCACTCGTCCAACTCCTCCGCATCGAGGTCATCCGGTTCAGGCGCGTAGGCCCCGAAGGCTTTGGGGATCGGCAGGGCGAAACCGTATTCGGTCTGGTAATACCAACCGTCGGCCACCCCCGAATCCCCCACCGGCGGAAGGGCCAGCTGGGTTTCTGGGAGGAGTTTCGAGCGGCCGCAACCCGCCAGGCCCACCGTCAGGACCAGGAGGGTCAGCGCCCAATTTCGGTTGTGAGTGGGTCTTTTTTTCATTTTCGATTCTCGATCTTCTCGGTTCAAGGCACCGGCACCTTATCCAGGATCTTCGTCACCACCGAGTCCGCCGTCAGATCCTGCGCTTCCGCCTCATAGGTGAGGATCAACCGGTGCCGCAGGATGTCCGGTGCCACGGCCTTGACGTCCTCGGGGGTAGCATAACCCCTTCCGTCCAGGAAGGCGCGCGACTTCGCCGTGGCCGCCAGGGCGATGGAGGCCCGGGGCGACGCTCCGTACTCGATCAGGGCCTTCAAGTCCGCGAGGCCGGCCCCCTTGGGGTCCCGGGTGGCCCCCGTCAAGGCCACAATATAATCCTTCAGGGCTTCGCTCACATGGACACCGTCCACGATTTCTTGGGCCTTGAGGATCGCGGCGGACGACAGGATCTCCTTGACCTTGGCCGATGCCCCGGATGTGTTCCTCGAGATGATCTCCTTTTCCTCTTCCTTGGTGGGGTAACCCACCACCACCTTCATGAGGAACCGGTCCACCTGCGCTTCCGGTAGGGGGTAGGTGCCCTCGTGCTCAATGGGGTTCATGGTGGCCATCACGAAAAAAGGCTCCTCCAGCTTGAAGGTGTCGGGGCCGATCGTGACTTGGTGTTCCTGCATGGACTCCAGGAGCGCCGACTGGACCTTGGCGGGAGCCCGGTTGATTTCATCCGCCAATACGAGGTTCGCGAATACCGGGCCCTTCTGGGTCTTGAAATCGCCCTTCGCCTGCACGTAGATGCGGGTTCCCAAAAGGTCCGCCGGCAGGAGGTCCGGGGTGAACTGGATCCGGCTGAAGGACACCCCAAGGGTGTCCGCCAAGGTCCTGACCGCCAGGGTTTTGGCCAATCCCGGCAGCCCCTCCAGCAGGAGGTGCCCCCGAGCCAAGAGGCCCAGCAGGAGCCGGTCCAATAGCGGTCCCTGTCCCACGATGACCTTCTGGACTTCTTCCTTCGCCTTTTGGAACTGGGCGCTGAGGCGCTCGCCCTCGGCCGTCAATTTCTCGACTTCGGTCGCCACGGTGGACTCCTTTTTTCGTTGTTCAAATTGCTGGGTTCTGCTTGTAATCGCCCATCTCCAATCAGTCGTCCCCATGAGCGTTCAACCGTCGGCGGTCGGCTGAATGCAACACCCGGGACAAACCAGGCCCACGGCCAAATGAGGTACGGTCAGCCAACCGCCGAGAGTTATGAGCCGGTTCTAGGCATGAGGGAAGACAAGGCTTGAAGTACGGCTTCCCTCGCCGTCGAGCTCAAGATCCCCTCGGCGTAAAGGATCCGGTCGGTGACCTTGAGGCACTTCTCGGCGGAATCCTGGATGGAACCGCCCGACTTGTATTTGCCCAACTCCGACAGGATCTCCGAGGTGGTCCAATCCTCCGCCGGGAACCCGTAGCGGAACCCCAGCGCCGACCGGGCCAGGGACGCTGCCTCCCGGCAGAACGTCTTGCTGTCGAGATCCGCCTTCACCATTTTCTTGTAGCGGTCCCTCAGGGCTTCCCCGGACCCCAGGGGGTGTTCCACGGACCCAACCGGCTTCCTTTTCCACCGGCGGTAAATCCACCCTCCCGCCAATAGCGCCACGGCGGCCCAAAAAAGCCAAGACCAATCGAAGCTTGGCAGTGGTTGGACCCCTTTGATGTCCTTGAGATCGTCCGGAGTGGCCGCCGATGGGGCCTGGATCGCCGCCGTGGGCGCGGGATGGGCGCTATGGCCGAAAAGCTTGAAGGCCCTCTTGGGCTTCACGGTCACCAACGCCGTATTGGACTTCAGTTCCCTTTTTCCGAGCTGGGCATCCTGGACGATCATCAGGGCCGGTCCGATGGTGACCTCCCCCGGCTTGAGCGCGGTCAGCCGGTACGAGGACTTGGAAACCTCCGTCATCTGCCCGTTGATCATCATGATCTGGGTCGAGGATGAATTCCCCTGGATGTCGAAGCTTTCCATGGCCGGGATGGAGGGCCGCTGGCTGACGATCTGGCCCCCGCCTCCCATCCGTCGGAACTCCAGGGTCACGGTCAAGCTGTCCCCGACCTCGACTTCCCTTTTATCGACATCGAGTTTGAGTCCCACCTCGTCCGTCGCGAGTCCGCCCGGGGCGGCCGCTTGGGCGTAGGCCCGAGGATGGCCCGACAGGGTCAAGGCCAGCACGGCCAAGCCCCAAACCGATGGAAGGAGTTTTCTTTTCATGGTCCTCGTCCCGTTCAAGTATTTCACCAGTCCTTATCTGTTCCGCCGTCTTCCTTTTTGGCCCCGGGGAAATTATTCCCAAAGAATTGCCTCATCATCTCCTGTTGCTCCCGTGGAAGCATGTTCATCATGTCGTTCTGGTTCTTTTGGGCCCGTTTGGGATTCCGGGAATAGTAGGGCTGAAGTTGCCTTTCCTGCTTTTCCATATTATCGAGCGTCTGTTGGACCTGTTGGTTGGACATCCCCAACGCCTTTTTGGCCTGTTGTTGCCGCTGTTGTTGCTGTTGTTGTTGGGGATCCGGTTGCTGGCTGGTGTTGTTCCCCGGGTTGGATTGATTCCCCTGGCCCTTGTTCCGATTCGGGCCCTTCTCACCCTGATCGGATTTTTTCTGTTGGGGATCTGGGTTTTGGCCCTTCTTATTTTCGTTCCCCGCGTTGCCTTTGCCAGGGGTGGGGGTCGGGGTAGGTGAGGGCGGCTCGTTTTTCTTTTTGGATTCCGGGTGTTCCTTCATCCGCTTTTGGGCTAATGCCAGGTTGAATTTCGCGTCCTCATCCTTTGGATCCAAGGCCAAAGCCTTTTGGTAAGCGTCGACGTAGTCCTGCCAGTCTTGGGAACGGTAACAGGCGTTGCCCAGGTTATACCAGGCCCCCTCCGCGCGAGGATCCTTCTGGAGGGCCTTGCCGTAGGCCTGGCCCGCTTCGTCGAACCGCCCCAACCGATAAAGGGCGTTTCCCAGGTTGTACTCGGGCGCCGCGGATTTCGAGTCTTGGGCGAGGTCCCGGAAGGCCGACTCCGCCCCGGCGTAATCCCCCTTTTGGTAGGCCTGGATTCCATTGGCTTCCGCCCAGGCTTTCGGAACCCAGGCGATGCCCAGAACCATCAGACTGACCAGGACCCGGTTTGAAACTGAGTAGGGCGCCTTTTTCATAGGATCGCCGCCGCCATAAGCAGGACTGCCGCTGTAAGGCCTGCCCGAGGGGCTAATTCCTCGCGGCGCATGGCGCTCTTGTCCGTGATGAGGGTCCGATCCAATTTTTGGAGGATTCGATCCACGTGGGTAAGGGCCTGGGGGTTATCGCCCGAAATGACCAACCCGTTGGTGGTCCCGGCGATTTTCATCAGGGTAGACTCATCTAACCGACTGATGACCACTTGGCCCAAGGAGTCGCGTTTATACTCGGCCTCACCCCAGAAATTTTGCCCTGAGGGGATCGGTTGTCCCTTGGGCGTTCCAACCCCCACGCAGACCACGATCACACCCTCCTTTTTGGCCTCCCCCAGGACGGCGTCCAAGGCCCCTTCGTCCCGGGTCGGCTCGCCGTCCGTATAAAGGATAATGACCCGTCCCCTTTTGGATGGTTCCTTCCCAGGCTCGTCTTGCGGGAAAGCGCCTAAGCAGGTATCGAGGGCTTTGGCGAAACTGGTCCCCCCCACCTCGACTGCGTCGACATCCTCGCCTTCCAGGACCGTCGCCAGGGCGTCGAAATCCAGTGTAAGGGGCACTTGGACCAGGGCCTCCCCAGCGAAGGCCGTCAAGCCCACACGGTCACCATCCAGATTGCCCAGGGAATCCAAAAGTCCACGCTTGGCGGCTTCCAGCCGGTTGGGGGCTACATCCCGCGTCAACATGCTTTTCGACACGTCCAGGGCGATCATCACGTCGAGGCCGTATTGCCCGGATTCCTCGGGGATCGCCTTGCCTTGCCACCTCGCGGCTCCCAAGGCACAAACCCCAAGGGCCAACAGGATCAGGAACCCCTTGAGGCCCCTTCGGAGGATGGCGAGGGTCGGGGAGAGGACCAGGTTGCGGTGGCCCAAAAGCCTCAGGTCCCGTCGGTCCCGGCCGAAAGAAAAGACCGCGGCCAACATCAGGCCGAGAACCACCAGCCCCAGGGGCCAAAGGTATGTTTCATTGCCAAAATGCAACGATCGCTCCTTATCCCAGTTCGGACATGCACTTGGTCAGGGCAGGGTCCGTAAAACCGTCAAACCCAGCAAAAAGTCGAGGAATAGCAACAAAAACGCCCCGAGGAGGAGGTTGGGCGCCAATTCCCGGTATTCCCAACGGGACGTCGTGACCGCGTCGTGACGCGCTAATTGAGCGATATCGGATAGGACAGCCGAAAGCGCCCGATTGTCGGAGGCCCGGTAATATTTCCCTCCCGTCATTTGGGTGATCTGCTTGAGGGGGCCTTCCTCCAACTGGGTCCTGATGACATCCCCCTTCTGGTCCAAAGCGTAGGAGATGGTCCCATCCGGCATGAGGTAGGGGGCCGGGACCCCCTCGGGCGTTCCGACGCCGATGGCGTAGATGGGGATTCCCTCCCGGGCCGCCAGTTCCGCCGCCACCAATGGATTGATCGTACTGGAGTTGTCGCCGCCATCCGTAATCAGGATGATCGCTTGGCTGTTGGGGACTTCCGGGGTTTGGGAATCCTGGTTGTCGGACGAGGCTCCCGCGGGCCGGCTCCCCTTTTTGAGCCGATTAATGGCGGAGACGAGTCCATCCCCGATGGCGGTCCCGTCGATCCGGACCGAGGTGATCTCAACATTGGAGAGCAGCTGTTTCACGACGGCCGTGTCGGTGGTCAGGGGGCATTGCGTGAAATAGCGGCCCGCGAAGATCCCCAAGCCCACCCGGGCCCCCTCCACCTGGTCGAGGAACTCGGAAAGGATCTTTTTCGCGGCGGTGATCCGGTTGGGCTTCAGGTCGTCGGCCATCATGGAAGAGGAGACGTCCAGGGCCACGAAAAGGTCCGAAACTGGCTTTTTCTGCTCCACCTTTTTCTTGCCGGCTTGTGGACGGGCCGCGGCGACCAGGCAAAGGCTCAGCACCAAAAGCCGCAGGAGCCATGGCAGGCCCTGGAAGGTCCAGGGCCCTTGGGCCGCCCCGACCAACACCGGGTTTCCCAACACAAAGGTGGACCGCTTCGTCCGGGCCAAGAGGGCGAACAGGATCGGGACTAAGGGCATCCCCGCCAGGGCCCAAAGCCAATCCGGTCTCGCGAAATGTATCCCGTAGAAGTCCATGAAATCCCCAAGGCGCCGTTGGCGGTTAGCCGTTCGCAACGGCTTAATCCAACACAAAGCCAGTCAAACTTATCGGACCTGCAAATGTTGCTGTATGGGTTTAGCGGTTTGAAGCCAAGCCAACGGCTAACGGCTTGCCGTGCCGTTTTTACCGTCTTCCCATTCGCTCCAACCTTCTCCTGAAAAACGCCACTAAGGGCCCCGTCACGTCCCCCCCGGACACTACATCCAATCGGTCGGCGCCCCGGGAAGTCAGGATTCCCATTTGTTTTTCGCGGAACGCTTTCGCGGTCTCAAAGGCCTTTCGGGATTGCGGGCCCAGGTAGCCCACGCGGCCTGTCTCGGGGTCCCGAACGGCGATCCGGGTCGGCACACCGGAGTCCTCCAGGGAGTCCCGGACCACCGCCCCCACGAGGTCATGGCGACGCGCCAGGACTCCCGCCTCGATCACGGGGATGGGGGAGGTGAAATCGGAGATGAGGAAGAGAATGGTGCGGCGCTTGAGGGCCCGGATCATGTAACGGAAGGCCGGCTGGAAATCGGTCTTCCGCCCCCGGGGCTTATACGCGACCAGATCCCGGAGGATTCGCAGGGCCGCGCCGCGTCCCCGTTGGGGGGGGCGGAAAAACTCCACCTGGTCGGTGAAGACCATCAAACCCACCCGGTCCTGTTGCCTCGTCGCGGCCAAGGACAATGCGGAGGCCAACCGGAATGCGGTCTCCCGGGGGCTTTGCGGTCCCGTCCCGTATTGGAGGGAGGCCGAGTAATCCACCGCCAACACCATGTGGAGTTCGCGTTCTTCCAGGAAGGTCTTGACGAAGGGGGCGTTCAACCTGGCCGTGACGTTCCAATCGATGGACCGGACGTCATCCTCGGGGGTGTATTCCCGGACCTGGTTGAATTCCAGGCCCTGGCCGCGGAAGGTTGAGCGGTAGGAACCCTGGAGGAGGGTATCCACCGTGCCCCGGGTCACGATCTCCAACCGCCGGACTTCGGTAAACAGCTTGTGGGAATCCGGGACGGCCGGTTCGGGTGCACTTTTGGGCTTGAATGGGAAGAAGTTCATGGCCATGGGACGCCCTCGGGGGGGCTCCGGTTCCCTTAATAGGGTGCTGATAAAGTGTTTTTACACCCCGTCAACAGCCATTTGGTTCGAGCGAATCACCGTGAATCCCCAGGTTTTTAGGGGGATGATTCGCGAGCACGACGCGACCCCGCCCCTCCATTCGTACGAATAAGGAAGGCGGGACATCCCCTTGCCCAAGGAGCATGGGGGAAAAGTCTCTTCAGTTCGACATTTTCAACATCCTGTTAAACCTTACGACGTCGGGCCGTCCGGGGGCTGGATGGAGCGGCGGGACGGGCCTTGGAAGTCCTCGGGGGCGGGGAGGGGTCGGCGACCGGGCAAATGCGGTTGAAGAAGAACCGCAGTCCCATTCCGAGGGCCAACGCGATCACCAGGTTGATGCCCAGGGCCTTGACCGAGTCCAGTCCGTAAAAATCCTCCAAACCGTTATAAACTTTCCAATAGGCCAAAAGGACCAAGCCCGTCACCCCCGTGAAAATGGCATAGCGGAGGGTCAGGGTTTTTTCCCGGGTTTCCCGAAGGCTCCTTCGAAAGACCCAGACGAGCAGGGGACCCAGGACCGTCAAGGCGAGGCAAACCGCCGGCACCCAGAAATAGAGTTGTTCCTCGGGGATGAGTTCTTTCAAGCCGGGACGCCTTCATGGACCGGGCAGGAGGGCCCAGTCGGAGCGGTTGGAGAAAGGTTCAAGATTTGAAGAAGTCCGGAACGGCCCAAAGGAGGACCGAGACGAACAGAAGGAGAGTCCCCCCCAGCATGATGAAAGCCCAGACCGTATCCTGGGGTTTCGGGGCGGAATCGGATTTCCAAAGGCCTAAGTTGAATAGGACATAACCGAGGACGATGCCGACGATCCATCCTTGAGACATCTCGCACCTCTAGTTGTTGTTGTTCGCGCAGCCCGGGGTGTCCGCGCAATGACCGCATCCTTGGGTCGTCGGCGCGGCCGGTGTAGCCGGCACAGCCGGCGCCTCAGGGGCCTTCTCAGGTTTCGGGGCGGAGGCCCCGACGTTTTTATACTCGTTCTGGTAAAACCCCGAACCCTTGAACACGAAGCCCACGTTGGCCGAGATCAGGCGTTCCACCTTGGCACCACATTTGGGGCAAACGGTCAAGGCATCATCCTTGATGGATTGCCACAACTCGTAGGTTCCGCATTTTTCGCAGGCGTAATCGTAGGTCGGCACGTCGCTTCCCTCTTGCATCCGCGTTATCCCAACGGTGTTCATCATAAGGAGGGCCACCGGGAGTGTCAACGCCGCGCGGTCCTCCCAATGAAAAAGCCCCCGCCGAATCGGCGGGGGCTTTCTTCAACCCCTAATAGCTTGTGACGCGAAACGATTAGTTGCCGGGGGGGATACAACCCCGTTTCCGCATCAACCCCGGGAAAGCTTTCCCGGGAAGATGGAGCACGGGGCTATGAGAGTCCCCTCGGTTAGTTCCGCTAATAGTCCATTCCCCCGCCCATGCCGCCCATCCCGCCGGGGCCGCCCGCGGGCGACTTTTCCTTCTCAGGGATGTCGGTGATGAGCGTCTCGGTGGTGAGCATGAGGCCCGCCACGGACGCCGCGTTCTGCAGGGCCGAACGGACGACCTTGGTGGGGTCGATGATCCCGGCCGCCACCATGTCCTCGTAAACGCCCGCCTCGGCGTTGTACCCGATATTCAGCTTCTCGCTGAGGACCTTGGCCACCACCACGGAACCCTCGCCGCCCGCGTTGGATACGATGTGGCGAAGGGGCTCTTCGATCGACCGGCGTACGATGGCCACGCCGATGTTCTCGTCGCCTTCGGCCTTGAGGCTGTTCAGGGCCGGGATGGTGCGGACCAGAGCCACGCCGCCGCCCGGCACGATTCCTTCCTCGACGGCCGCGCGGGTCGCGTGCAGGGCGTCCTCGACACGGGCCTTCTTTTCCTTCATTTCGACCTCGGTGGCCGCCCCGACGTTGATGACCGCCACGCCCCCGACCAGCTTGGCCAGGCGTTCCTGCAGCTTTTCGCGGTCGTAGTCGCTGGTGGTTTCCTTGATCTGGGCCCGGATCACGGCGCAACGCGCGTCGATCTCCTTGTTGTTCTTGCCCTTATCGATCAGGATCGTGGTGTTGTCCTTGTCGATGACCACTTTCTTGGCCATCCCCAAGTCCTCGAGCTTGATGTTCTCAAGCTTGATCCCCAGGTCCTCGGTGACGGATTTGCCACCGGTCAGGATGGCGATGTCCTCGAGCATGGCCTTGCGACGGTCGCCGAAGCCCGGAGCCTTGACCGCGGCGCAAACGAAGGTCCCCCGGATCTTGTTCACCACCAGGGTGGCCAGGGCCTCGCCCTCCACCTCCTCGGCGATGATCATCAAGGGTCGGCCCTTCTGCACGACCTTCTCGAGCACCGGCAGGAGGTCCTTCATGCTGGCGATCTTCTTCTCGTGGATCAGGATGTACGGGTTTTCCAGCTCGCACTCCATGCGCTCCGCGTTGGTCACGAAGTAGGGGGACAGGTAGCCTTGGTCGAACTGCATGCCCTCGACCACATCCAGTGTGGTCTCGATGGTCTTGGCCTCCTCCACCGTGATGACCCCGTCCTTGCCCACTTTTTCCATGGCGTCGGCGATGATGCCGCCGATCTTCTTGTCGCCGTTGGCGGAAATGGTGGCCACCTGGGCGATGTCGGCCTTGCCCTTG
>Ga0265338_10005245_pt1 | contig 16995 bp, 16 predicted proteins | sample 42126metaG_FD_193579 | JGI IMG/M metagenome (GOLD analysis project Ga0265338, IMG submission 193579) | Rhizosphere microbial communities from Carex aquatilis grown in University of Washington, Seatle, WA, United States - 4-21-26 metaG | ecosystem: Host-associated > Plants > Roots > Rhizosphere... | reverse complement strand
GGTCAGGAATCGAGTACTTCTACCAAGAAAAATACCTTTGGTAATATTTTGCTACTACGATAATTAGTGATAGGATAAAACAAAAGAAGCCGGCTCTCTTTAAGCCGGCTTTTTTGTTTTTATTGGAATTAAATGTAAAACAAATATATTTGCATACAAATTTAGAATATATTATGAATCTTGTTGAAGAATTACGATGGAGGGGAATGATCCACGATATCATGCCCGGAACTGAAGAACAATTATCGAAAGAAATGACATCGGCATATGTTGGCATTGACCCAACTGCCGATTCATTACATATCGGTCATTTAGTAAGTGTAATGATGTTACGACATTTACAACGTGCAGGACACAGGCCAATAGCTTTGGTTGGAGGTGCAACAGGAATGATTGGAGACCCTTCGGGAAAATCACAAGAACGGAATCTATTGAATGAAGAAACATTGCAACATAATGTTGACTGCTTAAAACAACAATTATCAAAGTTTTTAGACTTCGATTCAAAAGTTACAAATGCCGCCGAATTAGTTAATAATTACGACTGGATGAAAAACTTTTCGTTTCTCGAATTTATTAGAGATATAGGAAAGCATATTCCTGTTAATTATATGATGGCAAAAGATAGTGTTAAGAAACGACTAGGCGAAGAATCTAAATCAGGTATGTCGTTTTGTGAATTTTCATATCAATTATTACAAGGTTACGATTATTTATATCTCTATAAGCATAAAAACTGCAAGCTCCAAATGGGAGGATCCGATCAATGGGGAAATATTACTACCGGAACGGAACTTATTCGCAGGAAAGAAAGTGGTGAAGCTTTTGCTCTAACATGTCCATTAATAACAAAGGCCGATGGAACTAAATTTGGAAAAACAGAAAGTGGAAATGTTTGGCTTGATCCAAAATTAACATCACCCTATAAATTCTATCAATTTTGGTTAAACGTCAGCGATGAAGATGCTGAACGTTATATCAAAATATTTACCATGCTACCCAAAGATGAAATTGAAAAACTAATTAATACACATCGAGAAGCACCGCATGCACGTGAATTGCAAAAAATATTAGCTCGCGAAACAACTATCATGTGTCACTCCGAAGAAGATTATAACGCGTCAATAGATGCATCACAAATCCTTTTTGGTAAAGGAACAGCTGAAACATTAGCTAAACTTGATGAAGACACATTTCTTTCTATATTCGAAGGTGTGCCAATGTTTACTCTAGCCCACTCAATCGTATCGGTTGGAATAAATGTAGTAGAATTATTGGCTACCAACACACAAGTTTTTGAAAATAAAAGTGAAGTACGTCGAATGATTCAAGGTGGCGGATTAAGCATTAACAAAAATAAAATTGAGAGTTCCGATGCTATTATAAATACTTCCGGCTTGATTAAAAACGAGTATCTTTTGATTCAAAAAGGGAAAAAGAATTATTATATCATTAAAGTTCAATAATTTGATTTATCATGATAGTTCTTTATTCTTACGAATTAAATAGTTATTGAATAACATAGAGTTATTCAATAACTATTTAATTCGTAAGAATACGTTTCGTTCTAACTGATAGTTAATTTGTGTTTAGCATTTAAAAGGAAAGAAGTTACATTATTGCTGGGAATATCATGTAATGTAAAATCATGCCACAAACGAATAATCTAATAGAAATTATTCAACCGGAATTTTAAATACAATCTTTTTAACTAACGACACTTCCCCACCCTTACGCAAACATGGCATATGGGCATCTTGAGGAAAAAACACTACAAACATTTCGGTTGTGAAATTGAAATAAGAAAGTATACCTTCGAGTTTTTGCAAATCTTTAATGGAATCGTAAGGTTGTTTAATACAACAACTAATAGGACAATATCCCATTATTTCCTCTCCTTTGGAAATAATCTGAACATCAATAAATGCTCTATGGCATTCGATAAAACAATCGCTTTCAACCTTTGTTTCGTATTCGTTTACAGAAACAAAAGCACCTTTATTATTGATAGAATGTTTACCATTTGATAACTCTTGGATATTCGTATTTTGCAGAAAAGAAATAACATCTGTAAATTGAGAATGACAAGAAATATAGTTATCAAGTTTAGAAATTGTATCTAGTATCATACTTGTATTTTTCTGCAAAATAAAACATTTCTAACTTTGATAGAAAATAAATAGTGTAAAACATTTTATTAATTGTAAAACATTAAGAAAAGGGAAATGATTCGAAAACTAGAACCATTAAGAAGGAATTCAATTTTTCTCAAATAAAAGCCAACTCAGCCCATCTATACATTCCGTGTAAGTAGTAACGATTTTAGAATTCAAGGTATCCATATATCATCTTCAAATTACAATTGCGATAAGTTAGTATCATAAGAACATAGGGGTTTGGAGTGCCGTCACAACATAAGTGTCATTTCTATCGAATGTTCCTTAACTCACATACATTAATTCATAATTCATATTGTAACGGTGGTGGCAATATACAAACTGTCGACGACATAGAAAGAAATTTCGGCAACCCAGAAAGAATTGCTGTTAAGAATGAATAAGGGGAGCAAGAAAAAAATAAAAGCTATCAAAATGGTGATATCTTATTTTTATAAAACATACTATGCTCATGTAAATTAATAAACTATAGCCTTACCATTAAAATTTGAATAGGAAAAAATACAATAGCATTTTCAAATATCAATGTAACAGTAGAAAAAACTTAAACTACAAAAATAAATTACGTACTTTTGTTTCCATATAATCAAAGATAGAATTTGAGAAAGTTTTAAGGCAATAACAACGTCAAACTTTCTCAATTTAATATGGTAAAAAATGCAAGTTACAAAACATCAAATTATAGAATCGTTAAAGAAAGTAACGTTTCCCGGCTCAAAAAGTGATATCGTCAGTCAAGGAAAAATTAAGGAAATCGAGATTACAGAAACTACGATTTCTTTAATTATATTCACAACTAAAGAAGAATCGAAATACCATACAGCACTTGCCGATACAGTACGCCATGCCATTCAAAAATATCTTGAATCAAAAATAGAAGTTGTCGTAACTTATGATACTCCGGCAATTAAACCAGCAGATGGTGGAATAGGGAAAGTTAAAAATATAATAGCTATTGCGTCGGGTAAAGGAGGAGTAGGAAAATCTACCATTACTGCAAATATAGCAGTAAGTTTAGCACAAAAAGGGTATAAAGTAGGAGTAATCGATGCTGATATTTCCGGTCCCTCAATTCCAAAAATGTTTGGCATTGAAAGAAATCTTCCAAATTCTACCTTCATAAACGAGAAACAGTTTATGATTCCTATAGAACGTTATGGCATTAAAATTCTTTCAATCGGATTGTTTGTAAAACCAGAAGAATCGCTTGCTTGGAGGGGACCAATGGCGAGTAGTGCATTACGTCAGTTGATAACCGAAGCTGATTGGGGCGAGTTGGATATTTTACTTTTCGATACTCCTCCGGGAACAAGCGATATTCATTTGACTATTGTACAAACATTGCCTTTAACAGGAGTTGTTATTGTAACTACTCCGCAAGATGTAGCCATTATAGATGCGGTTAGGGGAATCGATTTATTCCGTAAAGGAGCTGTAAGTGTTCCTATTTTAGGATTAATTGAAAATATGTCATGGTTTACACCTGCTGAATTACCAAACAATAAATATTATATTTTCGGTAAAAGTGGAGGCGAGAAGTTAGCCGCAGAAAACGATATTACACTTTTAGGTCAAGTTCCAATTGTACAAAAAATAAGAGAAGGTGGCGATAATGGTGAACCCGTTTCGATACATGAAAATTCACTTTTACAAACAATATTTTCTGAAATTACCGATAAACTCATAGTGTCTCTAGAAGAAAGAAATGACAATCTACCTGAAACCCATCAAATTCAAATGAAACATTGATAATAATGGATAAGCATTCTATTCTTTCAAGGGTTGATTCGGCAATTGAAATATTACGACCTTTTTTACATGCCGATGGTGGTGATTTGGAAGTTATTGATATTACTGACGATATGATCTTACTTCTTAAACCTTCAGGAGCTTGTAAGGAATGTCCACATATTGATCAAACAATTCAAAGTGGAATAAGTGAAGCGATAAAGAAAGAAGTACCTGAAATTAAAGAAATAAAAATATTATACTAACTAAAGGTCGAGATTTAAGGTTATTCATTATGATCATTATGAAATTTAAAATAACCTAATCAATTTCCTAACGAATTTCATTTTACAATTTCAATATTAATTAAACAAATATGTGTCTTTTAATTTGTAGTAACATTTTTAATAGTGATATTTGTTGAATATTTCATAAACCTGATAATAATAGATGCTATTAGTTGCTTGGACATTATTTATAGTCATAATATTAGCCTTACTCACGCTCGATCTTGGGGTGTTAAATAAGGGTAATAAAGAAATAAATACAAAGCAAGCTCTTTTATGGACTGCCTTATGGGTTGGTCTGGCATTGCTTTTTAATGTTGTTGTATACTTTGCTTTCCAAAATAACTGGTTTGAATTAGCTTCAAGTTCGCACGATATTAAAACAGGCAAAGACGCCGTATTAAAATTCTTCACAGGGTATGTGATTGAAGAGTCGTTGAGTATGGATAATATTTTTGTCATAGCAATGTTATTTGCTTATTTCAAAATTCCATTAAAATATCAACATGGAGTACTATTTTGGGGGATAATTGGAGCTCTTGTATTCAGAGGTTTAATGATAGGATTAGGAACTACTCTTGTAAATCGATTCGAATGGATAATGTATTTGTTCGGAGCTTTATTAGTCTTTTCTGCCTTTAAAATGCTATTTGGTAGCGACAATGACTTTGATGCTGATAAAAATATAGCAGTAAGAGTTATACGAAAATTTTATCCTGTTTCAAAAGAACTGGATAAAGGTAAATTCTTTACCACTCAAAATAATATAAAAGCTGCAACTCCATTGTTTGTTATATTAATGGTAATCGAAACAACCGATATTATCTTTGCTGTTGATTCTATTCCGGCAATTTTTGCTGTTACGACCGATACATTTATTGTGTTTACTTCAAATGTATTTGCTATATTGGGTTTACGCTCATTATATTTTGTTTTAGCATCTTTTATTGAGAAATTTAAATATCTAAAATACAGCTTATTCATCTTACTTCTGTTTATAGGAATAAAAATGTTACTTGCTCATTTTATAATAATCCCCATTTTAGTATCACTGGGAATTATCATTTTTATCCTTATTGCAGGAGTAATAGCTTCGTTGCTTTTAACGAAAGACAATTAACAACCAACTTGAAGAAAATGAAAGAACTTGAAATAAAAAGCAGTATAGGTACATCAAAAATTATTGTAGGTGAATCATTAATAAATATATCAAACTATCTACCTCAAAACAAAAAACTTGTTATCATAACAGACGCTAATGTCAGAAAATTATATGGTGACAAATTCCCCCAAGGAACAGTTATTGAAATAGGTAGTGGCGAAGATATCAAATCGCTTGATACAATTAAAAGTATCATTGGAAAGATGTTGGATCTGGAACTAGACAGAACCAGCTTTGTTCTTGGAATTGGAGGAGGTATTGTTTGTGACATTTCGGGTTTTGTAGCATCAATTTTCATGCGAGGTGTTGATTTTGGATTTGTCAGTACCACCCTACTTGCCCAAGTTGATGCAAGTGTTGGTGGTAAAAACGGGGTGAATTTTGAAGGTTTTAAAAACATGGTCGGAGTATTTGCATTGCCTAAATTTGTAATATGCGATACTACAATGCTACAAACATTACCCAAAGATGAAGTTTTAAGTGGATTTGCTGAAATTGTTAAACATGGAGCAATAGCCAGTAACGAACTATTTACCTATATAGAACAAAATATAGAAAAAGCACTTCAACTTGATCCGATCGTTATTGACCATTTTGTATACGAATCGAATCTTATTAAATCGACTGTTGTTAATGGCGATGCACGTGAAAAGGGCGAACGAAGAAAGTTAAATTTTGGTCATACTTTTGGACATGCTATTGAAAAAGTAACAAAAATTTCGCATGGTAAAGCAGTTAGTATTGGTATGGTGGTAGCAGCAGAATTATCGGTATCAAAAGGGTTAATGTTGCAATCGGAAGCCGATCGTTTACGAATGGTATTACAAAAAATGAATTTACCTGTAGATACTACAGGTCTTGACAAAGATAAAGCTCTCGAAGCTATGAAACACGATAAAAAACGTGAAGGCGAATCTGTTCATTTTATCCTTTTGAAAAATATTGGAAATGCCCTGATTGAAGGAATTACATTTGACGATTTAAAAACTATTATAGATGATTTGTGTAGCACTACAAGAAAATGACGTTTCGAAATGTTTGCAAATATTGCAAACGGTAGAATTAGCTGAAATAAGAATAGATCTGGCTAAGTTTTCGAAAACAGATGTTACAAAGATATTTTCGAAATCACCGGCAAAATTAATTGCAACGTGTCGTCCCGATAATTACAGCGATACGGAACGAATGATTTTACTTAAAGCTGCAATCTTAGCTGGAGCAGCATACGTTGATATTGAAATTGAAAGTACCGTCGACTTTGCGAGCGAAATGGTATCATTTGCCAAAAAGAATCATACTTTGGTAATTGTTTCATATCATAATTACAAAAAGACACCTAATATTTCAAATCTTTCATCAATTATTAAATCTTGTTTTAATATTGGTGCCGATATTGCAAAGATAGCAACGATGGTTAATAGTATGAATGATGTATCAAAGCTGTTAAGTCTCTATAATACAAATCGCAAAGTAATAATTCTTGGAATGGGCGAAAAAGGTAAAATAACACGTGTGTTAGCTCCATCATTCGGTTCACCTTTTACGTTTGCGACGTTAGATGAATCGTCGGCTACTGCTCCCGGTCAAATGACTGTTGAACAATTAATAACCATTCAAAATCATTTATCAAAACTTTAGTAAAATATTTTTTATTTATTATCGTTTTGGCTTTATAATTGTAATAGTTGTAGAACTTAAATAACATTAGACTATGAAACGTATACTTATTTTTTTAGCATTATCTATTGTAGCTTCAACTGCAATATTTGCTCAATTCGGTGGAGGCAAATTAGATGCTTCCGATATTAAAGCTCCACAAACCAAATGGTCGAAAGATAATTACGATTTCGGTAAAATAAAGCAAAACAAACCGGTATCGATTGAGTTTGAAGTTACTAATTCCGGTAATGCACCATTATTGCTTGTAAAAGTTGAACCGGCATGTAATTGCACGACTTCCGACTATACAAAATCGCCAATAATGCCTGGTCAGAAAGGAATTGTTAAAGTTTCGTTCGATGCTAAAAACCTCGGTAACTTTTCAAAATCGGTCAATGTTACAACCAATGCAAAAGAATCGCTTACAATTTTAAAATTCTTCGGTACAGTCGAAAAATAAGTCAATTCATTTTATTAAATTCATTCTATTAAAGGTCGGCTAGAGGAAACTAGCAGACCTTTTTTGTTCATAGCAATTTAAAATATTCATTTATTTAAAACATTCCAAAATTTACTTTTATATAACTATGTATCTAAAATAATAAGAAATCAAAATTGTTTTACCATAAAATTACATTAAATTTATACCTTAAAAATAATATGCTATTTCTAAAAAAGAATAAACAGGTTAATGAAAAATATACGTTATGTTTAAAAAGATACTCTTTATATTCTTTATTGTTTCCTTTGCAGTAAATACATTCGCATTAACATTTACAGCTAGTTCAAATGGAGCATGGAATGCATCGTCAACGTGGACAATTTCTGGAACAATGGCAGGAACTATTACAACAAGTAATGCATCAACCAGTGTTACAGGTGTTGGTACGTCATTCAATGATTTAGTCGTTGGCGATCAATTATATACTTCCGGTAATGTTTATATTGGAACAATATCTGGTATTAGTAGTAATACCTCGATTACTCTTTCTACAAACGCAGCCTCTACTAATGCTGGAATTACCTATACCACATTAACAACATTATGTTCCGGAACAATAACTTCAAATAATGCTTCAACGGCGATTACAGGTACAGGAACAAATTTTACAACACAATTAGTAGTTGGAAGTATTCTTACAACCAATACAGGAATAATTATAGGAACGGTAGCATCTATTACAGATGCTACCCACTTGATACTGGTTTCAAATGCGACTTCAACAAATGCAGGTATTGCATATTCTGTATACAAAACGCCTTTCACTAATACCGATGATATAATTTCGTCAGGAATTACAGTTACAAGTGCTTCAACTATTCAAACATACAAAACATTAACTGTTGATGGAACTCTTACTATTACAGGAAATTTAGGGATTATAAACAATCATTCCGTTACTATTGATAATGGTGGTACTATTACAACTAGTGCAAATTTAAGTTTCTCAACCAACACTGCAACTCCAAATTTAACCGTTTCAACAGGAGGAACCTTTAACCTTGGAGGAAATATTACGGGTGATAATTCAACTCCAATTACATTTAATAATTCCGGTTATGTAGAAATAAATGGTAACGTAGGAGCTGATCAATTAGATTTAACTAATAATACTAGTGGAGTCATTCTTATACATGGCAACATTGCTGCAGCAAGTTCTAATATTAAAATATACAATTATGGAATTGTAACAGTTGACCAAACAATGACTATAACAAAAACCAACTTCTTTAACTATTCAACAGGTAAATTTTTCGATTTTGGAGATATAACTGTTGATAACAGTAGTACATTTAATAATTATGGACTTTTGCAAGCTAATAATTTTAATATTGGTGATGCTAATTTTATTAATGCCACTTGTACAAGTAGTCTTACAGGAACTATTTCATCAACTAATACAAGTACGAGCATTACCGGAACAGGAACATTATTTACAACAGAGCTTTCTGTAGGTAATATTATTACAAATTCTACAACTTGTGTTTCAATTGGAAAAGTCGCTTCAATCACCGACGATACTCATCTCACCCTATCTGCAAATGCATTCTCAACCTATACTGGTAGTTATGCCACCTCTTTACCCGGAACAATAATAGCATTAACTGCTTTTAATGCAACTTCAACAACATGTCCTGGATGTAATATGCAAACAATAGGAACCGTTTATGACGGTACATTAACATTTCCAAGCACACCATATTGTAATGGTGTATTATGTTCAACGTGGTTTCCTGGAACAGGTGGAACACAAACAATAACTCCGGGTCGAAGGATTTGGTTGGCTGCAGATAATATCGGATATGGTTTGGGTAATGATGGCGATAACATAAAAAGATGGTTTGACCTTGCCAATACATTTGGATTCTATATGTCTCAGGCAACCGTTGGCTTACAGCCGACATTGAAAAACAGCTTAGCCGGAAATCTCAATTTTAATCCATTAGTAAATTTTACGGGTGCAGGAAAACGTCTTGATTTAACGTCACATTATTTAGAAGCAACAGCCGGAAACAATGGTATGGCAATGTTTGCTGTTGTTGTTCCCGCTTCAGGTTCAACAGGAACACCCGCAGTTTTAGATTTTGGATTACAAGCAACAAAAGGATATGGTTTAGGATACAGTTCTTCAGATGCTATGGTTTATACTGCTACTACACCAGGAGGAAGTCAAAATACGATTACCGGACATGGTCGTTCTACAAGACCAACACTGTTATCGAGTACAACAGCTTGGTCTGGAAATCAATCTTTTTATCTTGATGGAACATCTGTAGCCGGACCTACTGCCGTTACATTAACACAAATGACATCTACCGAAATTAATGAAGCTGCTGCTGCAACTGCAACCAATGGCCCATTTACTCTTGGTTGTGCATCAACAACATCTGCATTATCTGATTTTGAAGGTTATATTGGTGAAATAATTGTTTATGCTAATAAAATCACATCAACTTCTCAACAAGCTGTAGAATCTTATCTTGCATTAAAATATGGCATTACATTATCACATAATTATTTAGATTACACTGGAACAAAAACTGTATTTGCTATAGATGGAACGTATATTACTGATATTGCAGGATTAGCTCGTGAAGATTTAAATTTTTTAAATCAAAAAAAATCAAAAAGTAGTAATACCAATGCTGAATTATCAATTTCAACGGCATCAATTGATAATTCACAGTATAATCAAAAAAATATAGCAACAACAATTTCGAATAACGTAAGCTATTTAGTTTGGGGACATAACGGTCAGCCTGTTGCTGGTGGAAATAGAATCTACAAGGTAACTGCAACAAATTTCAAACAGAAAGTTTATTTACAATTTGCAATTTCAGGTCTTACATCAACACCTATACTTTTAGTTGCTGATAATGCTACATTTACCACAAATATTAAAGGTGTAACAGGTATCTATGATGGAACGTATCTTACCTATAATACAACTTTTAGTAATAATAAAGATCAATATTTTAAATTATTAATTCCCACATCGACATCAACACCAGGTGTTACCATTTCGAGTGGATCTCTCACGCCACAAGTTAATACTGCTGAATTGGAAGTTAGATTAAATCCTGCAACTCCTAAAGGAATATTATTACCTTCAATGACTACACTTCAAATGAATGCAATAGGTACACCGGCAACCGGTTTACTTATATATAATACCGATCTGTCTCGCTACATGTATTATAATGGTACAACATGGGGATATGTAGGAAAATTAATAAACTATACATCTGCTCAATTAGGAAGTACTTATGGAACGTTTAATGGTCAACTTATTTATAATACGACAACCAATACTATTTGGTATTGGAATGGAACATCATGGAAACAATTAAATTAAAGCTTTGAAACCAGTTTGAATTGCTATACGTAACAGTTGGTAAAAGAGCTTTAAAAGGTAATTAAAAATATACAAATGGAAAAAAAATATTTTATTGCGTTTTGTAGTTTAATACTTTGGGGGATTTCGGTCAATGCTCAGGTAGTTATGCCTTCAACATCTTCCACAGATGCTTCTGCCGAATTAAATGTTGTTTCAATTTCTAAAGGTGTTTTATTCCCTAGTTTAACAGCGATTCAAATGTATTCAATTGCAAGTCCGGCAACCGGATTAATTGTATACAATACTAATGATAATGCCTTTGAGTTTTATAATGGTTCTTCTTGGGAGATTATAGGCTCTTTAAAATCTTATTCTTCAACAGCAATTATTAGTGCGTTAGCTGCTCCTGCAAGAGAAACCGGTCAACTGATATATAATGCTCAAACGAATGTTATCGATTTATATAATGGCTCAAGTTGGAGAATATTACAAACTAATAATACGATAACGCCTCCATAAAAATGAATATTCATATGAAAAGGAAAATTACAATTCTTTTGCTATCTCTTTTACCAATTTTACTAAATGCTCAAGAGGTAGATATTTCGAATACAGCTGTAAATGCTAGTGCTGAATTAACGGTAGTTTCTCCTAACAATAATACCGGTGTGTTGTTACCTTGTTTAACATCTGCTCAAAGAGATGCTATTGCCTCTCCTACAAACGGTTTATTAATTTATGATACCGATTTAAATAAATTTATGTATTATACTACATCGGGTTGGACTTTTGTAGGTGAAATACCAAAAGTTTCGTCTACAGCAGTTGTAACATCTCCAATAGCAGGTGATATGAGATTCCAAACATCTGACAGTCATGTTTATTTTTACAATGGAACCACTTGGGTGGCTATTTCAGAAATTGCCGGACCTTAATCGAGGTTTTATATAACCTCAATATCACCCAATTTCAACCATCCAACCGAGCCGTTGCTCAATTTTATTTTCACCCATCCTGCAACCTTTTCCACAACGGTTACTTTCAATCCCTCATGAATAAGGAATAGATCGGTTCCGGCATCATCAGGCGAACTTTTAGCAGTCACTGAAGGATTCAAAACAATGGCAGCCGTACGAACAATCATCCTGTCTTTTTGAATCGACGAGAAGTACAGACAAACAAATGTAAAGACAATTAAAGACAACGCTATGCTGAAATAGGTTCTTTTTAACGAAACAGATCGAGCAAAGAAAAATAAAAAGAGTAATGTCAATGCTACAATAAAAAGAAGTACTCCATAAACGGACCAGGCATTCGACGATGTAATTCCAGCTGCATATTTCATCCAATTGGTTAAAAAGAATTCCGGAATGATATCCAATTTATCGACTTGACGGGTACGAGCAACATCAAGGTTAAATTTTATATCATCGTTGTTTGGGTCTAATAATTGGGCACGTTCAAAGAATAAAATAGCCCTTACAAAATCGTTTGTTTTAAAATATGCACAACCGGTATTAAATAAAAGAGTCGACGAAATATACCCTTCTTTATTTAACGATAAATAAAGAGGCAATGCTTTATCGTATTGTTTTTTAGTATAAAGGTCGTTAGCTTGTTTTAATGTTTCTACAGAATTACCTGCAATCGATTGCATTGCAGCGAACATGAATGCTGCAACTACTATAATAAAAACCGATGTTTTATAGCTTTTCATATTACAATACCCTTTCAAATTCGTTAATTAAAAATTCTGCTTCGGTAAACAAATCTTCTTTTGATGTTTGAACAGCCGAAGGTGCAAAACGGGCAAACTCGCATTGATCTAAAAGTTTCACTAAACGTTGACCTAATTCTATGTTTATTTGTTTTGCATTAAGTGTTTCGATGACATTATCTTTCGTTAGTTCCGATAATGGGATACCTAATTTATCGCTCATATAGCCCCAAGATGCTTTCATCACTTCCTCATAAAATGCAGCATCTTTATTATCACGAATATGAATAGATGCTTGTTTCAACCTCGTTTTTGAAACTTTATTAGCTTGTTTGCTGCGAACGGTTTTCCAGTTACTGTTTTCTTTTATTTGCTTGCGTCGTACAATCACAATAATCAATAGTCCTATAAGTGGGAGGATAAAAAGAGTCCATAATAAAACACTTCCATAAAGAATGAAACCTTGTTTCTGTAGATCACTATTTTCGGTATTAATATAACGGATATCACTTCCTAGAAATTTTACATCTTCTTTAGAATAGCCTTGAACCACCGCTCCTTGATTATCGGCAGCACTGCCCTTCTCTACCGTAATTACAAAATTATCAGACGAAAGTTCTTTATATTTCTGTGCTTTTGTATCGAAATAGGCAAACTTCACTGCAGGAATGGTAAATGTTCCGGCATGACGGGGGATTACTAAATATTCCCATGTTTTTGATCCCGATGAACCGGCAACGGTATTTTTAATATCGGTACTTAATTTGGGTGTGTACGACTCTAAATCGGCAGGAAACGTTAGTTTTGTATGATCTGCCAATTTAAGATTTCCAGTACCGTTGATTTTCAATTTTAACGTTATTGCTTCGTTGGCTTTTACTTTGGTTTTATTTACACCAACGGAAAGACCGAATGAACCCACAGCACCACTAAAACTAGCAGGAGCACCGCTTGGCAATGGTTTCACTATTACAACAGTTGCAGGAGTAGTCAGTTTTTTCGAAGCTTCGTCGTACACAAATTGTCCAAAGAAATCGCGTCCTACCGGTTTACCATAGAACGTTTCAACCATAAACGGATCGATGGTCAATTTTCCACTCATTTGCGGATATAACAGTACTTTTTTAAACAACCCAACATCGTAAATCTGACCATTGAGTACTTCTTTGTCAAGAGATATTTGCTTAGGTTCTTCGATTACTTGTGAGAAAAAACCGGTAAACGAAGGGAATTTAAATTCGCCAAACCGCGAAAGACGTAAGCCCGATTTTGGTTTTACATAGATTTTAATCGTTGCAACAATAGGTTCGCCTTCGTAAACAGATTTAGTACTTAGATCGACGCGAACAAATAAATTATCGTTTCCAATGGTATTGTCTGTTGTATTGCCTCCTTTAGGTTGACCTTGGGCAGTTGGAGGAGGAGCATTTCCTTTTACAACCTGAATAACTATTGAATTACTTTTGTAGACTTTACCTCCAACAGTTATCTGAGCGGGATTAACGGTAAATTTACCTTCACGAACCGCTTCAAGGACGTAAGTATACGATATTGTCATACTTTGACTCATCTTGCCATTAATGATAGACATACTGGTACTTTGTGATGTACTGGGACCTGATAATACACTAAAATCAGGCATTGGAGCTGCTTTAAAGCCCGAACCTTCGGCATTAACGGTAAATGTCAGGCGAAATCGATCGCCAACCGAAACAGCCCTTTCCGATTCGGCCGTAAAGCTCACACTTTGCGAATAACCTTGTAGTAGTAAACTACAGAGAACTATGGTTATAAAATGTTTAATTTTCATTGTAAACCTCTTTTTGTATTCTGCAAAAATACTATTATTCCGTTTTTGTTTTTATTAAAATTCGATTTATTACCACGCTTTTTCAATCTTCATGCTTCGAGCCTTTGTTTTAGGCTGTTCTTTCATCTTTTCGAGCGTTTTCTTTTCGTCTTGTTGCATTGCATCAAGCATTCTGTCGGCATCTTCTTTGCTGATCTTGTTTTGTTGTTGTTGCTGTTTTTGTTGATCATCTTTCTTTTGATCCTGCTTATTTTGATTTTGTTTTTGCTGATCTTTTTTATCCTTGTCTTTGTCTTTCTTATTTTTATCTTTCGAATCGCCGCCCTTACCTTTTTGATTTTTATTTCGTTTCACAAATGCAAGATTATATTTGGTATCCATGTCACTCGGATTGTTTCGCAAAGCTTTCTTATAAGCATCTTCAGCCTCGTTAAGTTTTCCCATTTTAAAATAGCAATTGCCAATATTATGATAAACGCTCGCCAACCGCATCTTATCTTTTTCGTTGTTCGACAAGAAACTCAGTTCTTTCAAGGCATTTTCGTATTTCTTTTGCTTGTAATAAGAATCCGACAAATTGAACCTCGCTTTGAACGATTGTGTGTTTTTGTCGAGAGCTGCAAGATAATTAACCTGAGCATCTTCATATTTCTTTTCTATATATTTGTCATTGCCTTGACGAACAAGAGAATTTTCTTCCTGTGCAACTATTTGCAAAGTAGAAATGAGAAAAATTCCAATTAATAATAGCTTATTCATAATTTACATTGTTAATTATAATGCGGTGTTTAGAATGCTGATAAAACTGATTTCAATTGCTGTTACAAACAGTTTATGGTTATCGTCTTTGTTATATTCCGGCATATATATTTCTTATTGTAGTTACCAATTATTCAACATTCGAAAAATAATCTACCGCAGAACGTTTTTCAGCTACTTTCTTTACAAATTCACCAACTTTTACATGTTCCGGATGATTAGCATATATATCCAAATCTTCCCATGTTTTAAATTCGCTCACAACAATTATATCATCATTATTTGCGGGCGATTGGCTTGTTTTAAGTCCAACTTCCAAACGTACAATTTCAGGTATAATACCAATTAAATTTTCGAGCAATTGTTTCATCTTAGTTGCATTCTGTACTTTCGATGAACCTTCAGCTTCTTCTTTTAATTTCCAAATAACTATATGCTTTATCATAATTCTTAATTTTATATTCTTAATTCACAATTATTTTTTTATCTCAAAAATCTTAATTCTTTTCAACAACTTATTTCTTCGTTCAATAATAATCAGTTCCAACACGAGAAGAAGAATTGCAATAGCTATAAATATTTGAAACTTTTCTTCGTAGTCGGTATAGATCTTCGATTCGATATCTGTCTTATTCATCTTATTTACTTCGTTATATAACACATCCAAACCGGCACTAGAGTTTGAAGCACGAACATACATACCTTTTCCTGCGGCAGCTATTTCTTTTAACATTTGTTCATTGATAGCCGTCACAACTACATTACCCTGATTATCTTTCAAGTATTCATTACCATTTGGCACCAATGGAATAGGACGTCCTTCAGGAGTTCCCATTCCTATTGTATGGACAATAATATTTTTATCAGCACATTCCTTTGCTTTAGCAACGGCATCGTCTTCATGGTTTTCGCCATCGGAAATAACGATAATTGTTTTACCTACTTCCGATTGTTCGGTAAACGAATGCAACCCTAAATCAAGGGCTTTACCTATTGCTGTACCCTGTTCTTCAATAAAGTTTGTTTTAATGGTATTTAAGAACAGTTTAGCAGCACCATAATCGGCTGTTAATGGTAATTGGGTATAGGCATCACCGGCAAAAACAATGATTCCGATTTTATCGTTTTGCATTTGTTCTATCAGTTTCAATATTGCCATTTTAGAACGTTCTAGGCGATTGGGAGCAATATCTTCGCACTTCATACTGTTTGAAATATCGAGGGCAACCATTACCTCAACGCCACGACGTTTTACCTTCTCAAGTTTGGAACCGAATTGAGGACGGGCAAGGGCAATAATTATCAAAACAAAAACAGATAATGAAAGAATAAATTTTATAACTAACCTTAATATCGATACCTCGGGCATCAGGGCTGAAATAATTGCCATGTCGCCAAATTTCTTAACCGCTCTATTTCTAAAAATAAGAGCAAGGGCAAATAGTATGATAAACACAGGTATCGACCATAATGCCATCAAAAATGCGGGATGTGCGTATCTAAACAATTCCATTATTCTAATGCTTTAAGGTATATTTCTAAATATAGTATATTTTAATAATAAGCTGAGGAACATTAAAGCTGCTGCAACTAATACATAGGGTAAAAACTCTTCGTTCTTCTTTGAGAATTGTTGAATCTCTACTTTCGATTTTTCGAGTTTATCTATTTTCTGATAAATAGCCTGCAACTTAGTTGTCGATTCTGCTCTGTAATAAGCACCTCCCGTTGTACGAGCTATTTCTTTTAATAACGATTCATCAATCTCTACCGGAACATTTTGGTATTGTTTTCCATAAGGAGTATCGAACGGATATGGAGCCATTCCTTGTGTTACCATTCCAATGGTATAAACCC
>Ga0265338_10005244_pt1 | contig 16998 bp, 19 predicted proteins | sample 42126metaG_FD_193579 | JGI IMG/M metagenome (GOLD analysis project Ga0265338, IMG submission 193579) | Rhizosphere microbial communities from Carex aquatilis grown in University of Washington, Seatle, WA, United States - 4-21-26 metaG | ecosystem: Host-associated > Plants > Roots > Rhizosphere... | reverse complement strand
GCTCTACGGGAGGGCCTTCAGCACACGGGCCAACATCGAGAAGATCCTCAGGATAGTTGCAGAAGAACATCGCTCGTACCCGCTCCGAAGCTTCGCAGTGGTCTATTCCGGGGGGCCGCAAGCCGCGCGGCGGTTTGCATTCCGGCTGGCGGGCATCATTGGAAAGGACCCGCTGCACATCATGGAGATCTCTCCTGTTGTAAGCCTCAATGCGGGACCTGGCGCTGTATGTGTCGCCACAATGAGAGAGTGAATCCTCCTACTTCCTGCGCAGTGGCAGGAGGAGAAAAATGCTCGTTCGACGTTTGTACTCCAGATACTCGGCATCTTTTCCGTACCGGGTGGCGGCGCTTTTCTCCAGAAGCGGCACTCCGCTTACGAAGAGCAGGAGCAGCATCAGATACAGCGGGCCGATGGCAACGAGGAAATCCCATCCAGAAAGAAACGGAACTGCCGCAATAAAGAGCCCCCACCACAGGAGCGATTCCCCGAAATAGTTGGGATGGCGCGAATACCTCCACAGACCGCTTGCAATGAAGTGGTTCCTGTTTGCTGGGTCCTTCTTGAAGGCCGATTTTTGAGCGTCACTGACAACTTCGATTGCGAATCCAACCACCCCGAGGGCAAAGCCGACAATCGATATCCAGTGGACCTTGCCGCTGCCAAAGCGGGAAAAAATCCGGATGGCGGGGAGCATGACGACCCAGACGGTGAGCGCCTGCAGCAACCAGAACCGGGCGAATCGCAGCGGGCGGTTGCGTATGTCGTCGAAACGATGGTCAACTCCTGTTTTCAAAATCCGGGTGAAAAGGTATGCCCCTAGACGGATTCCCCATGCGCAAATGAGCGCTGCGGTCACGATTTGGGTGAAAAGAAGGCCGCGCCCCCAGATGAAAAGCACGACAGTCAGCACCACGAAGGAAAGACTGTAGGAGAAATCAGTAACCTTGTCAGTGCGCAGCGCCGCCGCAAAGGCAAAGAATATCGCATTGATCCCGACGCTTATTCCCAGGGGGAGGAGTATATCCATGGCCTAAATGTGTCGAATCTTGTTGGGGAAATCAAGAACGTGGGACTGAGAATCCGAGCTGGCAGTCCGTGTTGATACCTCCACACAAAAGAAATATATTCGCAACCGAACAGACGTTGGGGGGCAAAGGCGAGGCTTTTTTCGGAGATTTCCAGGGCTTTGTGCCCGTACTTTGGGCCTTCGAGCTGATCGGGGAAATCAGTAGAGAAACCGAGTAGCCGATGACAGCAGTCCTCATGTTGATTCTTGCTTATCTTCTCGGCTCGATTCCTACGGCCATCATCGCGGCACGGCTGCGCAGGGGAATCGACATCCGCAAGGAAGGCAGCGGAAACGCCGGAGCCACCAATGCCGCACGGGTTCTGGGACTAAGGGCGGGCATCGCGGTAGCGTTGATCGACCTTGCCAAGGGCCTGCTTTCCGTGCTCCTGCTGGCGCGCATCGCACCGGTGGCGGATGGAGGCTCTCCTGCTCTTTGTGGGATCGCCGCGGTGACGGGGCACGTCTTTCCGGTGTTCGCCGGTTTCCGCGGAGGAAAGGGAGTAGCGACCGCCGCAGGCGCCGCGATTGTGGTATTTCCGCTTCTGGCCCCTTTCTGCCTGGTCATCTTCCTCGTCATATCTGCGCTCAGCCGTTGGATCAGTCTTGCGTCGCTTGCTGCCGCTTTCTTTCTTCCGGGAATGTATCTCACCTCTTGCCTCTTCGGAGCCCATTTCGATCACTGGAAAGCCGCTTTCGCCGTTGCATTATTCCTCTTCATCGTGATGACCCACCGCGGGAACATCGCCCGCATCATCAGGGGTGAGGAGAGGAAGTTTAATATCAAAAGCATGTTCCAGGCTCCAAAGTAGACGCCCGCCAAAACAGCACCACAATAACAAGCTTTCGAGGATGAAGCCGGTAGGCCGAAGAAGCACGTTTCAACCAATGAGATGATAGGACGAAACCAAAGCTGTAGCGCGATGCAGATCAGGGAGTTACGTACCCAGGGATGACTCGAACATCCGACCTACGGTAAACGGCTCCGATCCGTGTCGGCTCGTGTCTCTCTACAAGTCACTGCTGACTAATACTATCGGCCCTCTGGGACGCCTGCATCCAGTACAGGACGTACCGTCCTCGCCTTATCGCGGCATCGTTGAGCGCCCGAGTGCGCGTTTCGTGCATCGTGGTACCGGCCCTCAAGTATGCTCTCATTCTGTGACCCTGACGGTCAACGGCAGAGCACAAGACTCCACAGAGCGGCACGCCAGTGCTTGATTGATCCCTGATTAGGAATAGAATGATTCCAGGGGACCGAACACGAAGGGCGACTATTGAAAGCGGGAGCCGGTTTTTGACAGGAAGATACGTCGTCTCGAGAGGGTGGGCAGGTTATGATGAAAGAAAAGGTGTGCTTAGTGACGGGGGGGACATCGGGGGTCGGCAGGTCCATTGCGGTAGGGTGCGCACGGGAAGGTGCAACCGTAGTCATTGTCGGTTCCGATCAGACGCGAGCTGACGCCGCCGCACGCGGCATGCGCGAAGTGACCGGCAATCGACAGATCGAAGCCCTGCAGGCGGACCTGTCCGTAATGGACTCGGTGCGCGCGCTTGCTGAAAAGTTTAAAACCCGTTACCGGCAGCTTCACGTGCTATCTCTTAACGCTGCCACTCTTACGTTGAATCGGCGGACGACCGCAGACGGCTACGAAAGTATGTTTGCGACGAACTACCTCTCCCACTTCTTCATCACGAATCTTCTTCTTGATCTTCTTCGCCGCAGTGCTCCTTCGAGGGTGATCGCTGTTTCGGGGTTGCCGGGTTCGTTGGTGCGGGTCCAGCTCGACATGGACGATCTAATGCTGAAGAACAGATTCAGCGCTTTGAAGGCGACGGCGCGAGCAGCGTTGGCAAAAGCTCTCTTCATTTTTGAGCTCGCGCGGCGCACCGAAGGCTCCGGAGTTACTGCAAACACCTTTCATCCGGGGCTTGTTCGTTCTGGACTGCCGAATCGGTTGCCCTGGTACCTGAAGCTGCCCGCTCAGGTTGCGATGACCCTTTTCCCAACCGAAAGTGATACCGGGGTGTTCCTTGCCACCTCGCCGGAGGTAGAGGGGCTGACAGGCCGTATCTTCGTGGGTAGGAAACCGGCGGATTTCCGTCCTGCATACGACGCAGAAGGCGTCGCAGCCCGGCTCTGGGAGTCTAGCGCTCGATTGGTCGGGATAGCATAGATCGGCTGGCCGGCCCTGCCGGCAAGCAAGATATTCTCGCACTCGCTTCAGACGTGGTTCCGCAGGGAAAGCCTCACCGAATGAGGGCTGATGTATACTTGGCGGGCAAGACGAGTGGCCGGAAACAGGCTGGCGATGGTACTCTCTTGGCATGAAAACGAACATCAAGATCCTTCAAATCGTCAACATCATCTCATTCATTGTTGTTCTCGTGGTGAACGCGCTCGCTTCGACAGTCGGAATCAATGGTCGGCTCACCGGCGCGCTGTCCGACGGTATTCCCAATCTTTTCGTACCCGCGGGGCTCACTTTCTCGATCTGGGGAGTGATCTGGCGAACGGAAAGACTTTGATTCTATGTCGATCTTTTAAAAAGATAACGTATATCGATAAAGTTGCACTTGGCTGAACGCGCTGAGAGTGGGTACTCCTCAGCGCGGATGCCTCAAAGTCAGAGAAGGAGCAAAAAATGGCTGTACTGTTGGTTATCGGCATCATCCTTGTTGTATTATGGCTGTTGGGACTTGTCAGCGCATTCACGCTTGGCGGCTTCATACACGTCGCGCTCGTAATAGGGTTGATCTTTGTGATTATCTGGGCAGTTACCAGTTTCCGCGCACGCAGGATTTAGAGGCTCTCAGTTCAGGAGGCTTCTCGTGCAAGATGACGGAAGCCCACAGCAAGGTGCTATGGGTACCGGAACGCATTACCTGGCGATCACGTCCGGTAGTAGGCGGCGGAACTCCTCCCTGACAACTCCGTAGCACTCGCACACTCGCTTTTCCAGACCAGGTCTATTCAGCACTGTGATCCGGCCCCTGTGATAGCTTATCAACCCAGCACGCTGCAACTTGCCCGCCGCCTCAGTCACACCCTCGCGCCGCACGCCCAGCATGTTGGCGATCAGTTCCTGGGTCATCTTCAACTCCATCGTAGGCAGGCGGTCAAGACTCAGAAGGAGCCAGCGGCAGAGTTGCTGGTCGAGCGTATGGTGTCAATTGCAGACCGCGGTCTGCGCCATCTGGGTCAGCATGGCCAGGGTATACCGAAGCAAAAGGTGCTGGATCGCACCGCCGCGGTTGAACTCCGCCTTGAGCAGACGACCCGGCAGGCAATAGGCATGCCCCGCGCTTTGGACTACCGCTCTATTCGCCATGATGTCCCCACCCATGTATACGGCGATGCCGACGATGCCCTCGTTGCCGACCACCGCGATTTCAGCCGAGGAACCGTTCTCCAGTTCGTAGAGCAGGGACACGATGGCGGTAGTGGGGAAGTAGACGTGATTCAACTGATCGCCAGATTCGTAAAGGGCCTTGCCGAGCGGCAGCGAGACCAGTTCCAAATGGGGAATCAAACGCTTGCTTTCGTCCTCAGGGAGAACTGCAAGCAGATGGCTTTGTCGTGGGGTCGGGCGGTCCGTCGGACCGGGTGTCATGGGCAAGAGCAATCTTCTTTATTACCTGTCAGCTATGCTCTAAATGTAGGAGCAACAATGAGAGATGTCAAGACGACTGTTAGCTCTATTAGAAGCGCTGGCGTGCGGGCAGAGCGAACAGAGATTGGGGAGCACGGCGTCTCGCGATGAAACGGACTCTCCTTTGGGACACATAAGGGGCTGAGGTAGCGTAATTGCTTCAGGAGGTTCACGCCCCTCCGCCCACCAGCCGCAGAAGGTGGGCCATGTTCTGGCCCAAGTTCCGCATCGTCGTCACACCCTCGGTGTCCTGAGCGGCCTCGCCGATTTCACGGCCATAGACCATGTTCCAGTATGTCGAGCCGACCATGAACGTCTGCATGTAGTGCAGCCAGTGATTCATGGTGTCCAGGCTGTGGATGGCCCCTCCGCGGCGGACCGCGGTGACGGCCGCGGCTGCCTTGTACTTCAACACGGGTCCGTTGGCGTTCGTCACCATTCCCGCCCGGTCCATGAACGCCTTCATATCGGCTGTCACGTCGGCAAAGTAGGTCGGAGAGCCGAGGACGATTCCGTCGATCGACCCGAAATGCTCAACTACCTCGTTGAGCATGTCCGCCTCGATGATGCAGCGTCCATTCTTGTTTTTAAAGCAGCTGCGGCATCCCGTGCAACCATGGATATTCCTGCCGCCGATCCTGATGATCTCCGTCTCGATGCCCGCGGCTTCGAGGGGCTCGAAAACAAGCTTGAGGATCGACTCGGTATTGCCGCCCGTGCGAGGGCTGCCGTTGATGCCCAGAACTTTCATGTGTGTCTCCTGTCCATGCGTTGTGTTCTCAAAAGGGTTAATTATCAGGCTGCTGTTGCGGCAATGGGCTCCTCATCTGTCTGTGCAGGACATGCATGGGTCTAGAGATGCTTGAATGAGCGGCATATCAGCAAGCTGCTGGCCTATGCTCATTGCCTCAAGAGCTGGCAGATTCACGAAGGTCGGCGTGCGGATTTTCACACGCGTGGGCGTGTCGCTCCCATCGGAGCAGACGTAGTAAAAGATCTCTCCCCTCGGCGCCTCAGAGCGGGCGGTGGCCTCCCCGGGCGGAATGACAGGCACGCCTTCGAATGCGCGAAGCACCCCGCCCGGTAGCTCCCTCAGCGCTTTCTCGATCAACCGTATGCTTTCCTGCATCTCCATTGCGCGCACTACGACGCGGGCGCGCACGTCTCCCTCCGTCCTGGTTACCATCTTGAAACCCAGCTCTTCGTACGCGGCATAGGGGTGGTCGCTTCTCACGTCCGTTGCGACCCCTGAGGCGCGCGCGACAGGGCCGACCACGCCCCACTGGAGCGCCTGTTCGCGGGTGAGAATGCCGACCCCCGCTATGCGTGCGCGCGTTGTGTCGCTCTTCATGAAGCCGGGAACGACATCGCGTTCGATGCCTGCACGCATCTGCTTCACTCCGGTAAGGATTGCCTCGGGATCCGTTATGTCACGGTTCACCCCCCCGATGCAATTCATCTCGTAGTGCACTCGGTTGCCCGAGATGGCTTCCAGCAGGTCCATCACCTTTTCGCGAAGCGCGAATACTTCCATAAAAAGAGTCTGAAACCCCATATCCTCCGCGCCGATACCTGCCCAGAGAAGGTGAGAGTGGAGTCGCTCGAGCTCTGCGATGATCGTGCGGATGTAGCGGGCCCGATCGGGCACACGAATCCCGGCAATCTCCTCTGCGGCCGTGCAGAAGGTGAGCGTATGCACGTGGGAGCAGATGCCGCATACGCGCTCGACAAGGATGATGTCCTGGAGATAATTGCGCCGCTGCGCAAGCAGCTCAATGGCGCGGAAACTGAATCCGATGTCGAGGCGGATGCTCTGGACGGTCTCCCCAATGCAGGAGACGCTCAGCTTGTACGGCTCTTCCAGGGCGGGATGGTACGGTCCTATGGGGATTGTATACGGCATGACGGCTCCTGCTACGCTTTCAATTCCCAGCCGCGCCGCCTGGTTCGCGGCAGAACCCCTCTTCCAGCTGGGGCGGGCGGAGGAGGCGCTCGGGATTGGGATGTCCGACGAATGTCACGGCATACAGGTCATGAATCTCGCGCTCGATCCAGCTCGCGGAACGCTCCAATGGCGAGATCGAAGGTAACGCCCCTCCGCGGGTTTGCGTACGGATGTTGAGACTCGTGCGCGCCATGCTGTAATGGTAGATCACCTCGGTCTCCCCGTCCTCCTGCGCCGTGCCGCTCATGGTGGAAAGCCGGAAACCAAGAGAGATCATAGCGCGCGCCATATGCAGAACATCGATGTCTGGAGCGGTCATCCACAGCCCGTGTCCGCGCACCTCGAACAGCGCCGCACCGGGGATCCCTGCCAGGGTAGCTGCCAGAATGCTCTCATTCTGCTCATTCATGCGCAGATCCCCCTATCGCATCGCGGATACGCGTGCTCATGACCTTGCGTCGGCAGCGCTCGCAGAGCTTTTGCGTCTCACGTGCCTGCTCCGGGATTTCCCCGCCATACAATTGCTTGAGGACCTGCTCGGGCATCGGTATCACGAGTCGGCCGCAGCGAGGACACGGCTGGTAGTAGATGGCGTGCGCGATGTTATGCCGGGTTGCGTCCGTTGACACGTCGGGTATCACGCTTCCAAGGGAGATCGATTTCGTGGGGCAATAGTGCGCGCATTGCGCGCAGAAGGTGCACCGCCCAGTGTTGTACTGCCACACGGATAACTCAGGGGAGCTCTCATCGAATGTGATGGCCGAGGGAGAGCAGACGTATGCGCATGTCGTGCACGCAGTGCACCGGGAAGCATCATGGTCGAGCTTTCCGCGGAAACCTGCCGGCAGTGGCACTATGTCATTGGGAAGACGCGTGCGCGACGCGCGCATGAAGTTCCGTATCACGATCCGCCAGATTCCCATCGAGGTCTTCCCCCTACCAGATCACGGCAGCCGCGAAGGCTGCCGCGGCTGCAGCTCCACCCCACACCCAATAGAACCACAGCGCCTGGTTCGCCTTGATGCGCGCCGTGATCACTGCGACGAATGTTACGAGCAAGAGCAGGATAATGCTCACTGCCGCATAGACAAGCACCGACAGCCATTGGCTGGCGAGCGGCGGCACGAATAGCACGAAGAAAAGGCCGAGGAGTGCCACCATTTCCACGGCGTGGGACAACTCGAAGAACGCGAGAGGCGCCGCGTTGAACTCGATATGCGTTCCCGCCACGATCTCCTGCTCCGCATTGGGAATGGAAAAGGGGTTTGACTTCAATCGCGCCGGGATAGACACCAGGAACGCCAGGAAAGCCGCCACGTGAACGGGGCCCCATGGCGCGGCATGGAGAGCACTCATGCGGAAGCTTCCAGCGTGCATGGAAAGCGCGACCACCGCCGCGAGGAACGGCAGGTTGTGTCCCAGCGACAGCAGCGCTTCGCGCGCCGAGCTTACCTGGCCGTAAAGGGAGCGTGAAACGTACCCCGCAAGAACATCGCAAATAACCGGGACTTCGAAAAGATACAGCAACAGGATCACGTCTCCTGCAAAGGATTGTAGTGGATTGCCGGGCACGGGAATCAGCGCAAGCGCGATACCTGTTGCCACCAAGGATACAAGCGGCAGCGCATGGAAAGTGATCCTGCTCACACCATCAGGTACCAGCGTCTGCTTGCCCAGCAGCTTCACGAAATCGAAGAAAGGCTGGTAAAAGGGAGGGCCGCGGCGGCCCTGCAGCCGTGCGGTGAGCTTACGCGCGATCCACATGTACAGCCATCCCAGGAGCACGCCGCCAATGAGACCCGGCCACACGAGAAAAGCGACAAAGTACCGCCAGATCCCGCTCATTGCGATCCCTGCCTTTTCCCCTGGTCCTTCGTGCGGCCCTCAGCGAGCAAGTGCGCAGCCTGGGCAATGCCTTGGATGATTGCCTGTGGCCGTGGGGGACAACCGGGCACGTAGACGTCCACGGGAATGACGGAGCTCAACGGCGCATCCACGGTGGGGCTGCCGGCAAACACGTTTCCCGTGGCGGGGCAGGAGCCGATGGCAACAACCGCCTTTGCCCCTGGCATCTGCGCGAAGATGTCGATGGTTGCCTGGCGTGCGCGCTTGGTAAGCGGGCCTGTAACCACGAGCATATCGGCGTGCTTGGGGCTGCCCTGCCGCAGCACACCGAGCTGCTCCGCATCGTAGCGCGGGCTGAAACAGGAGGCAATTTCGATGTCGCATCCATTGCACGAGCCGGTATTGAGGCAATAGACCCATGGCGATTTTCTTCTCGAGATGGCCGAAAGTCGTGCGATGACATTCATGAGCGCTTCCCGTCCTCTCTCAACCCGCCATCGCCGCCAGCGACGCGTTCAACCACGTAAATACTCCGGGGAACAAACCAAGGAGCACGGCGATGAGCACAAGCACGATCAGCACCACGGAAGCAAGCCTATATCGCGGGGCGATCGGCTCCCCGATATCCGCGGGGCCAAGCCATACCGCATGAATTGCCCGCACAAAGTACAACAGCGCGAGCCCTGTGGCGACCGCCATGGCAACGACCAGGAGGACTCCGCCATGTTGCGCGCCCGCCAGGTACAGCCTCCACCGCCCGACGAAGCCAAATCCCGGGGGCACTCCGATGATACCCAGCGCGCCCGCGATAAACGCCGCGGCAGCGACAGGATAACGGGCGGCCAGCCCATGCGTCGACAGCGTGACTGGTTTTCCCATCCCTTTCTCCGCTACTCCGACCGCACCGAAGAGGATGACCTTGAACAGGGAATGGCTGAGCGCGCCCAGCCACGCGCCGGACAAGCCGACCGCTCCGCCTGCAACGACGCCGAGGAGGAGGTAGCCCATGTCATCGATCGTGGAGAAGGCGAGCATCCGCTTGATGTCCTTCTGGGCGAGGGCAAGGAGAGCGCCGCCGAACATCGAGGCGAGAGCGATGACCATCCACACGATCCCGTAATCCGTGAATATCCACGGAGAGGCCACCCGCAGCTGCACGAGCTCGGCGAACGCTGCGATGTCCACCACCGATATGATAAGGGCGCTTGTCATGGGGGGAGCATGCTCTGCAACTTCGGGGAGCCAGACGTAGAACGGGACCAGCGCGAGCTTAAGCCCGAACCCGACGATCAGAAGTCCTGCTGCGATCCTGGCAATCGGAAAAATTGGCGGCGCCGCGCCCCCGCCTGCAAGGGCAAATCCCGCAAGGCTGCACCCAACCGCCGGTATGAGCAGCCACAAGTACAGCCGCGCCGCTCGGGATGCAGCAGGGGCGCCAGTGACCCACACGAGACCCGCGGCCGCAAACGCAGAGGCTTCGAGCAGGAGAAGCCGGGGCCAGGCTGACTCTGACAGCCTGCTTCCGACCACCAGCAGCGTCACGATGGCAGCGAGCGCCCACCAACGCCACCCGCCCTGGCGGACCCGGATTGAATAGAGGGCAACGGCCAGGAACACGACACCGAAGAATCCAACAAGAATCATGTCCATGCTGCCCTCACACGACCCAGACCACGACGAGCGTGGCGAGCGCGAGCAGCCCTGCCGCCACGAGGGGATGCCTCTCCAGCGCGGGCGCCATGGCGCGCTGCAACGCCACTCCGGTGCCTCTGACTCCCCTCCACAGCGCGATGTACGCTGGGTCGGGGTTTACGCGGTACAAGGGTTTGAATGCCGCACCTGCCATTTCTGAGAAGTCCGCCGCGCCTACCCCATGGTCCGCCTGAGGCTGATCACCTCCCGTGAATACCATGACCGTTTTTCTGATCCGTGGCCGGGTGATGCGGTAGATGATGAACCCGAGGAGGAGCGCAGCCAGCACAATAATCGCGCCGACCGTAACGTGCGGGTCCGCCGTGCCGGTGAGCAGACCAAGCCATGATACCGGTGCGTTCCATTCGAATCCGAGCGACCTCACCGCCGGGCCGACCACCGTCTGCATCAAGAGCTGGGGAGCGATCCCGAACACCAGACAGAGCACGCCAAGCGCGGCCATGCCGCTGCGCATGGACAGCGGGGCTTCCTTGATCTTTGCGTTGCGCAATCCGTCTGGAATGTTCCCGTAGAACACGCTGGATGTCGCCTTGAGCATGTAGAAAGCAGTGAGAATGCTCACCACCAACGCCACCATGACCACTGCGATCTGCCCCGCCTCCAGGGCGGAGTTGAACAGGAGCCACTTTGCGACAAAACCGTTGGTGAGCGGCACTCCGACGATCGAAGCCGCGGCGATAAGCCACACGCGGGTCGTTGCGGGCATTCTGCTCGAAAGGCCTCCCATCTGGCGCATGTCGCGCGTGCCCGTTGCCTGCTGCACGGCGCCGGCGCACAGGAACAGGGTGCCTTTGAATAACCCGTGATTGACCGTGTAAAACAGCGCGGCGGCGATTGCGAGGTTGGTGCCCAGCGACAACAGTGTGACGATATGACCGAGCTGGCTGATGGTGGAGAAAGCAAGCAGTCTCTTCAGGTCGGTCTGCACGAGAGCGAAAAGCGCCCCTACTATCATCGTCAGGCAGCCGATGACGAGCATCGGGCCGCCGAGCGCATGATTCCAGGGCGCCAGTGAATACATCCGGGCTACCAGGTATACGCCGGCCTTGACGTAGCAGGCTGAATGAAGCAGTGCGGAGACCGGGGTGGGCGCATTCATTGCCTCGGGGATCCACGTGTGCAGGGGGAACATGACCGACTTGGCCATAGCGGCCACCAGCATCAGCACGGCGATCCCCGTGGTGAAGGCCGGTCCCAGGGACGGGTCAGACCAGATGAAAGTACCGGTGCGCACATAGAGAAGGACAATTCCTATAAGCAGGCCATATCCCGCGAGGTGCGTCATGATGAGGACTTTGCGCGCCCCGTCGACCGCCGCCCGCTGCCGATACCAGAACCCGACAAGGAAGTAGGAGCACAATCCGATGACCTCCCACGACAGGTATGCCATGAGGAGGTTGGCGGAGCACACCAGGTTCACCAGGCCAGCGATGAAAACGAGCATGAGAGTGTAGAAACGCGTGGTGCCTTCCGATTCGTGTGCCATGTAGCCGATGCTGTACAGGAGAATCGCGGTTCCGATGCCCGTTGCCATCAGCGTGAAAAGCATTGCAAGGCCGTCTATGCGATAGGCCATCTGTATCCCGGCGTCCCATGTAAACCAGGCCGACTCGATGACCGTCCCGCCGGCTACAGCCGGCACCATGACGAGAGCGGCGATGAAGGATGCGAGCCCAAGGAGAAACGCCATCCAGCCTTTAGCGATCTTTGGCAGGAAGCGCCCGAACGCCAGCTGGAGAACGGCGCCACTGAGAAGAAGAAGGGTTGGCAGCGTTGCGGGGCTCATTGAGGCTCTCCCGATCATCCGCCCGCCAGGGGCGGAAAAATCACGACGGTGTCGTCCGGCTTCAACGGTGTCTCGAGCAACCCCGTGTGTCTCGCATCGCGTCCATTGACGAGGATGATAGAGAGGCCGTTCATCTCACCTTTCTCCATTACCCATTTCTGTAAGTTCACTCCATAGCGGGCAATGAGGTCCCGCACGAGGACTCCCAGGGTCGCCGCCGGCGCATTCCATTCCTCTTCGCTCTTGCCGGTGGCATCTCGGACCATGGCAAAATAACGGATTTTCATTGTTATAAGGATGGGCTTGGCTCTCACGCGCGCCAGGCCCGACCCTTTATCCTTGCTCCGTGAGATTGAGTTCCTTGAGCTTCTTGTCCGTAGGGACCCCGTTTTTATCCCAGCCGCGCAATTGGTAGTATTCGGGCAGCATCTGGGGCAGCTTGCTGATGCTCCCCTTCGATGGTCCGGACTTGATGGGTTCCTTCAGAAGCCGTTCGGGCAGCGTGTCATCCTTGGAACTGAGGCCTGCCTTCAGGTTCCACAGCCTCTCCAGATTGTAGATACGGTCGCCGCACTTCATGAACTCATCCGCGGTGTAGGTGACCCCTGTCAGGCTGCTCAGCATCGATGTAAGCTCGTCTCCGCCGATTCCGAAGGTGGTGAAAAGGCACGCGCCGGAAGAATCGAGGGCGGCCGTGAGATTCTGGAAGGTGATGTCCAGCTGGGCTTTGCCGTCGGTTGTGTCCTTGTCGAGCTTCACAGGAACACCGAGAACCTCCGCGCTGATCGTATACCCTCGGACGTGGCAGCCGCCGCGGTTTCCCGTCGCATAGTTCAGGCCGATGCCCTGCACGCCGCGCGGATCGTAGGCCGGCATCTCCTGCTTTTTCACAGTCATGGAGAGCTCCGGGTGCCCGTATGACTCTGCCAGGCGATAGGAACCAAGCGCGAGTTTCTTGCCGAACCCTTCGCCGATCCCCGTGAGGCGTACCATCTCGACGACCGCTTCGGCGTTCCCGAAGTCAAGCGGAATGCCGCCGGTCTCCTTCAAGCCGATGAGGCCCTTCTCATAGAGCTCCATTGCACAGGCGATGGTCGACCCCATCGTGATGGTGTCCATGCCATACTCGTTGCAGTAATAGTTTGCCTTTGTGACCGCATCGAGGTTGTCGACTCCGCAATCCGGACCGAATGCCCAGGCGCTCTCATACTCGGGGCCCTCTCCCCGGCCGGCGAACTTCGGGTTGGTGACCCGCGAAGTTCGGCCGCAGGAAATGATGCAGGAGAAGCATCCTTTCGGGCGCTCCAGAATCTTGGCGGTGAGCGATTCCCCGCCGATGTTGTTCGTCGTGGGAAAATAGCCGTCCTGGTAATTCTTTGTCGGCATCGCGCCGATCTGGTTGAGGATGTTCGCAAGGACGTCTGTCCCATAGACGCGCAACCCCGTGCCTCCCACGGGATGGTCCTGGATCATTTTTCTTGCTTTCATGACGGCGGCCTTGAACGCATCCTTGTCGGCCACGGTAACCGCGCCTGTGCCGACCACGGCCAGTGCCTTCAGATTTTTCGAGCCCATTACCGCGCCGACACCGCTTCGCCCCGCGGCCCGGTGCATCTCATTCATGATGCAGGCAAACAAAACCTGCCGTTCTCCTGCCGGTCCGATGCAGGCAACCTTGGCCTCTTCATCGGTCTCCGCGTGAAGGGCATCTGTCGCATCAGGTACGATCTTGCCCCACAGGTGCCCCGCGTCACGGATCTCAACTTTGTCGTTATGGATCCAGAGGTAGACCGGCTTTGCCGCTTTGCCCTCAAGAATGACCATGTCGTAGCCCGCGTACTTGAGCTCGGGGCCGAACGAGCCGCCGGAGTTAGAGGCGGCGATCGTGCCGTTCAGTGGTCCCTTGGTGACAACATCGTAGCGGCCGGCCGAAGGGGCGTAGGTTCCTGAAAAAGGTCCCGGCGCGAAGATCAGCTTGTTCGCCACGGACAGCGGATCGACCTTCGGGTCTACTTCGTTGAACATGAACCGTGTACCCAGGCCGCGCGCTCCAATGTAGTCCCTGGCCAGGCGTGGGTCGAGGACCTCGGTTGTGATCTTCCTGGTCGTCAGGTTGACGCGAAGATATTTTCCAATCCAGCCGTTCATGATCCCACCTCCGTAAAAGCTTCCTTGAACTTCGCCGCATAGACCTTCTTGCGCGAGCGCGTGGACACCGTATCCTCCACCCATTCCAGCGCATGGTTGGGGCAGAAGACCGCGCATTCAGGGTTGCCGTTGCAGTAATCACACTTGAGAATCTTGCCGGTGAGCGAGTCGTAGACGGCGTTGCCGAAGGGGCACGCCTGAACGCACATCTTGCACCCTATGCACTTTGCCTGGTCCCACAGGACCCAACCGGTTGCCGCATCTCGGTGCATCGCACCCGGAGTGCATACCGAAACGCAGGGTGCGTTGTCACAGTGCTGGCACATCATCGGGACTGAGAAGCCATCTCTCTCCCACGTGTAAACATTTACGCGGGCCGCCCGGTTGCGGAAACTGCCTTCATGGGTCATCGAGCATGACAGCTCACAGTTATGGCAGCCAGTGCATTTGTCCGGGTGAATCATCAGGATTTTGCCCATCATTCCCCCTCTCGAAGCATGTCGGCGATCATCGATGAATCCGTGGTCCGCCCTTTACCGTTGTCCATACTGGATGTACATTGGTTGCGTCGTGATTGTTCCACGTGCGTTAAATATATCGTCTCAGGCAGCTAAGCTTGTCAGCCGTAGCAGGTGATTTCATCTGACACGTTCGGGGGAGAGCGTTTCCCCCGAATAGGGGATATGCGATGCCAATTCGAGTTCTAATCGTTGATGACCATGCTGTGGTGCGGCAAGGACTCAGGATGTTCCTAGAGGCCGACGACGAGCTTGCTGTTGTTGGAGAGGCGCGCAACGGCGAAGAAGCTCTGCGCCTGGCGCGCGAGCTCTCACCCGATATCGTGCTGATGGATCTCCTGATGCCTGTCATGAACGGCGTGGACGCCACCATCGCGATCCGCAAGGATCTGCCAAACACCGAGGTGCTCGCGCTGACAAGCGTTTCAAACGAACGGTCCATTGTCGGTGCGATGCGGGCGGGGGCTATCGGCTACGTCTTGAAGGAAGTCGAGGGTGATACCCTTCGTCGTTCAATCAAGGCCGCCGCGGCCGGCCAGGTGCAGCTGTCGCCGCAGGTCGCTGCGCGTCTCATCGGGGAAATCCCGGGGCCGGCTCATATCCCCGCCCTGACCAGCCGTGAGACAGAAGTGCTGCGGTGGCTGGCGGCAGGAGAATCAAACAAGGAAATCGCAAGCCGCCTGTTCGTGAGCGACGAAACCGTCAAGACGCACGTGAGCAATATCCTCGCCAAGTTGGAGGTGCTCAGCCGCACCCAGGCGGCCCTCTACGCGATCCGCGTCGGGCTCATCCCCTCCAGGGAATAGCTGGACAGCCGTATGGGCATCAAGAGCAGAATCCAACATGCTATCCTGAAATCGGGCATCGTCGAGGAGACCCTCCGTCAGGCCGAGGACCGCATTTTCAAGGCGTTCCATGCCAGCCCGACTGCCATCAGCATCAGCACGCTAGGGGGCCGCTACCTCGACGTGAACGAAAGCCTTCTGGAGATACTTGGCTATTCGCGCAGTGAGATCGTCGGGCATGCCTGCGATGAGCTGGGGATCTGGGTCGATCCGGGAGTGCGCGCCAGGGCGGTCGAGGCGCTTCTCCAGCGCCGGCCCATACACGCCATCGAGTTGCAATTGCGCGACCGGGCGGGACAGGTGCGCGATGTGTCTGTGTCGATGGAGCTGATCTTCCAGAACGGTGAACCCTGCGTGCTCACAATGACGCAGGACGTAACGGAACGCAAACGCGCTGCGACCGCTTTGCTGGCGAGCGAGGATCGCTACCGCGCGATTTCCGAGCTCATCTCCGATTTTGCCTATTCGTTTCGGCCCACGCCCCAGGGCACGCTCGCCCTGGATTGGGTGACAGCCGCATTTTCACGCATCACGGGCCTGCCCACGGAAGACTTCGTGACGATGGAAGACCTGCTCATGATCGTTCATCCCGAGGACCGCGCCAGCGGCAGGGCACACTTCAACGCGCTCGTTTCGGGCCAGACGGACGAGCGCGAGCTGCGCATCCTTACACGTGACGGCACGGTCCGATGGCTTCGCCTGGTCGGCAGCCCGGCAGGTGAGCCTGACACGCAGGGGACGACGAGAATCTACGGTGCCGCGGAGGAAATCACGGCACGCATCAACGCATATCAGCTGCTTGAAAGCAGGGAGGCCGAACGGGCGCGTGAGCTTGCGGTCCTGCTGGATGTCGCGCATAAAGTGGCCTCCACCCTGGAACTGGACCCACTGCTCAGCCTGATTCTTTCCGAGCTGCAAAAGCTTATCGATTACACGGGGGCCGCCATAATGATGTCGGACGGCACGGACCTGGTCTTTCTCGACTATCGCGGCCCGATGCCGCGCGAGCAGGTGATGCAGCTGCGCATTCCGATCAGGGAAACGGCCGGATACATGAATGTGGTCAAGCGACGCGAACCCATAATCATCCCCGATATCTGGGGTGATACCGAAATTGCGCACAGCTTCCAGCGGTCCGTGGAATGCTTGAGCCCTGCGTATGGGTACGCCCATTCCTGGATGGGAGTGCCGTTGGCAGTGAAAGACCGCCTGATCGGGATCATCCGTCTCGATCATCGCGATCGCAACTATTTCACGACGCAGCACACGAAGCTCGCGATGGCCATCGCGAGCCAGGCCGCCGTCGCGATCGAGAACGCACGGTTGTATGAGAAAGCTCAACAGCTCGCTACCCTGGAAGAGCGGCAACGCATCGCGCGGGAGCTCCACGACTCGATCTCGCAGGCGCTGTTCGGGATCAAGCTCGGCGCCCAGACGGCGATAGAGATTCTGGACAAGGACACCGTCCGGTTGGCC
>Ga0265338_10005242_pt1 | contig 17002 bp, 17 predicted proteins | sample 42126metaG_FD_193579 | JGI IMG/M metagenome (GOLD analysis project Ga0265338, IMG submission 193579) | Rhizosphere microbial communities from Carex aquatilis grown in University of Washington, Seatle, WA, United States - 4-21-26 metaG | ecosystem: Host-associated > Plants > Roots > Rhizosphere... | reverse complement strand
TGACGCGCGCGAAGCGGCCCAGTAAATAATTTTCTTCGTTCGTCGTGTGGTTCGAACCGATCACGCCAATCGCCTCAGGACCGTGGACGCTGTGGACTTGCTTCAGCCGGCGCGCGACCTCTTCCAGCGCGTCTTCCCAGGTGGCAGGTTCGAGTTTGCCATTGCGGCGAATGAGCGGTTGGCGCACGCGTTCGGCATTGCTCGTGAAATCAAATCCGAAGCGGCCCTTGCCGCAAAGAAACTCTTCGTTGATGCCGGAATGATCGCGGTTATTCGCGCGCAGAATTTCGTTGTTGCGCACGCTCAGCGTGGTCTTGCATCCATTCGAGCAATGCGTGCAGGGATTGCTGACATATTGCATTTCCCACGGGCGCGTGTGGTAGCGATACGTTCCGCTCGTCAGCGCGCCCACGGGGCAGATGTCAATGCACATGCCGCATTCTTCGCACGCGAGTTCGCCGCTTTTATTTGGAAGGATTACTGAATTCACGCCGCGCGCGCCTACGCCGAGCGCTTTCACGTCCATGCCTTCGTCGCAGACGCGCACGCAGCGGAAGCAGAGGATGCAGCGCGGCGCATCGTAATACACCAGCGGCGACCATTTTTCCTCGGGATAGTGCAGCTTTTCTTCGATGAAGCGCGTGTGATCGAGGCCGTAGCGGAACGTCATATCCTGCAATTCGCACTCGCCGCCCTTATCGCACACAGGGCAATCGAGCGGATGATTCGAGAGCAGGAATTCCAGCATGTTCTTGCGCGCGCCGTGAACTTGCTCGGAATCCGTCTTGACGACCATGCCTTCGGTTGCCACTAGCGTGCATGCCGTCTGCAGCTTCGGCATCTTTTCCACTTCGACGAGGCACATGCGGCAGGCAGCCTGCAGAGAAAGGTTCGGGTAATAGCAGAACGACGGCACCTCGATGCCCTGGCGCTTGGCCGCTTCAATTACCAGCGTGCCAGCCGCCGTTGTGACCTTTTGGCCGTTCAAGCTAAACGAGACTGATTTCTGATCTGCCATTCGCGTCCTTGTTTAATCCGCGCCTGCGATCATTTCCGCCGGTTTGTACGCGCACTTTCCGTGGAGATGATCTTCGAATTCGTTGCGCCACTTTTTCACAATGCTAATTGTGGGCAGGGCCGCCGCGTCGCCAAGCGCGCAGAAAGTCCTCCCCAGCATATTTTGTGAAAGCTCGCCAATCAGCGGGATATCCTCCGCGCGGCCGTTGCCATCGTGGAAGCGGTCGAGCATCTTACTCAGCCATGCCGTGCCTTCGCGGCAGGGAATGCACCAGCCGCAGGATTCGTGCGCGTAGAAATGCATGATTCGCCGCGCCACATCCACCATGCACGTGTCTTCGTCCATCACCACGGTGCCGCCCGAGCCGAGCATCGAGCCGATTTTCGCTACTGAGTCGTAATCGAGCGCGACGTCAATTTCATCTGCGGAAAGCACCGGGCAGGAACTGCCGCCGGGAATCACGGCTTTCAATTTCTTGCCGCCGGGAATGCCGCCTGCGACGTCTTCAATTAATTTCCGCATGGGAAAGCCCAGAGGCAGCTCGTAAATTCCAGGCCGGTTTACGTGGCCCGAAATCGAATAGAGACGCGTGCCGCCGTTTTTCGGCACTCCGAGGCTGGCGTACCAATCGCCCCCCTTACGGATAATTGCCGGCACGGTGCTCAGCGTTTCCGCATTGTTGATGATCGTCGGGCAGCCGTAGAGGCCCACGACAGCAGGGAAGGGCGGCTTGATGCGCGGGTAGCCGCGCTTGCCTTCGAGCGATTCCATCAGCGCGGATTCCTCGCCGCATTCGTATGCGCCCGCGCCGGTGTGCGCCGCGAGGTCGAAATCAAATCCGCTGCCCATAATATTCTTGCCCAGAAAGCCTTTGCCATAGGCTTCGGCAATCGCCGTTTCGACAATGTCCAGAATGTAGCGATACTCGCCGCGGACGTAGATATAGCCTTGATTCGATCCAATCGCGCGCCCCGCGATGATCGTTCCTTCAATCATCTGGTGCGGATCCATTTCCATGAGAGGGCGGTCTTTGGATGTGCCCGGCTCGCTCTCGTCCGCGTTGCAGAGAACATACTTCGGTTTTGTCGAATCTTTCGGGACGAAACTCCACTTCATGCCCGTGGGGAACCCAGCGCCGCCGCGTCCGCGCAGGCTGGACTTCTTCATCTCATCGATGATCTGGTCAGGCGTCATCTGCTTCAGGGATTTCTCGAGCGCCTGATAGCCCTCGTGCTTCATGTACACATCAATCTTGTGCGAATTGGGTACGCCGAAGAGCCTGCTGATGACGACCACCTCGGAAGGATGCCTCTCGTGGAGAGCGCCGGAAATTACCGGCGCGGGCTTGGGCCTTTTGCCGTCCTGCAATTGCTCGAAAATCGCATCCACTTTGTCGGGATCGAGATTCTCGTAGAAATCATAGTTCACCTGCATGGCGGGAGCGCCGGTGCAGGCGCCCATACATTCCACTTCTTCGAGTGAAAACGTTCCCGTGGGCGAGACTTCATGATTGCCGAGGCCCAGCCGCTTTTGCACGTGCGCGTAAAGTTCGTTGCCGCCGCGCAGCATGCAGGAAATATTTGTGCAAACCTGAATGTGGTTCCGCCCGGCGGGCTTGCGCCGCAGCATGGAGTAATACGCCAGCGTTTCCGTTACCTGCACCATGTTCAGGTCCAGCCGCTTGGCGATTTCCTCGAGCATTTCATCGCTCAGGAAGCCGAACTGGTCCTGCGCAAACAGCAGCATGGGAATCAATGCCGAGCGCTTCACCGGGTATCGCCCGACGAGGTCTTTGAATTTCGCGTCTAGTGCTGGCGGCAAATTCATGGCTGGGTTTTCGCTCGCGAAAGGCTAGCGGTCAACCTCTCCCAGGACGATGTCTGTCGTCCCGATGCAGGCAACCACGTCGGCAATCAACTTGCCCTCGCAAAGCTTCGGCAGCGATTGCAAATTCACAAACGATGGCGTCCGGAATTTTACGCGATACGGTTTGTTCGATCCGTCGCTCGCCAGAAACACGCCCATCTCACCGCGTGGCGATTCAATGGCTTGATACACTTCACCCGGCGGCGGCGCAAATCCCTCTGTAAAAATCTTGAAATGGTAGATGAGGCCCTCGATGGAGGTCTTCATCTCTTCGCGAGCCGGCGGGACGATGCCCGGCGCTTCCGTGCGGATCGGGCCTTCGGCGGGAACTTTTCCCATCGCCTGCCGGATAATCTTCAGGCTTTCGCGAATTTCCGCCACACGGACCAAATATCTCGCGTAGCAATCGCAGCCATCATTCGTCTGAATTTCAAAATCAAACTCGTCGTAGCTTGAATACGGAAACGCGCGGCGAATGTCATAGGCCACACCGCTCGCGCGCAGCAAAGGCCCGGAAACTCCCATCGCGATCGCATCTTCGGGGCTCAACATGCCGACGCCTTTCGTGCGCGCCATCCAGATGCGGTTTTTCGTCAGCAGAGTCTCGTATTCATCCACGTGATGCGGCATCGCATCAATCACGCGCCGGACGCGGTCGAGCCAGCCCGTCGGTGGTTCGAGCGCCAGCCCCCCCACGCGGAAGTAGCTCGTCATCATCCGCTGGCCGGACACGAACTCGAAGATTTTCATGATTTCTTCGCGCTCGCGGAAGCAATATAGGAACACGGACATCGCTCCGAGGTCGATTGCATGCGTCCCGAGCCAGACAAGGTGCGAGGCAACGCGCGTCAGTTCCGTCAGCAGCACGCGCACATACTGCGCGCGCTTCGGGACTTCCAATCCCAGCAATTTTTCAACCGCGAGGCAGTAGCCAAGATTATTTGACAGCGGACAAAGATAATCAATCCGGTCCGTCAGCGTGATCACCTGCGAATACGTCTTCGACTCGCACGATTTTTCGATTCCTGTGTGCAGGTACCCGATGACAGGCTGCGCCTTTACCACAATTTCGCCGTCCATATCGAGGATCACGCGCAACACACCGTGCGTGGACGGGTGCTGCGGCCCCATGTTCAGGACCATTGATTGCGCGGCGCCAGTGGCGGTGTCAATGGTGACGGTCATAATCTAGCGATATCCCTCAGTGGGATAGTCCTTGCGCAAAGGATGCCCCTCCCACTCATCGGGCATTACGATGCGCGTCAGATTCGGATGCCCTTCAAAACGAATCCCGAAAAGATCGAAATTCTCGCGTTCGTGCCAATTGGCTGTCGGCCACACGGGCGTAACGGTCGAAATCACAGGATCTTTTCCGCTCAGTTTTACGCGCAACCGCAGGCGTTCCTTGCGATTCATAGAAAGAAGCTGGTAATTCACTTCGAAACGCGGCTCCAGCGGATAGCGGTCCACGGTCGTAATGTCTGAAAGGAAAGAAAATCGAAGCGATGCCTCAGCCAATAGATATTCCGCCGCGCGCTTGAGATGTTCTTTTGGGACGACGACAGTCGTTTCGCCTCTGAATTCAATCACTTCGGCGACGGCCTGCGGGTCCCATTCGCGGAGCTTCTGCACAACGGGATTCTTGGCGATTTGCTGTGAATCCACTCTAAGTTAGTCCGTTTCCGGAGGGGGCGATTACTGCCAGTCGAGCGCGCCCTTCTTCCAAAGAAAAATGTACCCGACCAGCAGGATGATAATGTAGAGCAACATCTCCACAAAGCCAAACACTTTCAAGTCACTCGTATAAACGAGCGCCCAGGGATACAAAAAAATCGCTTCGATATCGAACAAGATGAAGAGCAGCGCGGGAATATAGTAATGCACCGCAAATGGCTGCCGGGCATCGCCTGTGGGCGCGATGCCGCATTCATACGGCATGTCTTTCTCACGCGTGCGCTTGTGACGTCCCACGATCGCCGAAAGGGTGATCAGCGCGCCCGCGAGTCCCGCTGCCAGTATAAACATCAGCAAGAGCGGGCCGTAGCTGTCCAAGTAGTTGCCGTTCATTTTGTTTGCGCTGGTATAATAGCGGCCAGAGTGCGATTCGGTCAAATGAACTCACAAGTTTTTTTTGGGCGTCGTGGCAGGCCGGGACGCCCAAACCGGAAGGGAATCGCCTCTCGATGAGCTCCGGGTTCAACACGGACGTCCGCGTAGGCGACAGCGTGTACCACGTGCAGACCGAAGACCGGGGGCCGACCCACCCTATTATTGATACAGCGGTTTACCAAAATGGGCGCGTCCTCCACCGCCGCTCACTCGACTATTCCCAATCCAGCGCAGCATCCGATTTCTCCGCGGAAAGGCTTGCCAGCCGGGTGGAAGAGCAGCATCGCAGCGTGATTGAAGATTTGCGCTCCGGGGCACTCGATGCCGAACTCGCCAGAGCGGTGGAGCGGGCCAACCGCGCGGCCGGAATTCAGATTCAGCTCCTCAATCCCACCTCTTGGCTTGCTGGAGGGACCGTCTTGCTCGACGTGGAAGTCGCTCGGCGCGCGGATCGCCGGCCGGTGGGGGGAGCGAAGGTCGAAGCGATGATCGAAGGCGCACTTTCGCCGGCGCGAAACGCAGGAACGGCGGACGCACAAGGCCGCGCACGAATTGAATTTCCTTTGCCTCCGCTCGGGAAGGGCGATTTGACGCTTCTGATTCTGGCGATGACGGAGATTGGGCAGGATGAGATTCGCTTCACAATGCGCTCACGCGCAAAGGCCCCGCCGCCGGGGACGACATTGTGACAGTGACGATCAATGGCGATCGCCGTGAAATTCCTGACGGCCTGTCCGTCGCGGCGATGCTCGACCACCTTAATATGACTCGCGACCGTGTCGCGCTAGAACGTAATCTTGAAATTCTTCCGCGCGCGCAATGGGATGCCACGCAGGTGCAGCCAAACGACAGCTTTGAAATTGTCCACTTTGTTGGCGGTGGTTAGGTTTCCGCAGTCCCGCTTCTGAAATTCATTTCTTTTTCTCTTTCAAATATTTCTTCCAAGGCTCCCAATAATATTTCGGCCAACCTTCGGACACGCCCTTGTGATCGTGTTCCGGCACGCCTGCGTGGACAATATCCACCTTGCCGCCGCCCGGACCGTCGCTGAATTGCAACACCAGAATCGAATCGGGATCGCTCGCAGGCCAATGCGTGGCGCGCCACGATTGGACGATCATCTTCTTCGGCACGACGAGCAGATTTTTACCCTTGAGCTGGCCCTCCCAAGCGGTAAAAACGCCGCCTACTTTGCGGCTGATGCGAGCGCGGCCGCCGGTCGCGGCGGAGTGCTTCTTCGAGTCGAGATACATCTCGAAAAGCTCCTCGGCCGGGGCGTTGAACTTCACGGATTGCTGAATTGCTCTTGTCATTGCAGCCATACTTTCACCAGCAGGACACCTGGAAAAAGTGCTACGCCTTCTTCCGCGTGAATTGAAATGTTTCCACTTGCTGCTTTCCGTTTGCCTGCATCGTCCAGCTCTCGGAAAAATGGTTGTCATCTGAAACGCGGAGCACCATATGATGCATGTGAGGTTCGGCGGCACCTGCCAAATTTGTTGCTCCCGTGAACGAGAAATCGAATTTGGCCGTATCTTGCGAGACTGCGGGAGTTTCCATGCGCGGCTGATTTCCCATCGAGCAGTAATGCGTCAGCACCACCTTGTTTCCGTCGGGGGTGTACATCGTCACCATTTGTTCGTGGCCTGAGCCTTCGAAGGATTCTTCCAACGCAGTCCCGTTGGACACAAGCCGAATCTTGTTGACGAATGTTTCTCCGGTTGGCATCGTCGCGGTCCACTCGCCGGCGAGCGGCTTCAGCTTGTCAATGGTCGTTGCACCCTTTGCTTGTGATAGCGCATGCGCGACGAAAAATCCAAACACCAGTGCCGCCAATGCCAGAATCGAAATTGTTCTCTTCACGTTTATCCTCCCGCTTGATTTGAGCCGTTCCGAATTGGGTTCCCGCACTATACCGCAAGAATGCGTTCCGGAGAATCACACACGAAAACCCTGGCATTGTGGTTTCTTTCACATATTGGCAGCGAAACAACTACAGTCAGGCGAGGAGATGTCCCAGCTTGTCCTTCTTCGTGCGGAGATATGTGCGCGAATGGTGGCTGGTGCGCGGCCGGCAGGGAACGAGTTCAACCACTCGCACACCAGCGCTTTCGAGCTGATGCACCTTATCGGGATTGTTCGAGAGCAGCCGCACAGCGCGAATGCCAAGCGCCTTTAACGCTTCGGCAGCGAATTCGTAATCGCGCGCGTCATCGGCAAAGCCGAGCCGCTGATTCGCTTCCACAGTATCGAGTCCGCCGTACTGCAACTCATACGCTTTCAATTTATTGATCAGACCGATGCCGCGTCCTTCCTGCGGCAAATAAAGCAACACGCCGGAAGGTTCCTTCGCGATTTTGCGGATGGAGAATTCGAATTGCGCGCGGCAATCGCACCGCTGCGAATGAAACACGTCGCCCGTGAGGCATTGTGAATGCACGCGTACTAGAGGCGCTTTCGAGGCCCCGATTTTTCCGCGCTGGATGGCAACGGCTTCTTCTTCCGCGCCGCGCCCTTGAATCCCAAGGATCGTAAACTCCCCGTACTTCGTCGGCAATTGCGCCTTGGCCACCACGCGCGCCCTGCTGGATTGTTTTCGCTTCTTCATGGAATTGGCCATTATAGCAGGCTTCGCAGCGTGCTCTGCGCGAACGCCTGCATCTCCGCCGCTCTTTACAATCTTTTTACATTCTTTACATCCCCCACGCCTTTGGCTAACGTAGCGCGAGGGATCTTCGCACCCGATCCGCAAACGAAATGGGCAACCTCTACGTTGGAAGCGACCTCCTCTTCACGCTGGTCCTGAAAGTGGGCTTTGCGGCGGCGCTCGCCGCGCTGCTGGTCCGGTTTCGTTCGTTTCGCAAGCTCGTATTCACCGAAGTCCGCGACTCCGATCAAAAGGTGATGTTGTTGTTGTTTCTCACGCCGCCGCTCGCCATCGGCATCATGCTGCGCTTGTTCGGCTACCGCTTCTTTGATTTGATGCTCGAAGGTTCCTTTTTGATGGGTCTGATTGGCGGACGCATCGTGGGATTGCTAGGCGGCTCGCTGATCAGCCTTCCCGCGTTCGGCCACCATGAGTGGCTCTCGAGCCCGCTCGCCGCGCTGGTGGGACTTTTGGCAGGCGTGGTTCGCGAAACAATCCCCGAAAAAGAAGACGTCTGGCATTTCGGACCATTTCTTTTTCTGAATATTCCGCAATGGCTCATAAAATTAATCCGCTTTGGCAAAGGCAACTGGGCAATGCTTCCTTTGTTGGTCTGTGCCGGATTCGAATTCGGGCAGATTGAAATCGCGCGCGCCATCGCGCCGCATCCCTGGCTTTTCTCGATTCCATCAAACAATTGGGCTTTCATTTCGCTCGAAGTTCTTTCTTCCGTGATGTGCGTGGCGATCGCCGTGAAAATTTGGAACAACACACGCATCGAAATGAACCTCGAGCAGAATCAGCAGCTTTTGCTCCGCGCGCGCATGGACGCGCTTACCAGCCAGATCAACCCGCATTTCCTGTTCAACACGCTCAACACCGTTTCCTCGCTGATTCGCTTCGATCCTGATATGGCTCGAGGCGTGGTGTTGAAGCTTTCGAATATTTTGCGGCGCCTGCTGCGCAAGCACGAGACGTTCGTTCCCTTGCGTGAAGAGCTGGAATTCATTGACGACTATCTCGACATTGAAGTGATCCGCTTTGGACGGGACAAATTGCAAATCTTCAAGGAAATCGAAGAAGAAACGCTCGATGCCTTCGTACCCAGCATGCTCCTGCAGCCGATGGTGGAGAACTCAATCAAGCATGGCCTGGCGCCGCGCCTGGAAGGCGGCCAGATTCGCCTCCGCACGCATCGCCGCGATGGGCGCCTCTTTATCGAAATCGAAGACAATGGCATGGGTATTTCGCCGGAAAGGCTGCTTGAGGTTTACGGCGGCGGCATCGGCATCAGCAATGTCCACGAACGGTTGCGGCTGCTTTACGGCGACCAATTCAAAATGGACATCCACAGCAAAGAAGGGGAGGGAACGCAGATTCACATCGAGATTCCAGAGCTTGCCACCGTCGAAGCCGCCGCAAATTAGTTATTCGTGACGGAGCGCCTGCATCGGGTCCACCTGCGTGGCGCGCCGCGCCGGGATGTAGCTGGCGCACAGAGCGACGACGACCAGGATCACTGAGACGCTCATAAATGTGGCTACGTCAGTTGGCTGCACTCTGAATAGCAAGCTCGCCATCAAACGCGTTAATCCCAAGGCTGCGACTACTCCCACCGCAACGCCGACGCCTGTCAACAGCGCCCCCTGTTTCATCACCAACCCGAGCACGTCGCCAGTTTGCGCGCCAAGTGCCATGCGCAATCCGAATTCTTTCGAGCGCCGCTCCACGGAGTAAGCAATCACGCCGTAAATTCCAACCGTTGCGATGATCAACGCCACCCCGGAAAAAAGCGCTAGCAAAAGCGTCAGGAATCGCGGCTGCGATTGCGCCGCGGCAACCACGTCGTCCATTGTCCGCACCTTTGCCACGGGAATCATCGGATCGAGTTCGTTCACGTCTTGCCGCACGCCGCGCACAATTGAGGCGGCATCGCCAGTCGAGCGCAGCAGCACATAACCGTCGCGCATTCCGGACCCCTGCTTTTGCGCGAAGGGAAGGAAGATTTCCGTACCCGTGGGCTTGTCAATCCCCGCGTTTTTCACGTCTTCGACGACCCCGATGATCGTGCACGCAGGGTCGGAGTCTACCGGCTTAATGTGCTTTCCAATTGCGCTCTGACTCCCCCAGAAGGTGCGCGCCATTGTTTGGTTGATGACCACCACGTCCGGCGAACTTGGCATGTCGCGTTCGTCAAACAGCCGGCCTTCCATCAGGCGAATTCCCATCGTCTGAAAAAAGTCCTTGCTGACAATTTGGTAGAAGTCCACGTTTTCAATCGGGCCGCCTTTGGTGCGCACCCAACCTTCGATTTTCGTGTCGTTCATGTTTGGCGGGCGCTGGGGCGGCAAGCCGTTGGCAATCGCTGCCGATTGCACTCCGGGCATGTGGGTGATCTTCTCTTCCAGGCGCATCCAGAAAGCGTCGGCCTGTTCGTCTTTTGGATATGTCTCCTGCTGCAGTGCGACCGTCATCGTGATGATGTTCCTGGGATTCATGCCTGTGTGCACTTCTTGCAATTTCCAGAAGCCTTTCACCATCAGCCCGCACCCGATTAGTAGCACCAACGCAAGCGCCAGCTCTCCGGCAACGAGTGCGCGCCGAAAAGCTTGTGCACCTGTAGTCGAAGTGGTTGATCCGACCGTGTCCTTCAGCGAGTCATGAAGATTTGCTGCCACCAGAGGCACAATTGGCGCAAGTCCGAAGAGAACACCTGTAACAACCGTTGCCGCCATCGTGAAGAGCAACACGCGGAGATCAATACCAATTTCCGCGGCGCGCGGCAGGCTGCCCGCATTGGTCAACTGGATTAAACGCAAACCGCCATAGGCAAGCGCCAGACCAAGAATGGCACCGCACGCGGATAGCAAAATGCCCTCGACGACAAATTGCTTTGCAAGGCGACCCAGTCCCGCTCCCAGTGCACTTCGAATTGCAATTTCGCGCTTTCGGGCTTCCGCGCGGGCAAGCAGCAGATTCGCCACATTAATGCAGGCGATCAGCAACACGAAGCCCACGGCCGCAAGCAGCATGATGAGCGCCGGACGCACGCTGCTCACGACTTCGGCTTGCAGCGGGAAGCTCACCAGCGTGTGGTTTTCAGTGCTGAAATGATGCCCCATCACTGACTTGTTCGCGTCGCTCGATGCTTTCACGTAAGCCTCGAGCTCCGATTGCGCTTGTGGAGGAGTCACACCCGCCTTCAGCCGCCCGAGCAAATAAAGAAAATGCGAGCCGCGATTTCCCGGCTTCATTGGATCGATCTGCAATGCCGTCCATACCTGTGGCGGGTCCACTTCACCAGGAGGAAATGCAAAGCTATTGGGCATCACCCCGATGATTGTGCATTTTTTCCCGTTGAGTTGCGTGTCTTTGCCTATGATTTGCGGGTCCCCGCCGAACACGCTCTTCCACAAGCTATAGGAAATGTCGGCCACTTGGAGCGCTCCGGGTTCGTCGTCTGAAGGCGAGATCAGGCGGCCCATCGCAGGCGAAACTCCCAGCGCATCAAGCATTCCGCCGCTCACATAGGATGCAGTCACGCGAGCCGGTTGCGCAATCCCCGCGATGTTGGCGCCGCCGTTGGTCCAGGCGTCGAGCGATCCAAACGATTTGATATCGCGGCGCAAATCTATGAATTCAGGAGGCGAAGTCCAAAACCGGGGCAGCCCGCCGTTTGGGAAGGTGGGGAACTCGGTGTACACGCGCACAAGAGCTTGCGGCTGTTTATACGCCAGCGGACGCAGCAGCACAGCATTCACGACACTGAATATCGCTGTGGTGGCGCCGATGCCTAGCATCAGGCAGACAACCGCCGCGAACGTAAAACCCGGGTTTTTCACGAGCATCCGTGCGGAGTGTCGAATGTCCTGCCACAGACTCCCCATTGCGTTCCCTCCTCAGACGGTCTCGATCGGACATGGCAATCTTATCGCTAGCTGCCTATTCGCAATCCGTTGCCCTGTGTCTCGAAATTATAAGTGCAACATAATGAGTCGATTATACGGACTTCTCACACATTCGCAGCGGGCCCTTGACCGATGGTGGGACGCACCATCGCAAAATCGAACATCGTCCACCAGGCAGGCGTGGCCCTCAGCGGCGTGGGGGGCTGAAAAAGCTTGACAGTGGAGCGTAATAACTGTATATTCAGTTGTGACTGAAATGAGAGACGATACAAGACACGCACTTTCCCCCGTTGCCGAAAAGTTCATCCTCCATTGGGGTGAGATGGGCACGCGTTGGGGCGTCAATCGGACCGTGGCGCAAACCCACGCACTCCTGTTCCTTTCGCAGCGGCCGATGGCGGCAGAGGAGATTGCGAATACCCTTTCAGTAGCGCGATCCAACATCAGCACAAGCCTGCGCGAGTTACTTGGTTGGGGAATCATTCGCGTTGCGCCCGTGTTGGGCGACCGGCGGCAGCATTTCGAGTCGATCAAAGACGTTTGGGAGTTGTTTCACGTGGTAGTGAAGGAACGCAAGAAGCGTGAAGTGGACCCCACGATTCAGGTGGTGCGCGAATGCGTTGAGGAAGCCGGAAAGGCGGGAGAGTCCGAAGCTTACGCGCGCAAGCGGCTCGAGGAACTGCTCGAGTTCATTACCACTATGAATTCGCTCTTCGAAGAATTCCAGCGCTTGCCGCCATCGGCCGCTCGCGGATTGGCCAAACTGCGCGGCGGGATTCGCAAATTGCTTCCGGGCTAAACGAGGAGGAGAGCGGGCGACCGCTTTTTTTAAACGATGCCAATTTCAGTCTCTACAGAAATAACTGACGCCCGGTTTGAGATGAACTTTACCTCCGCACCCCTTCCTCGGCGCGGCTGGATCCTTTACGACGGCGAGTGTGAATTTTGCATTTCCATTGTGAGGCTCATTCGAGGCGTGTTTGAGCCTCGCGGGTTTGCATTCCTTCCGTTGCAGACGCCTTGGGTCCGCGAGGAGTTCAATCTTCCCGAGCAGGAATTACTCGCCGAGATGCGGTTGCTGATGCGCAATGGTGAAAAATTCGATGGCGCTGATGCGATTCCCGTACTCGCCAAATTTGTTTGGTGGGCATGGCCGGTGGCTGTATTCGCGCAGATCCCCGGAGCGCGTCGATTTCTACGCTCTACGTATCGTTATGTTGCAGCGCGACGGTATTGCATTGCAGGGACTTGCTCGATTCCGTCGAAGTCGCCCCGTCAAGGTGTCGCCGCTCGGAGGAGGATATGACCATGCCACGTCTCGTCCTTTTGATTTGGGTTGCAGGTGCGGTGCAGCTTGCGATCCTTGCCGCAAACTTCGTCTTGCCTGGAAAATTGCAATGCCGTGAAAACCTCGCGCGTGTCTCGCCAATGATCCGGCACGTCTTCATTGTTCACTGGATTTACATTGTGGGGATCCTCGGAATTTTCTCCGCGATTTGTTTCGGGTTTGCAGCTGACTTGGCAGGCGGAAGCGCCCTCGGGCGCTTTTTGTGCTCGGCGATGGCGATATTTTGGGTGCCGCGAATCCCGATTCAGTTATTTGTGTACGATGCTGAACTTCGGCGCCAACACCGCCTGGGCGATGTTGCGATGCTTCTTGCAATCTCTTTTATCGTGCTTGTCTTTGGCGTCGCTGCGTTGGGCGTGAAAGTTTAGCGATGAGACGAAATGCGATCATTGGCGGGTTCCTGTGGAGCGGCCTTCTTGCAGGCAATCTGGCCGACAAATTCGCTTTTGCCTGGATCGAGCTGTTGTTTCTATTCGCCCCGCTCGTCATCGTCCCTCTGGGTCTCGAACTAATCGCCCGAATAGAAAAGGGAACTGCACCGCCATTGCTGGAGCGAATCGCGCGATCAATGCACCTGCCGGCTGCACTGCTTTGCCTGGGCTCGTTCTTTTTCGACGCAAGCGCTCCTGCCGCAATCCTCGCAGCTGGGTGGCTTGCGTTTAGCTCGCTTCTCGCACTCGCCGGACTTCTTAGAGTTTTTCGCGGCGCTTGGAGGAATTTGCATTCTGCAATTCCGGCGCTTGCGTTCATTTATTTGGCGGTGGGTGCGCTCTGGCTGGTGGCATCGAGGTACGGCCTCGAACCGCTTCACTTTCAGGAGCCGATCGTTCTCCTCACGGCTGTCCATTTCCATTTTGCCGGTTTCGGTGCGCCTCTTCTTGCTCGCTCCGTCGGGCGCGCGTTTGTGTCGCCCAATCCGCGCCGGGCGCTCGAAATCGGATATCGAGTGGTAGCCACGGGAGTCTTGCTCGGGCCGGGATTGCTCGCCGCCGCATTTCTCATCAATCCACGTTTCAAACTCCTCGCCGCGTTGGTCTTATCTGCCAGTGAAGTCGGGCTCGCAGCATTATTTTTGTTGGCCCTCCAGAGAGTTCAGGGAATTGCGGCCAGGGTGCTAATCGGAATTGCCGCGTCTTCCGTCATTTTCTCGATGGTGCTCGCGGCTCTGTGGGCCATAGGCGAGTATCCGATGCAGCCATTTGTCGGGCTGGGCGAAATGGCTCGCCTTCACGGAACTGTGAATGCGTTCGGCTTCACGCTCTGCGGGCTGCTCGGCTGGACGTTAACCGCGAAGCCGCGGTCCGTCGAAGGGAGTAATTAAAAATGAGAGTCGCCATCACAGGTGGGACAGGATTTGTCGGACGCCATCTTGCCAGGGCGCTGGTAGAGCGCGGGCACGAAGTTGTCCTGATCGCACGCGGGCTGGACCGGCGCGATTCCTCTGCATATCAAATTCCCAACACACGTTTTTTCACTGCGGATCTTTCCAGCGTTGACGATCTTGTGCGCGCCTTCGGCGCTTGTGGAGCCGTGGCTCATTGCGCTGGAATTAATCGCGAAATTGGAACGCAAACCTACGATCGCATCCACGTGGAAGGCACTCGGAACGTTGCAGAAGCCGCGCGCCGCGCCGGAGTGGGCAAGCTCACAATGCTTAGTTTTCTGCGCGCTCGACCGAATTGCGGGTCCGGTTACCACGAGTCAAAATGGGCGGCGGAAGAAATCGTTCGCGCCTCCGGGCTGGATTACACGATTTTCAAAGCGGGCGTGATTTATGGCCGCGGCGATCACATGCTCGACCATCTCAGCCACGCATTGCATACGTTTCCCGTGTTTGCGCTGGTCGGTTTCGAGGACAAACCCGTTCGCCCGCTCGCCGTGGAAGATTTGGCCCGCGTTGTTGTCGCTTCGCTCACCGAAGGGCGTCTCTCGAAGCAGACCGCCGCAATTCTGGGGCCGGAACAACTCAAGCTTGGCGATGCCGTTCGGCGCGTCGCGCACGTAATCGGAAAGCGCCCTCTGTACTTCCCCGCGCCGATTGCATTTCACCGATTCCTGGCTATCATCCTCGAAAAAACCATGAAGGTTCCGCTCGTTTCTCTCGCGCAGGTCCGCATCCTTTCCGAAGGAATTATAGAGGCCTTGCCGCCCTGCGCAAGCCTGCCTGAGGATCTGCTTCCCGCCACACCCTTCTCCGAAGACCAAATCCGCCGAGGCCTTCCTGGAACCGGAAATTTCGGAATCAAGGACTTGCGATGCTCAGCGTGACGCATTCGACCCGCGTCCTACTGCCTGAGTCGGAAAGGGCCACCGACACTCGCGGCGGATGGCTGAGCTGGATTCCGCTCGCAATGTTTCCCGCTGCTGCATGTTTTTTTCGCTCGCGACTCGTCCCATGGAAATTCATGTGGGTTTTGTCCGTCGCCATTTTCTTCGGATTCAAATGCGAGACTTGGTTCCGCGCCCGCGATGCTCGCGCACTTGCCAGCACAAGCCGTAATTTTGCGTATCTGTTTCTCTGGCCCGGAATGGATGCTGCCAGGTTTTTGGCGAGCGGACGATCCGTGGCGCGCCCTCCAGCGCAGGAATGGATTGCTCCCGTATTGAAGACTCTCGCCGGAATCTTGCTCGTCGGTTTCGTTGTGCGCAGGCCATTGGCGGCGGACAGTCTTCTCGAAGGATGGATAGGAATGCTGGGAATCGTCCTAATCCTGCACTTCGGATTATTTCATTTGATTTCGCTCGCATGGCGCACCGCCGGCGTGGACGCCCAGCCCATCATGCGCTCGCCCGCACAATCCACATCGCTGAGCGAGTTTTGGGGCAAGCGATGGAATCTTGGTTTTCGTCAACTGACCCACACACTAGTGTATGAGCCCATTCGCCGAAAAGCGGGACCATCACTCGCGATTTTGGCCGCGTTTGCAGTTTCCGGAATGATCCACGACCTCGTGATTTCGTTTCCCGCACGTGGCGGCTACGGATTGCCAACCGCCTATTTTCTGGTGCAGGGAATCGGCGTGCTCTTCGAAAAATCCCATTTCGGACGGTGGCTTGGAATCGGCAACGGATCTCGCGGCTGGGCATTCACGTTGTTATGCGCGGGTGGGCCTGCATTTTGGCTATTTCATCCTGCGTTCATTCACAACGTGATGCTTCCATTCTTCGTTTTCATCGGCCGGGTCATTTGATCTTTCATACTGCTTTTGAGGAGCGAGCTATGACCAACTTCTTGCAACCTGGAAGTTTTTCTTCAGCCGAGCAATTCTTCAGTCTTGCGTTGTGGCTTGCGGGCGCTGGACACTTCTGTGTTCTCATTGCCAGCTTTCAAGTGCCCCATCGCCTCGGTTGGAAAGAGGATCTAGCGAAACTCACTCCTTTCAATCGAAAGCTGATGTGGGTACACGGAGGTTTCGCTGTTCTCACGATTGTTGCGTTCGGGATTCTCACCCTCACATTGCATGGTGACATGATGCATGGAGAAAGGTCAGCCATGGGGCTCGCAGCGTTCATCGGTATCTACTGGGCCGCGCGGATCATCGTCGATTTTACCTACTATGAGCATAAAGACTGGCCGCGAGGCCGCGGCTTCGTCGCCGGGCACATCCTGCTCACTCTTCTCTTTGCATTCCTCGCTTGCACATATCTCGGCATTTTCGTTTGGCGCGTTTGGCTTGGATAAGCCGCGGCCGTCGGCCCCCGCCTTTTTTTTCGCGACTTTTTACTTTGGGAACGTCGTAGAATGTTGGCTCGGCTTTGGACGGGGGTCAAAGAGGCGCATGGGCGATGAAACCGAAAAGAGCGGGGCGCGTTCAGCAGTCATTCTTGCGATTCTCGTCATCGTGGTTGCCATTTTCTGCGTTGAATTTGGCTTGCAGACGCTCGTCATGATCGAAGCACGCCATTGGACCGCCGATGCCCCCTGGCTAGCAGATGTGCCCAAGCCCATCTCGCCCGCCGCTGCTCCTGTCGCGCCCAAGAGTGATCCCGTAAAAGCCTACGGTTTCCAGTTTGCCGCGCCGTGGACAGGAAATGTGAAGCCCACGCCGGCCATCAGCAGCACCGCTTTCCGGTTTGATGCAGGCCAGGTGGTGGTGTTCTACGAT
>Ga0265338_10005241_pt1 | contig 17002 bp, 10 predicted proteins | sample 42126metaG_FD_193579 | JGI IMG/M metagenome (GOLD analysis project Ga0265338, IMG submission 193579) | Rhizosphere microbial communities from Carex aquatilis grown in University of Washington, Seatle, WA, United States - 4-21-26 metaG | ecosystem: Host-associated > Plants > Roots > Rhizosphere... | reverse complement strand
GTTCTGGACGGCCTCGCGTTTAAAGGTCTCGTCGAATTTTCGGCGCTCTCGGACAGATGTTTCTTTCATGGGTCTTTTCGTTCATTCTTCACCCGATTCTCTGTCCGTCAATTCGAGGCAACCTCATGGTATTGGCTCGGCGCAGACCTGCTTCTCATCGCCTTGGCCCTGGTCCTCGCCCACGACGCCGGCCCGCACGGCGCGGCCAAACGCACCCTCGCAATTGTCGCCGTGGCGCTCGGCGCTGGCCTCGCCCTGTGGGCCCTGCGGCCAAGATCGTGAGCGCGCAAGTCCGCGCGCTATTCATTAAGGCTTCGCCAAGGCAGTCAACTCGTCAACGGTCCAGAGGTCCCAATTCAGGATTTGCCGGGCAAGCTGGTCGGTTCGCGCTTCGGCAGCCGGAGTGGCCAGGTGGAAATTCGTGTCCGCGAAATCGTCCCGGTTGGTGTCCGCGCCCAACCCGGGATCCTTCAATACGGGAACAAGAGCGGCCATGTCGCCCAGAAAGCAGGCGTTGTGGCGGCGGAATTGGGCGGCCTGGTCAACCGGGCTGTACGCCCAGGGAAGGGAATAGGCTACGCGAACTTGATTTGATTGACACCAATCGCGCAACCGAACCACGAGCTGCCGCCCTGGTTTAGACAAATGATCGCCGTGCCCTGGAGACCCCTCAAAAGACATTCGGACATCCGTTTGAGCCCAGCCGCTCGCTCGGATATCGGAGAGTTTGTAGCGAAACGCGGGTCGTCCCATAAGGCGCTTGCCAAGCATGGTGAAAAGGAAACGCCCGCCGGGCCGCAAGTCGACGGCAAACTCGAACAAGTTGATGCTGCCGATGCCCAACGCAGGGCGTAAGACCCATTCCGGATGCCCCGCTGTGGCGCTAAACTGCGCCGCCAATGACGTCGGGTCGATCGAGCCAGTGAGCGTTCCCGGCTCCAACGCGATGATCAGCGTGTCGCCGCTTCGCACACGCGCCAATTCCGATTCGGTCATCATGCTCGCGCCCATGCCCGCGCTGCGGCCGTCGTTGACCGTCGGCAAATTAAACTTCCGCAGCATCCTTTCGCCATCGATCGAAAACTGGCATGACGAGCCTCCATACACGACGATTTTGGCGCCATGTTCGGCGGTCATTTTACGCGCCCAGCCGTCTTTGATCTTCTCTCCCTGAAGGTAATGAGTGACCTCAGGATTCATGTGGAACAAATAGAAAACACAGGCTACCCACGCGAACAACGCGGCGCACAGCAGCCCGCAGGTCTGGCGCGGAATCCAGGCCTTAAAATGCGAAGTAAATGAATCCATTGCTCTCTTCTGGAAGCAAAACCACAGTGAGAATCACCAGAGCAATCAACACCGCCGGTCGCCTCAGGAAAAGATACGGCTCGTCCCGGCGCGCCACTGACAGCCACTCGACAAACAGCGCCGCCGCCGCCATCAACAGAAAGCAGCCCAGCACAAACCCATCCGGCGAGCGGAACACCTTTGCCAACTCGCGGAAGGCGGCGAGGTTATAGTCTTTGGGCGTGAATAACGCCGCCATTTTGCTCATAAGCGCCGGGGTGCGCGTTTCGTAGAAGCACAGCCACGCGGCAAAAGCCGTGAGCATGGTCAGCAGCCATCCCAAGACCGCCGGAATTTTGATTTTCCCGCCCGCAACGCGGTTGGCAACGAGGGCGGTCCCGTGAACGGCCCCCCACAGGGCAAAATTCCAACCCGCACCGTGCCAGACGCCGGAGACAACGAAGACGACGGCAATGTTGAAGGCCCACCAACTCACGCGCCCACCGCCCATCGGGATGTAAAGATAATCCCGAAACCACTGGCTCAACGTCACGTGCCACCGGCGCCAAAACTCCACCATGCTTGTCGAGGCGTACGGGCTGCGGAAATTCAACGTCAATTTCACGCCCAAGCATTGGGCCAGTCCGACCGCCACAAGGCTATATCCTGCAAAGTCGTAATAGATGCGGAGCCCAAACAACAAGTTGGCCAGCCAGATCAAATAGGCGTTCGAGGTCGACGAGCCGTCAAAATAGTTGCTCAGATTGTCAGCCAGGCAGAGTTTGAAAAAAAGACCCAGCGTTATCCATGTCGCTCCCTGATCGATGTCGGCTGGCGACCACCGAAAACGAAACTGCTCCATCTGGGGAAGAAGATCGTTGCGCCGCTCAATGGGGCCCGCGACGATTTGAGGAAAGAACCCCGCAAAGTTCAGAAAATCCATAAATCGCGGCAACGGTTGCCTATGCACAAGCGTGTCGATGACAAAGGCGATTTTTTGAAACGTGTAAAATGAAATGCCGACCGGGATCACCAGGCTGCGCAACATGGGAATGTTCAACCCAAAAACCTGGTTTGCGGCGAAATTGCCATACTTATAATACACCAAAGGGATCAATTGCAGCGGAATCAGCGCATAGAGATAATGGCGCTGCTTTTCCGCGGGATGTCGCAAGATCCACATCAGCCCCACGTACGTGCCGATGGCCACGAGAAGAAAAATGACGAACGTCACCCGGCTGACGCAGACCAAAAGAAACAACCCCAGGCCAAATAACGCCGCCTTGTCGACCGACGCAGGCTTCACCCCCGGAATCCATCGAAACAAAAAACGCAGAATACCAATCACCGCCAATCCCAACAACAGCAACCCCCAGAATCGCGCTTGAGCAAAATTCATTCTTTTCGCCGCAGTCTATAGAACCCGGCCTTGAATTCAAGCGACACATCGGAGCATTTTGTGGTGTCGTCCGTCTAACCTGTTATGAAGAAAACTCTTGCCAGCGCGTTGCTCACGCTTTCAACGGCGGTTGCCTCTTATGCCGAACCAGCGTTGACCATTTACAATCAAAACTTCGCCGTCGTCCGCGACACCATTCACCTGGACCTCAAAACCGGGCTTAACACCATCAATTACACAGAAGCGGCCATGCATCTGGAGCCCGATTCCGTCGTGTTGCGGGACCCCGCCGGCGGCAACCTCCAAATCCTTGAGCAGAACTTCCGCGCGGATCCGATTTCCGAAGGCCTTCTGCTCAATTTCAACGAAGGCAAAACCATCGAGTTTGAAAAAGAGACCGACGCCAACGGCGCCGTAAAAAGGGAAATCGTGCGCGGCAAAATCATCCGCAGCGGCTATGTCCCGCACAACCAGACCTCGACGCCCTACGACTGGACCTACAACGCGCAACAGCAGGCCATGACGGTCGACGCCGGCCAACCGATCATCGAGGTCGACGGCAAGCTGATGTTCCGTTTGCCGGGCCAGCCTCTGTTCCCGGCGCTGCCGGATGATTCCATCCTAAAGCCGACGCTGACCTGGCAATTGAAATCGCCGCGTTCAGGTCCGGTCGAGGCCGAATTGGGCTACATCACCGGCGGCATGAGCTGGCACGCTGACTACAACCTCGTCGCCCCGGAAAACGGCAATTCACTCGACCTGGTGGGCTGGGTGACGATGGATAACCAAACCGGGAAGTCCTTCCACGACGCGAAAATCAAATTGATGGCGGGCGACGTGAACAAAATCCAGCCGCAGAATTACCAGATGGCCATGGCGGGCAACGGCGTCATGAGGGACATGAGCAGCGCGCCGCCCGTCAGCGAGAAGTCATTCGACGAATACCACCTTTACACGTTGGAGCGGACGGCGACGTTGCTCGACCGCGAAACCAAGCAGGTCGAATTTGTCCGTGGCGCGGGCATCCCTTCGCACACCGTTTACATTTATGACGGCGCCAAGTTGGACCGTTACGCGGGCTGGAATTGGGAGGCCGTCCGGAGTCAGAGCGACTACGGCACCGAATCCAACCCGAAGGTTCTCGTGATGCGCGAGTTTTTCAATTCGGAATCCAACCACCTGGGCATGCCGCTGCCCAAAGGCCGCCTTCGTTTTTATCGGCGCGACGCAGACGGCCAGATGGAATTCACCGGCGAGAACGAAATCGATCACACGCCTCGCGACGAGCGCATCCGTGTGGCGACCGGCAATGCATTCGACCTCGTGGGCGAGCGCGTCCGGGGCGATTTCCGCGAGAGCGTCAACGACCATTGGATCGACGAGTCCTTCGTCATCAAGCTGCGCAACCACAAAAAGGAACCGGTCGAAATTCGCGCCGTCGAGCATCTCTACCGCTGGAACACATGGAACATCACCGCCAAGTCCGACGACTTCACCAAGACCGACGCCCAAACTGTCGAGTTCCGCGTGACCGTGGCGCCCGATGCCGAGAGGCAAGTCACCTACACCGTTCACTATACGTGGTGAGGAGGCGGCGCAGGGCCCCCCGGCACGGAGGTAGGGGAAACCCTGATTTTAATCCCTGTCACTTGCACAACGGCCCTTCTTGCATAAATTATTGGCTGAACTCCCCGGAACAGGGCACGCGTTCGGGCATCTTAGTAGTATTGAGCCAAGGCGATTATGCACACGCCAAATTTGAAGCGTATTGTGGGCAATGCGATCTGCATCGTGGCGCTGGCGATGGTGGCGAACCTCACCGTCGGCCCCGAGACCTTCAGCGGCTCAGAACGCAAACTCGAGTGGGCTCTTGCGGGCGCGTCTTTGGGAGTCGGAGTTCCAATATCGGTATCGGCAAGGCGCCAGCGGTCGGGCCGCATGCGTTCGCACTAGCCAAATCCGCCGTAACAAGAAGCTCGCGACAAGCGTCTGGTTCTCCGTGAACAGAACGTTCGATTTTGGTTCCGTCGCTATCCTGGCGCTGCTGGCGCCGGCGCGAGCCGACGATTTCGATTCCCACGGCGTTGACTTTAAGGACGAACTTCAACGCGCGCTGCCGGCGCATTAATATTTGCCACGGGCGCCCGGCTTATGGAAACGTAAGCGAATTGGATATGGACCGGTTGCCTCTTGCCCCATTTCACAGCCGACATGGCGCGCGTTTCCTTGACCTCAACGGCAAGGAAGCGGCGAGCGACTATGGCGATTGGCGAGCCGAGCATAAAGCGCTCCGTGAAGGCGCGGGTTTGATTGACATGAGTTTTCGCAGCCGCCTGTGCATCGTGGGAGCCGACGCGCAGAAATTTCTCAACGGCCAGGTCACCAACAACGTCAAGGACCTGAAGGTGGGCCAGGGCTGCTACGCGGCGTTGGTTTCCGCGAAGGGCAAAATGCAGAGCGACCTGAATATTTACCGGCTTGAGAACGAGCTGCTGCTGGATTTCGAGCCCGGAATGACCGAGGCGGTGAAGCAGCGTCTGGAGAAATTCGTGATCGCCGAGGATGCCCAGCTCATCGACGTAGGACCGCTGTACGGCCTGTTGCGCGTGCAAGGGCCGAAAGCGGCGACGATCATCGCGGAATTGCCGTGGTTGACAACGGCGCCCCACGAACCGATGGGCATCGCCGCAATCCAGGTTGACGCTTTCGGCGAGCTCTATCTGGCATTTCATCCCGGGCCGCCGTCACCGGCGTTCAGCTTCTTCGCGCCCGTCGAATTTCTGGAACGCCTCGCCGAGGCGCTCGTCGATCCGGTGGGCCGATTGTGCGGATGGCAGGCGCTGGAAACGGCGCGCGTCGAAGCGACGGTCCCGCGATTTGGCATCGACATGGATGAAACGAATCTGCCGCCGGAAGCCGGTCTTGACGCCTGCGCAATCAGTTACTCCAAGGGTTGCTACATCGGACAGGAAGTGATCGCGCGAATCCGAACGTACGGGCAGGTGGCCAAGACGCTGCGGGGGATCAAGATTTCGACGAACGACGAGCAACTTCCCGCACGCGGCGCCAAATTGTCTTTCAACGACAAGGAAGTGGGCTGCGTGACGGGCGCGGTGGCGTCGCCACATTGTCAATCGAACATTGCCCTTGCCTACGTGCGCCGGGAGGCCAACGCAGTCGGGACCGAACTCCTGGTTGAAATCGACGGCAGGAAGATCCCGGCAAAAGTCCAAACATCGCCGTTTGAACCGTTTTAATTTATGGAAGTGATCATCCGCCCGGACGCCCAAGCCGCCTCGGACCTCGTCGCGCGCATCATCGCCGCCGAGATTCGCGCCAAACCGAACATCGTTCTCGGGCTGGCGACCGGCCGCACGATGGACGCGCTTTACGCCCTGCTTGTAGGCATGGGCTTGGATTTCTCGCAATGCCGAACGTTCAACCTGGACGAATACGTGGGCCTGCCGCCGACCGATCCGCGGTCGTATCGCGGCTACATGAACCGCGCGCTATTCGACCATATCAACATTGAGGCGATGAACACCCACGTGCCGGACGGCATGGCCGACGATTTGGGCGCCGAATGCCGGCGTTACGAAGCGAAGATCGAACAATGCGGCGGCATCGACCTGCAATTGCTGGGACTGGGGAAGTCAGGACACATCGGTTTCAATGAGCCGCTTTCAGCGCTGCTCTCGCGCACGCGCGTCAATGCGCTCAGCGCCGCCACAACGGCGCAAAACGCGGAGTTTTTTGGCGGCGCGGACAAGGTGCCGAGGCGCGCCATCACGATGGGCGTGGGAACAATCATTGACAGCCGCCGCTGCATTCTCCTGGCAACGGGCGAAAGCAAGGCAGCCATCGTCGCCAAGTCCGTCGAGGGCCCAATCACGTCCATGATCTCCGCGACGGCGCTGCAATTGCATCCGCGCTGCGTGGTGGTCGTGGACGAATCCGCCGCCGCGAAGCTGAAGGAAAAAGAGTATTACCATTGGATCTTCGAAAACGAGCCGGAGTGGGAGGCGTTTCGGTGAGAATCGAACTCAGAATTTCCGAAACAACCAGAGAATGACGCTGAGGAGAATGGAGAGGAGAATGCACGTCATCAGCGGAAAGAAAAAACTGACGTGTCCGCGCGTGTAATGGATATCGCCGGGAAGGCGGCCAAGCCAGCCACGGCCAAAGCCGGACCAAAGGAGCACACCGGCCAGCATGACCACCAAGCCGATGACGACCAGGATTTTCCCGAGTTCGTTCATATTAAACATGACGACATAAGTAACTGCGCATCGCGTGCCGGGAATCAGGGTAGGGCGAGGCTCCAGCCGAGCCGGCGGCGATATAGGTGTCTTGGCTCGGCAGGAGCCTCGCCCTGCCAAGCGCAAATGATTTCGACACGGTGTTTAGATGGATAGCTCGCCAACTGGCCACTGTCTAAACCAATTTGCGGTGCTTTTTGCTTTCCGCGAGCTTCTTGACAAGCTCCTTGATCTTTTGCGCCTGACTCTTGTGCGCCAGGAGAACCGCATCGTCTGTCTGAACAAGAATGGAATCACGCAAACCGACCACGGCGATGGGCGTGCGATGCTTCGTGCGCGCGTCGAAGATGATATTGCGGGCGGCGTCCACGTGAATGAAGTCGGCTTGCGCGCAATTGCCTTCGGCGTCGGGCTTGAGATGCCGCGCCAGGGCGGTCCAGGAGCCGAGATCGTCCCAATCGAACGCGCCATCGGCCACGACGACATTCTGCGCATGCTCCATCAGCGCGTAGTCAATGGAAACCTTCTTGATGACCGGATATTCCTTTGCGAGGACTTTGTCGAGTTTGGGAGTTCCAGCGACTTTGAACCAGCGCTGGCATGCCGCGGCCATTTCGGGCTGATGTTTTTCAAGACCCTGCGTGATGGTCACAAATGACCACACGAACATCCCGGCGTTCCAACGGTATTGCCCGCTGTTCAGATACTCCAGCGCAGTGTCGAAGTTGGGTTTCTCGACAAATCTCTCGGCTTTGAAAAAGGCGGTCTTGTAAGGTTTGGCGCCGCTCGGAGGCGGCAGCGCGTTGCCGACACGAATGTAGCCGTAGCCTGTCGCGGGTTCCGTCGGCTTGATGCCGATGGTGACGATGACCTGCCCGCGTCCGGCCAGGTCGAATGAATCGGCGAGCGTCTGCTGGAATTTCTTCTCCTCCGGGATGACGTGGTCGGCGGGCAGTACAGCCATGACGCCGCTGGTGGAAACCTGGCCCACGACCGCCGCGCCCAGGGTGACTGCGGCGCAGGTGTCGCGTCCGACGGGCTCGGCGATGATGTTTGCCTTGGGCAATTTAGGAAGCTGGCGCCGCGACTCGGCAAGTTGCGCGGCATTGGTGATGACAAATATGTTCCTTGGCGGGACCAATGGCCCCACGCGATCCACCGCCTGCTGCAAAAACGATCGATCCCCCAAAAGCCGGACCATTTGTTTCGGGGTTTTCTCCCGGCTCACGGGCCAGAAACGTTCGCCCCGCCCGCCGGCCATGATGATCACAAAACGGTTGCTATTGCTCTTTACAGCGCTCACGCGACAGAGTTTAGAAGCGGCGGACGGGGAAAGCAACGCCGTGGCATGGAGTCAGCAGAAGTTATTCCGTTGAATCGCTGCCGGCCACGCGCCGTCTAGCTGCGTCCAGACTGCCTGCGCCAAGGGCGATGATGCGGTAGAATCGCTCGAAGGAGCCCGGGCCGCTGTCAACGAATTGATAATGACCGGGGCTTATTTCGACGGCGTCACCAAGCGTCGTCCATGCCGGATCGGACAGGCTGGTTTTGTATTGGACGGCGCACGTCAATCCGGGATCGGCTGTCAAATAGATCATACGACCGGTCGGCTCAACGGTCACCTGGCCGAATAGCCCGAAATACGCCGTAAACGTGGCGGCGGCGCTCAGGCCTGAGCCTTCCGTGAAAACGGTGATCACAGCGATTCCAGTCTGGTTGGTCCGTGGCTGGATTGTCAGCGTATACGATCCGCCGGAGCCGGAGAAGGCCAGGTTCGAGCTGGCGACGATGGATTCATTGGCCGAGGAAGCTTCCGGGACAAAGGTTCCGGCGACTCCGGATGAGACATTGATCGTGATCGGGACCGTCAAGGCCAGGTTGGAGTGGATCGTGCCGACGTCGGGAACGGGCGAAATCCAGACGGCATATTGGCTGTCAATCAAAACATCGTTCTCGACCGATTGAGCGTCGCCGCCGTTGGCGGAAAGCGAGAGAAAATCATTGGTCGCCTGGCGGTTGGTGACCAGCCCGTCTGTCAAATAAACCCAGCTCGCCGCGGCGTCCCCGTAATTGCAGAGGCCGCCGCCGGTGTCCGCGGCGTTGTTGCTGAAGAGACAGGAGGAAACGAAGGCGAACCCATTATAATTGAACAACCCGCCGCCATAACCCGGGCCGGAAGGGCCATTGCAGCCGCCTGCGCCCGAACCGCCGGAGCCGCCAGCGGCTCCATTGCCGTCGACAACGCAATTGGTCATGTTGACAACGCCCGCGTCGTTAAAGATCCCGCCGCCGGCGCCAAGACCGCCGCCGCCGCCGCATGTCCCAAGGCCATTCGCGCCGCCGCCGAAACCCGCCGCCCCGACAGGCGACCCCGCGATGCCCGGAGAGCCGGCCATTCCTGCGCCACCCGCTCCGCCAAAGGCCTGGTTCGCCGAAAGAGTGACATTGGTCAGCGTGACAACGCCCTGATTGAAGATTGCTCCACCAAAACCCGCGCCGCCGCCTCCGCCTCCGCCGCCGGAGGCCCCATCCGTCGCCAGCGCGATCCCGCCCTGAAGAGAGAGATTTAAAAGAGCGACATTTGCGGCGGGCGCGACGTAAAGCAAACGCATCGGCGCGCTCGCTGGATCAAGCGAGATCGACAACCCAGGAGTGCCCGAAGCGTCGATCCACACGCGGTTGCTGAGGACGAGCGCGGAGGGCCCGACCGAGTTATCGGCGCGATTCGAGAGCAGTATGGCGCGACCGGCAAGAGATGGGTCGAAGCGAATCCGCCAGTTTTGGCTGCTGTCGGCGGCGGCGTTGATGAGACTGAGGGCCGCGCGCAAGCTGCCGGGCCCGGAGTCGGCGGCGGTTGTGACGGTGAAAATGGGATAGGCGACGGTAAGAGACACCGTGCCTTGGGCGCTGTCACCGGAGCCGTCGGTAATCACGTAATGAAAGCTGTCGGAGCCCAGGAAACCGGACGGGGTCGGATAAGTGATGACACCGGTGTTGAGTTGAATCGCGGCGCCGTTGGCGCTGACGGAATCCAGTTCTGTCAATGAAATACTGTCGCCGTCGGCGTCGCTGCCGGCCAGCAACCGGGAAACGGGAATGGCGGCGGGAACGTTGGACCGAACGGTCAAGTTCAAAAAGTATGGCGCCGGAAGCGAGCCGAACGTGCCCCAAAAGCCATCCGACACCACGTAGCTGGACGATGCGGCGGGCCCGACCGGCGATTCGCCAGTGGTGTCGGCAAGAGCATAGACGCCGCCTGTGGCCGCGCCCCCGCCGGAACCGAACACAACTCGCGGCTCAGCTACGCGCGCATTCGCCAGGATTGGGAGGAGAACGAAGGCGAGCGCAATCGAATTGCGGTTGGCCGCCATTGTTATTGGAGAAGCAGCTTGATAAACAAGCCCTGCGGCGAACCGGCGGGCGCGATGACCTGCGCCTGCGTGGTCCCGATGCCGCTGGAGTAATAAAAGGTGTGGCCGGGGCCGTTGGGACCCTCGGACGGCAATTGGAACGTAAGCGGCGACCAGTGCGTCATGTCCCGTGAGCCCAGCAATGTGTAGGAGCGCCCGGTCATGGTCGGGAACTGAACGATCGGCGAGTTTCCATTCATCCCGACAATCGTCACCTTGAAAGCGTCGCCCGGATCAAATGGATAGTTGCCGAGCGCGAACTCCTGCATCAGCGTGCGGCCGTCATGCGCCAGATTCTGGTTCCCATTCAATGCGGACAGCGGAAGGTTCAGCCCAAGAGAGGCAAGGTAGGCGTACTCCCATGCGTCAGGAATCCCATCGCCGTTGGAGTCGACTCCCAGCGTCAAATCAATTCGCGTGGAGCCGCCAGACTTGCCGAGAGCGGTGTAGTTGGTGAGCGTCTGGAGGGGCAGATTGGTGGTCGAGCCGATGAGCACATACATTCTAAACGGCGCGGCATAAGTCAGCGCGTTTGCCTGATAGGGATCGGGCGTCAGCCCGGCGTCCATGGGGACCTTGATCTGGTAATTGACGCCGGGGGCCAATCCCGGCACGACCTGGACAGGAATATTGACCCCCGTCTGGGTTTCCAAAAGGATCTGGACGTTCGCGGCGCTCAGCGGCGTGCCGTATTGGTCGCGCGCGAGGCCATAAATGAGATGATAAGGCGCCGGCGGGAAGGCGATCGCGGAAGCGGTGGCCAGCGCGACGGCCGCGACGATGAGAGCGAGAGTCCTTTTCATATTAGTTGCCAGCGTAGGAGTAGGTGATGAAGTACAGTTTGACGTCTTTGACCGAGTTGATGAACCGATTTAGGCCCTGGTTGGGATCGCTAAGCAACGGCTGGCCAGGAATGATTAACTTCCATTTGCTATTCCAGATGGAGCGTCCGATGAGGCGCTTGTTGGTGTATTGAGAAGGCTGCAACGCGCCCGTCGCGCCATAGATGTCCGTGTTGAAAGCGGCGATGGTCGACACCGGGCGGAACGCCTGGTGCTTGCGCAGCGAGAAAAGCGGCTCCGTCAACGAATTAGCCGACGTGTAGAACGGATTGCTGGAGAAATCCGAGGCGCTGACGTTGAACGGCAGCGGGATCGCCACGTCGTCTACGTTCCAAGTGCGAACCGTCGAAACATCGCCGAGCGGTGGGCTGCGCATCGAATCGGCCCCGACCGGAATGAGATACACGTAAGGCGTGGCGGACAGGGAATTGGGATCCGACGTCGGATTGGGCGGTGTGACGCCGCCGCCGGCGGCAGGATTGTCCATGCCAACGTAGCCGTCGAAATCGACGCCGACAGAGAAGATTTTGGTGGCGAAGGAGCTGGCGCTGAAATCATGGTCGCCGGGAGCCAGTTGATTGCCGAACAAATTCAAGCCGTCGGCAATGACAGTGCTGAATGACAACTCGATGCCAGGCACGGGCAATCCACTGCCGTTGTCGATTTGGAGACAATAGCGTTTGACATCCGGATCGTTCAGCAAGTTGGCCATGCGGCCATTTTGCAGGACCTGCTGCCAGTTTGCGTCGCCATCGCTTGTGCCGAGGATGCGGTAATTCTCCGTGCGCAACGAGACGGTCGTTCCGTAGCCATCCGGGTTGTTGAAGCCAAGGCGGCCTTTGAGCACCTGCCAATCCGCGTCCATTTCGGCAAGGGCGTTGGCAAGACCGGGATCGCCGCCGTCGCCGCCGCCGACCTGGGGCATGCCATTGTTGACAATGCCGATGGCCTGGGAGCTGATGATCTGGTTCAGGAACGACTGGCCCTGGGGCGTGTTCAAAAGGCCGGTCTCGTAATCGTAAGCCTGCGCCGCAAGATAGGCATACTCGGCGGCGAGGTTGAAGAGAGTGACGTAGCGTTGGAGTTTCTCGTTTTGGAACAGCAGGAACGCCGCGTCGCGAGTGCGATAGCCCTGGACGATGGCGGCGGCATGCTGGCGGAATGTCAAGCGCTCCGCCTGGACTTCATTCCCTTTGGCGACCTGCGCCTGATAGGCGGCTTGCGCGTCACTCAGCGCGCGAAGGTCCTGGTTGATGGTGACGAGGTCGTTCTGGAGGCTGCTCTCCTCGGCGCCAAGCGCGGTGACTTGGTTCTTGGCATCGTTTTCGACCAGCGCGTTGGCCAGATCCTTGTTGTTCTCGTTAATGCCAATTTGCAGGCCCGCGTTGATTGCCTGCTCGACCGAATAGGCGACCGAGTCAACAGTCAACAATACCCACTTGGCGTCAATGGAAGCGATATACACGGCTCCCGCAACCGGCTTAAGAAAGTCACCGCCGTCTGCCGTGCCAACGATTGTCTCGGTGGGGATGGATTGCACGGCTGCCGTGGCGACGTCCTGGTCAATCGTCTCATATTGGACCAGCCATTGGTGAGCGATGTTGTAGCCGGCGGTGATGCCGGCGATTGAGGAACTGATGTCTTGATTCTGATCCTGCACGCCAGCCACCCACTGCTCGTAAGTCTGCTGCGAAGTGAATTTGGTCATATCCTTATCCAGCGTCTGTTTGTCCCAGACCGAGTTTTGCAGCGCCTGGCGCAAGGCGTTTTGCGCGGCAATCACGCCGGATATAGTCTGCTGGATGGAACCGATCGTAATGCGCTGGCTTGTCCAGTTTGGCGGTTTGCTGAAGAAGCCGTCGGGGCCGATGTTCATTTTAACGACATAGTTGGTGTTCGTGGCATAACCCGGCGCCGTGCTGGCGACGATGGCGTCAAAGTTCGTGTACATGGTGGTCGACCAATTGCTCGGCAGGCTCTGAACGTCTATCGAGAAATTGGTAGACTGCGTGGGGTCCGGCAGGATTCCGTTGAACGTATTGGTGTCCGGATTCTCGACGTAGGTGTAGTGAATCAAGTCCGGCCCTGTGTAACCCTGTGCATAAGTCTTGCCGGGCCCAATGTCATCCGGATACGGCGTGCCGTAGATATCGATGAGCTGATTGTTGTAGGCCAGTTCCTGGGCAGTGACGCCGGCCTGGTAACTGCTGAGCGAATCCTGCTCGGAGCGCATCAATTCGGTCACGCCCTGGGCGTCGTTAAAGGCAGTGACAGCGTTATTGAGCGCGGTGAGCGCGCGCGAGTAGACTTGCTCGAAATGCGTCTGCGGATTCACGCCGGTGACCTGGAGCGGATTGATGTCAAAGGGAATGGCGTTTTGCGAGAGGTTCAATGGCGTAAAGCCCGCCTCGGTGTTGTTCATGTCGGTTTGAAGGGCCTGCTCGGTCGTGGGCAGCTCGTTCAACTCAGGCACCGTTGTGCGGTCTACTTTCTGAATCCCCTGATGGGTCGGGTCTGGATCGACTGGCGGCAGAATTGCATTACCGACGACCCAGTTGAGGTAGGTCCCCTGCCCCACGCGCGAGGCCCAATGGTCGAGGCCCCAATACTTGGTGACGTAGGCGGTGTTGGTTCCGACGGCATAAGGACGGGCGGAATTGATGTTGGTTTCATCCATGTAACTCCATCCGCCGCTTGTGCCGGCGTGATATTGTTCACGCCATGTCAGGTCGTATATTTGTCGGCCCGTGCGCGCCAGGGCGGCGGCGCCGGAGGCAAATTTCCGTTCGTCCTGATAATTGACGGAGACGGTGGCGCCAAGCACGGAGACAGCTTCGATGCGCGGCACCCAGTCGAAATACGGGTTCATGAGCAACTGGTAATAGTTGTTCAGCGCGGTCAGGTAATGGCCGTAAGCGTCGCCATGGCCCATTGGGTAGAGGATGGCCGCGTCGGCGGCGTTAACGACGCCATCCTGATTTTCATCCAGAATATCGTAGTTGAGGGCGTAGATCACTTCGCCGGCGTTAATTCCCAAGGTGTAGTTCCAATAGAGGCGATTGTAGACCGGCGCCAATTGGACGCCGGGCTGGAGGACGTCGTCGCGCCCTCGCAGCAAGGCCAGATCCTGTTCGAGCAATGAGCTGACTTCGCCCTGGAATTTGAATAACGACGTGGCGACGTCGCCGTAGGTTTTGTCCGCGGTGCCGATGCTGATGGTCGGATTCAGCGAATCGGACCATGCGTCGTTGGCGACGGTGGTATAGAGATCGCTCAGGTAGCTGGCCGCCAGCAAAAGGGCGTCGTTGGCGGGGCCGTAATTGTAGCCGGAGTTGATGCTGAGGGACTCGCCCTTATGAAGCACCGTTTCGTAGATTTCGATCAACCCGGCGCTGTTGATAGTGTCCTGGTTGAGGGCGACGTCGCCTTCCCACCTGTGGCCGGCCTCGGAAATGATCGTGCCGGTGGTGTTGACAGGGTCGTCAAACAGATCTGTCGTGCGCTGATTGAATGGGTTGATGCCCGCAAGCACGCGCTGAATCCAGCCGGAGGCCAGTTGTTTGGCCGTGAATGGCGACCAATTGGTCGTCGCCGGGTTGGCGTTGGTGTTGATGCACCGGTAACGAACCGCGACGTAGTTGTCCCCAAGCGTTTGAATGCCGGAGCCGCCCAACGTGTAATGGGTGATGTCGGTTCCGGTGATCAAAGTAGTCCAGTTGGTAGGATCGCTCGCCGGCGGCAGGCCGTCAATAGGCGGCGCGATGCGCCAGTCGTATTCATAATCGGAGGAACGGCCGGCCAGATCGCTGGTGTGCTGGAAGGAGATGAAGTCGCTCAGAGGATTGGAGTCCTCGATGATCTTCAACTCGCCCGGATGGAGCGTGAACGTCTTGGTGGCGGCCTGAAACTCGGGCCCCGTGCGAAAGACGTACACCGTGACCGGCTCGCTGGCGTGGGCCGGGGCGATGGTGTTGCCAACAACGACGGAAATGTATCCGGCGCCGGGTCCGGTGGCGCACATGGCGTAGGAATCGACCTGTTGATCGGAGCTGGAAATCTGGACAACCTGCCCGGCGCCGAACGTAAGCGTGGCGTTTGTGTTGTTGACGTAACTTCCAGGCACGCCCGGCTTCTCGTAAAAGGTATAAAGCTGAACCGACAGGTTGGAAACGGCTTCGGTCCAATTGTGGTATTCGGAGTCGCCAGTCGGACAGAGGTTGATGACATTGTCCATGTCAGAGCCAGCCAGGACATTGGGCAGCAAATAGGATTCGCCGACGACCGTATTGGAAAAAGCGCCCTGGAGGACCAGATGCAGCGTATTCGGATCGTAGAAGAACCGGCTCTTGAGGTTCGGAGGCAGCCCGGGGAAATAGTCCTTGCCCTGGTAGGACGTCGTAATGACGCCCGGAGGCAAGTTCGACAGCAACGCGGTCTTCTGGACCGTTGGATCGTAGAGAACGACGCTTTGGTTGGAGAAGCCCTGGTCGACGCCATTGGTGGCGATGGATTGCTGATAGAGCACTTGAACGCTGCTTTGGCCGCGGATGGAAGGCAGGTTGTCGACCGGCAGCGCCGCCGTCTGCCCGGAGGACAGCGTCGGCACCGGCTGATTGTTCACGACCGACGGCCACACTGGGCGATAAACGATATCCAGGCTGGTCGTCGTGTTGGTGGTCGGGTCGCCCGCGAAACCGATGCCGTTTGTGTTGAGCGGGAGCAAGTAGGGAACGATGGACCCTACCGGCGGAGGATTGCCGGCGCTCGGCCAGTCAAACGACGCCTGGGTCTTGTAGTAAAACCGCATGGTGAAGGTGTTGCTGGTGTCAGCCGCCTGGGCCAGGAACGGCGGCCGCCCCACATAATAGACCTGGGCATGCGAGTACTTGTTGGTGCTGGTGAAGACCAGTGGCGGCTGTTCACTGATCGAGCCATTGGTGCCAATCTGCAAGTTGAGCATGGCGCTCGCGGAAGTGTTGTCGCCGGTGTCAAGTATCGAAATGGAATAGACATTGGACGACGCCTCCGTGGGATTTCCTACGATCGCGATGCCATCGGCAAAATTCGTGATTTTTGTCAGCGACAAGCCGTCCGGCAGAGAAGGCGTCACGTTGTAATTCAGTGAATCGATGCGCCGCGACAAATGCAGGAAATAAGTAAACGGCTGGCCGACCGTCGCAACAGCCGGCGCCAGGGGCCCGAATGTGTCGGACGTCTGGTCGTAGGTCCCGACCTGCAACGGAGGCAGGCCCGCGTTCAAGCCGCGATACACCCAGAAATTATGCTTGCGATCCTGGAAGGTAAACGATGAGTAATTGCTGAACGAAGGCTGGCCCAAAATGGCGCTGGACCATCCTTGGGGCAGGTCGCCGGCGGTCCCGAGCGGCGCTGTGTTGAAATTGGTCGCGTAAGCGCCCGTGCCCAGGATCGGCGCGTCCAGGAGCGGCAAAGGCATGGGCGCCTGGAGCATTGTGCCCGCGTCCACTATATAATCAAACAACTCGCCCGCCTCCGCCGCTTCCCGGCGCACATGGTAGGGCGCCATCATGGGACGCCCGTCGCCGCCGGTGTAATCAATCAGCACGAACGGATCGGACGTGTAGCCATCGCCGTTGGTCACGTTGAGGTCGTCACGCAAGGCGTAGGCCTGGCCGCCCAACGTGACGGCGTGCTCCTCGTTCGGATTGTAGCCTGGCTGCGTGCGATCAGGCTGGCGATAGACGACGCCTTTGGCCTGCAAACTGTCCAACGGTCCCGTCCCGGCGTTATTCGCCATGATGATTTCAGGCGCGTAGGTCGGCCAAT
>Ga0265338_10005240_pt1 | contig 17003 bp, 8 predicted proteins | sample 42126metaG_FD_193579 | JGI IMG/M metagenome (GOLD analysis project Ga0265338, IMG submission 193579) | Rhizosphere microbial communities from Carex aquatilis grown in University of Washington, Seatle, WA, United States - 4-21-26 metaG | ecosystem: Host-associated > Plants > Roots > Rhizosphere >... | reverse complement strand
GCGCCCCTGCCCCACCCAGCCACAGGCGAGCGGCCCGCGATCGGGTCCCACGGTGGTGAAGCGCCCGGCCCCCTCGGCGCCCAGGAGCCGTGCCAGGTTCGACCGGGTGATCGGGTTTTCCCACATCTTGACGTTCATGGCCGGCGCCAGCAGCACGGGCGCGCGCGACGCCAGCACCACCGCCGCCAGCAGATCGTTGGCCATGCCCGCGGCCAGGCGCGCGATCGCGTCGGCGGTCGCGGGTGCGACCACGATCAGGTCGGCCTCGTCGGCCAGGCGGATGTGCCCGATCTGCGATTCCTCGGTGAGATCGAAGAGCTCGCGCCCGACCGGGTGGCCCGACAGCGTCTGCATCGTGAGCGGCGTGATGAACTGCGTCGCGGCGTCGGTCAGGATCACGCGCACGTCGGCGCTGCCTTGATCAGCAAACGGCAGAGCTCGGCCGCCTTGTACGCCGCGATGCCCCCCGTCACGCCCAGCACGACGCGTCGGTCCTTCAGGTCGGAACCCTGAGAGGGTTCCGGACCTCCCGCGATGGGCTGCGGCGGCGGAGGCCCCTTCGCCCCACGGGGCAAGAGACCGGCGTCAGGGGTGGTCGGAGCCCCCCCCCCGGCGGGCAGACCGTTTTGTCCCGGGCTCATTCCAGAATCAGGACCTTACCCCAAAAATGGGTGAAACTCTGCGCCCCTTCCGGGTAAAGCTATAGGCCCCTGTGTCTGAGCTCCCTGACTTTCCCCGCCGGTTCGCCTCCTACGTGCTGCTCAAGCCGCTCGCGCGCGGTGGAATGGGCGAGCTCTATCTGGCGCTGTCCGGCGCGCCCGGCATGGAAAAGCTCTGCGTCATCAAGAAGGTTCTGCCGCACCTGGTGGCGCCCGACAACGTGCAGCGTTTCCGCGACGAGGCGATGGTCGCGGTGCGGCTTTCACACGGCAACCTGGTCACCGTCTTCGATGCCGGGCACAGCGACGATCAGATCTACCTCGCGATGGACTTCATCGAGGGCAAGGATCTGCTCGCGACCTGGAACCGCTGCGCGCAGCGCGGCGTGCCCTTCCCTATCGAGGTCGCGGTCTACATCGTGAAAGAGCTCGCGCGCGGGCTCGGCTACGCGCACGCGTTCGGCGGCCTCAACCTGGTTCACCGCGACGTGTCGCCCGCCAACGTGCTGCTCTCGTACACCGGCGAGGTCAAGCTGACCGACTTCGGCCTGGCGACCTCGACGCTCAAGCTGCAGCACACGGCGCCCGGAATCATCTTCGGCAAGCTCAGCTACCTCGCGCCCGAGCAGGCGCGCCGCGAGCCGCTCGATGGACGCACCGACATTTACGTTTGCGGCATTCTGCTGTGGGAGCTCTTGACGGGGCAGCAGCTGTTCCCGGTCAAGCCGGCGTCGTTCGCGCCCGGCCATCCCAAGAGCGACTCGACCGCCGATGCGCTCGAGCGCGTCCGCAACCCGCGCGCGATCCCACCGTCGCACATCACCGACCGCGTGCCGGCCGAGCTGGATCGCATCGTGATGAAGGCCGTGCAGCCGAACCCCGCCGACCGCTACCAGACCGGCGAGGAGCTGCGCGCCGATCTCGGCGCGTACCTGGCGCGGACCGCGCCCGAGACCGACGCCGATCGGCTGGCGAAGTTTCTGCGGCTGCTGTTCGAGAAGGACACCGAGAACGAACGGGTCGAGCGCGAGGAGCTGGTACGGGGCGCGAGCTCCTTCCTGTCCGGCGCCGCCGAGTCGCGCAGTCAGCCGCGCCTCCAGTCCCCCGTCGGGCCGCACGCGCCGAGCCCTCGCTTGACTCCGGATCGCGGGCTGCGCCCCGACACGCCCGACCGCGGGCTGCGGCCAACCACGCCCGACCGCGGCCTGCGGCCGGTGCCGCCGCCGCTGGCGCACCGCTCGCCGAGCGGCGCGCACGCCGAGGGCATGGGCGAGGGGCGCGACGATTCACATCCGCGCGTCGTCGAGAAAGATCCGCGCGTGGGCACCACCGTGGCCGAGCGCTACTACCTGCGCCGCCTGTGCGGCGAAGGCGCGATGGGCCGCGTCTACGAGGGGCAGCACATCGACATCGGGCGGCGCGTGGCCGTGAAGATCCTGCAGTCGAGCTACAGGCACACGCCGGAGCTGGTCGAAAGATTCAGGCGCGAGGCGCGCGCGGCGTCGCGCATCGGCCACCCCAACATCGTCGACGTCACCGACTCGGGCATGACCGAGGACGGCGCGTTCTTCTTCGTGATGGAGTACCTCGACGGCATCAACCTCGAGGACCTGATCAACCGCGAGGGGATGCTGGCGGTCGACCGCGCGCTGCTGATCGGCGCCCAGATCTGCCGCGCGCTGCAGGCTGCGCACACCGCCGATGTCATTAACCGCGATCTCAAGCCGGCGAACATCATGCTCATCAACCGCAAGGAGGATGAGGACTTCGTCAAGGTGCTCGACTTCGGGATCTCGAAGACGCTGGACATCGACACCGGCCCCAAGCGCCAGAACCTGACCAACCCCGAAGTCGCCGTCGGAACGCCGGTCTACATGTCGCCGGAGCAGGCGGCGGGCATGCCGGCCGACGCACGCACCGACGTCTACGCCGTGGGCGGGCTGCTCTACGAGATGCTGAGCGCGGTCCCGCCGTGCGACGGCGACAACATTCTCGCGATCCTCAACAAGAAGGCGTCGGAGGACCCGCGCCCGCTGCGCGAGCTACGCCCCGACGTTCCGCCCGACGTCGAAGCCGTCGTGATGCGCGCGCTCGGGCGCTTCGCCGACGATCGCCAGCAATCGATGGCGACGCTCAAGGACGACCTGGTGCGCTGCCTGGCGGCGCTCAAGGGTGCCGCGAAGATCCCGAGCACGCGAATGCCCGACGAGCCGGTCGCCGGGCCGCTGCAAACTCAGCGGGTGCGGCGAATCCTGCGCTCGCACCCGTGGCTGCTCGGCGCCGCGACCGCGGCGATGGTGCTGGCCAGCGGGCTGTGGTTCTTCGGGCGCGGCGGCGACGAGGCCATGCCACGACGCCGGACCACGGCTTCGAGTGCGCCGGCGGATAACCAGCGCACGGTGACCGCGGCGCCTATGCCGCGCGCGCGCGCGCCCATCGTCGAGGAGTTGCCGCGCGTGCCGGCGGCAGCGCCACCGGGCGCGGCGCCGCCGCCGGTCGGTGTGGCGCCGCTGCCCGCGCGGCGCGTGTCGCGGCCCGTCGCGTTCCTGCCCAATCCAACGGCGGCTTCGCCCGCGGCGGCGCCGCCGCCCGCGGCCGGCCGCCGCGCGACCACGGTCGCTCCGCCAGCGTCCGAAACGACCCTGGCGCTGATGCCGGCCACGATGCCCGCGCTGACCGGGGGCAAGCTCCTCGAGCAAGGCCAGGCGGCGTTCAACAGAGGCTCGTACGCCGAGGCCGTGCGGCGCGCTCGCGAAGCGCTCACCGCCGGCGGCTCGCCGGTCGGCGCTCACCTGTTGCTCGGCGACGTCTACTACCACACCGAGCGTTACGCCGAAGCGTTGCGCGAGTACCAGGCCGCGCTGAAGATCGATCCCGACAACCCGATCGCCAATCGCGGCCGCGAGCTCGCCCAGAGACAGGTCGAGCCCGTGCCGCCGTGACGTCGAGTTAGAACATCGCCGACAGGTTGAAGGCCAGGACCTTCTCCGACGTCTCGTTGCTGACCGACACGCAAACATCGCCGGAGCCGTCGTTCTGGCAGAGCTTGTTCGGCACGGCGCTCTCGAAGCTGAAGAGGCCGCCCAGCATCGTGTTGCCGAGCCGGGTGAACGCGCCGGCGTTGAGGCCGAGCAAGTAACCGCTCGCGCTCGCGCTGGTGCCGAGGTCGCTGTCGCTCAGCTCCTCGTCCCACGCGCCGAGCTTGGGTCCGAGGACGATCTCGAGATTGCTGCCCGTCGGCAAGTGGAACAGCGGCGAGATCGACAGCGAGGCGCGCACGCCGCTGGTGTTGGGGCCGTAGAAGCTCGAGTCGAGGTTCATGATGTCGATCGACAGCTCACCGTTGATCGAGAACATCGGGCTCGCAAAGAAGCCGAGCAACCCGCCGAGACGAAAGCCCGGACCGACGTTCTGGCCGGTCGAGCCCGCGAACGAGTTGATGCCGATGAAGCCCATGGCCAGCAGGCCGTGGTGGCCCATCGGCGGCGGCGGGGGCGGCGGGCCGTAGCCGGGCGGCGGGCCGTAGCCGGGCGGCGGGCCGTAGCCGGGCGGCTGGCCGTAACCGGGCGGCGGCGGTGAATAGCCGGGCTGCTGTGGCGGATAACCCGGCTGCTGCGGTGGCTGCTGCTGCTGCTGTGGATACCCGGGCTGCTGCGGGTACTCCTGCTGCGGCGGCGGGTAGCCCGGCGGCGGTTGCTGCGGGTAACCCGGCTGCTGCTGATACTGCTGGGGCTGCGCGTTCGGATCGGGATACGCCTGCGGCGCGGGCGCTTGCCCGAAAGCGACGCTCGACATCAACGTGACGCCGAACAAAGAAGCGAGGGAGAAGAGACAGAACCGATTGGTGGTCATTGTCGTGGCTCCGGGGGGTGAAGGGCGAAACAGCTCTTCAGCGATCGCGCGCGATGTTACACGAGATTCCGCGCCGCAGGTCGAGCAAGCGGCCTTTCAGAATTCCACCGGCGTGCTGAGCGCGCACACGCGCGCCGCTCAGAATCGGCCGACGAGCAACGCCGTCCCCAGCACCGCGGCCAGCGCGCCGCCGGTGATGAGCGCAATGCCTCCGCCCCGCGTGCTGTACTGCCGGGGGCATTGATAGCCGGGGGACGCGTTGGAGGGAAGATCACAGGTGTACTTTCCGTCGAGCGTGACCAGGAAGATGCCGGCGCCGAGCGCGGCGGCGCCGACGCCCATCGTGGCCCACGACCAACCACGCAGGCGTGGCGGGGTCTCCTCGCCGCCCGCGGGCGAGCCGCCGCTCGCCGACACCATCGGTGCGCCTCCCGCGCCCTTGCCCGCGGGGTCGGCAACGCCGGTGATCGCGACCTTGCGCTCCGCCGCTTCGTCGCCGGCGATCGTGGGCCGCTTCACGATCTCGGCCTTGAGCGCCGACGCGGTCACGCTCGCCGTCTCGTAGGCTTCGTTCTCGGTGCAGATCTCGCACCGATCCTCGCGCACGCCGATCACGGTCCCGGTCGTGCCGTCGATCATCTCCAGGTGCACCGTGTAGCTGCGGCCCATGGTCTCGACCGACCCGCGCATCAGATACCGCGCGCCGGTGGCATCGGCGATCGCAATCCGGCAGGTGGGCGTTTCGCAGGTGCCGACGCCCTTTGCGGTCGCGCCCCGGGCGGTCGTGGCGCTGTCGACCACCTCGGCGCCCGACGCAGCCAGGCCGCCGGCGACGGCGGCGGCGATCTTGTCGCGCACGTCGGCGCGCAGCTGTTCGGCCGTGACGCCCAGAACCGCGATGCGCGTGCGCGCGGCGTGTGCACGCGCCGTGCTTGCCCCGGCTCCCGCACAGATGATAGCGACGGCGATCCCCATGTAAATTCTTCGCGACATCGTGCGCGGAATGCTCGTTTTGGTCGCGCCTGAAGTCAAGCCCGGTCCCGACTCGACGAGGCGCGCAACGCATCTTAAGTTCTGCGGCAAAGCACCGATGGGGGCGGCCATGGTATTCAGAGTCGAAGCGAAGACGGCACTGGCCGAAGCACGCTCCTGGGTTCGCATCGCTCGTGGACGCCTCGAGGAACTCTCCAAAGAATCGGAACAACCTCAGGCGCTGACGGCGATGGCCGCCACGATGGCCGACATGCAAGCCAGCATCGAGGCCATCGAGCACCGCTTGTCGCACATCGACAGCGAGTGGAAGAAACTCTACCAGCCCCCGCCGTCACGCTCTGCGATCGTCTAGTCGCTCGTTCAAACCCGCCTGACCTAGTTATTGAAGATCTCGTCCCCGACCAGCCCGTCGCGGTGATGGGGCGGTCGTGGGGGCGCTGGATGTGATTCGGCGCCCGGCCGCGCGTGCGATGAGCCAGCGTGGCTCGAGGCACGCGGCGGCGCGGCCGGCGACGGTGTCACCGGCGGCGACGGCGACGGCCCCACCAGCTTCGGCGCGGACGTCAGCGCCATCTGGATCTCGACCACGCCGCCGGCGGCGACGGTGAAGCGACGCTCGGCGGGCGCAAGGCCATCGGCCTCGACGCGCAGCACGTGCGCGCGATCCGGCGTCACGCTCGGGAGATCGGCTTCGCGCGCGCCCGACGCCACCAGGCGATCGTCGATGAAGAAGCGCGCGCTGCCGGCGTTCTGCGCGAGCACGCGCACGTGGCCGAACGCACCCACCGGCGCAGCGGCGGCGCTGGCGCCGTCGGCGAGCGCCGCCTCGGTCGCCGGCGGTGGCGCCTTCGGGTCGGACCGCGCGTGCTGGCGCGCGTACGCCGAGACCAGGACCAGCGCCGCGATCGCCGCCGCGCCGCCACCGATCCAGGCCCAGGGCAACTTCGCGCGCGCCGGCACCAGCGTGGCGCCGGGGAACGTCTTTCCCGGCGGCGGCGCCAGCGTGTCGGGCGAGGCCACGACGGGCCGCGCCGCGACGGGCGATGATGCTGCGGCCCCGGGCGCGCGCACCACGACGGGCGCGGGTGCGAGCGGCGCGGCGTTCGCCAGCGCCGCCTCCAGCTGCTGGCGAACCATCGCCGGCGACGACGGGCGCTTCTCGGGATCCTTCTCGAGGCACGCGAGGATCAGCCGCTCGAGCGCGGGCGCGACCGGCGCGTGGCGCGACGGCGGCTCGGGGGCGTCGGACAGATGCTGGGTGATGAGCTCGACGAAGCTGCCCTGGAACGGCGTCCGCCCCGCGAACATCTCGTACAGGATCACACCCAGCGCGTACACGTCGGCGCGCGGGCCGACGCCGACGCCGCGGCACTGCTCGGGCGCCATGTACGCCGGCGTGCCCATGATCGCGCCGGTCACGGTGTGCGGCGCCGCATCGCCGTCGCCGAGCAGCTTGGCGATGCCGAAGTCGAGCAGCTTCGCGAACGAGTCGCCGTGCCGCGGCTGCGCGACCCAGATGTTGTCGGGCTTGAGGTCGCGGTGGACGATCCCGGTCTGGTGCGCGGCCTCGAGCGCGCTGCAGATCTGGCCCAGCAGGCGGCGCGCCTCGTCGACGGCGATCGGCCCGGCCTTCATACGGTCGGCCAGGTTCTGCCCCTCGAGGTACTCCATCGCGAAGTAGTGCCGCTGGTCGGGCAGCCACCCGAACGAGAAGATGTCGACGATGTTGGGGTGCCCGATCTTGTTGACCGCGCGCGCCTCGTCGACGAAGCGGCGCACCAGCTCCGGGTGCTTCGCGATGTGCGGCGCCAGCACCTTGATGGCGACGCGCTTGCCGATCACGGGATGAACGGCGGCATAGACCGCGCCCATGCCGCCCTCGCCGATCTTGCGCAGCACGCGGTACTCGCCGACCTCCATCCCCTCGGGGAGATCGATCCCGGGCGGCCCGCTGTTGGGCCGCTTGAGCGTCGGATCGTACGTGCCGCTATCGCTCACTGTTCAACGCCGCCGGCCCCGGCGGCGCGCGAACACCAGCGCGCCGGCCAGCGTCACGCCGAGCCACCCGACGGAGCCGCCGCCGCCCGCGCCGACGTCGCAACCGCAGCCTCCACCGCCGCTCTTGGGCGGCGGGCCCGCGTCGGTGCCCGACGTCGCGTCGCCGCTGGCGTCGGCGGGCGCGCCGCCGTCGTTACCACCCGCGCCGCCCGCGCCGGTGCTACCGCCCGCACCGCTGCCGGCGTCGGGCAGACAGAGGTTGGTGACGTTCGTGCAAGTGGCCGTGGTGTTCGGCGTCTTGCACGCGCCCACGCTCGCGCAGCGCTTGCTCTGCACGTCCTGGTAGTCGCTGCAGGTGGTGTCGAGCCCGTCGCAGTCGATGACGCCGCAGGCGGTGTCGTCCTCGGGCATGACGTCGCACTTGGCGGCGCCGTCGCAGACCTTGCACAGACCGCACGTGGTACCGGAGGCCGGGAACTGGCACGCCCACTGGCCGTTGCACTTGCCGCCGCACAGGCCGGACGGATCGCTCGCGCTGTCGATGCAATCGTGGTTGGGGTCGGTGCCCGCGGCGGCCGGCACGCAGGTGCCTTCCTTGCCCGGGATATTGCAACTGCCGCAGGCATGGCAGTCTCGGTCGCAGCACAGGCCGCTGGTCGCGCCCGGCGAGATCGCGCACTGGCTGGAGATGCACTGCGCGTTGCGCGTGCACGGTTGGCCGTTGGCGAGGGAGGGGGGGCAGTTCTGGGTCTGGTCGCAGAAGTACGCGACCTGGCAGTTGGGATCGGTCTGGCAACTGGTCGCGCACTTGGCCGTGTTGTCGGTCGGATCGGTGAAGCACCGGAACCCATTGCAGCTGTTGAAGACGTCGCCGGCGCAGTTGCCCGCGCCGTCGCACATGCCCTGTTGGTGGATCACCCCGTCGCTGGCGCACCCGGCGGTGCCGCACACCCGGCCCTGGGGCGGGAACGCGCAGCTGCCCGCCCCGTCGCAGGTGCCGGCGCAATCGCCCGTGCCGCAGTTCTTGCGCGGGTCGGTCGCCGCCGCCGCGAAGACGCAGCTCCCCGTCGAGTTCTTGCAGCTGAGGCAGTTGCCGATGCACGCGTTCTCGCAGCAGGTGCCGTCGATGCAGTAGTTCGAGCCGCACTCGTTGCCGAGCCCGCATGACGCGCCGTTGGGCTTCTTGCCCATGCTGCACGCGCCGTTGGCGCAATAGTTCGGTGACGTGCACGGAGTCGTCGCCGTTGGATCGGTGCCACCGGGCGCGACCGGACCGCAGGTCCCTTCGCTGCCCGGGTTGTTGCAGGCGTAGCAGGTGCTGCCGCAAGCGCTGTCGCAGCAGAACCCGTCGACGCAGTTGCCCGAGCCGCACTGGTTGCCCATCGTGCACGTGATGCCGTTCGCCTTGAGCCCGGTCTGGCAGGTGCCGGCGGCGTCACAGTACTGCGGCAGCGCGCAGGTCACCGTGGCGCTGTTGTCGGGCGAGCCGGCCGGAAGGTTCACGCAGCTTCCGAGCTTGCCGGCGACGTTGCAGGCCTGGCAGGTGCCCTGGCACGCGCTGTTGCAGCAGATACCGTCGACGCAGTAGCTGCTGCCGCAGTCGGTGCCGATCGCGCAGGCCTGACCATTGGGCTTCTTGTTCGACTGGCAGATCCCGCTGACGCAGTACTGGTTCGAGGCGTCGCAGGTCGTCGTGGCGCTGTGATCCTGCAGGCCGGCCGCGAGCGGCAAGCACGCGCCGGGGTTCGTGCCGTTGTTGCACGTGTAGCAGGTCTGATTGCAGGCCTGATTGCAGCAGACGCCGTCGATGCAGAAGCTCGGGCTCGCGCACTGGCCGCTGGCGGTGCAGGCGCTGCCGATCGGCTTGGGCGCGTTGGTGCAGACGCCGTTGCCGTCGCAATAGCGCGGCTGGGTCGAATCCGACACGCACACCGGCGCCGCGACCGGATCCTCCGTGCCCGACGGGATGTTCGAGCAGGTGCCGCGCTTGTTGGTGACATTGCACGCCTTGCAGGTGTCCGTGCAGTCGGTGTCGCAGCACAGGCCATCGGCGCAGTGCCCGTTCGCGCAGTCGGTGAACGTGCCGCACGCCTGACCGTTCTTGCCCTTGCACTGCTGGTTGGCGTCGCACGCTTGATCCGCCGTGCAGGTGTCGTCGCCGACACCCGGCAACACGTTGCTGCACACCCCGAGCGTGGTCGCGCCCGGGACGTTGCACGCGCGGCACGTGCCGGGACAGGAGGCCGCCGCGCAGCAGACGCCGTCGACGCAGTTGCCCGACGCGCAGTGCGACGCCGTCGTCGTCGAGCACGGCGAGCCGTTGGGGCGCGGCATGTTGTTGGGTGAGTACGTCCAGATCTCCTCGGGCCCGTACGTCGTGTCGGCGTCGACCGTGCCGCCGAACAGGAACGTCGATCCGTGGCTCGAATCGTAGATCAGCGTGGTGAGGTAGCGCGGAAGCGGCGCGATCCCGACCGTCGGCGTGGTCTGGGTCCACCCGAGCGAGGACGGGTCCCACTCCCAAGAGTCGTTGAGATCCACGTTGTTGGTCGTCGGATTGCCGTGTCCGCCGAACATGATGATCACCCGCCGCCCACTGTCGTAGACGATGGCGTGATAGTAGCGTCCCGCCGGGATCGGCGACGACGCGGCCGGCACGAGCGAGCCCCATTGGCCAGTGTTGACGTCCCACTCCCAGATATCGGTGTTGTACGAGTAGGCCGCCGGGGCGGCGTCGTAGCTGTATCCGCCGATCATGACGATCTTGCCGCGATCCTGATCGTAAGCGACGTCGGTGTAGCTGCGCGTGGCGACATCGGTCGGAATCGTCGTCGGCGTCCGGTTGGTCCATATCGCGGTCGTCGGGTCGAACTCCCAGACCTGGGTCGCACCGGCGGCGCCGCCGTACATCACCACGCGATCGCGCACCGAATCGTAGAAGAGCGACTGGCTGTAATTCGCGGGCGGCAGCGGGCTGTTGACCGTCACCGGCGACCAGGACGTGGTCCCGGGCGCCCAGGCCCAGAAGTCGTTGAAGGTCTTCGCGCCGGTTCCGCCGAACAGGTACATGAGGTCGCGCTTGCTGTCGTACGCCATGGCGCTGAGCTGGCGCGGGTCGGGCTTGGCGGCGAACGTCGTCAGGTCCGTCCAGAGCTGGTTGGTCCCCGACCACTGCTGGATGTCCTGGTGGTAGGGGTTGGCGTCGGTGGACCTGTAGCCGCCGAACAAGATCAGCTGCCCGCGCTTGCTGTCGAACGCCAGCGCCGGGCCCGTACGCTGGATCGGGCCGACCAGCGGAATCGATTGGTTGGTGAACAGCGCCTGCGCGCCGTCGTAGTTCCACAGGGCCCGCAAGAAGCCGGTGCCGCCGAAGGCGACGCTGTTGGCGTGCACCGGATCATAGACGAACGTGTTGTAACTGTAGGGCGGGATATTCGCGGTGTCGGACTTCGTGAACGGGATTGACGTCCAGGTCGGCGTCACCGGATCCAGCTCGTAGACGACGTTGGCGTAGCCGTACTCGTAGAGCACGGTCTTCGATCGGGACGTATCGTAGATGATGTGGTCGAAGCCGGCGTTGGAGTAGTTCGACGGCGCCGTGCCGGTGGTGGTGTCGACCGCCCAGCTGCCGGTGTTGCACGCCGGGCCGGGACCGGCGGTCCACTCCCAGGTTTCGTTGGTCCAGGCGCCGACGGCGGTGCCAGTGCCGGTATTGCCACCGCGCATGATCACTTTCTGGCGGACGCTGTCGTAGGCCAGCGACTGGCCGAAGCGAGGAGCCGGCTTGTTCGTCGTCGGCGTGCAGTCCTCCCAGGTGCCGGTGGCGCCGTTCCATTCCCAGAGGTCGTTGCGACGGAACGTGGTCGCATCGTAGCCGCCGAACATCACGATGCGCTGGCGGTCGGGGTTGTAGACCATCGCGTGATCGTGACGCGCCGTCGGTTGGGGGGTCACGTTCGGCCGCTGGACCCAGGCCGATCCGATCGGATCCCACTCCCACTGCCCGTTGATGTAGAAGCTGGCGCTCGGCTGCCAGCCGCTGAACATGAGGACCTTCTTGGTCCCCGGATCGTAGGCCAGCGCGTGTCCGGAGCGCGTCCCCGCGTCAGGCCCGGTGTTGGCCCGCTGGGTCCAGCTCACGCGCGCCGGATCCCACTCCCAGGTGTCGTTGAAGAACGGTCCGGCGACGGCGCCCTGGCCGCCGTACATCACCATGACCTTGCGATCGGAGTCGTAAGCCATGGCGTGCGAGTAGCGTCCCTGCGGCCAGCTGCCCCACAGGTTGGTCCAGGTCGCCTCGGTCGAATCGACCGCCGAGCGGGTCACGACAGCGGCATCGTGATCATCCTGCCCCGACGGTGTCGATGCGCGGTCGATGCAGCCGCCGAACGAAGTCGCCGTGGCCGCCACGATCACCAGCGTCGCCAGCGACGAAAGCCCCCTTTGAATCTTCTCTCCGCCGAGACACGTCATTCAAAATACCCTTCCACAGGCTAAAGAACGAGGAACCCTAAGCTGGTAACGGGGGGAGCGGCAAGATGTTCCGCGCAACGTGCCGGTATTCACTCGGCGGACGCGCTCGCGAAACACGCTCGCGGCGGGCCGGGGTCCGTACGTATAATCCCGCCGCGCTGACGCCCGGCGACTCTCGACGATGATCACGACCCGTTTCGGCACGCGAAATCTCGTAGGTTTGTGCGCCCTTGCCGTCGCCGCCGCATTGCTGTGCGCCGCGCCGCCCACGTGGGGGGCGCCCGCGGCCGCCCCCGCCGACGCCGCGCACCGCGAGGAGGCCAAGGCCGAATTCAACCAGGGCAACGTCGCCTACAACCTCGGCAAGTACGACGAGGCGATCGCGCACTTCGAGAAGGCGTACAGCCTGTCGCGCGTGCCCGAGATCCTGTTCAACCTCGGGCAGTGCTACCGGAAGGTCTGGGAAGCCGACAAGAAGAGCGAGCTCGCGCGGCGCGCGCTGCACTACTACCAGGCGCTGGTGCGCGAAGCGCCGCAGTCGCGCGTGCGCGCCGACGCCGATCAATTCATCGCCGAGCTCGAGCCGGAGGTCGCGCAGGCGGAGGCGCGCGAGCGCCAGGGGCTGATCGACAGCGCGCGCGGCGCCGAGGCGCTGCGGCTGGCGCAGACGTTCCTGCGCGACGGCCAGCTCGCCGACGCGGCGTCGACGGCCGACCGGCTATTGCACGGACCGGACAACGGACGCGAGCTCCTGGCCGAAGCCCACGTGGTGCGCGGGCGAGCCTCGGCGCGCCTCGGCGATGCGCTGGGCGCCGAGGCGCAGTTCCGGCGCGCGCTGGAGCTGCGGCCGTCGGCGGAGCTCACCGACGCCGCCCCCGCGGAGTCGGCGGCGTTCGATGCCGCGCGCCGCACCGTCGCGCCCGGCGGCCTGCGCCTGGTGCTGGCGCCCGCGGGCGAGGCGCCCGCGGGCAAGCCGTCGGAGATCGCGGTCAGCGTCGAGGGTGACAGCGAGCAGATGGTCACGACGCTCGAGCTCGGCTACCGGCGCGGCGACGGCGGCGCGTTCGTCACCGCTCGCGTGCCCTACGCGCCGATCGGCGGCGCGACGCCGTCGGGCAACGGAGCGGGCGCGGCCTCTCCGCCCGCCATCGCGGGCGGACCGCGCGCGGCGGCGCTGGTGCTGCCGGCCGCCGCGCTCATCGCCGGCACGCGCGTCGAGTACTACGTCCGCGCGCTCAACGCACAGGGCAGCGTGCTCGCGGAGAGCGGCACGCCCACCCTGCCCTTCCGCCTTCAGGTCGCGGCGCCGGCTGTCGCCGCCGGTCCCGGCGACGGCGCGGGGGAGCCGCCACACACGCCCTGGTTCAAGCGGTGGTGGGTATGGACCATCGTCGGCGCGGTCGCCCTCGGCGGCGGCGCGGCCGCCTACGCCGGCACGCGCGGCGACAGCCTCACCAGCTACTCGACGCCGACCAAGCAATGAGCTCGAACCTGCGACGAACGACGACGATCCTGCTCGCGCTGGCCGCGCCGCTGGCCGCGCCGGCCTGCAGCTCGCCCCAGGGCATCCGCGTCGATATCGACATGGCCGGGTTCGACGCGACCGCGAGCACGCTCAAGCTGACGGTCACCGCCGATCCCGGCGGCTTTCGCGGGGACATGCCGACGCTGCCCGAGCAGAGCGTGACCATCTCGTACGACGCCACCGACGACCTGGTCATGACCTTCGACGCGACCAGGGGGTTCAAGTTCGGCGGCAAGCTCTCCTTCCGCCTCGAGACCGGCAACAGCGCGGCGCTGAGCATCGGCGCTGACGCGCAGGCCTACGACGGCACCGGCGCGAAGATCGCGTCGGGCAAGACCAGCGGCGTCGCGCTGCCGGCGGGCGGCGACGCCGAGATCTCGATCCAGCTCGCCAAGGACAACGACATGACCACGGTCGATACGACGATCGTCGATCTCGCGACGACCGTGCCCGACCGCACGGTGACCGGGCTGTCGAACAAGGCGCCGCTCTCGACGGTGGCGATCTGCGATCTGCAGGGCGCCGGCGGCGGCGCGCTGGTGATCGGCGTGCCCGCTGCCGACTCGCCGACCACGCCAGGCACCGGCGCGGTCTACGTCGTCTTCGACGGCACCAGCACCGTCGATCTCGCCAACCCGACCGCGGGCCAGGAGTTCCACGTCTACGGTGTCAACAGCGGCGACCAGCTGGGCGCCGCGATCGGCTGCTTCGACTTCGACAACGACGGCGCCGACGATCTCGTCATCGGCGCGCCTGGCGCCTACGGTGCCAGCAATCAGCCGGGCGCGGGACGGGTCTACGTGATCCGCGGGCGGTCGGGGCTGCCCAACGCGACCATCGATCTGTCGCAGAACCAGGCGGACGTCGAGTGGGTCGGCGGTACGACGCAAGGCCACCTGGGCGCGCAGCTACTGGCCGCCGATCTGCAGGGCGGCAGCCACGGCGAGATCTTGATCTCGGCTCCCGGCGAAGGAGCTGGCATCGTGCATCTGGCGGTGCCGACCCCGATGCTGGGAGTCCCGGTGGCACCGCGCCCGCTGGGCGGCACGGCCGGTCACGTGACGTTCGGCGGGATCGCGCCGCAGTCGATCGCGGTCGGCGATCTCGACGGCGACGGCAGCAGCGCCGGCGGCTCTGACGTGATCTTCGGCGATCCGCAGTTCGTCGACGCGACCAACGCGCGCGTCGGCGCGGTTCACGTGTTTTCGAACGTGGATCCGACCGGCACCATGGCCTTCGACGTCGGCGCCACCGGCACGGCCGGACCGGCGCGGCGGATCACCGGCCTGGCCGCGAACGACAACCTGGGCGCGGCGGTGCTCGCGCTCGACGTTTCAGGCCAGGGCGCCGATCTGATCGTGGGCGCGTCGGGCGAGAGCAACGCGACCGGCGCGGTGCGGATCTTCAATCACGACAGCCAGATCTTCACGACGCCGCAGGCTCCGAAATGGGTCATCGCCGGCGCCATCGCCGGCGGCCGGTTCGGCGCGGCGCTCGCGGCTGGGCCATCGGCGGTCGTGACCACGGCGCCGCTGGTCATCGGCGCGCCCGAGTCCGCATCGGGTGTGAAGGCGAGCGCCGGCGCGGTCTACACCTACAAGCGCCTCGTGAACGGCGGCCTGCCGGTGCTGCTCGAGAAGATCGAGGGCGCGGCGGCGATGGATCGGCTGGGCGCAGCGGTCGCGGCCGGTGCGATCGGCCCCAACGACCCGGTCGCCGACGTGCTGGCTCTGGCCCCGGGCGCGAACGGCGGCGTCGGCGTCGCCTACGTGCGCTCGGGTCGCTGACGCCAGCCGCTACACCCACTACGGACGGTAGGAAACCAGCAGCAGGAACGCGGCGCGCGCGACGAAGCCGGGCGCGGTACGGCCGGTCGCCGCGCGCAGCGACGAGACCACCGCCACGCCGGCGAGCACGGGAAGCCACGGCCCCGGCGTGGCCAGGAATGCGATCGCAGTCGCCACCCCGGCGGCGGCGAGGCGCCGGCGCGGCCAGGCCTCCTCGAGCGCGCGCTGGACGGTGCCGCGGAAGATGAGCTCCTCGCCGAGGATCGAGGGCAGGCTGGCCATCGCGATGTCGAGAGGAAGGACTGGCCCCTCGCCGCGCAACGCCCAGCCGGCGGCGCCGCCAACCACGAGGCCGATCACGTTCGACGGTATCGCGCCCAGGCGCGCGGGCATCTTCGGGCGGCGCCGCAAGTAGAGCGCGGTGACGACCGCCAGCAGTGCGCCGACCGCGAGCACCGCGATCTGGATCGCGACCGCCCGCTCTTCGTCGGCGAGCGCCGCGCCCTTGACGACAGCGCGGCCCAGCAGCGCGCTCAGGAGCGCGAGCACGGCCGCATCGCCCAGGCGCACCGCGCGCCGGCGCGTGTGCTCGGGGTCGAGGCAATCGGCCGCCTGCCGCATGCCCGACGACCAGAGCGCCAGGCCCGCGAAGACGTACAGCCCGAGCCAGCGCCAGCGCTCGGGGCCCGCCTCGTCGAGCACGACGTTGTAGAGCCCGCCGACGAGCAGGAACAGGTAGATCGTCGCCGGCCCGATCGCCGGGCGCTGATCGTCGGAGAGATCCGCCGCCTGGCAGGCGAGCCCGATCGCGACGAAGGCCATGCCCGCGGCACCCGCCGCCACCCAGAGCGCGAGCTCCATTCGTTCTCCCATCGTCGCTGCCGCCACGCCGGAGGACAGCGACAGGAACGTCGCGCTCGATAGAGCTCCGAGCACGATCGCCCAGGCGCGCGCCTTGCCGAACATCAGGCGGCCGATCGACACCGGCACCGTGCGCAGGATCCAGAAGCAGCGGCGCTCGGCCTGCATGTGCACCAGCGGTCCGATGGTCGCCATGTAGAGACAGAGCGAGAACGAGAGCTTCGCGACCCGTTGCAAGCTTGCGGTCGACCAGGCCCAGCCGGCGGCGCCGAAGATCTGGATGCCGACGAAGATGATGGGCGCCATGACCAGCGCCAGCAGCTGCGAGCGATCGCGCGTGATGAGACGCAGATCCTTGGTCGCGATGGTGATCGGCCGCGTCGCCGGAGCGGCGCGCGCGCTGGCGTCGCCCCAGGGTGTGCCCGCCTCCTCCCAGCCGTGCATGCCGGCGCGGCGCGCGACGACGAACGCCAGCGCCAGCGCCGCGCCGGTCGCCACCACCAGGACCGCGATGGCGCCGGCGACCGCGAGCGGCTCCCCGCGCTGCAGCGCTAGCAACGGACGGACCAGCGCCGCGCCCGGCGTGTACGAGATGATCGCCCGCCAGGGAGCCACGGCATCGGCGAGCTCACGGGGCGCCCGCAAGATCCAGGTGCCGGTCATCCAGAGCACGGCCAGCGTCAGCGCGGCGGCCAGCCGGAGCGCCATCCAGACCGGACGGCGGCCGCCCGGCGGCGTGTAGCGGACGAGCGCGATCTGCGCCGCCTGCGCCAGCGCCGCCACGCCCACCTGCACGGTCACCGACGTCAACGCCGCCACGACCCAGGCCAGGATGCCGAGCCGCCAGGTGATCGC
>Ga0265338_10005238_pt1 | contig 17006 bp, 18 predicted proteins | sample 42126metaG_FD_193579 | JGI IMG/M metagenome (GOLD analysis project Ga0265338, IMG submission 193579) | Rhizosphere microbial communities from Carex aquatilis grown in University of Washington, Seatle, WA, United States - 4-21-26 metaG | ecosystem: Host-associated > Plants > Roots > Rhizosphere... | reverse complement strand
GCCGAGCAGGTCGAGCGGCAGTGCCACGTTCTGCAGCACGGTCAGGTAGGGCAGGATGTGAAAGGCCTGAAAGATGAATCCCACTCGGGCACGCCGCAGGCGGGTCAGCGCATCGTCATCCAGTCTGCCAAGATCCACGCCCTCGAACAGTACGTGTCCGCTGTCGGGACGGTCCAGCCCGGCGATGATATTCAGCAGCGTCGATTTGCCGGCGCCCGACTCACCCATGATGGCCAGAAACTCGCCCGCCGCAAGGTCGAGCGACAGCCCGTTAAGTACGGGCGCGCCGCTGGTTCGAAAGCGCTTATGGAGGGCGTCGAGCTTAAGTAACGGAATCAGGGCGCAGAGGGTGTTGGCGGCGGATTGCCGGCGGCATCGCCGGCCGCATCGCCTGTGTCGTCGGGAAACATCTGCTCGGGCGAAAGATCCCCATGAATCTGGTACTCGCGCCGCTGCAGCCAGACATTGCGGATGAACGCGTAGGGATCGAAGCTCTGGTCGATGTACTTATCCTAATCGAGCAGTCCCGCCCGGTGATCGATCAGGTCCACCGTGAAGATGGGCCAGCGGATCCAGGGATCCGAGATGTAGGCGCGCGGCGTGCTGTACTCGTCCGCCAGCAGGCCCACGGAATCGCGCACAGTGGAGGGGCCGAGGAAGGGCAGCATGACGTACGGTCCGCTGTGCACTCCCCACTTGCCCAGAGTCTGGCCGAAATCGGCGCTGTGCCGGTCCAGGCCCGAGGGAGTCGCTACATCGAAAAGTCCGCCGAGCCCGAACACCGTATTGACCACCAGCCGGACCGTGTCGGTGCCGCCGTCCTTGAAGTGACCCTGAAGGAAGTCGTTGATGATGGTCGTGGTGTAGGTCAGGTTCGTCATGAAGTTGTTGATCGCGGTCCGTCCGCCGCGCGGCACAACCTTCACATAGGTGCGCGCGGTGGGACGCAACACCGCGTGATCCACCTTGACGTTGAAGGTGTAGATGGAGCGATTCATGCGCTCCCAGCGATCGCGCGGGTCGGGCTTTGCATTCGGGGGCAGAGTGGCGCAGCCCGCCACCGTCATCAGCAGCGCCGTGGTCGGCAACAGTGCGCGCAGGTATCGGCTCCTGGCCGGCCGTTCAGGGGTGAGCATTCCGGCGAAGTCTAACAGGTGCCTTATCGGCTGGCGGTGCGATGCTGCGCCTGTTGTTCGCGCAACCAGCCACGCACCTCTTCGAGCTGCGCGCGAAAGCGCGCGCGCTGGATGGGGGTCAGGTTGGGCGAGGCCAGTGCCAGTTCGAGCTGCTGGTTGGCCAGCGGCAGGTTACCGCCGGCAAGGTCGTATTGCGCCATGTAGTAGTACGCATCCCCCGAATCGCCCGCGGCGCTGGCGGCCAGCGCGGTCAGGCGGATCTGCGGGGGGGTGGGATCGACATTGTTGAAGAGGTCAAGCAGCAGTTCATGCGCCTGGGCAGCCCGTCCGGCCTGCATCAGCGTCTCCGCATAGCGCACGGTCAGCGGCACGTTGCGTGGGAACAGGCGGCTGGAGCGTTCGAACAGGGCCAATGCGGCCTCGCTCTGGCCGGAAGCCTGGAGTGCCTGACCCAGCGCCGAATAGAGCATCGTCAGCTGCGGATACCGGGCCTGCAGTTCGCTGAAAGTGCGCACGGCCGCGGCCGCCTGGCCATTCTGAACCTGCAGCAGCGCCTCGCCGTATCGCTCGGCCGGCGTCAGCGGCCGATGGTCGCGCAGCGTCTCGTAATACTGCGCTGGCCGTGCCTCGGGCGGTGTGACCAGCACTCGCACGCGTTCCTTGATGAAGGCATAGCTCACCGAATCAGACTGCGGGGTGGCGCGCGGCATCTGCGCGGCGCGCGCCCGGGAGGTGGCGATACGCTCGCTGGTGACAGGGTGGTCCTGCAGCAGCGCCGGGATTTCACCTTCGGCCAATCCTTCCACGCGCGCCAGCGACTCGAAGAACACGGCCATCTCGCGCGGGTCGAACCCCGCGCCGGCCAGCAGCTGAATGCCCACCGCATCGGCCTCGATTTCCTGGCTGCGCGTAAAATTGATGCTCTGCTGGAGCGCGATGCCCTGGCTCATGGCCACTGCCCCCTCGATGGCCTGTCCGCCCGCGCCGCTGGCGGCGCCGAGCAGGATGGCCGCCAGCAGGGCGGCGGTGGAGGCCAGGGACATGCGCGATTCGGCCGACACCGCGCGCGCCATGTGACGCTGCACGACGTGACCGGTCTCGTGCGCCATGACGCTGGCCAGTTCCGCCTCGTTGTCGGTTATCAGGATCAGGCCGCTGTTGATGCAGATGAAGCCGCCGAAGGTGGCGAAGGCGTTGATGATGGGTTCGCGCAGCGCCATGTAGGTAAACGTGCGGTCATCCGCGCGCGCCTGGGAGGACAGCCGCGAGCCCAGTTGCTGCAGGTAGTCGGTGACCTCCGCATCCTCGAGGATGACGTTCTGGTTGCGCAGTTCGTTCATCTCCATGCGGCCGATCTGCATTTCGTCGAACTTGTTGATCATGGCGGTGGCGGGTCCGCCCAGATCCGGCAGGTCGCTGGCCACGGAGGGGGCCACGGAGGGGGCCACGGGGCGGATTGAGCCGGGTTCTGCGCTCCAGCCCGCTGAAATAGTCAGCAGGCAGCCGAGGGCTGCAGCGAGGATGCGACGCATAAGACCTTGAGACTATAGCAATTAGGGGTTGGACTGCTAACGCCGCGCAGGGGTTCCGCGTTGACGGTCAGAGTGCTTCGGAAGCAAAGTCTGCGAGCCGCGAGCGCTCGCCGCGCACCAGCGTGACGTGGCCGGAATGAGCCCAGCCATGGAAGCGGTTGACGACATAAGTCAATCCGCAGGTGGTTTCGGTCAGATAGGGCGTATCGATCTGGGCGATGTTCCCCAGGCATACCAGCTTGCTGCCGGGGCCGGCGCGCGTGACGAGAGCCTTCATCTGCTTGGGCGTCAGGTTTTGCGCCTCATCCAGGATGATGAAGCGATTCAGGAAAGTGCGGCCGCGCATGAAATTGAGGGAGCGGATCTTGATGCGGTTGCGCAGCAGGTCGTTAGTGGCCGCGCGCCCCCAGTTGCCGCCTTCCTCGCTGCGCGTGAGCACCTCGAGATTATCCATGAGCGCGCCCATCCACGGCTCCATCTTTTCTTCTTCTGTGCCCGGCAGGAAGCCGATGTCTTCTCCCAGCGGCACGGTGACGCGCGTCATGATGATTTCCATGAAGCGGTTGCGTTCCAGCGTCTGGGTCAGACCGGCTGCGAGCGCGAGCAGCGTCTTGCCGCTGCCGGCGGGACCGAGCAGCGTGACGAAATCGATCTCCGGGTCCATCAGCAGGTTGAGTGCAAAATTCTGCTCGCGATTGCGCGCCGTGATGCCCCAGACGCTGTGTCGTTCGCTGCGGAAATCGCGTGCCAGTTCCAGCCGCGCGGTGTTGTGGTCGATGCTGCGCACGATCGCCTCGATACCCTGCGCGTCGGCTTCGTAGACGAACAGATTTGGCTGCCAGCCGGCGGCCGTGGGACCCGAGACCTCGTACCAGGTGCGTTCGCCATCCTTCCAGGAGCGCATGTCGCTGCCATGCTGCTCCCAGAAATCCGCGGGCAGCGCTTCGACACCGGTGTAGAGCACATCGGCGTCTTCGATGGTCTTGTCGCTGTAGTAGTCCTCGGCATGCACGCCGACAATGGCGGCCTTGATGCGCAGGTTGATGTCCTTGGACACGAGCGCCACGCGAGTCTGCGGCTGCTGGCGCTGCAGCGACAGGGTCTGGCCCAGGATCAGGTTGTCTGCGCCGACGCCGGGCAACCCCTCCGGCAGTCCGCTGGAGAGCTCCCGCGTCTGGAAAAACAGGCGCCCGGAGGAGGGGTTCTTGCCATGATTGCCGCTGAAGCCGGACGGAATCGCCAGTCCGGCATCGATCTGCTCCTTGGTGACGCCGCGCATGATGTCGTCCAGGAAGCGGCTCACCTGGCGCGCATTGCGCGAGGCCTCGGACAGGCCCTTTTTATTGGCATCGAGTTCCTCGAGCACGACCATCGGCAGGTAGATGTCGTGCTCCTCGAAACGAAAGATTGCCGTCGGATCGTGCATGAGCACGTTCGTGTCCAGCACGTACAGCCGGCGGGTCGCGGTGCCGGCGGCCTTCACAGTTCCTGCGCCGCTTCGAGTACTTCCTGCGCGTGGCCCTCGACCTTGACCTTGCGCCATTCCCGGCGCAGCACGCCTTTCTCGTCGATGAGAAAAGTACTGCGCTCGATGCCGAGCACCTTGCGGCCGTACATGTTCTTTTCCCGGATCACATCGAACAGCTTGCAGACCCGCTCATCCTCGTCCGACAACAGCGCGAATGGGTAACTCATCTTGTCGCGAAATTTCTCATGCGAGGCGAGGCTGTCGCGCGAAACGCCGAAAACGGTGACGCCGGCCTTCTTGAAGCGGGCATTCAGCGCGGCGAATTGCTGCCCCTCGAGCGTGCACCCCGGCGTGTCGTCGCGTGGATAGAAATAAAGCACCAGCGCGCTGCCGAGCAGTGCCTTCAACCGTACCTTTTCCCCGCCGGTGGAGAGGAGCGTGAAATCGGGCACCTTGTCACCGACCGTGACGCTCATGATTTGACCGGCTCGAGAATGGCATCGAGGTTGAGGGAGTCGCAAAAATCCATGAATTCCTCCCGCAACTGTGCCACCTGGAGTTTGCCCGGAACGTTGATGATCATCTGCACCGCGAACATCGGCGCGCCGGTGTGGGCCGCCGGATACCCACGCGTGGACACCTCGATGATGTCGATGCTGCGGCTGGAGAAGAATCCCGACAGCCCGGCGACGATCCCGGTCTGGTCGAGGCTTACGATGTCGACCGAGTAGGGCAGCATGTCCACGCGCGCTGCCTTGGGCTCGGTGCGCTTGAGGTGCACGCTCAGCGCCTCGCTCTCGGCCATGCGCGCGAGTTCGGACTCGATGCGTGCCAGCGCGTGCCAGTTGCCGCTGACCAGCAGCAGCATGGCGAATTCCGAGCCCAGCGCTGCCATGCGGCTTTCGGCGATGCTGCCGCCGCATTCGTTGATGACGCGCGTCAGGTCATGGACCATGCCGGTGCGGTCGCTGCCGATGGCCGAAACGGCGAGGTGTTGCTTCATTGCGTCCGTAGTCACGCTGGATTGCGGCAGTGTACCGGGACTGGCCCGGCTTGCGCACGGCTGACTTGCCTGCGGTGCGCTCGCGCCCGTAACATCGCGCGCCCGCACTTCGGATTGAAGCAGTTGAATTTACACGATACTTCCCGGGACTCAGCGCGTCATGCTTTCAGGTAGCCTGGTCGCGATCGTCACGCCGATGCACCCGGACGGTGCCATCGATTGGGCCGCCTGGGAGCGCCTGCTGGCGCTGCATCTGGCTGCCGGCACCAGTGGCATCGTCGTGGGCGGCACCACCGGTGAATCTGCGACCCTGACGGATGAGGAGGTGCTGGCGCTGATCGAGCGGGCCCGAGCGCGACTGTCCGGACGCCTGGCGCTCATCGCCGGAGCCGGCAGCAGCAGCACCGCTGCCAGCGTCGAACGCGCCCGGCGCTTCTCGGCAGCCGGAGTCGATGGCCTGCTGGTGGTGACGCCGGCCTACAACCGGCCGACGCAGGAAGGCCTCTATCGGCATTTCGAGGCCGTTGCGGCCGCCTCGAGCGCGCCGGTGGTGCTGTACAACGTCCCATCGCGGACCGCCGTCGACATGCTGCCGGCCACGGTTGCCCGACTTGCGAAACTGCCCCGCATCGTCGCGGTCAAAGAGGCTGTGCCATCGATGGAGCGCGTGCGGGACCTGGTCGCGCAGACGCCTAAGGATTTTGTGGTGCTGTCGGGCGATGATGCCTCGGCGGCATCAGCCATCGCCCATGGCGCGCGAGGAGTGATATCGGTGACAGCGAATGTGGTGCCACAGGCCATGGCCGGGATGGTCGCAGCCGCCCTGCGAGGGGATCGCGAGGGGGCAGCGCGGCTGGATGCGCCGCTGCGCGCGCTGCACGAAGCGCTGTTCGTCGAAGGCAATCCGATTCCGTTGAAATGGGCAATGGCGGAGCGCGGCCTCATCGGCGGCGCGATGCGTCTGCCGCTGACCGAGCTGTCGGAAGGGCTGCGTCCGCGTGTACGCGCCGCGCTCGAGGCCGCCGAGGGCATTGCGCCGTTGAATCAGGCGAAGTCCGCGTGAGGGCCGCCACCGTGCGCCGGCGCGGGTCCCTGCTCCCGCTGTGCCTGTGTTGCTGCGTGCTGCCGCTGCTGTCGGCGTGCTCGGTCTACAACCGCATGTTTCACCACACGAAGGATCATGGCTGCACCGAGAAGCCGTTCCAGGGCAACTCCGTGGAAATGCCCGGACTGACTGTGCCGGAGGGCATGACACCGCCCGACAAGCGCAACCAGGTGAAGATTCCGACCCTGACGGAGCCGCCGCATCCGCGGACCAAGACCGACCCCTGCCTGTCGCAGCCGCCCAGCTACAAGAGTGGCCAGTCGATCGCGCTGCCCACGCGCTCGGGTTTGCCCGTAGGCGCACCGGCTCCGGCTCCGGTACCGGTTTCACCGGTCACGCCGGTGGACCCGCTGCCGCCGCCCAGCCCGTTGCCGGCACCCACTCCAATGCCATCGCCGCTGCCCGCGCCCTCGCCGTTGCCCGAGCCGACGCCGTTGCCCGAGCCGACGCCGGCACCGGACACCTCGACGGGCCATTAGGCGAGCCTTGGAAGCGGTTGCTAGAATGCTCGACGACAGCTTTTCAGTACATTAAGTTGTTCCTGTATCTTATTGAATTTCATTGTAAGGAGAGGTGGCCGAGCGGTCGAAGGCGCTGGACTGGAATTCCAGTAACATCTTCACGGGTGTTCGTGGGTTCGAATCCCACCCTCTCCGCCACAGGTCTACGGTGATCCGCGCCGGTTCCTTCGCGACGACTAACCGCGAATCCCGTCAGGCCCGGAAGGGAGCAGCGGTAACGGCTCGGTCGGGTGCCGAAGATATGGCTGGTGCGGATCACCTCCCGTCCGTCTTTAATAGCGCATGAGCTTCTACACCGCACTGGCACGCAAATGGCGGCCGCACAGCTTTGCCGAAATGACCGGGCAGGAACATGTGCTGCGCGCGCTCATGAATGCGCTCTCCAACGACCGCGTGCATCACGCCTACCTGTTCACAGGTACGCGCGGGGTGGGCAAGACCACCGTGGCGCGCATCCTCGCCAAGTGCCTCAACTGCGAGCGCGGCGTCAGCGCCACGCCCTGCGGTGAATGCGCCAGCTGTCGCGAAACCGATGCGGGCCGCAATGTCGACCTGATCGAAGTGGATGCCGCCTCGCGTACGCGTGTGGATGACACGCGTGATCTGCTGGAGAACGTGCAGTACGCGCCCACGCGCAGCCGCTACAAGATCTACCTGATCGATGAAGTGCACATGCTCTCGGCGCATTCCTTCAATGCGCTGCTCAAGACGCTGGAGGAACCGCCGCCGCATGTGAAATTCCTGCTCGCCACCACCGAACCGCAGAAGCTGCCGGTCACCGTGCTGTCGCGCTGCCTGCAGTTCAATCTTAAGCGCCTGCCCGTGGCGGCGATTGCCGCGCGGCTGCAGTTCATCCTCAAGGCCGAGAACCTGGAATCCGAGCCGGCGGCTGTGCAGCTGCTTGCCCAGGCCGGCGATGGCAGCCTGCGAGATGCGCTCTCGCTGCTCGACCAGCTGCTCGCTTACGGCAATGGCCAGGCGCTGGAGTCCGATGCCCGGGCCATGCTCGGCGGTGTGGGGCGCGATCAGGTCATGCAGCTCGCGCGGCTGCTCGCTGCAGGCGAGCCCCGAGCGCTGCTGGAATTCGCCCAGGCGCTCGATGAGCGCTCCAGCGACTATGCGCAGCTGCTCGATCAATTGTCCTCATTGCTCGAGCGCGTCGCGCTCAAGCAGCTCGTGCCGGACTACGACGGCGATGAACTTCATCCCGCCGAGCACCTTGCGGAGCTCGCTGGCGCGATCAGCGCCGAGGATGTGCAGCTTTACTATCAGACCTCGATTCTCGGTCGGCGCGACCTGACGCTGGCTCCCGATGCGAAGACCGGTTTCCGCATGACGCTGATCCGCATGCTGGCCTTCCGGCCCGCGGCGGCGGGGGCGGGCGGCAGCACGGGGGCTGCCCCGGGGGGGCGTGCGGCGGCTGGCGCTGCGGCCGCGGCACAGGCACCGGCCGTGCTGGCGTCCGCGCCGATATCGATCGCGACGACACCCATGGCGCCCGCACCCATGGCGCCCGCACCATCGGGCGCGGATGATTGGCCGGGTATCCTGGCCGCGATGGACCTGTCGGGCATGCCGCGCCAGTTGGCCGACAACTGCGTGCTGCTGGGGCGCGAAGGTGCGACGCTGCGGCTGGCACTCGATCCGCGCCGGGCCGCGTTGCAGACGCGCGCGATCGAGGACAAGCTCACGCAGGCGCTGTCACGCCATTTCGGCAGTCCGGTGCGTCTGCAGATCGAGGTACGTGGCGCCGAGGCCGAGACGCCCGCGCGTGCGATCGAGCGCCAGCAGGCCGAGCGACGTGCTCAGGCACGCAGCGCCTTTGAGGCCGATGCCACCGTCGATGCGCTCCGGCAGCGCTTTGGCGCCAGCGTGGTGGCCGATTCCGTGCGGCCGTCCGAACCCGACGGCTGAGAGATCAAGCGAGGTGTAATCGATGGCGAACATGAACAACTTCGTCAAGCAGGCGCAGGCGCTGCAGGCCAACATGCAGAAGGCCCAGGCCGAAATTGCCAATCTCGAGGTCACCGGGGAGTCCGGAGGCGGGATGGTCAAAGTTCTCATGACCGGCCGTCACGAGGTCAAGCGCGTGCAGATCGAGCCCTCGATCGCCGCCGAAGACCGCGAAATGCTCGAAGACCTGATCGCCGCGGCGGTCAACGATGCAGTGCATCGCGTCGAAGCCGCCACGCAGGCAAAGATGTCTGCCGCCATGGGCGGACTGTCGCTGCCGCCCGGAGTCAAGCTGCCCTTCTGAGGCGCTGTGTCAATGAAACACTCGCCCGCGCTGGCCGTTCTCATCGAGTCGCTGCGCACGCTGCCCGGCGTGGGTCCGAAGAGCGCTCAGCGCATGGCCTTTCACCTGCTGCAGAGCGGTCGGCAGGGGGCGAAGGCGCTGAGCGTGGCGCTCGATGGCGCGCTCGAGCGCGTCGGCCGCTGCGCTCGCTGCCGCATGCTCACCGAAGGCGCGCTGTGCGTCATCTGCAGCAATCCGCAGCGCGACGCTTCCCAGATCTGCGTCGTGGAATCGCCGGCCGATGTGGTGGCCATCGAGGAGTCGGGAGGTTATCGCGGCCGGTACTTCGTGCTCATGGGGCGGCTCTCGCCGCTCGATGGTGTCGGTCCCGACCAGCTGGGGGCGCGGGAGTTCGAGGCGCTGCTCGAGTCAGAATCGGTGCGCGAGGTGATCCTGGCCACCAATCCGACCGTTGAGGGCGAGGCCACTGCCCACTTCTTTTCCGAACTCGTGCGCTCGCGCGGTATTGCCGCCAGTCGTATCGCGCACGGTGTGCCGGTGGGCGGAGAACTCGAGTACGTGGATGGTGGCACGCTTGCGCATGCCATGGCGGGCCGTCACTCGCTGAGTTGACCGCGAGATCCGGCGGCGGCGCGCAGCCGCTCCGACAGTCGTCGCAGCCGGCGGTAGCTCTCGTAGCGGCGCTCGCTGATCTGCGCGCCGAGCGCGCCGCGCACGGCGCATTTCGGTTCGCGCATGTGGCGGCAATCGCTGAAACGGCAACCGGGGCTCAGGGCCTCGATTTCGCTGAAGCCCAGCGCGGCATCGTGCAGGCGGTCGAGCGCGGGCGCGAAATCGCGCACTCCCGGAGAATCGAGGATCGCGCCACCGCCGGGCAATGAGTAGAAGCGCGTCGCGGTGGTGGTATGGCGGCCTTCATCGTCACGAATCAGTGCACCGACGCCTGCGTCGCTATCGGGCACCAGCGCGCCCAGCAGCGATGACTTGCCGACACCGGACTGTCCGACCAGCGCCGCGGTCTGTCCCCGCAGCAGCGCCTGGAGGTCGGTCAGGCCCTGCCCAGTCAGCGCCGACACACGCAGCACCGTCAGTCCCAGTCGCTCGTAGTTGCGCAACTCGGCATCGATGCCGGCGTCGGCAGAAATCTCCGATTTGTTCAGCAGCACGCTGGCCGTGATACCGGCGCACTGAGCCGCGGCGAGGTAACGGTCGACGATGAAGAAGTCCGGCACGGGCAGTGGTGCCACCACGATCGCGAGCAATGACAGGTTGGCAGCCACCGGTTCGCCCTTGCCGCGCGCATTGCTGCGGTACAGTGCGCTCGAGCGCGGTGCCAGCGCTACGACGCGCAGCTCCTGGTGGAGCGCATCGTATTCGCAGTCGACTTCGTCGCCGCAGACTGCCTGACCGGCGCGAGCCGAGGAGCGGACCATGAGCTGTTCGCCCTCGGCGGTCTGGACGCGCAACTGCCGGCCATGCGCGGCGATGACGCGCGCGCGGCGGCGAATCGGCTGGCCTTCCGGAAAGCTGGCGGACATTCCTTGCTATGATGCCTGACTTTGGCGGCTGCGAGGTCTTGCGGTGAATCACACGGTGAATCACGAGTATCTGATCTGGATTGATCTGGAGATGACCGGCCTGCTGCCGGACAGCGACCAGATCATCGAGATGGCTACCGTCATTACCGATAAGGATCTCAACGTCATCGCCGAGGGTCCCGAGCTTGCCATTCATCAGCCCGAAGAAGTGCTGGCAAAGATGGATGCGTGGAACCAGCGCCAGCACGGCGGCTCAGGCCTGATCTCGCGCGTGCGCATGAGTCGCATGACCACGGCGGAGGCGGAACGGCAGACGCTGCTGTTCCTGACAACGCATGTGCCGCCGGGCGCATCGCCGATGTGCGGCAATGGTATCTGCCAGGACCGGCGCTTTCTGGCACGATTGATGCCAGAGCTCGAGCGATTCTTTCACTATCGCAATCTCGACGTCAGCACGCTCAAAGAGCTGGCGCGTCGCTGGATGCCGGGACTGTCCACGGGCTTCTCGAAACAGTCCGCGCACCTGGCGCGCGCGGATATTCACGAGTCGATTAAAGAACTGCGCTTCTATCGCGAACGCATGTTCGTGCAACCCTGAGACGCTGCCGGCGCGTTCATGCCGTCCTGCAGCGCATGAGAACTGCGACACTAATCGGGGTGTCGATGCGGGTATACGCGCTGGGCTGCATGCTATAGTCGATGCATGTTTTGCGAGACTGACATCAAAGTGTCATGGCGCGCCCGACCGCGCGGATTCGTCGCATTGATGAGTCTCTACGAAAGCAACTACCTGCGCTTCCTGCAACTAGCGGGTGATCCGAAGCATCTGCGCGGCATGCTGGTATCGAAGGTTGCCGGCGATTGTGAACTGCAGCTCGCGGTAGTCGAGCACATGCCCTACACGAGCACCCTCACTCTGAGCTATTTGTTCGGCAGTGCCGCCGGCAGCGAGCGGCTGCCGGACCTGCGGCTGCGCGCCTATCACGATGCGCGGCTGCTGGAGGCAGAGGAGTTCCAGGCAGCGCACAAAACGCGCGGGCAGGGCGTCCGCCCGGGGGAACGTGAACTGCATCAGCGCTGGACGCGCAACATAATGCTAAATAAATGGTTGGAGTACTGCGCGGAACGCGGCCACCGGTTCGCACTGCACCAGCCGGCTTGAGTGACGGTGGCTGCAGGCGTTCGGCCCGGGGGCCGTGCACATCATGCCGCCACTCATGAAACTGATTCGACAACTGGGATTTCTGCGTCTCGGCTGGCCTGCGGACAAGCGCGAGGTCGATGACGAGAAGCTGCTGCACCTGTTCCGCAATCGCGCGGAGCTGAAGAAAGCCTATAGCGGCGTGCAGGATGAATTGCAGCGCCTCCGGGATCGCATCAAGCAGCAGGAAGGCGCGACGGCGCGCGTGCAGGAAATGCTGCAGGGCCTCGAGGCGCGCCTGAGCGCGCCCGAGACGGCCTATCCGACCCTGGTCTTCTATCAGCTGCGCGAGCTATGGGCCCTCGGGCGCACCGTGCTGATGCAATTCGCGGCCGAGCTCGCCGAACAGCAGGAGGAGCGCGAGCGTCGCGCGTTCCTGGCAGAACACAACCGCCGTCAGTTTGATCGCCGCCAGGGCATCGATGCCAACCTGCGCCTGGCAGAGGGCCGCGCGGCCGATGCGCGCGATGCAGTTGGCGAAATCGAGCAACGCATGCAGAGCCTGCGGGCATTCTGGCACTACTTCAAGCGCCGGGCGCTGCGGCAGAAGCTGCAGCAAGCCAATCTCCAGGCGCTGCTGTGCGCGCAGGACCTGGACGGCGCGCGCACCGCACGATCGCAACTGGATGCGGAAGCAGCGCCGGAATTCGCTGGACTTTCGATCGAAGCGCGGCGTGCGATCAATCTTGCGGCGGTCGGCTACGCGCAGATCCTGTGCGACCGACTCGCGGCCACGGCGCTGCTGGAGCCGGCGCGGGTGGCGTCGGGGCGGCGAGAGCCGCCGCGCGATGATTACGGCGATCGCGTGCGATGCGAGGCCATGATGGCCGAGATTGCGCGTGCGCGCGGCCTGCTGCAGCAGCGCGCTAACCTGTCGCAGGAGATCAAGCAGCGATCGGATCAGCTGCAGGGACTGGCCAAGTACCGCAATGACAGCGACACGGTGCCGGTGGCGGACAGCCTGTCGGCAAGCATCGACGGATCCAAGGTGCTCACCGACGATATGTGGGAAATCTATCGCGTGCTGCTGCGCTGAGCGCCGCGTCGCGCGCACGGCGGTGCGGCCGCCCCCTCTTCGCCGCGCTGACTAGTTGGAGGACTTCGTGGTGGGCTGTGCCGAGGCCTGCTGTGCCATCTCCGGCGCGTTGCGGGCAGCCTTGGCGGCGACGCCATCGGCCATGATGTCGGCAGCCTGTGCCAGAATCACATCCGGTTCATCGCTGACGACGATATCTTCGACCGACTTCGCCGGCGCGAGCCCATCGGCCTGGCGCCGTGCATTCTCCTGAATCAGGCGCGCCTGATCCTGCGCAGTCCGCTCGGCCTGGCGCTTCTTGAGATTCAACGACAGCGTCTTCTCCTGTCGGGCAGCATCCAGGCTGCTGAGGCTGGCGACCAGCCACTGGTAGTCGGCATTGCGCGTGGCGCGATCGGTCTGCTCGGTTGCCAGGGCCTGCACCAGCGAGCCTTCCGGCGGCAACGCCCGGAACGGGACGGTCGCGATGCGGTCCCAGGGCAGTGCATGTTCCAGCACGCCTTCGCCGACGTCGGCCGCACTTACCGCCGAGGGCAGCACCAGGTCGGGCGTGACCCCGCGCAACTGCGTACTCTCGCCGGTAACGCGATAGAACTTGCCAATGGTGACCGTGAGCTGTCCCTCGGTGGGTTTGGAAGACCAGCGGTCGAGCGGAATGACGCTCTGCACTGTGCCCTTGCCAAAACTGGTCTGTCCGAGGATCAGGCCGCGGTGATAGTCCTGGATGGCCCCGGCAAAAATCTCGGATGCCGATGCGCTGGTGCGATCGATGAGCACGGCGAGCGGCCCTGAATAGACCTGCCCCGGGTCGGGTTCATCGAGTACTTCCAGCTGGCCGGTGGTGTCCTTTAGCTGCACCGAGGGCCCATGATTGACGAACAGATGCGTGAGTCCGATCGCCTCGGGCAGGTAGCCGCCGCCGTCTCCACGCAGGTCGAGTACCAGCCCGTCCACGCCGCCGGCGGCCGTGAACTGCTGCAGCAGCCGGCGCACATCGTGCGTGGTGCTGCGGTTCTCGCCAGCGCCCGAGCCATTATCTTCCATGTCGTTGTAGAAGCTCGGCACCGTGATGATGCCGATCCTGTAGGTGCGGCCATCGCGCTGCAGGGTGCGCACTTCTTTCTTGGCGGCCTGCGCTTCGAGCGTCACCTTGTTGCGCGTGAGTTGCAACACGCGCTCGGTGCTGCCCGGGGTCGCCCCGGCCGGCAGCAGCTGCAGGCGAACCACCGTGTTCACCTTGCCGCGAATGAGCTGCACCACATCGTCCAGGCGCCAGCCGATGACGTCGGTCAGGACGCCGTCCGCGCCTTGTCCGACCGCGGTGATGCGGTCGTTGGGCTTGAGCGTGCCGTCAGCCTGCGCCGGCCCGCCGGGCAGCACGTTGGTGACCGTGACGTAGTCATCGTTGAGCTGCAGCGAGGCGCCGATGCCCTCGTAACTGAGGCTCATCTGAATGCGGTATTCCTCGGAGCTGCGCGGCGAGAAGTAATTCGAGTGCGGATCGTAGGTCGAGGCATAGGCGTTCATGAGCGCCTCGAATACATCCTCGGGCGAGATCTTGTCGATCCGCGCCAGCACGCGCTTGTAGCGCTTGCGCAGCGTATCGGCAGTATCGTTCCAGCTCTTGCCCGTCAGCAGCAGCGAGATCGCGTCGTTCTTGACGCGCTGCCGCCAGAGCTCGTTGATCTCGTTCTGGTCGGCCGGCCAGTTCGCATGCTCGCGATCGAATTGGAAGCTCTCATCGCGCGTGAAATCAGGCTCTGTATCCAGCTGCTTGAGCGCGAACTCCATGCGTTCGCGGTTGCGCGTCTGGAAGACGTAGAACATCAGGTAGGCCGGATCGATCTCGCCGGTGTGGATCATGTCGCCGAACTTCAGCCGCCAGCGGTCGAAGCCGCTCACGTCGCTGGCCAGGAAGTAGCTGTGCTGCGGATCCAGCGCGGTCAGGAAGCGCTCGAGTACCTGCGGTGACAGCCGCTCGTCGATCGGGATGTGACGGTAGTGATTCTGCTCGAGGATGCCGGCGACGCGCGGTGCCAGTGAGCGCTGTGCCGAGGTGGGCGCGACCGCCTGTTCGGGCAGCAACCCGGTGGCTGCCGGGGCCCCGCTCGAGCCGGCGCCCACCACCAGCAGGAGCGCCAGGGCGCTTACAGCCAGGGGTGCGAATACCTTGCGGGCTTTACCGTGCGTGTGCAACATGCGGCAGCTGTGCCTTCATAGCGAATCTCCAGCGCAGTCTATCATTCAGACGAGGTACCGTTCGCATGCGTCCCATGGCAGTCCTGGTGGGGATCATCATGGGGTCCGCCCTTGCTTTGACGGTCTCGCTCACCATGAGTGCCATTGTTTTTTTGCTGCTGCCGGAATATTCGGCGCGGCTGGCCAGCGAACGCATGCCGCTGCTGCGGGCACTGATCTGGGGCTACTCCCTGACCGCCGTGTCGGCGGCAAGCTTTATCGGCGAACTGCGGGGGTTAACCTGGCGCTACGGCACCGAGGCGCTGCTGGGGGCAATGCTCGCCGCTCTGGTCTGGATCTACTGGCCCTGACTGTAAGCCCCAGGCCCGGTTCAGGCGCGTTTTCGATTGCCCCAGACATCGCGGCTCGGGCGGCCGAGCTCGCTGTCATACGGGTTCGAGCCCCGGCGGCGCTCGTGACCGCTGACCAGCTCTGCCTTAACCTGCCTGACCACCTCATCCAGGCGTTCCGGCACGGTGGCCGGCACGGGCTTGACGGCGAGCGGAGCGGGCTCGGCTGTGAGATGGCCTTCTGTGGCTGTCGTCTTTGTTTCGTTGTCCATGTGCTGGATCCTCAAGTTCCCCATCGATCCGGGAAAAGCCACTCGTCAAGTGCACAGGTGGAATTTCCCCTGCCGGCAGCATCTCACGCGCCGCAGGCCGGTGCGGGTGATGGTGCCGAATTGCGACCTGGATCACGTCGCGGCGGGCTTATGTCTCAGCAGCTGGCGCCCGGCGCGCAGCAGCCAGAAGAGCATATAGGGGCCCAGGGCCACGAACCAGGCGGCGCGGGAACCCGCCAGCAGCTCCTGCAGGAAATCATGCCAGAGCGCAAACAGGTTGCCATGGCTGTAGGGCCCCAGGACGAGGCGCCCGGCAATGAAAATCAAGCAGGGCATCGCTATCAGGCCGATGACCAGGCAGATGCCGATGGCCAGCAGTTCGCGCGACACGCCGCGTGCGCTGCGATAATAAAGGGCCAGATCGTGCAGTCGTTCGCTGAGGCTCATCGCGGCATAATAGCCGCCGCATGAAGAAAATCAGAGCCGCCGTCATCGGCGTGGGCTATCTGGGGCGGTTCCACGCGCAGAAATACGCTTCCTTGAGCGACTGCGAGCTGGTCGCGGTGGTCGATGCCGACTCGGAGGTCGCCCGGCGGGTGGCCGCTGAAGTCGGAACGCAGGCAGAGAGCGATTATCGGCAGATCATCGGCAAGGTCGATGCCGTCAGCGTAGTCACGCCCACGCAGAGCCACGCTGAGATCGCCGCAGCTTTGCTGCGGTCAGGCGCCCACGTGCTGGTGGAGAAGCCAATCGCGGAAACCGCCGGGCAGGCGCAGCAGCTCATCGAACTGGCGCGCCAGCACGGCCGCGTGCTGCAGGTGGGCCACCTGGAGCGCTTCAATCCCGCAATCCTGGCCGCCGAACCGGTGCTGAAATCGCCGCGTTTCATCGAATGTCAGCGCCTGGCGCCGTTCCGTGAGCGCGGTACCGAGGTTAACGTGGTGCTGGATCTGATGATTCACGACATCGACCTGGTGCAGATGATCGTCGGCAGCCCCGTGGCCTCGTTCGATGCCATCGGCACGCCGGTGTTCTCTGCGGAAATCGACATCGCCAACGCACGCCTGCGATTCGAGAACGGCTGCGTCGCCAATGTCACGGCCAGTCGTGTCAGCCTGAAGACCGAGCGCAAGCTGCGCGTATTCTGCGATGACGCCTATCTGTCGCTCGATCTGCAGCAGAAGATACTGACCGTCATCCGCAAACGCGTGCCCCCCGCGCCTGCCGGAGAACTGCCGGTGCAGATCGAGGAGCAATCCTTCGCCCAGGGCGATGCGCTGCTGGCCGAAATCCAGGCCTTCCTCAAGGCGATCCGTGCCGAGGGCCCTGTCATGGTTACGGGGGAGGATGGACAACGGGCACTGCGCACGGCGATTGCCATCAGCGAGCGCGTCAGTGCCAACTCGAGG
>Ga0265338_10005237_pt1 | contig 17007 bp, 17 predicted proteins | sample 42126metaG_FD_193579 | JGI IMG/M metagenome (GOLD analysis project Ga0265338, IMG submission 193579) | Rhizosphere microbial communities from Carex aquatilis grown in University of Washington, Seatle, WA, United States - 4-21-26 metaG | ecosystem: Host-associated > Plants > Roots > Rhizosphere... | reverse complement strand
ACCACCACATCGCCGCGGCGGGCCAGGTTCTCGCCATCGTAGGATGGCAGCTCCTGCGACGAGCCGAATTCGTAGCCGCCGCCGTGGATCCAGACCATCACCGGCCGCGCGCCCGAGCCGACCCGGGGGGTCCAGATGTTCAGCCGCAGGCAATTCTCGCCCTGAAACCCGTCGTCCCAGTCGAACAGGAAGGCGATCTCACTGTTGGCCCAGCCGGCGCGGGCGCCTTGCGGGCAGACCGGGCCGTAGCTCAGCGTCGGCCGCACGCTGGCCCAGGGCTGGCGCGGCTTGGGTGGCTGAAAGCGGGCCGCGCCGCCGACGTCAGCCGCGTAGGGCAGCCCTTTGAACTGATAGACGCCGCGCTTCAGCGCCCCGCGGACTTTGCCGCCGGCTGTCTCGACGATGGCCTCGGGCGGGGTCGTGAGCGTGGCCTGAGCGGCGATATCGCCTTCATCCGGCATGATCCAACCTCCCGGGTTCCGCGCCAACCTAACGGCGCGGATCGGGCGGAGTCACGCGGCTTGGGTGGGCCTGGTCAGCCCAGTGCGCGGCGCGAAGGGACGACGGCGCGCCTCCTCGATGGCGGCGCGGGTCGGCTCGCCGAAGCGCGCAGCGATGTCTTTCTGCAGGGCGTTGGCCGCGAACATGTGGCCGCGGAAGAAGAAGTCCACCAACCAGCCCTCGATAGGAATGATCGAGGCCAGGGTCCGGAAGCCGACGTAGAAGCCCATCCGGGCCAAGGTCAGCGCCGAGGCGCGCACGCGCCACGCCTCCAGCAGCAGCCAGGCGCCGGCGCCCAGGCTGAACGCCGTGCCAACGCCAGGCACGAACGCCAGCAATCCATCAAGCCCGATGCTGAACGGCCCCAGCCCCACCAGCCGGTCGGCCACCCGCTTGATCTTCTCCGCGGTGAGCCAAGTCTGGTGGGCTTGCTGGCGGCTGGGAGCGTGCATGGCGACCTTCATCGGCCCCACATGGCGCGGGACGGCCGTCATTCAAGCCGATCGCGATGAAGCCTTCGTGAGCGCGACGAAGAGTCCGCTCAGGCGCCCTTGGCCAGCCGCTTGGCCTGCGCCACCCAGGCTTCGCGCACCGCGCGGCCCTTCAGGCTTAGGGCGGCGTCGACTTCGGCGAGATCCTTGGCGGTCCAGGCGGCGATCTGGGCGAAACGGGTGACGCCCCGCTCGGCCAGCGCCACCGAGAGCTTGGGACCGATGCCGGTCATGACCGTAAGGTCGTCCGTGGACGGCGCTTCCGGCTCGGCCGCCTCGATGACGGGTTCCATCGGCTCGGCGACCGCTTCCAGCGCCGCGGCCACGACCGGATTGGATGCGGCCTCGACGGTCGTTTCAACTGTCGCAACCGCTTCGACCAGCGTCAGTTTCGGCTTGGTCGCCGGCGCGAACGCGCCGGTCATGGCTTCGACGTTGACTGATTTCGTCCACTGGGTCATCCACCAGTAGGCCACGCCCACGCTTGCTGCGGCGCCGAACACGGCCCAGAGCGGCGAGACCGCGCCCACCGGCAGCCGCCACGCGCGCGCGGTCCGCTCTCCGACCACCGCTGCGCCTGGGAAATCCTGGATCCAAGCCATTGCCGCCGCTCCTTATGCCGGCCGCGACGAGGCGTCGCGGACCATGGTGCAGTGCAACATAACACGGTTTGGCGCGAGCGCCACCGCGACTTGTGGCGACGCTTGGTCACGGACGGCGTTTCCGGGGCGGCGCCGGCTGGCAACGCGACCGTAAGAATTACCGTCGCCAATAGCGTGTGCGAATCACGCGGGGCTCCCCGAAACAGTCATGAAGCGGTCATCCGTCCGATGAGCCGGCATGCCGGCAGCGCCCAGCGCGAGGCGCCTGACGCCGCGTTTGCGGACGTTGAACCCCTGCTCGAGGCCGGGCTCGCCCGGCGCGACGCCGGCGATCTGGCTGGCGCCGAGGCGCTGTTCCGCGAGGCGCTGAGCCAGGACGCCGACAACGCCACCGCGCTCTACATCCTGGGCCTGACCCGCTTCGAAGCCGGCGACGCCGCCGAGGCCGAGCAGTTATTCGAGCGGCTGGTGGCGCAGCGACCCGATCACGCCGAGGCCCAGTTCACCCTCGCCAGCCTGCGCCACTGGCGCGACGCGCGCCCGGCGGCGATCGCCGCCTACCAGCGCGCGATCGAGATCGACCCGGCTCACGCCGGCGCCCTCACTGGCCTCTCCCGGGCGCTGACAGAGACCGGCGATCATAGCGCGGCGCTTGAGGCGGCCTGCGCCGCGCTGGCGATCGCCCCCGAAGAGCCCTCCGCTCACCTGGCGCTCGGGTCGGCTTGGCGGGGGCTCGGCGAGGTGCGCGAAGCCGCTGTGGCGTTCAGCGAATCGGCCCGCCTGGCCCCGTCGCTGGTCGCCGCCCACGTCGGCGCGGCCTTGGCTTATGCCGATCTTGGCGAGGCGCTCAACGCCGCCATCGCCGCCGAACGGGCCGTGACCTTGGATCCGCAGCTCTGCGACGGCTGGCAGGCGCTTGGCGTGGCGATGCGTGGCCTGCACCAACCGGATCACGCGCGCCTGGCCTTCGAGCGTGCCGTCGCCCTCGACCCGGCCCGCGCCACCGCCCACCTGAACCTCGGTCTGGCGCTGATCGAACTGGAACGGGCGCAGGAGGCCCGGCAGCGCCTGGAACGGGCGCTGGAGCTCGATCCCACCAGCGCCAAGGCCCACGCCAACCTCAGCTCGCTCTACATCCTGGCCGGGCGCCGGGATCTGGCCAAGTCGCACGCGCTTCGGGCGCTGGACATCGATCCGGACATGATGAGCGCCCACCAGAACCTGGCGGCGCTGCTGGCGGAGGAACAGGACGCCGTGGGCGCCCGCCTGCACCGCGACCACGCCTACGCCGAGCGCAATCTGGTCATCACCACCGCTTCGCGGCCGATCCAGCGGGTGCTGATCCTGACCACCACCGAAAGCGGTAACACCCCAGACCGCTATCTAATGCCGCCCCGCGACTACACGCGGCTGCTGTGGTTCGTGGAATACGCCAGCGAGCGGCAGATGAGCGATCTGCCGGACTACGATGTCGCCTTCAACGCCATCGGCGACGAGGATCTGGCCGGCCCAACCGCCGCCAATGCCCGTCGCTTCGCTGAACTCTGCCCGACCCCATTGATCAATCCGCCGCAGCTGATCGCCCGGACCCGGCGTGATCTGACCGGCGAGTTGCTCGGCGCCATTCCGGGGCTGGTCGTACCCTGCACGGCGCGCGTCGAGGCCAATGATCTGGGCGCGGGGGGCGTGCGCCAAGCCGCGGCGGATGCCGGCATCGGCCTTCCGTTCCTGGTGCGGCCGATCGGCTCGCACGGCGGCAAGGGTCTGCAGCTGGTAGGCGGCGACGCGCCCGACGAGCCGCTGACCCCGGCCCGCGCCTATTACCTCACCCAGTTCGTGGACTTCCGCGGCGCCGACGGCCTCTTCCGCAAATACCGGACGATCTTCGTCGACGGCGCGGCCCTGCCCTACCATCTGGCGATCTCGCCGAACTGGATGGTGCACTACGAAAGTTCTGGCATGGAGCAGCATCCCGATCGGCTCGCTGAAGAAGTGCGCTTCCTGGACGATCCGGCCGCGGCGCTAGGCGCCGAAGCGGCGGCGGCGGTCGAGGCGGTGGGACGGGCCATGGGGCTCGGCTACGCCGGCGTCGACTTTACCTTGCTGCCGGACGGCAGGGTGCTGGTGTTCGAAGCCAACGCGACCATGCTGGCCCACCCGGAAGCTCCGGACGGCCCGCTGGCCCACAAGAACGCATCGATCGAGCGCATCTTCGCGGCGTTCAGGGCGATGCTGGCCCGCGAGGACTGAGCTCCGGGCCGACCTGCCTTGGCGTCACACTGGCGCCACGCCAGCCGGCGCCTTAACGTCCCTCGAACGGCTGTTTGAACGAGGAAAACGCCATGCTTCGTCCCAGGCTGCGATTTGGCGCCTTCATCGCGCCCTTCCATGCCATCGACGAGAACCCCACCCTCGCCATCCAGCGTGATCTGGAGCTGGTCGAGTGGCTGGACCAGCTCGGCTACGACGAGGCCTGGATCGGCGAGCACCACTCGGCGGCATATGAGCTGATCGCCAGCCCCGAGGTGTTCATCGCCGCGGCCGCCGAGCGCACCAAACACATCCGGCTCGGCACCGGCGTCTCGTCCCTGCCCTACCACCACCCCTTCATGCTGGCCGACCGCATCAACCAGCTCGACCACATGACCCGCGGCCGGGTGATGTTCGGGGTCGGTCCCGGCGCGCTCTCTTCGGACGCCTACATGATGGGCATCCCCATCCCCAAGCAGCGCGACATGATGGATGAGGCGCTGGACGTGCTGGTGCGGCTGCTGCGCGGCGAGGAAGTCAGTCACGAGAGCGACTGGTTCAAGCTGAACCGGGCGCGGCTGCAGATGAGCCCCTATTCTCGCCCCAGCGTCGAGATCGCCGTGGCCAGCCAGGTTTCGCCCACCGGGGCGCGGGCGGCGGGCAAGCACGGCCTCGGGCTGCTGTCGCTGGGCGCCACCTCCGACGGCGGCTTCAACGCCCTGGCGTCGAACTGGGCCATCGCAGAGGAGCTGGCCAAGGACAACGGCCAGAGCATGGACCGCGCGGCCTGGCGCTTGGTTGGCCCCATGCACATCGCCGAGACCCGCGAACAGGCGATGGCGGACGTGCGCTTCGGCCTGGAAAAGTGGCTGTTCTACTTCCGTGAGATCGCCAACCTGCCGATCGTGCCCGACACCGAGGGCGACCCGGTGGAGGCGTTCCTGAAGATGCCGATGGCCGTGGTGGGCACGCCAGACGACGCGGCGGCCAAGATCCAGGCCCTGGTCGACCAGTCCGGCGGCTTTGGCGCCTTCCTGTTCATGGCCCATAACTGGGCGAACTGGGCCGCCACCAAGCACTCCTACGAGCTCTTCGCCCGCTACGTGGCGCCGAAGTTCCAGGAGCTGAATGTCGGCCGCGAGGCCTCGATGGCCTGGGTGAAGGACAACAAGGGCGACTTCACCATGCAGGCGCGCATGGCCGTCGGCGCGCGGATCATGCAGCACGCCCAGGAAAAGGGCGCGGACAACATCAACCCGATGATCGCCCAGATGATGGGCCTCGGGAAGAAAGAGGAACCGGCGGAGTGAGCAACATGCGCGCCGTCATCCGCCGGAACGGCAAGCTGGTGGTGGACCAGATGGCGGCGCCGACGCCCGCGCCCGGCCAGTTGCTGGCCAGGAGCCTGGTCTGCGGCATCTGCGGGTCGGACCTGCACATGCTCGACCACTACGACCACATGATCGACCTCACCGAGCGCCTGGGCGGGATCAGCCAGATGCGCAAGGGCGCCGACACCGTGTTCGGTCACGAGTTCTGCTGCGAGGTGCTGGAGACGTCCGGAGGCTTCAAGGCCGGCGACGTGGTGGTGTCGCTGCCGGTGCTAATCAGCGCCACGGGCGGCGACTCCATCGGCCTCTCCAGCAACACGCCGGGCGCCTTCGCCGAGACCCTGCTGCTCTCCGAGATGCTGACCCTGAAGGTCCCCAACGGCCTGGCGCCCGAGCACGCCGCGCTGACCGAACCTTTGGCCGTGGGCGAGCACGCGGTGGCGATGGGCGAACCGGGTCCGGACCACGTGTTCATGGTGATCGGCTGCGGACCAGTGGGCCTGGCGGTGATCGCCTCGCTGAAGGCGCGCGGCCTCGGCCCGGTCGTCGCAGCGGACTTCTCGGCTGAGCGCCGCGCCGCGGCCGAGGTGATGGGCGCGGACAAGATCGTCGACCCGGCCGAGGTCTCGCCGCACGCGTCGTGGACCGAGATGGGCGTGCCGGCGACGCGGGTTGAGGGGATGATGGCCGCGGCGATGGGCCAAAGCGTCAAGCGCCCGCTGATCTTCGAATGCGTCGGCACGCCCGGCGTCATCCAGTCGCTGGCCGAGGCCGCGCCGCCCGGCGCCCGCATCGTGGTGGCCGGGGTCTGCATGCAGACCGACCACATCGAGCCGCTGGCCTTCATCTCCAAGGAGATCGAGCTGCGCTTCGTGCTGGGCTACACGCGCGAGGAGTTTGCCGCTTGCCTTGGCCACCTCGCCGAGGGCCGCACCCGCTATCCCAGCATCGTCACCGGCGTCGTCAGCCTCGCCGAGACCCCCGACGCCTTCGTGCGGCTGCAGACCGACAAGAGCCAGATCAAGATCCTTGTGGCGCCGGGCAAGTAGCCCCGCCTTAGCGCTGCAGCGCGTTCAGATCGACGCCGTAATGCGCGGCGTTGCGCTCCATGTAGCTCCTGCGCGGTTCGACCCGCAGCGCGTGCAGGGTGTCGGACAGGATGTCGAGGAAGGTCGCCCAGCCCATGGCGTTCTGGGCCTCGAAGCGCTCCAGCACTGGCAGGTGGGTGAGGGTCAGCAGCACCTCGGCGCCCTGCGTCTCCAGCTCCAGGGTCAGGTAGGATTCCGGATAGGGCGAGACCAGCTCGCCGGGGCTGAACACATTCCAGGTGTGCGCCAACTTGCGGCCCGGTTGCCACTGCGTGACCACGCCGCGGATATGGCCCCCATTCAGCCGCACCGCCCCGCCCTCGCGTGGCTCGATGCTGCTGCCTTCATCGTACCAGCCCGGCAGCTGATGCGGCTGGGTCAGATGCTCCCACACCCGCTCCACGGGCCCCGGCACCCGCCGCTGCAAGCGCACCGCCGGCGTTCGAAGCATCTCGGCCTTCTCGGTCATGGCGCTTTCCTCGCATCTAGAAGCAGATCGGGTTCGATTGCTGGACGGCCGCCTCGGCCAAATCGGCCATCGCCTGGACGAAGGCGCGGACCTGGGGGTCGTCATCGTCCGCCAGCGCGGCGAGTTCCTCCATCATCGCGGGTATGAACTCGACCGGGAGTTCGCCGCCGGCGTGAGCCCCGGAATAGAGGACCTCCGCCAGCAGCAGGGAGTTTCGCGCCAAGCGACCGCCAACGCGCTCGCGCAGATGGCCGGCGAGCGCGATGTTGGCCAAACGACGGTGGGCAGCCTGATGGTCGGCGCAGTCGTCGTCGTCCGGCCCGTGACCTCGCAGATAGACCGTCGCATCAAGCCCCATCGCAGACACCCTCCACGCCGCGCGCGAGCGCCGCCGCCTGCGCTCGATCAAGTCAAAGCTACATCACCCGCAAGCGAGTCCAACGCCACCATCTGCGCGTCTGACAGCTCAAGATCGCGCGCCGCCACGTTCTGCTCCAGGTGAGCGACCGACGAGGTGCCGGGAATCAGGATGATCGAGGGCGACTTCTTCAGCAGCCAGGCAAGCGCCACCTGCGTCGTGGCCGCCGCCGTTTCGGCCGCGATGCGGGCCAGTACCTCGGAGTCCGCCAAAGCCTCGAGGTGCAGCGGCCAGAAGGGGATAAAGCCGATCCCACTACGCTCGCAGTGGGCCAGCACCTCATCGTGCCTACGGATCGCGAGGCTGAAGACGTTCTGCACCGTCGCGATCTCCACCACCGACCTCGCCCGCTCGATCTCCGCCACACCGACTTCGGACAGACCGATGTGCCGGACCTTGCCCTCGTCCCGCAGCGCGCGGAACACGCCCATGGTGTCCTCGATCGGCGTCGCTGGATCGACCCGGTGCAGCTGGTAGAGATCGATGCGCTCCACACCGAGGTCGCGCAGGCTGCCTTCCACCGCCCGGCGAATGTGCGCCTCTGTGCCGTTGGTGGAGATGCCGGGATTTTCGCGCGTGGCGGGGCCGTTGCGGACGAGGCCGGCCTTCGTGGCGATGCGCAGGCCCGCCGCGTAGGGATGCAGCGCCGCGCGGATCAGCCGCTCGTTGTCGCCTGGGCCGTAGACGTCTGCCGTGTCGATGAAGTCGACGCCCAGCTCGACGGCGCGGCGGAGCACCGCCTGAGCATTGGCAGGGTCTTGCGGTGGCCCCCATACGCCGGGCCCCGTGAGCTGCATGGCCCCGTAGCCCATGCGCGCCACCGGCATGTCGCCGCCGATGTGGAAGGTGGAGTGATCAGTCGTTGATGTCATCGCCGGGTCCTTTGCCTTGCAACGACACCTCCTCTAAGTGTGGAGCATGGTCCATGGTCAAGGGAATTGCGCATGCTGATCTCCGACTTCGCCCGCCGCGCCGAGCTGCCTATCGATACGGTGCGCTATTACGTGCGCCTCGGGCTGCTGAGACCGGAGAGCAGCAGCAAGGGCGGGCAGCGACCGTACCAGATCTTCAGCGCCGAGCATTTGTTGGCGGCGAGGATCATCCGCACCGCCCAGTCGCTCGGCATGTCGCTGAAGGAGGTGGTCGCCATCAGCGAGCAGCGGCGCGCGGGCGGCATGACCACCCAGCGCAGCGTCGAGGTGCTGCGGGCGCAGCTCGACCGACTGGAGACAAAGGCGGCCGAAGTCGCGGCGATGAAGCGCTACCTGCTGGCCAAGATCGACTGGCTTAACGACGGCGAGCTCGGCCCGGCACCGGATTTCGAACCTCGAACTCCGAAGTCAGCGGCGACAGGTCACCGGTCCGCGGCTACGCGCCAGCCGATGCAGCCGGCTCACCCACTCCCGACTTGACGGCGCGCGCCGGCGCGCCTCTGAAAGCGCGGTCTTTTGGCGGCGTGGGGCACAGATGACGCTTCTTCCCATCGAGGAAATCGGCGCGCGGATCGGCATTCCGGCCAGCGCGCTCTACCGCTACGGGCCGCACAAGGCCAAGCTGACCTCCGAATTCATCGCCGCCCTGCCCCCGCGCCAGGGCAAGCTGGTCCTGGTGACGGCGATCAGCCCCACCCCGGCCGGCGAGGGCAAGACCACCACAACCATCGGCCTTGGCGACGCGCTCAGCCGCATCGGCAAGCAGACGCTGATCTGTTTGCGCGAGCCCTCCATGGGACCGTGTTTCGGCCAGAAGGGCGGCGCCACCGGCGGCGGCGCATCTCAGGTGGCCCCGGCGGCTGACATAAACCTGCACCTCACTGGCGACTTCCACGCCATCACCGCCGACAACAACCTGCTCGCTGCCCTGATCGACAACCACATCTACTGGGGCAACGAGCTCGGCCTCGATCCGGACGCGGTGAGCTGGCGGCGCGCCATGGACATGAACGACCGGGCGCTGCGCCACATTCACCTGCAGCTCGGCCGGCGAGGCCTGAGCCGCGACGACAGCTTCGACATCACGGTCGCCTCCGAGGTGATGGCGATCTTCTGCCTGGCCAGCTCCCTCGCCGACCTTGAGCAGCGGCTGGCGCGGGTGATCGTCGGGCGCGACAAGGCCGGCGAGGTCGTGCGGGCGGCGGCGCTGGCCGCGGCGCCGGCGATGACCGCCCTGCTCCGCGACGCCATGCAGCCCAACCTGGTGCAGACCCTGGAGCACACGCCGGCGCTGGTGCACGGCGGCCCGTTCGCCAACATCGCCCACGGCTGCAATTCGATCGTGGCCACCGACGCGGCGCTGCGCATCGCCGACTATGTGGTTACCGAGGCCGGCTTCGGCGCCGACCTGGGCGCGGAGAAGTTCTTCGACATCAAGTGCCGCGTCGGCGGCCTGGCGCCCGACGCCGCCGTGGTGGTGGCGACGGTGCGGGCGCTGAAGATGCACGGCGGCCGCGCCCGCAACGATCTGGCCCGCGAGGACGTTGAGGCGGTGCGCGCCGGCCTGCCCAACCTGCGCCGCCACGTGGAGAACGTGAGCAAGTTCGGCGTACCGGTTGTGGTGGCGATCAATGCCTTCACCGGCGACGCGCCGGCCGAGGTCGCCGCCATCCAAGCTGGCTGCGCCGAGATGGGCGTAGGCGTGCAGTTCTGCACGCACTGGGCGGATGGCGGCGCGGGCGCGGTGGGCCTGGCGGAGGCCATCGTCGCCGTGGCGGAGAGTGGCGAGGCGCGGTTCGCGCCGATCTACCCCGACAGCCTGCCGCTGGCCGATAAGATTCGCCGCGTGGCGACCGAGATCTACCGCGCCCGCGAGGTCGAGTTCTCGCCGGAGGCGGCGGCCAAGCTGGAGAGCTACGAGGCGGCGGGCTTCGGCGGCGCGCCAGTCTGCATGGCCAAGACCCAGTACAGTTTCTCCGCCGACCCCAATGTGCTGGGTGCGCCGGTAGACTTTACGCTGCCGGTCCGCGACGTGCGCCTCTCCGCCGGCGCCGGTTTCGTGGTGGCGCTCTGCGGAGAGATCATGACCATGCCCGGACTGCCCCGCCACCCTGCCTCGGAGCGGGTGCACGTCGACATCAACGGCGAGATCGTCGGGCTGGCCTAAGTCTCCATCGCCGGCGGGCGGTAGCGCATCAGCCCCTCCTGCGCGGTGGACGCCACCAAGCGGCCATCCTCGGTGTAGATCTCGCCGAGATTGAAGCCGCGGGCACCCGACGCCGACGGGCTCTTCTGGGCGTAGAGGTGCCAGTCGTTGAAGTTGGATGGGCGGTGGAACCAGATGGCGTGGTCGATGCTGGCGGTCTGCAGGCCAGGGGTCTGCCAGCCCATGGCGTGCGGGCGCATCGAGGTGGACAGGAAGCTCATATCCGAGGCGTAGGCCAGCGCCGCCTGGTTGAAGATCACATCGTCGCCGATCGGCGCGGTGGCCCGCATCCAGACGTTCTGCACCGGTGGCATCGGCTTGGCGGCCATGAAGTCGGACGGGTCGACCGGCCGCATCTCGATCGGCCGCGGGCGGTCGGCCATCTGGCGCATGGCGGCGGGCAGTTTGGCCAGCATGGTGCGGCGCAGTTCCCGCTCGTCGGAGAGATCGCCGGGGCCAGGCACGTCCGGCATGGGGTCCTGGTGCTCCAGGCCGCTCTCGGGATGCTGGAACGAGCCGGCGAGGTTGAAGATCTGCTCGCCGTGTTGGATCGCGGTGACCCGCCGCGAGGTGAAGCTGCGGCCGTCGCGGGCGCGATCGACCTCGTAGAGGATCGGGATCGACGGATCGCCCGGACGCAGGAAGTAGCAGTGGATCGAGTGGCAGATGCTGGCGTCCACGGTCTTGTAGGCGGCCAGCAGCGCCTGAGCGATCACCAGCCCGCCGAAGATGCGCGGCCCCTCGCCCTTCGGCGCCAGGCCCCGGAACAGGTTCACCTCGATGCGCTCGAGCGCCAGGGTCTCCACGAGGTCTGAGCTCTCGTTCATGGTCGGCCTCTCCGATTGGAGCGGCGCCATAGCGCCGCCGTCCGCGCGCCGCAACGAGGTGCGTGCTAGGTAGAGGCGCCGACCAGTGCTGGGAGCCCGAAATGCAAACTCGAACCGATGAGATCGCCAACCGCGTCTACCGTTTCTCCACCGCCGTCGATGGCATCGGCCCCGAGCCCTTCACCTTCAACCAATTCCTCATCGACGCCGACGACCCGCTGCTCTTCCACCTCGGCGGCCGCGCGTTCTTCCCGCTGGTCTCGGAGGCGGTGGCTCGGGTGACGCCCCTGGAGCGGATCCGCTACCTGAGTTTCGGCCATGTGGAATCCGACGAATGTGGCTCGCTGAACCAATGGCTGGCCGCGGCGCCGCGCGCCGAGGTGGTTCAGGGCGCCACCGCCTGCCAGGTGCAGCTCAACGACCTCGCCGACCGCCCGCCGCGCGCGCTGGCCAACGGCGAAGTGCTGGACCTGGGCGGACGCCGTGCGCGCTGGATCGACACGCCGCACGTGCCGCACGGCTGGGAAGCCGGTGCGCTCTACGAGGAAAGCCAGAACGTGCTCTTCTGCGGCGACCTGCTCACCCACGGCGGCGACGGGGCGGCGATCACCGAGGCCGACGTCACCGAGAAGGCCTGCGCCATGGAGGACATGTTCCACGCCATGACCATGGCGCCGAACACGGGCGAGGTGCTGCGTGCGCTGGCGGCGTTGCAGCCCTCGACCCTCGCGATCATGCACGGCTCGTCGTTCCGGGGCTACGGCGCGGGCGCGCTGCTGCGTCTGGCCGACTACTGCGCCGGCTGAGCCCTCAGTCCACCCAGTCCAGGGTCCGCTGCACGGCCTTCTTCCACTGGCGGTATTCGTGGGCGCGCTTGGCCTCGTCCATCGCTGGCGTCCACTCCGCGTCCTCGCGCCAATGCGCCTTCAGGGTCGCCTGGTCCGGCCAGAAGCCGACCGCGAGGCCGGCGGCGTAGGCGGCGCCCAGGCAGGTAGTTTCGGTGACGGCGGGGCGGACCACGGGCACGTCCAGCACGTCGGCCTGGAACTGCATCAGCAGCTGGTTGGCGGTCATGCCGCCGTCGGCCTTCAGCGCTGTGAGCGGCTCGCCGGCGTCGGCGGCCATGGCGTCCACCACCTCGCGGGTCTGCCAGGCGACAGCCTCCAGCACCGCGCGGGCGATGTGGCCTTTGGTGACGTAGCCGGTGAGGCCGACGATGGCGCCGCGGGCGTCTGCGCGCCAATAGGGGGCGAAGAGGCCGGCGAAGGCGGGCACGAAATAGCAGCCGCCGTTGTTTTCCACGGTCCGCGCCAAGGTCTCGATCTCGGCCGCCGAGCCGATCAAGCCGAGGTTGTCGCGCACCCACTGCACCAGCGAGCCGGTGACCGCGATCGCGCCCTCGAGCGCATAGACCGGCTTCTGGCCGGCGATCTGGTAACCCAGCGTGGTCAAGAGGCCGTTCTCAGAGATCACCGGCCGCTCCCCGGTGTTGACCAGCAGGAAACTGCCGGTGCCGTAGGTGCATTTGCCTTCGCCCGGCTCAAAGCAGGTCTGGCCAAACAGCGCTGCCTGCTGGTCGCCCAGCGCCGAGGCCACCGGCACGCCCTCCAGCGCCCCGCGCGCCTCGCCATAGACCTCCGCCGAGGGCCGGATCTCCGGCAGCATGGCGCGCGGCACGCCGATGGCGCCCAGCAGTTCGTCGTCCCACGCCAGCGTCGAAAGCCGCATCAGCATCGAGCGCGAGGCGTTGGTGACGTCGGTGACGTGGCGGCCGGTGAGGTTCCAGATCAGCCAGGAATCGATGGTGCCGAAAAGCAACTCGCCGCGCTCGGCCCGGACCCTCGCGCCCTCGACATTGTCTAGCAGCCAGCGCGCCTTGGGACCTGAGAAGTAGGTGGCCAGCGGCAGGCCGCAGGCCTCGCGGAAGCGGTCCTGCCCAACGTCGCCGCCAAGTTCTTCCACCAGGCGATCGGTGCGGGTGTCCTGCCAGACGATGGCGTTGGCGATCGGCTTGCCGGTGGCCTTGTCCCAGACCACCGTGGTCTCGCGCTGGTTGGTGATGCCCACGGCGGCGACATCGGCCGGCGCGGCGCCCGCCTTGGCCAGGGCGCCGGCGACCACCTCCTGCACGTTGGCCCAGATCTCTTCGGCGTCGTGCTCCACCCAACCCGGGCGCGGGTAGATCTGCCGGTGCTCCTTCTGCGCCACGGCGGCGATGGCGCCGGCGGCGTCGAACAGCATGCAACGCGAGGAGGTGGTGCCCTGGTCGATGGCGGCGATGTAGCGGGGGCTCATGGGCGCAACCGATCACAGCGGCGCTTGCCTGTCACGTCCTGGGGTCTAAAGTTCGGGATGACGCCTCGCAGAGACGACCCGCCAGAGGTCGGAGGCCCGGAGAAACGCCCATGACCCTCGCCGAAACCCATGACATCGTTGGCGACTTCCGCGCGCCGGTGAACACCGCCTCGCAGTCGCACGGCTCCATCCACGACGACGCCACCGCCTCCAAGCTCGGCTTCCGGGGCGGCACTGTGGCCGGCTCCCTGCACATGGACCAGTTCACGCCGCTGGCGCTGGAGCTCTACGGCGACGACTTCTGGAACAACGGCAACCTGTCGTTCTACTTCCGCAAGGCGACGGTGGACCGCGAGAAGGTGCGCGCCATGGCCCGCGCCGGCGAGCCTCATGCGCGGCTCTGGATGGAGGACGAGGCCGGCAATCTGATCGCCGACGCCACCGCCAGCTGCCGCGGGACCGACGAGAACACCGCCGTGCAGAACCTGATGGCCAGCCAGGACAAGGGTGGCGCCGGCCTGCGCATCCTCTCCAAGGCCAAGATCGGGGACGAGGTCACTGGGCTCGACGTGACGGTGTCGCGCGAAAGCCTGGAGCGGCGGCTCGACAACATCACCGAGCGGCTGCCGGTGTACGAGGGTGAGAAGGGCCTGTTGCCGCCCTCAATGGCCGTGGCGCTCTACCGCGGCAGCGCCCAGGAGAAGCTCTACAAGACCGACGGCCGCGCCGTGGGCCTGTTCGGCGCCATCGAGCTGCAGGCGATGGGCTCGGCGTTGCGAGCCGACACGCCCTACAAGGTGCGGGCCAAGATCCTGGCGCTCAGCGAAAGCCCGAAGACCGAGAACGTCTGGTACCGCGCCTGGGCCGCCGACCCTGACACCGGCGAGGACGTCCACTCGATGCTGATGTACCTGCGCTACATGAAGGGCTCGTCGGAGCACTACGCGAGCTGAGGCCGAAACTCAGCTGTACGGGTATTTCGTCAGCACGCAGCCCTTGGCCAGCTGAATGTCCGCGGGATCGTGGAAATAGGCTCGATACTGCACGTAGTACTTCTTCCCCGCCACGATGACGTAGCCGACAAAGGTGTCCCGCGTGCCCTTGGGCACGACGAGGTTCTTGTTCTCGACCGTGTTCGGCGTCGCCCCGTCGTCGTAGCTCTGAGAGTCGCGGATGAAGACGCCGCTGCACGTCTGGGCCGACGCCAGGCTTGGCGCCAGCACGGCGGCGCTCAGAGCCGCGAGCGTCCCTAACGTGAACTTGCTACGCGCTCTCATCGTTGCCTCCCCTATGTGGTCGGAGCCCTAATCCGCGAGAACCGCCCTACTTCGGCGTGTTCAGCCGCCGCTTGGCCAGGTGATAAGTCGGCACGCCGTTCTCGACCCCGCCACGGCCCTGCACGTAGGTGCGCTGCCACTTCTGGGCGACGGCGTCCGGGTCCAGTTCGCCCAGGCGTTTATTGTAGTCGAGGCGGCTGGCGCTCCAGGCGTCGTAGGCGGCCTTCAGCGCCGGATCATCCTCCAGCTTGGCCAGCTTCGGCTGGGTGGCGTCGAGCAGGGCGTGCGGCGCCAGGGTGACGAAGCAGAACGGCTCGCCCGCCTCGAAGCGGATGATGCCGGGTCGGGTGAAACGCCAGTTCATGGTGAAGGCGAAGGGCAGCCAGTCGGTCTCCACCAGGCCGTCTAGGGCGGCGATGCCGTCCTTAACCGTGTTGGGCGCGCCCCGGGCCCAGATCGCCCAGCCCGGCGAGGTGCGAAACAGCCAGCCGGTGTGGAAGGTGATCACCCCGTGGCCGAAGTGCGAAGTCACCATGTGGCTGACCCGGTGGTCGGACGAGCGGAACTGGATGGCGTCGTTGTGGTCCATGCCGTTCCACGCCGCCTCGAAGGCGAACGGAATCTGGATTTCCCAGCCGCTGGTGTTGGCCATGGAGAGCGGAATGCAGCGGTAGGCGTAGTGCTCGTTGGTCAGGTCCATCCACTCGCGCTCAGGCCGGCCGGGGACCAGCGCCGGCGGATCGGGCCAGAGCGGGATGCAGGTGATCTCCGGCGTCGCCAGATGCGTGGCCGCCGCCGGCGCCCGCGCCGCCGGAGCAGCCTTGGTCGCTGAAGCGTGGCCGTGCTCGCGAGGCGACTTCGCCGCACGCGGGGGCTTGGACTTGATCATGGCGTCATCCCGAACCGTCTGGATGACGTTCTAGCCGAATCGACCGGCGCGCCGCTACGCCGGAAGGGCCCGGGTGCGACACTGGGCCCCCGCTTGCCTCGCTGCGACCCCTCCCCTACCTGCGCTGAAGCTAAGCAGCGCTTGGGAGAGCCGCCATGATCCTGATCGGCCAGTATGACTCGCCCTTCGTGCGTCGTGTCGCGATCGCGCTGCGGCTCTACGGCTTCCCCTACGAGCATCGGCCCTGGTCGGTGTGGGCCGACGCCGAGGCGCTGGCGAAGATCAATCCGCTGCGGCGCGTGCCGACCCTGGTGCTGGATGATGGCGAGGTGCTGATCGAGAGCGCCGCGATCCTGGACGCGGTCGACCAGATGGTCGGGCCGGCACGCGCCATGGTACCGCCCTCGGGCGCGACGCGACGGCGTGCGTTGCATGTCAGCGCCCTGGCCACCGGCCTCGCCGACAAGGCGGTGAGCCTCTTCTACGAGAGTCTGCTGCACGACGCGCCGTCACAGACCTGGATCGACCGCTGCCGCGCCCAGATCGGTGACGTGCTGACCGCGTTGGACGTCGAGCGCGCAGCGGTGACCACCAGCTGGTGGATGGGCGACGCGATCGGCCACGCCGACATTGCCGCCGCCTGCGCTCTGCGCTTCACCCGTGAAGCCCATCCCGGCCTGTTCGATCCGGCCCGCTGGCCGGCGCTGGCGGCGCACGCCGACCGGTGTGAGGCGCTGGAGGCCTTCCAGGCGATCTGTCAGCCGTTGACCGTCGCCATGGCCGACGACTGAGTTCGCCGAGCGCGCAAGACAGCTTCGATCGCCGCCGCCAAGGCATCGACGTCGTCGGCCGGCACGAGGTGGAAACCAGGCTGCGGCGCGAGTCCACAAGCCTCGGTGGCGATCACTGGAACGCCAGCGGCCAGCGCCGCCAGCAGCCGGCGAGGCGCCGACTCCACCAGCGCCGGCGCGACCACCGCCGCCACCCCGTCCAGCCACTCGGCGGGCGAAGCCGGTGCGTCCAGCGCCACGCCGCGCCAGAAATCCGGTCCCTCCAACTCTGCGCCGAGCGGCCGGATCGTCAAACCGAGGCTGAGCGCCGCATCGCGAAGCTCGTAGGCGCCCTTGCGCGCCACGGTCGCGCCGGGGAAGGCGATGACGTCGCCGCGGCGGGGCGGTGTGGCGGGCACCGACGGACGGCGCCAGTCCAGCAAGCGTACGCGACCAGGAAATAGCGCCGCGATCTCGGCGTGGGGCGTGACTATGGTCTCTGCACGCGCCAGCGCTGCGGTTTCGGCCGCGATCAGCCACTCCAGCGCCCGATAGTCGGCCAGAGTCACCCGATCCGGGTGGCGAGCGAACGCCGCGTCGAGACGCGCCTGGAGCAAATCCGTCGGCAGCCGCGTCATCAGCACACTGAACCTTCGTCCGC
>Ga0265338_10005236_pt1 | contig 17009 bp, 15 predicted proteins | sample 42126metaG_FD_193579 | JGI IMG/M metagenome (GOLD analysis project Ga0265338, IMG submission 193579) | Rhizosphere microbial communities from Carex aquatilis grown in University of Washington, Seatle, WA, United States - 4-21-26 metaG | ecosystem: Host-associated > Plants > Roots > Rhizosphere... | reverse complement strand
CACGTCGGCCGGGATCCAGAACATGGCAACGGAAAAAATCAGTGCCATCGAACCCGCGTCCAGCAGGCGCTCCACAATGTAAACAGCAATCTGCGAACTGATGGGCAGGCCGGTCTTGCGCGCCACCAGGTAGGGCCTCACCAGGTCTGCAACGCGACCAATCAACGCCACCGCGGTAAACCCCATCACCTGCGACCCAAGCAGCGTAAGGGGAGCGATCTTCTGGTTGTGCCGCACCAGCAGCGCCCATCGCACCGAGCGGAAAACGTAGCCGATATAGATGCAGGCCACCGCCAGCGCGATGAGCCGCCAGTCGGCCAGCACAACCTGCCGGCGGAAAAGCCCGAAGTCGAAGTGGATTCTATCGCGGCCCCACCAGGCAAAACCGGCCAGCACCGCCAGAACAACCAACCCCACAATCCACTGTCTCTTTTTCAAACCGTCTCCGTCTGGCGCGGCACATCCGGCGTTCGACCCATCAACCTAAGAGTCTCCGCTTGCCCGAACCTTCGCGTTACATCACGGTGCCTGCGGCAGGACAAGTGAGGCGGATGGAACGGCGATATAGATAAAAGTGTAATGGATGGGCCGAGAGGGAAGAGCCGGGCTTGCAGAGCGGATCAAGGATAGGCATACCATTTTTAGCTTCTGACCAGGATCGTCCCTTCTTGGGCTCCCACCCCTGCGAGCACAAATCACTCGCAGGGGACCCCGGGGTCGGGACGACTTGAGTTATCGAGTCCGCGGATAGCAATCCTGGAACCGCTGTAGTCGAGATTTCGATGCCGGAGCTCAACTAGACGAGTTGGCGCTTGCCATGGCGTGATCAGACACTCGCCTGCCCCGATACTGGTGCTGGCCTCATTGCCGACCGCCTGAGGACGATCACTGTTTCATCGTCTTGCGCCGGCGCGCTGCCACGATACTTCTCAATACTTGCAATCAATGCCCTCCCTGCCTCCGCTGGACTCGAAACGGGCAAGGTCTTGAGAATCTCAACGAGTCCGTTCATGCCCAGTTGCGTTCCGCTGACCCCCTCGGCTTCTGAGATGCCATCCGTGTAAAGGATCACCAGGTCGCCCTCAGCGAGTTCTAAACCGGTCTGGGTGTATGGGGTTCCCACAATGAGTCCCAGGGGAAGGTTGGTAATCGACTTGGACCATGGAGTCTGATCTTCAATCAACAGCCACTGTTGCGTTGCGGCCCGATACCACACTGGAAGCGGATGGCCTGCATTCGTGAATACGAGTTCACCTGAACTACCCGAGTAACCAATAACGAATGCGGTGGCATACTGGCCAGCTGATTGTTTTGTGTTGAGGAAGGTGTCACTAAGCTTCTGGATCAGCAAAGTCTGATCCCAGTCGTCGGAGTGCTCGCGTAAAGCATCGCGCAGGCGCATTGCTGCCGCGCTCACAACGTCTCCGTGCCCGGCAACATCTGCCAGCGTGATTCGCGAAATCGATCCCTGGCTGCAAACAGAGAGATAGTAGACGTCTCCGCCTTTGGTGGAGGGGCGCAACGGGCGACATGAGACCCAGCATTCCAGGCCCGGCAGTTCTGCCGAATAATTTGCGCGTTGATTTCCGCCGCGCAATTCTCGGCAATAAAGCCGATCTGGCTCGATCGAATTGAGGGGACGACTCGACATTGTGTTTCTCCGTCTCGGTTTCTGCAGCTCAAGGCTGCTTCAAATCGACTCAAATGGCCAACAACAATTCAATCATAATCAGAGTGGTGATTCTTTCTGCAAAGCTAGATATTGATGGATAGGCATGCTGTGGGCGGGGCCGGTCCCGATGCTACTGACGCTGAAAACAGTTCGCTAACGCCAACTATCGCCAACCGGCCATCTCACTCATTCGGCCAACGCCTAAGACGGGGAGAGTTCGGCAGGGGCTAAAGTGGCTGCGGAAAAACTCATTGTGTGGCGTGAGAGTCCCTCCGAAAAACTGTCCCGCAGGGGTTAAAGCCCCGCCTATTAACAGCCGTTATCGGCACGACTGAAGTCGTGCCCTGACACTTCTTGCTATTGGCAGAGTTTTTCCGCAGCCTGTTTAGCCAACCGGAGGGAAAATACTCTCAGCTTGCTCGCGCGCTAACTACCTGTTTGTCGCTGTCTGGGATGCTGACATAACCTGCTTCTGCACCGGCCCGCGCGCCAGCACCCGGCGATTGAACTCGTGAATCACCCGTGCGACATATATCCGGGTCTGGCTGTACGGTGGAATGCCATGGTATTTGTCAACAGCCGCCGGACCCGCGTTATAGGCCGCCAGCGCCATTGCAAGATTGTCGTGGTAGCGCGAGAGCAACTCGTCAAGATAAGTCGATCCGCCACCCACATTCTGCTCGGGCGCAAAGCTGTCGTTCACGCCAAGCCCGTTTGCCGTGCGGGGCATGAGTTGCATCAGCCCTCGCGCACCTGCGCTCGACACCGCGCGGGGATTGCCGCCGCTCTCAGCTTTCACCACGCTGGCCAACAGGTCCACGTCAATGTTGTGCGCTTTGCCGGCGCGAGCCAGCATCTCTCCAACGTCGGCCGGCGAGAACTTTGCATTCGGCTGCGGCAAGGTCGCTGAAACCACAATCGGCGCAGGCGGATCGGGCACGGCTTCCACTGCCACAATCTGCTCGGGCGCGAACTCAATGTAGTTGTCTTCGCCCGTGCTCAGGTAGAGCCGCACTCGGCTCTCTATCTGCGCATGATGATCGCAGCGCATCACAAACCCGTTGTTCAGTGTGATCCGTTCGGTGGCGCGCAGTTCAGGCGTCAGGCTTATCAAGCCTGCAATTGCGGCCGCCAAAACTGTCAGGTCACGCCTCTTCATCGATATAAATCCCGCCCTTATCTCCACAAAGCCAATCGTCAATCTATCGTAGCCGAAGTCTCGCGCCGCGCGGCAGGCAGTTTGCTGAGCGCCGCCTCAATCGCTACCGCTGCGCCATCCTGATCGTTCGGCGGCGCCTGCTTCCACCCGCGCGTTTTCGCCAGTGTCCGCAGTTCCAACGCCGCGTTACCCATCATCACGCCTTGCCCCGCCCATTCCAGCATCTCAACGTCATTCCAATTGTCGCCAATCGCCATGGTCTCTTTGCGATCCACGCCCAGCCGCTCTGCCAGCCGCGCCAGTGCCCAGCCTTTGGTTACACCCGGTGGCAGCAGGTCAAGTATCGACAAGTCGCGCGCAGGGTACACCGTGCAGGCCGATTCGCAGTCGCCGGCCCATTCGCTGGCCTTGAGAGCCGCCTCTGCCGCGCGCATCTGCACCAGCGAGCCCGCCACCATGCCCTGGATCGGATTTTCTCCGTCAGGTATCGCATCTTCAAGCGGCTTGACTATTTCAATCGCATTCCGGTTCGCCTCAATCCAAAGCGAGATACGCCCATTGGCCTGTTCAAGATTCTCAAGCACCAACTCGCCGCGGCCGGGCCGGTCAAAGGTGAACACCACGCTCCCAAATGGTCGCAGCAACCCGCAAAGGCCGCGCGCAACCCGGGCTTCCATGTGGCACCGGTCGATGCTCTCGCCGCCCAAAGTTTTTATCACTGCACCATTCGACGTAATCAGAGGCGTATCCGCTCGCAGGCCAAGGCCCTCAAACAGGGGAGTGGTGTAAGCAGACCGCCTGCCGGTGGCAATGGCGATTGTCACTCCGGCGTCCTGGGCAGCACGCAGCGCCAGCGCACCACGGCGGCTCACCGATTGCGAGAGCGCGGGGAGTAGGGTTCCATCCATGTCAATTGCAATCAGGCGGACCGGGGGATGCATGAATCCAGTGTACCGGCCCGGGGTTTATCAGCCCCGGATTGCAGCAGGGCCGGCTTATCGCCCACCTGGTCGTGACGGCTCGCACATCCGCCACCCGATGACAGAGAGCACAATGCCCTTACATCGTATTTCGCCTCCCCCAAACTGAGGTGAATCGCATGCCTGCACCTATTCTGGTCGCCTATTCCACGCGAACCGGCTCCACCGGCGACGTCGCCGAGGTCATTGCGGACGTACTACGCGAAGCGCAGCTTCCAGTGGAAGTGGCCAGAATGAAAGATGTAAAGAAGCTGGGCCGGTATTCCGCAGTCATTCTTGGCTCCCCACTTTATATCGGCCAAATGCCCGGTGAACTGCATCGTTTCCTGGGCCGCTTTAAGTTTCAGCTCGGCGGCCTTCCCCAATGGTTTTTCGTTCTCGGACCCATTCAAAACAAGCCCGATGAATTCAGCAAGTCGAGCGAGCAGGCTGAGATGCAACTGAAGAAACATGCCTGGCTGATGCCCCTGGAAGTCAAAATCCTGGGCGGCCGCTTCGACGTGAAGCACATGCCGTTCCCCTTCAGCCTCGCGACGCGTCTACCCGCCTTCCCGATGAATGACATTCACGCTTCCGATGTTCGCGACTGGAATGACATTCGCGCCTGGGCCTCGAACATCGCCCGCAAGTTTCAGCCTGCTGCGTGACGGCTACGCAGTTCCGTTAATCTAGTTGCATGGAACGCATCTGCACTCAATGCCATGCAGTACTAGCCGATCAGACCAAGGCCGACTGGTGCCCAGCCTGCGGCGGCTCTCTGATACTCCGCAAAAGCCTGGCCGAGAAGTCAGACCGCGGAGCAGCCGAAATTGATCATCGTGGGATTGTGTTGCCCCGCCGCACTGCAGTTGGCGGCATTATTACGCCGGTGTGAACGACATACCGCTTTTGCTCAAGCAGTGGTGTCAAGGCCTACGGCTTCCGCCAGCCTGGCTTGCCGCCCATCGAACGTCCAAAACTTCCGGGCCTTTAACTCAAGCGCGCACGCTACATGCAGCGAATCGAGTGTGCGGACGCCAAGGGTACCGCCATAGCGGCGGCCTAGATCAACGCAAGTGTCCCACACCATGTCCGGTGAATCGACTAACCTCCAGACGCCTTGCTCGAAGTCGTCGATAAAGTGAGTCCACGCAAGTCTAGCTTCAGCGATGGTAAGTTTTGACCGAAATACCTGGTTGTGGAATGTGTGCGCCATTTCTGCCCGATTGAGCTGCGTCACCCACACGGTTGGCCGATGCGCCATTCGCCGTCTGGCCTCGGGCGAATGCCCTTCGATGCTGTAGAGCGATGCCAGAAAACTGGTGTCAACACAGATGTTCAAAAACGGCTGTTCTCTCTATCTTCAATCAAGTCGTCCACGATATTCATAACGCGATCGCCGAAGATTGATTTCGCGCGCGCCTCGAAGTCCGGCCACTTCACGTCGGCTTTCGCGGGGGTTCGCGGAACCAAATCGCCTATCACCTCGCCACGCTCGCGCACCTCGATATGCACTCCGGCCCGGAGCCATGCCTTTACCTGCTTTGTGTCTCGAAGTTGTCGAAGGGATATGCTCTGCATTAGTTAAATGTGGCACAAAATGTGTCACATTGCAATGTTTACCTGAATCTAAAGGCTTTATTCGTACCGCAGCGCTTCCGCCGGCAGCACGCTAGCCGCCGCCCAAGCCGGGTAGAGGGTTGCCAGCAGAGATATACCTATCGAAACCGCCGACACAATCACGCCATCAATCAGCCGCGGCGCAAAGGGCAGGGTATCGATCGAGTAGACACCCGGCGACAGCGGAATGTGGTAATAGCCACCCGCCCACGACGCCACATAACCCACCACCAGGCCAATCGCCGTCCCGATCACGCTGATCAGCAACCCCTGCAGCAGAAAGATGCGCCGTATCTGCCCCGGCGTTACCCCAAAGCTCATCATCACCGCAATGTCGCGCGTCTTTTCCATCACCATCATGGTCAGAGCAATCAAAATGTTCAGCGCCGCCACCATCACAATCAGCCCAATCACGATGAAGGTAACAATCTGCTCCAGCCTGAGCGCCTTAAACAACTCCTGATTGTCCTCAGTCCAGTTGGTGGTCATGTAGCCCGGCCCAGCGGCCTGCTCAATTGCTTTTGCAATTTCCGGCGCCTTGTTCGGGTCGTCAACCCTGAATCCAATTACCGACAGCAAATCTGGTTCATCGAAAAGGTGTTGCGCATCCGCCAGTCGCAAAAAGCCCATCTGCGAATCGTATTGATAAAACCCCGTGTGATACGTTCCCACCAACTTGAATTTAACCGTCTTTGGAAACTCGCCGACCGGTGTCATTTCACCCTGCGGGCTGACCAGCGCCACCGAATCGCCCATCGCCGCCCCGACCGTATCCGCCAGATCGTTGCCGAGAACTATCGGCGGTAGTCCCGCCTCAGGCGGCGCACCTGGCGCAACAGGTTGAAGCGCGGCAATCGCCCCCGGAGTCGCATGGTCGAGAATGTGGCTCACCCTGCCCTCATCGTCCGGCAGAATCCCCAGCACCAGCGCGCCGCCGTCGCGTGCCCCGCGCGCCACCAGCACCTGTTCCCAAAGCCCCGGCGACGCAGCAACCACGTGCGGCACTTTCTGGAGCCGCGCCAGCAAAGGCCGCCAATCCTTGATGCCCATTTTGTCTGCCTGCATCAACTGAATATGCGCGCTTGAATCAACCAGCTTGTCCTGCAAGTCTCTGCGCATTCCGTTGGTAATCGCCAGCGCGATAATCAGCGCCGCCACACCCGCCGCTACGCCGGTAATGGAGATGACAGTCACAATCCCCACCACGGCCTGCCTGCGCTTGGCCTTCAGGTATCGCGCCGCAACTCCAAGTTCAAATCGCATGGTCTACTTTGCGCCTGCAGTCACAACGCTTTTTGCCGCGCCCACGTTGTCATACCGATCGAAGGCGCGAACCGTGATCAAATGTTCTGTCTGCGCCGCGGAAAATGACCCTGGAGGAATATGCACTTCGTAGTGCTCCCGCTTCGAGTCGGAAATGCCGCCCACCGGAGCCACAAACTGCCACGGCCCGGCGTCGAGTGAATATTCGGCGTGCGCTATCGGTGAAGATGCATCGTCGGCGTCGAACGAAATATAGATGCCTTTCAAACATGGAGCATGCTTGCAAGCCACTGCTTCCAGTTCAGCCTTCATCGTCACTGCTGGCGGCGTAGTATCAACCACAAACCGTTCGCTCACCTTGTCGCCTGTCAACGCATCGCCGGGCGTGTGGCTGGGCGAGTCCGACGCCACCACCTTAACCTGGTAGCCGCCATCTGGAATCAGGTTCGCATCGAAGCTGTATGCCTTCTCGGTGATCTTGTCTTTCAGCAATCGCCAGACACTTTCCCCATCGCCGCGCAAAAAAATCGAGTAGATCAGGTCGTCGCCATTATCGTCATGCGCCGCCCATCGTACCGTCACCGCCGTCCTATCCTTCACTGCCTGCAGCGGCGAGCTAGAACTCGTGCTGGTGTCGTAAGTGACTCCCGAGCCTGAAGACGGAAGCGAAATGTTTACCGTCGGCTGGTTTGCCACAGGCGCTTGTGGAGTCCAGCGCGCGCCCGGCGCAACCGTCAGCTCTTCAACTACCGGCACAGCGTTCACGGGCAGATAATTCACTGCAACGCTTCCCACGCTCCCATTCGACTCGAGCGCAACCTTCCATTGCAGAAACCGCCCCGGCGCCGACGCCACCACGCCGTCCTTCAAAGGCTCCCAATCGGTCCATCCGCGAACCGGTTGTTCAATGTTTCCGGTGCGCGTAAGAATCTGATATCCACTCGAACCCGGCTCAATCTCCACGCGTCCGAATCGCGCCATCGCGCCGGCATCCAGCACGTCGCTCGCATACTCATGCTTCTCTGCCGCGCCCAACTCCACCAGCTTGCCCGTATTCCCCGCGCCAATCAGCAACTCATCTCCGTGCGTCGCCAGGCACAATCCCTGCTGCGCATCCAGATGCCCCACATCGGCATAGCTGCCATCGTCCTGAATCTTGTAAATATGCCCGCGATTGCCGCTCAACGCCATCAGCCCATCGGCGCGCGCCGCCAGCGCGTACACAACATCGTCTTTGCTGGCCCACAGCTTTCGCGGCGCCTGCCCATCGGTCATCGCGTAAATCTCAGTGCCTTCGGGAACCGTAGTGCTCTCATTCGCCGCCTGCAGCGATTGCGGATTCACAATCGTGATGCTGATCGATCCCTGGCCCTGCACCGGCAATGGCGGCAGGGGATTATGGCTCTTGTCGCCCACGCTCGCCGCATAAATTGTCCCGTTCGCTCCAACCGCAATCGCAGTAATCTCCCTGCGCGGCGCCTCGAACAGCACATATCCCTTACCATTCGCATCAATCCGATATACCAGCCCCGATCCATCTGAACCGGCAATCAAATTTCCCTTCGCATCCCACGCCAGGCAGCGGATGTGGGCCTCATCGCTCTTGAAAAACTCCTCTGCTCCCGATCCCGGTTTTGAAATATCGACACGAAAAACGGCAGCAGGGTTCCCGGTCGCGATATACAACCGTCCAGCCGGATCGAACGTAAGGTCCCAAATGTATCGCGACTCGCGCCCTGGTTTATCACCGTCGCTTTTATCGCCATTCGCTTTTCCCGCTTCGCCGCTCTTCCCGTCGACAGCTTTTGCAAGATCAAATACTACCGTTGCATTTTCGCCGGTCTGAGCCGCAGTAGCCGCCGGATTCAACTTGTACACTCTTCCGCCAGGCAGAATCGCCGCATAAAGCGCACCGTCCGGACCAATCTTCAGCGCCTGCACGCTCACGTCTTTCGTCTCAAGCAGCGTTACCGCCTTGTCGTCTTGCCCCACACGCAACACCGTAGCCGGCGAGCCAGTTCCCAGGTACACAACGCCGTTTTTGTCGACGGCAATCGACCACACAAAGGTTGACGGAGTCGTCAGCAGGTTCTTCAGGCCCGGGCCCTGGCGCAGGTGTCCGTCACTCTCAATCGTCACCCCCTGCGGCGTCCCCTTCTCAAACTCCTCAAACTGGGACTGGGTCCACAGATGGGTATTTTGCGCCATGATGGGGCAGGGAAGAGAGGCGGCAACACACGCCAACGCCAAAATCGCAAACGATCGCCCGATGCGGTGATTCAACCAGCAGGAATCAAACATTCTGCCGTTCAGTCTACTAAATCAGGCTCACCCCAACGCTTTAACCTGCCAGCGGCAGCGGATGAGATACCAGTAACTCCGAACGCCCACCCCCAGTCCTGCGTCCAGTCAATGCAACTGTTGCCAAATTCATTGCTGGGTAAAATGACCTATGTTTATCCGCACACCCCTCGCAATTGCCTTGCTCTGCTTTGCCCCTCTGTTTGCCCAAACTCACCCGCGTCACTCGCGCTACCCAAACACGGCCATCAACGATCCACAGCTCCAGATTCCCGCCGACCAGGCACAATCCTGTTTTGTGCCGGATACCACTTTTCACGGCTACGACCAGTTTGAGCAATTCGACGAATATCCGCATCCAGCCAGCCGCGGATATCTGTGCATCGCCATCCCGCCAGGCAGGATCTTCGTCATCGATCATCTTTTTGCTGAGGCCGACTACGACGCCGAACTGCCCGCGCCCGCAGAATGGTACCTCAACACTTCAAACGGAGGCTATGAATCCATGATCGGATTCGCCGCCACCCGCGTCGGCGCGCTCACCGCAAGTCCGCATTACGTGCTCTCGCAGCCCGTCCATCTTGCCGTCAACGGCGGATCGCGCGTCACGCTCATCACGCACAGTTTCTACGTCAGCGGCAGCAACTCCATCAGCGAAACTCCCGGCACCGCCAGCTTACTCATCTCCGGCCATTGGGAGTAGACCCGCGACTTGCTCCTCATGTCGGTGTCTATACCGCACAGTAAAGGCGGCCGGCCACGATCCGGTCGCTGGAGGAGAATTCAATGCAAACCAGAACCCTTTCGATTTTTGGCGGACTCGCGTTCGCCTCAGCAATGGCACTCGCGCAATCGTCCACCCCAGCCCCAGCCCAATCCACTTCAGCCGATCAACAGGTAGGCATCGCCGGCCAGCCCGCGCCTGGCAGCTCAGCCCAGCCGCAATCCGAGCGCCGCCACGCAAATCCCGAGCACCAGACAAAAGCTCTCGCCCGGCAGCTTAAACTGAACCGCGAGCAGCAATCCCAGATCAAACCCATCATCGCCGATCGTCAGCAGCAGATTGAGACGCTCCGCGCCGACCAGAGCCTATCCCTTCGCGACCGTCGCGTCCGTATGCAGGGAGTGCTGCAGGATAGCCGCACCCGCATTGAAGCTCTGCTGACCGACTCGCAGAAGCAGCAATTCGAGCAATTGCAAGCCGACCGTCGCGCCCGCCGCCAGCAACAGCGAGGCCAGCCGCAGGCCCAACCTCAGCAGCAGCCACAGGCGCAGTAATTCTGCCGCCCCAGGCGCACGCTCAAAAGTCATTTAGAGGGGATTGAAGAGAAGGAACTGAAGGGCCGGCAGAACGCCGGCCTATTCCTTCTACAGTTCCAGCACGTTATCTTCGATTGCCAGTCTAACGTTGCCGTCACTCTTCGCCAGCCGCCGCACTGCTTCCGGCTTGTCCACCCCGGCCTTCAACATCACCAGCGCCACCGGCACGCTGCGCCCGGCGCTCTTGATGGTGTCAACCGCCTTCGGCCGGTCAATACGGCAGGCAGCCATCAGGACCCTGATGCCGCGCTCAACCAGCTTCGAGTTCTGCATATGCACGTTCACCATCAGGTTCTCGTACACATACCCCAGCCTGGTCATAGCGCCCGTAGTGATCATATTCATAATCATCTTCTGCGCCGTGCCCGCCTTCATGCGCGTCGAGCCCGAAATCACTTCAGCGCCCACATCTGCCACAACCGTAATGTCGGCCGCGGATTGAATCGGCGTGTCGTGATTGCACGTGACAGCCGCGGTATGAGCGCCGCGCGCCCGTGCGTAAGCGGTGGCTGCAACTACATACGGTGTGCGGCCTGAAGCCGATACGCCAATCACAATGTCTTTGCGGGTGGGCCGGCGGCGGGCGATGTCCCGCTGGCCAAGTTCTTCTGAGTCTTCATTCACTTCAACAGCCGAGGCCAATGCCTTCGGGCCGCCAGCCATAATGTACTGCACCTGTCCGGGAGCGGTGGAGTAAGTTGGGGGACACTCTGAAGCGTCGAGAGCCGCAATCCGGCCGCTGGACCCTGCGCCGATATAGATAAGCCGGCCGCCATCGCGCAAACAGCGGGCCACCTGGTCGATCACCTGGGCTATCTCTGGAAGTGCTTTCTTGACTGCGCCCGCAATCTTCGAATCTTCGTGATTGATGATGCGGGCAATTTCAAGTGCTGACTTTGTATCGAACCCCTGTGAGGCTTCATTTTGACCTTCTGTACTCAGGTGTTCGAGCAGCGAGGCTTCTGAATTTCCGGTGCCGTTTCTATGGCTTCCGGGCGCCTCTTGCATCGTTATGCTTGGTAGCATCGCATTGGTCCCCAATTTTTTATTCTATCTTGGAATACATGCAATAGGTCAGAATTATGAAATGATTCATGACTCCCCGAATCTATCTTTTAAACCCTCGAAATGTCTCTAATTCCAGCCCCTCTTTTGACCACATTTTCGCCGTTTTAAATAAATCGATATTCTTCTTAGCCCCTACCGGCGAAGCCTACCCACAGCAGATAAAGCCGTGCCCCATCCATCGAGCGCTTTCTTGCTCGATGGGTGGGAGACCACGAAGCCCAACTTGCGGGCACTTCGTTTGCTTCCTTCCAGTCATGTCAGCTGACCACGTTTACAGCGCCTCGCGGATAGCATCATGAAACACCGGCCACACCTCGCGAATGAGCCGGCAAGATCTGTCAGGCCAGGTTCGATTGGTGAGAAGACAAACCACAATGTGGGCCTCCAGATCGATCCACAATGAGCACCCGCTAAATCCCAGGTGGCCGATCGAGTGTGGCGAAAAGTGCTTCCCTGAAGTCGAATTCTCTGAGGGAGTATCCCACCCCAGCGCCCGCGAGCTACCCTCCGGAGCCTGCCGCTGGGCAAAGGTTTCCACCGCCGTACGGTCGAAAAGGGAACTACTTCCCTCGGTACCCGAGCCCTCTCTCGCATTAAGTACCGCCCCCGCCAGCCTCAACAGGTCAGGCACGTTTGAAAACAGGCCGGCATGACCCGCCACACCGCGCAATACTGCCGCATTCTCATCTTGAACTTCGCCTTGAATCACCCTGTGCCGCCACGTCGTGTCCTCTTCAGTCGGCGGAATCGACTGCCTGCTATGCACAGGCGGGCAGAACCGCGTCGACGTCATGCCCAGCGGTCCGAAGACCTCCCGGTGGGTCCACTTGGCCAGCGACTCTTTTGCAATCAACTCAAGCGCCTTGCCCAGCAGAATGAACCCCGGGTCAGAGTATTCCGCCCGCGTGCCCGGTTCTGCCTCCAGAGGCAAATCAAGGCAACTGCTGAAAAGCTTGGCGGGCGAATCCGCGGTCTTGAACAAAGGAGCATATCCGGGGAGCCCCGAACTGTGCGCCAGCAGATGCCGCAACTTCACATGGCGCGTCAGGTCGCCGGCCGGCCGCCCCACCACAAATCCCGGCAGCAGCTCCCCCAGTGGGAGGTCGATGTCGAGCTTGCCGCGCTGGTAAAGCAGCATGGCCATGGCCGTGGTCGCAGCCACCTTGGTAATGCTGGCCACGTCGAACACAGTCCCCAGCGTCACAGCCGTCGCATCATCGTCGTAGGTGAATCGCCCCAGCGCCCGGCTCAAAACCACCTTGCCGCCGACCAGCACTCCAAAGGCGCAGCCAGGAAATGCCCGCTGTGCGATTGCAGCCTCCAGCACTCGAATGAACGGCGCAAATCTCGCGTCGGTCCCGGCTTCGTCGTCCGCTGAATCTGTGGGTTTATGCATAATCGCTTACTTGAATGTTAGCCTGCATTTCTCCCATGCTGCAGGGTTCTCACGGTCGAGCCATTTCGCTTGTCAATCCCTCTGTCTCGATCTTTCGCGCCAGTCCCTCATTCAAAAAGGCTTAGCTAAGCCGTCCTTTGCTGGTTAATCCGCCCGCTTCGGTATCCTGAACCTTGAAGCCGGTTTATCAGGTCGGTGTTCCGGGCACGAACAATCGAAACCGAAACACCATGCCTGTAACTCCTTTAGATTCCATCTCTGGTGGCAATCAACTGATTTTAAACGGGTTACCAAGGAATCATCAGCCTAACCACTTGAAAACAATCAAGTTATTTACAGAGACATCAAAAAAGTTAATTCGCCGAATCCAGCCCGCGAGAAATACCTCTCGACCCGACCCCATGCGCGCTATCCTTGTGGGCGAACCGCAAGTCTATTCCGTAACTCTCGGGAGGTTTGCATGCGATTGCTCCAGGCGATATTGCCGGTCCTGTGTGTTGGCAGCTCTCTGGTTGGGCACACAGCTCTTGGCCAGACTCCATCTCCAGCATCAACTGAACCCGCAGCTCAGGCGTCAACCCAACCGGCCACCCCCGAGCGCCCCACCTACACTGTTCCGGCGGGAACCAAGGTTCTGCTCCAGCTAAACAGTGCCATCAACAGCAAAAGCGCCAAGCCGGGAGACGGCGTTTATCTCACCTCGATATTTCCGGTGGTTGTCGGCAACCGCGTCATGATTCCCAGCGGAGTCTATGTGCAGGGAGTCATCGACAACGTGATTCGTGGGGGACGTATCAAAGGCAAGGCACAACTCGATATGCACTTCACCTCTATCATCTTCCCGAATGGCTCAGTGGTTGAAATTCCCGGCATGGTAAACAGTCTGCCCGGAGCCAGCCACCAGAACGTCAAAGATGATGGAGAGGGAACGATTGAGCAGGACGGCGGCAAAGGCCGGAATGCTGGTGAAGCCGCCAAGATTGCTCTTCCAACGGGCGCAGGCGTCGGCACTATCGCCGGGGCTGAAGCAGGTCATCCGATTGAAGGTGGCCTGGCAGGTCTCGGAGCGGGTCTGGCGACAGTCGGCCTCGTCTCACTATTCACTCGAAACGCCGATGTGGAGATTCCCTCCGGCACCCAGGTCGAGATGCTTTTACAGCAACCGCTCAAGCTGCAGGAGTCAAATGTATCCGGAAGCGCAGCATCAAACGTAACTCTTGTTCCTGCCGCCGATCAGCCTAAACCGCTTCCCAAACCCGTCCCGCAACAGATGGTTTGCGCGTCTGGATCATTCGGCTGTCAATAAGTTTGCACTGCTGTTGGTTGTCAAGTTAGAGAGTTGGCAGTCAGGTTAGCGAGTCGGTTATCGGGTTGAAGAGTTGACTGTCGGGTTTGAGCGTTGGTTGTCAGGTTAAAGGTTGAGCTGTATTCCGCTGCTGTCGCCTGCTTCGATTCTCGGTTCGCGTCTGGCTTAGTCATTCGCGCCCCGGATATCTCGACTGGCCCTACATCAGCCTCACGTTCTGCATTACCTGGCCGCGCTGCGTCAACGTGCAAGATCCACCCTGATCGCAGCGGTAATGAATATTCGAACCGCTGTCTTGCAATGACCCCGCAGCCAAGGCCGCGGCGGTTGTCCCGATCATGAATGTTCTGCCCTCGTAGGTCTCGATTGTCCCCATTGCGGCATTGAAGTCCGCAACCGTGGCATCGCCTTCACTGAAAAAGATATAGCTCTTTGCGCCGGATTCGACCGTGGCCGCAGGTGCAGGCCAAGTCGCCGCAACCTGGGACTCAGTCGCAATCTGTTTCGAAACGACAGGAGCCGCAGACTGTTCAAGCAAGGGGCTCCGGTGGTACCCATGCCGGGGATGGTTGACCACAGCAACGCTTGCCTTGGCAACGCTGGCGGACGCAAGCTTCAAAGGCGCGGCAGCAGGCGCACTTTCAGGCGCAGCTACGGCATGGCTGGCAAAACTGGCGGGTTGAGCGGGAGGCGTCGCGACGCTGGCTACAGTTGAATCGGCCTGTACCGGAGGTTCAACGCGAAACACCAGCGTCGGAATTCCTGAGTGGAACGATGCCATCGCCAGGCTCGTGCCCGCGACCGTCCCCAGCGCGCTTCCCATCACTACATAAGCCACGGCGAGCAACAGCAAGTTGCCCCGATGTCCCACACGATCAGGCTGCCTGTAGCCGTATGCTGCAACAACATCAGAAAAGGGTAAGTAGGTTGCCATGCCAGTAGCTCAACAGTTTTAGCTGTCTCGCTCTCCTTTCGGGATTGTCAACATTTCAGCACCACTCGCAGTTACTAGCAATGCACACTACGGGTGATTACCTGGAGAGGTTACTGATGGGTGATGTGATGGATTTATAAAGACTTAGCGCTGAAGTATCAAGATGTACTAGCTTCAATGCAGGTTACACATTGTCGATGCATCTTGATTAATCGTCTGGAACTGTTTTGAGCGCATCTCGTCTATACTTTATGTAAGGACCCTCACCTGCGGCCCGTTGCGCTGTGCGGCACTTTCGCACAACTGCTTCATTACAAAGGGTATGCACTACGACGGCTCCCAACAAATTGATTTTTAAGGATGAAGTGAGCGATGGCGATGGTCCCCGAACCGCCAGCGGAAATTCGCCCCGATTCCGGCTCCGTCACTGAGCGGCAGCCGCCCATCTCGCGCGGACGTGCGGGCAATCTGGGCCTCTGGTTGCGCGATCTGGTCTTCTCCGCCCTCGCTTCCGTTCTCATCATCACTTTTCTCTACCAACCTGTTCGCGTCGAGGGCACCAGTATGCTGCCCGGGCTCGAAGACCACGACCGGCTCTTTATCAATAAATTTGTCTATCACATAGAGGCAATCAGCCGAGGCGATATCGTCGTCTTCCGCTACCCCAGAGACGAAGAAAAAAGCTATATCAAGCGCATCATTGCGCTGCCAGGTGACCGCCTGCGCATCATCCAGGGCCAGGTGTACATTAATGGCCTCTCGATGAGCGAGCCCTATGTCCCGGAACAGTACCGCGACGACCGATCATACTCTGAGATCGTCATTCCGCCGGACCACTACTTCATGATGGGCGATCACCGCTCTATCTCGTCTGATAGCCGCGAATTCGGCCCTGTTTCCCGCGAATTAATCTACGGCAAAGCCGTCTTTGTCTACTGGCCTCAGAAAGATGCAGGCATCGTTCGTTAAAAGACAAATACTGCCCAGAAATCCACCGGCCAATCTCTGCTAGAATCGATTGAATCCACTCCCCGGAGCGGCAATGCAGGCAATACTAGCGCTCGAAGATGGGCGCACCTTCCTCGGCCACGGCTATGGCCATCCTGGCGAATGCCAGGGCGAAGTCGTTTTTAATACATCACTTACCGGTTATCAGGAAATCGCCACCGATCCTTCCTACTCCGGTCAGATCGTGGTTTTAACCAATCCCCAAATAGGCAACTACGGCACAAACCGTGCAGACAATGAGTCAGCCAAGCCTTATATCGAGGGCCTCATCGTCCGCGAGTTCTCGGCCGTCAGCTCCAACTGGCGTTCAGAACAAGTCACCGACGAGTACATGGAGCGCTATTCCGTCCCGGTGCTCGCTGAGATCGACACCCGCGCCCTGGTCCGCCACCTGCGCACGCACGGTGTCATGCGGGGCGTCATTTCCACCAAGGTCGAAGACCCCGACGCTCTCGTCAAGAAGGCCCGTAGTATCAGGAAGATGGACGGCACTGACCTGGCCAAAATCGTCACCACCAACGCGATCTACGAGTTCAATTCCGACGACGAGCGCAACCAAACCGGCAATTCGCTACTCTCTAACTCGTTAGAATTGAGCAGCAAAGCGCAGCAACTTCATGTAGTAGCTTATGATTTTGGCATTAAACATAACATTATGCGCATGTTAACGCGTGAGATCTGTCGCGTAACGGTCGTCCCAGCTCAGACCTCGGCAGACGATGTGCTGGCCATGAAGCCCGACGGCGTCTTCCTCTCCAACGGTCCCGGCGACCCCGAACCGGTTGATTACGCTGTTAAGGCGATCCGCCAATTCTTGGGCCGTGTCCCGGTCTTCGGCATCTGCCTCGGCCACCAGCTCACCGGTCTGGCCCTCGGCGGCCGCACCTACAAACTCAAGTTCGGCCACCACGGCGGCAACCACCCGGTCAGCAACAACTCGACGGGCAAAGTCGAAATCACCGCCCACAACCACAACTTCGCTGTAGATCCCGATTCGATCAAC